>Ga0302305_1000470_pt1 | contig 24412 bp, 28 predicted proteins | sample III_Palsa_E2_3_FD_198764 | JGI IMG/M metagenome (GOLD analysis project Ga0302305, IMG submission 198764) | Peat permafrost microbial communities from Stordalen Mire near Abisko, Sweden - III_Palsa_E2_3 | ecosystem: Environmental > Terrestrial > Soil > Palsa > Peat permafrost | place: Sweden... | reverse complement strand
CGAATAGGAAAGCGGCACCGGGACGTAGTGGGGGCTGTTCTGACTCACAACGTGGGCGAGTCCCCCCGTCGTGTTTCGATTGATAGTCGTCGTCGACTTGATTGAAAGACCTTCCGATGGCTCCCACAGCAGTCCCAGCCGCAGATTGCGTTGATCGAGATCACCGGGTTTTGCGAAAGCTTGGTGCGACGGATTATCTTCGCTGGGGGTTCCATATTGGGTAAAGAAACTGTCGCGGCTCTCGGTGTTAAAGGCGAGACGGGCGGCAAACGTGTCGCCCAGGGGTACGTTGAACGCACCTTGGGTCCCCACGTCCTCATAATTGCCAAACTGCAGCTGCACCCGATCCTCGCTGGAGCCCAGTACCGGAGCTTGCGCCACATAGAAGATCGCGCCGCCGGTTGAAGAGGAGCCGACAAACGTACCCTGAGGGCCGCGCAAGACTTCGACGTGGTTCATGTCGTACAGAGGCTCGCTGGAGAGGATGGGAAACTGAAACAGTCCGTCCCGATAGACAGCAACACCTGCCACGACAACAGGCGAGGACACGCCCAAGCCGATTCCGCGAATGTTCACGTTGGCGGTGATACCGGCCTCGGTGACGGACATGCCCGGATTGAAAAACTGAAGGCTTTCAAGATTGGTGATGTCCTTGTCTTGAAGATCCTTGCCGCTTAAGACGTTGGCGGTTATCGGTGTCGTCTGAAGATTTTCGGTGCGCTTTTGGGCCGTCACGATGACCTCCTGCAGCCCCTCCGAGGTAGGAGCCGCCTCGGCGCCGGAAGGCTGGGGAGTCTGGGCGTGAACCCCGGTACCGGACACGGCCAAAGCGACCAGCCATGCGAGCACGTGAACTGCAGAGCGCCCATGGCGCACGACAGGCAAAACGAACCCGTCCGCGGCGCTAGCCGCAGCTTTTGAGAACATTGGAATCCCCCTTCTTTTATCGAATTTGTGCGTTGCCGCAGGGCACGTCTCAGGCACGGCCCGATCCACAAACCTTTGAATCCCTCCGACTACCTCTTACATCGGTCAGACTAGAACGAACGTTCGATCGTGTCAACGAGTGATCGAACGATCGTTCCAGTCAATAGCAAAGGCGGAAAATTGCCTGTTAGCTGTGCGCTCAAAGGAGCGCACGTGGGGCAGACGTAATTTCGCTATGCTTCCGAGGCAACGCCGCTGGCGTCAGAGACTGATACTCCCTTGGCCAAAGATCCGGAATAGAAATTGCCCCAGCTGCGCAATGCGCCGACAGTCAAACGGGACACGGCGGTCAATATCCTTGATACCGCCGAGAGGCTGTGTGGCTTGCACGGAATTGAGTCGGTCTCCGTTCGCGACATCGCAACCGAGGCGGGTGTGAGCATCGCCGTCATTTATCACCACTACGGATCCAAGGCGAATCTGCTGCTGGCGATTCTGAACAGCCGATTCCTGGAAGTCAGGACCGAGTTCGATACCCTGATTGGCGAGCTGCAGTCGAGGCCAACGCCGGCAGTGCGGGATATCATCCGCGCTGTTTTGCAGCCCATGAATCGCTGGCGAAGACCAGACCGCGAGGCCGCATTGCAGTTTTATGCCCTGGCTCTGGTATGTCCGCTACCACCACTGCGGGAGGCCATCGACAGCGGGGTCGTAGGCCTGCGACGCGTCGTTGAATTGCTCCAACGTGCTCTCCCGCGCCTCACACATGAGGATGTCTGCTGGCGTCTGCATTTCACGATGAAGATTTCCCATCAGACCAGCTGGGATACGACGCGCCTTGGGATCCTTTCAGAGGGTAACTGCCACAGCGATGATCCCGAGGAATCTCTCGCACGCGGTATCGCGTTTGCAGAGGGCGCCTTTCTCGCTCCGCCATTCGTATATACCGCTAAAGCTGCGGCCGGTCGGGTCAAGCCGAAGCGAAGGCGCCAACCTCGCCCACCTGCACCTTAGATAGATCAAGGGCGACAGACGCGGGATAAAGATTGAGCGTCAATTCCTGGAATCGTTTATCGGACGCGAAAATCAGTCGAAGCAGTAGGCAGATGCCCTGCGGTCATGAGTCGCGGCCGCCGAGGCCTTAAGCGCCGTCGCGCTCATGCGCTCGGGCGTCTATCTCAAACCGAAGTCGCCGGTTGGTGTGCCGCGCAAGTGGTTCTGCGCCGTCCGACACACTCGGATTACAGTTTCGCGGAACCACCGATGAGGCGGGTCAGCATCAACACGAGGATGCCACATCGCCGATACTGCGATCTTCGGCGTCCGAACCGGCAGCTCAAAGCTCACCAAGCCCTGAACAAACGGCTCTCCACTTATCAGATCGCCACCGAGACACCAACTGGGGACGAGCGCGACGAGGTCCGAATGACGCGCGATCCGTAAGGCATCAAGGAAACCCGGCACGACGACGACGACATCACGCTCCAGACCATGTTCCTCAAGAGCATGGTCGACGGGTCCTGCAAATTTCCCCATTCGGGATACCACGACATGCCTGCAAGCTGCGTATCGCTTAGGTGTCACCGCCTCCATCAGTAAGTCATGTCCTTCTCGGACCACACCTACGAACTGATCGCGGAACAAGAAGTGAGTCTTCACCTCCGGTGCGAACTCTCCGAGGACCCCGATTTCCAGATCGATCTGCCCCTGTCGCAGCGGCTCAGCGTCTTTGACGGGCTTAGGAGCGAAGCGCAGGCGAACCCGTGGCGCGGCCTGCGTGACAGCAGCTACCAAAGGGGTGGAGAAGACCGCGACGAATCCCTCGTTGGTGCGGATAGTAAAGGTCCGCTCCAGCGACGTGATGTCGAGCTCGGTGGCCTGCGGGCCCAAGACGGCCTGCACCTCACGGGCGAGTTCATGAACGCGGCCGCGCAATTCGGCGGCACGGGGCGTTGGGACCAATCCCCGCCCCGCGCGCACGAGCAGCGGGTCACCTGTGGCGGCTCGGAGGCGGGCCAGAGTGCGGCTCATGGCGGAGGTACTGAGGCCAAGTTGACGGGCTGCCCCGGTCACGCTGCCTGTGGCCAATAACGCATCCAGGGCGGACAGCAGATTCAGGTCCAGGCTCTCCATAGCCCCAATCTACACAGTCCGACGACAGCGGCATAGCGCTGAATGCAACTATATGTTGCGTCTTATGCGTCTGGCGCCCTGTTTGGCGCGGGCCTACATTTCCGAGTCACTCACTTCTTAGCAAAGGTGCTCTCAATGTCCCCAACCAGGCCAGAACATACCGCCAGCGCGATTCTCATCGTAGGGGCGTCGCGTGGTCTCGGACACGCCATGGCAATCGAGCTTCTCAAGAGAGGATGGGCCGTCGTCGGTACAGTCCGCCCTTCCGAAGGCCGCACTCAATTACACGACCTGGCGGATGAAAATCCGGGCGGGGTTGAAGTCGAGACCGTCGATATCTGCGAACCAGACGAGATCGCCGCACTTCGCACCCGTTTGGCGGGGCGGATATTCGACATCCTGTTCGTGAACGCCGGCACTGGCAACGCAAATCCAAATGACACCATCGCCCAAGTCTCGACCGACGACTTCGTTCGGGTGATGGTCACCAATGCGCTTGGACCGATGCGAACCATCGAGGCGCTGCAGGATCTTGTCCCCGCCGATGGTCTCATCGGCGTCATGTCCTCCGGACAGGGCAGCATTGCCAACAACACGAACGGCGGATTCGAAATCTATCGCGGCAGTAAGTCCGCTCTGAACCAGTACATGCGCAGCTACGCCGCCCGCCATGCAAATGAGCCACGCGCGTTGCTGCTGATGGCTCCGGGCTGGATCCGCACCGCTTTAGGTGGCCCAAGGGCACCTCTCAGCATGGAAGAGGCGATTCCGGATGTGGTCGATGTGCTTCTCGCGAAGCAGGGAAGACCTGGTCTCGAATACCTCGATCGTATGGGGAATGCGGTCCCCTGGTAAGCCTTGCGGTGCCGCATTTTCACAAAACCATGTCCGAGAGCGAGAACTTCGGCAAAGGCCATTTATGAAACTCATCGGAATCGAGGAGCATTTTCTCACGCCGGACATACGGGATGCCTGGAACGCCATCAATCTTGCGGCAACTGATCCGAGTGTCGCGTTTCACTCCGGAGCCATTGAATCGCGTCTGTTCGAAATCGCTGAGGGTCGACTCGCCCTAATGGACGAGACGGGGCTGGAAGTCCAGGTCCTCTCGCTCACAACGCCGGCGCTGCACGACCTCGGGCGCGAGAGCATCGATATAGCGCGCAGAACCAATGATGCGTTGGCAGCAGTGGTCCAACGCTATCCAATGCGTTTTCAGGCATTCGCGATTCTGCCGGTGTCAATGCCGGATGAAGCGGCCCTTGAACTTGATCGCTGCGTCAGGACGCTTGGCTTCAAAGGCACCATGCTGTGCGGGAGAGTGGGTAAGCGCAATCTTGACCACCCGGAACTTTTTCCCATCTTCGAAAGCGCTGCGTCCTTGCGGGTGCCGATCTTCATCCATCCGCGAGTGCCGCCTGAGTCAATAAGGGCTGCCTACTATTCTGGCTTTACGCACGAGATCGACATGATGTTTGCTACCGCAGGCCTTGGCTGGCACTACGACGCAGGCATCCAATTCGTGCGCCTCCTCCTCTCCGGGATGTTCGATCGCCTCCCAAGCCTGCAGGTCATCCTCGGTCACTGGGGCGAACTCGTGCTGTTCTATTCGGAGCGCCTGGCGGCTATGGATCGGCTATCAAGGCTCGTGCACCCGATCGCAACCTACCTTCGTCAGAATCTTTACGTAACGGCGAGCGGAATGTTCCTTCCCCATTATCTGGAGCGTGCCGTGGCCATCGTCGGCAACGATCGTCTGCTCTTCTCCACGGACTTCCCCTACCAATATCGTCCAGGCCGAGATGCCAGACGCTTTCTGGATAACTGTGGACTTGATCAAGACGCCAAAGGCAAATTCGCGCACGGAAACTGGAATCGGCTATCCGCGCGGGTCTGAAGATCGGCACTTAAGCGGGTAATAGACCGGCCGCGAACGTGTTGGCGGGCACGACCAGCAACCACACTTCCTCGGACGCCGCTCCGACATGCAGCCCGTCCAGCTCGACCAGCCGGATGGCATCGCCACCCGCCTCGGTGCGCAGCAGCGGAACCTCGACCATCAGGCGCAAGTTGTTGTCGCCGGTTGTGTCGATTGGCAGCTGTTCCAGGACCATACCGAAGTATGGTTCCGGTTCCACGGAGTCCACGTCGGTACTCGTGGAAGCAGGATAAAGGCGCGCCTCGCCTTTTTCGTAGTCCACATCCACCCGCCCCACCGGAACGAGATCAACGTCGACTCCGTCCAGGTCGGGCGTCGCGAGGTATGCCGAAAAGGCATGCACGTCGCCGGCAGTCTTGAGTTGCGCGTAAAGTTCGGAAAGTCGCACCTATCTCTCCCGGCACTTGCGTTGACCCCGGTCTCCTGCCAGTCGGTTGTCGCGATGTGCACGATGATCGCTGAATAGCCGAACGATACCCGAGAGCGGCTCGGGCCGCGCGAACAACAAGCCCACTACGGATCTCGGCATACTGGTCGATCCGAGCCCCAGACGCTGCATGGCGACCGGCCAACGCCGGGTCAGGCAACGCCCTCGATGATCCGCAGATCGCGATCGGCGCCATTGCCCAGGACGCGCAGCGCCTCCTGATAGGCCGGGCCGTCATGCGCGGCAATGGCCTGTGCGACGCTGTCGAATTCGATGAGGACCGTGCGCTGGTGGATGCCACTCTCGTAGAGTTGCTTCGGCAGTCCGCGCGCGAGAAAGCGGCCGCCCGCTCCCTGCAGCGCCGGAGCCGCCAGTTTGGCGTAGGCCGCAACTGCCGCCTCATCCCGAATGGACCGGTATGCCGAAATCCAATAAGCCTTGGCCATAGTCCTCTTGCCGTGTGCCAGACCCAAAACACTCGAAGGCCAGGAGCGCGACGGGTCTCGGATGCCGGCGCCCTGCCCTTTACACCCCGCCTTGCAGACGAAGCTGACATGGGCTTTGCTGAATAGCAATTCGCGGTAGGTCCCAGCGATTAAATTTGGTGGAAAGGGAGGCAATCTAAATGCTATCTAACGACTTGATTCTAAAGGCCTAACGGAAATGCGCTGATTTCCATACCCCAGAAATACCCCACCCGCGTCCAGCCTTCCAAAATATCATCCGGCCGGCCGACCAGCAGTCGCCATACAGGCCGACTGGGAGATCCCGTGAAGAAGACCACCATCCTGCCTTCCTACCGTGAAGTCTTTAGATTCATGTGTCTAGAGCATCCTGGGAAGTCCACTCATGACTAGCGCCATTTTAGGTCTCCTGCATCCCGGTGAGATGGGCACGTCCGTGGGCTTGGCCGCGCAGAGCAATGGCGCACGGGTGGTGTGGGCTGCCGCAGGGCGCAGCGTAGCTACGGCGCAACGCGCCACGGCAGCCGGGTTCGAATCCTTGCCAGATTTGGGGGCGGTCGTCGCCCGATCCTATGTAATCGTCTCGGTCTGTCCGCCACATGGTGCAGAGGCACTGGCCCAAGAAGTCGTCGCGGCGGGATTCCGGGGCCTCTATATCGATGCCAATGCCATCTGCCCAGAGCGGGCACGCCGCATCGCAGCTTTGGTCGCCACGGCCGGCGGACGCTTCGTCGATGGAGGCATCATCGGCAATCCGCCGCGCGGGCCGGGCGAGACACGGCTTTATCTCTCCGGCCCCGATGCCGAACAGGCGGCCGCACTGTTCCGAGGAACACTGCAGGAACCGATAGTGGTGGGGCCGGAGCCCGGTACGGCATCGGCGCTGAAGATGGCCTATGCGGCGTGGAACAAAGGCCAGATCGCGCTCCGGCTCGCGGTAGCCGCGCTTGCGCGGAGGGAGAGAGTGGAAGGGGCGTTCACAGCGGAATGGGCACGCTCGCAGCCTGGTCTCATGGACCGCACCCGCGGCGACGCTGTCCGGGTCTCAGCAAAGGCTTGGCGCTGGACCGGCGAGATGCAGGAGATCGCGTCGACATTCGAAAGTGCGGGCCTTCCCCGCGGCTTCCACGAAGCCTCGGGCGCGATCTACGAGTTCCTGGCGCGCTTCCAAGATAGCGAGCCGCCGAACTTCGATGAAGTGATGGCAGCGATGCTGGAACGATAGCTACAGGGGTATCCGCGGAGTATTCATAAACGGGAATTGCGGTGTAGGCTCGCCACGATCATAAGAACAGGAAGCGGCCAACCGCACCGGAAGGGACAAACATGAAGAGCGTCGCCGCGTTATGCCTGATCCTGCTGTCCTCCCACATCTGCGCAGCCATGTGACTGTGCCCTATCCCACCAGTGCGAGCCGCGAGGGCTGGGTCGATGTCGGTTGCCCTCTGCGCGATTGTGAGTGCAGCAACTGTGGTGGCCCGTTACGGTATCGGGGCCGCCAAGTAGCGTGTCAGACAGCCAATGGCTGCTTAGGCCCCGGATGCGATCGCAGGTACTGCGTCGGAGTCATACCTAGTACTTTGTGGAAAGCTGCCACAAAGGAGCTTGGTGTGCTGTAACCCACAGCCAGTGCGGCGTGAGTGACCTTTGCGCCTTCCGCGATCAGGCGCATGGCGTGCATCAGACAAAGCTGTTGGCGCCATCTTCCCAGTGTCATTCCGGTTTCATCCTGGTATAGCCGCTCTACCGTTCTTCTACTGGCGCCACTCGCCCTACACACGGCATTCAGTGATCTCCTTTCAGCCGGATTGCCCAGCAGTGCATCAGCAACGCGCTTTGCCCTCGGATCCTTCAAAGCCGGCAACTGCAGCGCTACCAGTTCAATGGCCTGAAGCTGATCGAGGATGACGTCAATCAAGTGACGCTCTACTGCGACTCTGCCCCGAAGACTGCCGGCGGCGCAGGAGCAAAGGATGAGCTCCTTCAGAATTGGCAGCACGTTGACTACACAGCAGTTGCGAGGCAGCGACGTAGCCAGGCGGGGCCGCAGATAGAGCGAGCGCATCGCCACATCGCCCGACATTGCTATCGAATGAGAAACTCCCTTAGGTATCCACACCGCCCGCTGGGGAGGAACGATCCAGGTTCCGTCTTCTGTGCGTACTGTCATTACGCCCTGGGAGGCGTAAACCAGTTGGTCGCGGTCGTGAAAATGCACAGGGATAGTATGGCCGCGCGGATAATTCCTTGCGAGCGTCACGATCCAGGAGCCGTTGTGGGCTACGTGATCGAAAACCGCCGTGTGTCGCATTTTCAACATAGTTGGTCAGAATATCGACAGTATGGCGGGCGCGCAAATTTTAAACTGCGACAGTCTGCCGGGCATTTCCCCGCGGGGGGTGGCCGTTGCGCGCTTGAGCAATCAGGAGGACTTGAAACATGAATCGGGAAGTGATGACACACTCGCTGCATATCCGATGTCTTTTGTTGATTGCCACCATAGGCTTGTGTTCGAGCCCCTGGCAGCGGAGCTTGGGGGCAATGGAGCCAAACCCTTGCGCAGCCAATCCGGAGAGCCGGCTGCTGGACTTCTGGCTCGGCGAGTGGACCATCGCCGCTCCAGGAGGCAAGTCAGGCATGACAAGCCGAGTCTATCTCGCTCTCGACAAGTGCATGGTTGTCGAGAGCTGGAGCGGTAACCAGGGGCATCAAGGCGAGAACATGTTTGCATACAGTCAGGACGACCACAGCTGGCACGGAATGTTTGCCGACAATGAGGGCCGCGTGCATGTCTTCGTTGACGGAAAGGTCAGATCGGGTTCCGCGGTATTCTCAGGACCCAGCCGGGGACCGAAGGGCGAGACTCTCCTCAATCGGATCAGCATTGCTCGTGCAGGCCCTGACAAGGTGGAGCAGCTGTGGCAGAAGTCGGCTGATAACGGCATAACGTGGTCGACTGAATTTCGCGGTGAGTACTCTCGGAGAAGCCCCTGACGCCTGCGGGAAATACGCATGTAGGGCCGCTTTTTCACTGGCCTTCGATGCGCGCAATCGTGCTGGTGCTCGTCATGGCCTGCAGTGTGCAAGCGCAAGCGTCGCCTCCGTCTCCACAGATCAGTCTGAAAGCGGGGGTTCTACAAGGTATGCATTCTGGCGCAACCGGCACGCAATCGGTTTTTCTGGGAATTCCCTACGCGTCGCCACCCGTTGGCTATTTAAGGTGGAGACCGCCGCGGCCACCGGCGGCATGGTCTGGCACGCGAAGCGCCTCACATTACGGGCCGGCCTGCCCGCAACTGCCCGCAAAGTGGTTACCGTACCCTACTTGGAATGAAGACTGCCTGTACCTGAATGTCTGGACTCCCGAATTATCGGCGAAGGCCCGGCTTCCGGTCATAGTGTATTTTCATGGTGGATCCAATCAGGCGGGATACAGCCAACTGACTCCTCTGGGTTCGGCGCTTTCCTCCATGGGTGTCGTCACTGTGACCGTGAATTATCGGCTTGGGCCCATGGGATTCCTGGCGCTCCCCGCGCTGACCGCAGAATCCCCGCATCACACCTCCGGAAATTACGGTCTTCTTGATCAGATCGCTGCGCTTCGCTGGGTACGCGAGAATATCGCGCGTTTCGGCGGCGACTCTCGGCGCATTACCGCCATGGGCCAATCGGCCGGGGCCGTCGACATTTGTCTGCTGATGACATCTGCGCTGGCGCGGGGGTCATTTCAGCGAGCCATTATGGAGAGCGGGGATTGCCAGGGAACGGTGAATGAAGATATTCGAGCTTCGATTCCCTATAACGGGCTTTCAGACTCGGGTGAAGGTGCCGGAAAACGCCTGGCGGCCGACTTGGGAATCGGGTACGGATCAGAGGCACTTAGAGCGCTGCGCGCCATTCCCATCGCTACGATTCTGAAAGCCTGGAGCAGCGATCAGACGATTCACTTCGGCGCGATCGTCGACGGTTGGGTAGTTCCCGACCAGCCGAGCAAGATCTTTGCGGAAGGCAGACAGGCTCGCGTTCCTGTCCTTGCTGGCAGCAATGCCGACGAAGCCACGGTATTAGCCCCCGGACCCACGACTGTCGGGGAATACAAGCAGTACTTACGGGAAGACACTGGAACATACGCGCAGCAGGAGTTCGCGACCTGGCCGGTATTGTCCGATGCGCAGGTTTCACAACAGTATGCGCAGCTGCGGAGCGACACATTTGCCTACGGGGCATGGTCCATGGGACGCGCCATGACGAGGATTGGCGAACCAGCCTGGTTGTATCGCTTCACCTGGGCCCAATCCGGCCCGCGGCGACGCCTTGGTGCCTATCATGGCGAGGAACTCTCGTTTCTGGGCAACGAGTATCCAAGCAATTGGGGTTCGAGCGGCGGCGATGCAGCATTCGGGGAGACCCTGCGACAATACTGGACGAATTTCGCCAAGACCGGAGATCCCAATCGTGCGGGCCACCCAGAATGGCCCAGATATGACCTTCGCGCGAACCAGATTCAGGAACTCGGTCAGCAGATTCACACTGTCCCAGCTTCGCCGAAACTCCTCCGGCTCGAAAACATTATGAGACCAATTCTTGCGAGCAGAGTCGATGACTTGCCGAATCAGGTGCGCAGGTGAATTTGGTGGAAAGGGAGGGAATCGAACCCTCGACCCCGGCGTTATGGTAACCACAAACATTACGGGAGACCCCCGAATGGGCAACTCTTCAACCAGGAATAACGTCCTGACACTTCATACCTAGACGGCCCGGAGCCGTTGCAAACACTAAGGAGTTATCGGTTCAAGGCCGGGCAAAATTCCAGCACGGTCAAAGCAGCTTGTCCAACGTGATCGGAAGGCTACGAATCCGCCTGCCACACGCATTGTAGATCGCATTCGCCACCGCAGCTCCGACTCCGGTAATTCCTATCTCGCCGACGCCATGTGCCCCCATCGGGGCGTGCGGGTCTGGAATGTCAGTCCACATCACATCGATGTTCGGCACGTCCATGTGCACCGGTACGTGGTATTCCGCGAGGCTCGGATTCATGATGCGCCCGTTACGCTCGTCGAACTGCGTTTCCTCCGTCAGAGCAAGGCCCAGCCCCATCACGATGCCACCGCGCAACTGGCTTGAGGCGGTTTTCGCATTCATGATCCGACCGCAGTCGAATGAGCCCAGGAAACGGCTGACGCGCGGTTCTCCGGTGATCACATTCACCCGTGCTTCGCAGAACATCGCGCCGTATGAATGCATCGACCAATGCAGCATCTCGAACGGCGGCGGCGCAGCGGCCTCCACGGTCAGCTCTTCGCGTCCGGCACGTTGAAGGATGGCGGCGTAGCTCTCATGGCGTTTCGGCTCGTCTACCTTGCACAGACCGCTGTCATGACCGCGCAACTGGCCCGGCTTCAGGCCGCTGAGCGGCGATTCCTTGCCTGCCAGCTTCAGCAGTGCAGTCACCAACGCTGCTTGCGCCGCGACCACAGCGCCGCCAATCGACGCCGTCTGTTGCGATCCACCCGCAAGTACGAGCCCGGGGTACGACGAATCGCCGTAACAAAAGGTCACGCGTTCCATGGGCAGCCCTAGCCGCTCGGCGGTTACCTGGGTTTGAGCGGTAGACGTGCCCATTCCCATCTCGTGTGCCGCAATCTCGACTTTCGCTCGCCCGTCTTTGCTGAGCGTGATCCGCGCGACGCCGCCTGGCATGCGATAGTACGGATAAGTGGCGGTTGCACACCCTATGCCGACGAGCCATTCGCCTTCGCGGCGCATGGCCGGTCTTGCGTTTCGCTGGGTCCAGCCAAATCGTTCTGCGCCCGCTCGGTAGGCCTCCACGACGTGCCTCGATGAGAAACGCAATCCGGTGGTCGGGTCCTTCTCCGGCTCGTTGCGGAAGCGAAGTTCGATTGGGTCCATGCCCAGCTCCGCGGCCAATTCATCTACCGCGGACTCGAGCGCAAAGGTACCGACCGATTCACCCGGCGCGCGCATGAAGGTGTTGGCGAGCATGTCGAGTGTCGCGACTTCCACTTCGAGCCTGAAGCTGCCCGCTGCATAAGCGGTGCGCGCCGGCAGAATGAAGGGTTCGGGCATGTTGTTGTGAGGGCTCATCGCCACTACGCCCGTGTGGATCAGCGCATCGAAACGCCCATCGGCCTGTGCACCAATCGCCACCCGCTGCTCGGTGTTGGTCCTCCCGCCGACGACTCGATAGACGCCTTCGCGAGAAAGCATGATCCTGACGGGTCGGTCTGCAAGCCGCGATGCCGCGGCGGCTAGAATGTGGTGGGTCCACAGCGACTTGCAGCCGAATGCACCACCAACAAAAGGCGATGTGATGTGCTTCTCGTCCAGGCCGAAGATCTGCGCAAGCGACCAGGCGGTATGCGTCACCGCTTGTGAAGCGTCGTGCACAGTGAGCTCTTCACCCTTCCACGCCAGGGTTGCTGCATGCAATTCGATGGGGTTGTGGTTGTGACGCGGCGTGCTGTAGGTGACATCGACCTTATGCGGCGCGGCCGCCAACGCCGCCTCTGCATCGCCCATCTCAAGCTTCAGCGGTTCGCCCTGGAAATTGCCGGTCTTCACCCCAGCGGCCTTCGCCGCAGCAAAGTTGGTCATTCCAGGTTCGGGCTCGTAGGTGGTGCGTATCAACGACTTCGCGTGATCGGCCTGCTCCTGCGTCTCGGCCAGCACAATGGCGATGGGCTGGCCGTTCCAGTGGATGAGGTCGTCCTGCATCACTGTTAGATCGTCTCCGCCAGCCGCCTTGGCCGCCGACATGAAAAGGGGCGTCGGCTTCAAGCGCGGTGCGTTGCGGTGCGTCATCACGAGCACGACGCCGCTGGCGGCTTCAGCTTCGCCGGTGTCGAGCGTCGCGATGCGACCCTTCGAAATCGTGCTGTAGGCGAGCGCGGCGTACGCCATACGGTCCATTGGAAACTCGGCTGCGAAGTGCGCCTTCCCTTGCACTTTGAGCGGACCGTCGAGACGCGAGACCGGAGCGCCAATCAGGCCGGGCTTGCTGCGGATCAGTGGGTCGGGATGGGCGTCCGGCATCCAGGAGTCTGGTGCGAGCTCGACTGCCTTCTTCATCGCCGCCTGGAGGGCGTATGTAATGATGCTCATACGTCCATCTCCATCAGTTCGGTCAGCACAGCAACAATCGTCCGATTCGCCAGTTCAACTTTGAAACCGTTGTCGCGAAGAGGCGCAGCGTCGGCCAGTTCGGCCTCCGCCGCGGCGCGAAAACTCTCCGGCGTGGCGCGCCGCCCCTTGAGCGCCGCTTCCGCCTTCCAGGCTCGCCACGGCTTGTGGGCGACGCCCCCGAGCGCGAGTCGAACCTCCTTCACGGTGTCTCCCTCGACTTCCAGTGCTGCGGCGACTGAAACCAGGGCGAAGGCATAGCTCGCCCTATCGCGCACCTTGCGATAGGTGGAGCGTGCCGAAAACGGCAGTGCGGGTATTTCGACAGCGGTAATCAGCTCGCCCGCCTCCAACATCGTCTCGATGTCAGGCCGGTCTTCTGGCAGCCGATGCAGGTCGGTCAGGAACAGCGTGCGCTCGCCGCGCGCACTTCGCAGATGGACGTTTGCGCCGAGCGCTGCAAGCGCCACACACATGTCGGAGGGATGCGTCGCGACGCAGGCCGACGACGCGCCTAGGATTGCGTGATTGCGACTGAATCCGCCGATCGCATCGCAGCCCTCGCCCGGGCTGCGTTTGTTGCAGCGCGAACCGTCATGGTCGTAGAAGTAGGCGCAGCGCGTGCGTTGGAGAATGTTGCCGCCGACGGTCGCCATGTTCCGTATCTGAGCCGAAGCGCCGGCAACCAGGGCCCGCGAAAGCACCGGGTATTGACTCCGCACCGCACGATGCGACGCGACGGCGGTGTTGCGGGTGGCCGCGCCGATCAGGAGGCTGCCGTCTTCCCGCTGCTCTATGGTGTCCGAAAGTCCGGTGACGTCGATCAAGCTGTGCGGGTGTTCTATCGTCTCCCGAAGAAGATCGACGAGGTTGGTGCCGCCGCCGATATACTTGGCGACGTTCTCTGCACCGAGCCGCACGGCCTCGGCCGCATCCCGTGCTCTCGTATAGGTGAAGGGCGTCATGCGACCCGCTCCGCGTGCACGTCCGCGATCGCGTCCACGATGCCATTGTAGGCGCCACAGCGACAGAGATTCCCACTCATCCGCTCGCGCAGTTCATCGTGCGTCAGCAGGATTGTTTCGGCTGAGAGGTCCGCAGTCACATGACTCGGTACGCCTCGGCTCAGCTCGTCCGCCATACCGACGGCTGAACAGATCTGCCCGGGCGTGCAGTAACCGCATTGAAATCCGTCGTGCTCGATAAAGGCCCGCTGCAGGGGATGCATCTCGCCGGACGAAGCGAGGCCTTCGATCGTCGTGATCGCGCGTCCTTCGTATTGCACTGCCAGCGCCATGCAAGACAAGATGCGCTCGCGACCGTCCAGCAACACGGTGCACGCCCCGCACGCCCCCTGATTGCAACCTTTCTTGGTCCCTGAGAGGTGCAGATGTTCACGTAGCATATCCAACAAGGAGACGCGCGCGTCTGCCGGGAGATCGGTTTGCGCGCCGTTAATGGAAATTTTCATCTATTGTTCTCACCGTTGCTATTGGATTTCAGCGCCGCCAAGTGCTGCGTCCGCGTGGTTTCGAGGCTTGGCGAAATCCCGAAAAAGCCCCATCGAGGCCTGCGCCACTTGAATCCCAATGCTGAGCTTTACGCGGATATCGTGATTTCGCTCATCTCGTCCGATCAGAGCGTGCAGACTCACGCCCTAGTTTTGAAAGTGAAGCTGCCAGAAGTATTTGTCTGTCGGACACTGGGCGGACGCTTGTAAGAACCCAGGTCATTTGATCCGCTATTGAATTCACAGCCGCGAAGGCACTCCTCTCGCCACAGAGTCTTCGCGACTCGATCGCGGACTTTCTGAGGTACGCCGTCGAAAGTGCGACCGAAAAAGGGTCCGCCCGGGGCTGCCTTATGATGTGCGTCGCGCCGCTTGTAAACGACGCTGAGGTTCAGCGGTTCCTGCAGAGCGCGGTCGCGGGCGGCGCGGCGCTAGTAGAACGCCGTTTCCGGGACGGGATCAGCGCCGGAGAAATCCCATCTGACTTTCCCATAGCCGCGCGCGCAACCCAAGTCACGGATTTAGCGCGTGGGCTGACCATGCGTGCGCAGCTAGGCACGCCGCGCAAGACGCTCCTCAAAGATGCTGAGGAAGCGGCCGACTTGGTGCTCCTGCCGCGACACGTCTGACGGGTTATCGGACTGGCTGGGTTGGATCTGTGATTGCCCGCGAGCTTCTCGCGATGGGCCACGGCGTTGTTGGTCTGGTGCGCTCCAAGGAGAAAGCCGAAGCCTTTGCCAGCGCTGGCGGCACGGCGTTGCTCGGCACTTTAAGAGACTTGGATGTGCTTCGAAATGGAGCAGGCAATGCCGACGGCATCATCCACACGGCATTCGGTCTCGATTTCTCTAAGATCGTGGAACTGGCCGAGGAGGACCGTCAGGCGATAGAGATCTTCGGCGAGGTATTCGCCGGCTCGGACCGACCGATCGTCGTGACGAGCGGAATCGGCCTGTGTCCTCCGGGCGAGACGTTCAGGGAAGACTCGCCAAGAGCCCCCGTGAACCCCGCTTTTCCCCGTGCATCGGAGCAGACCGCTTTCGCGCTTGCCAAGCGTGGTCTGCGCGCTTCGGTAGTCCGCCTTCCACGTTCAACTCATGGCATCGGCGAACGTCATGGCTTTGTCCCGATGCTAACTGCCTTGGCGCGCACGAAAGGAGTCTCCGCCTATGTTGGGAGCGGAAACAACTTCTGGCCGTCCGTGCATCGGTTGGATGCCGCACGCGTATTTTGCCTTGCCGTCGAGCGAGGTGCCCAGAATGAAGCCTTCCACGCGGTAGCTGAAGAAGCTGTGCCCTTCCGACTCATCGCCGAGGCCATCGGCCGGCAGGTAGGAGTGCCAGCGCAATCTCTTACCGCCGAACAGGCGACGGCCCATTTCGGAAACCTCGCGATGTTTGTCGCTGGCAACGGCCCGGCCACAAGTGAAAAGACGAGAGCGGTACTTGGATGGGAACCAAGGGAAACGAGTCTTATCGCAGATATCGACCGACCGAACTATCATGAATGATCGGCTTTGTTTCGACCAGTCCGACATGCCACTCGAAGCACGGCAGTATTGTGAAGCGTAGCCATTGGTCGTGGGATTATCAGAGCTGCCGCCAGAGGAAAGCCGGCTTCGCTGAGTAGATACCCTGTAGGTCGTGTGTACAGGCTCGGTGAAGTAGGCGCCATCAAAGCGAATTATTGTTTGCATTGTCAGGGGCATGACCAGGTCCGCGCGCCTTAGCGTATGTAAAACTCCGAATCTTGAGGTCGCCCCTTGTCGATCGCGATCGCCGGTTGAGGTAATGCCGACGGACTACCAGATTCCAGCCACGTTGGGCGCTTTCGGATGACCGTGCTCGGCCTACAGCTACTTCCGAAGGGGCCGCAAGGCCCCTCGGTCTTTCCAAGGTCAATCGACCCGCATGGCTCTGGCGCAACGCCTACCCCGCGGTCTAGTTCGCTCGGAACCGACGCTCACTTTGGCACCCGCCGGCGTCAACGCCGTGGGACACGCAGGATGCCGGTCAAACCACGGCGGTCATAGACTTGGAAGGTAAACGTTCGGCCCGCAATAAACGCCCGTTGACCCCGGTCTTACTTGATGTCGAATCATATAAGGAATGGTTCTGGCGATCAGTGCCGCTAGCAGGCGCGAGCCCGCTGAAGGTGTGCGAGCCACGAGCGTGTGGCCGCCCGGATCTTTTTCACGCATCAGTGCTGTAGGTACGCTCATGAGACAATTCGAACAACGTTTGACGCCGCGACCTTTAATTCTGTTCTCGATGCTTCTGTACTTCCAGGTAGCTAATGCTGCTGGCGCTGAACGCAATGTCGCGGAACTCTTCACCTCTCAGGGTTGCTCCTCCTGTCCGCCAGCAGACGCCGTAGCGGGCAGATTGCGCACCAATCCCGCTGTGATCGTCCTATCAATTCACGTCAATTATTGGGATGGTCCCCAATGGAGAGACCCGTTCTCCTCCCAAGTCGGTACAGATCGCCAGTACACCTACTCGCGCACGTTAGGCGAAGGATCGGTATTCACACCGCAGCTGATTCTGAATGGAACACAGTCATTCGTAGGCTCTCAGGAAAGTGCAATCCAACGTGCGATCACAGCGGCCCGTGTCGCGCTGCCCGCGCAAGTGGATCTGTCCAGGCAATCCGACGGGACGTTTCTGCTGACCCTTACGGGATCCGCGAAGAGCGCCGATCTGTGGGAAATTGATTACGTGCAGCATTCTGCAACGCAGATCCGAGGCGGCGAAAATGGCGGTCGCAGACTCGATACGTACAATGACGCGACCCAAATCCGCCGACTGGGCGTATTCGCTGTGGGCGCAGTGCAGTTGCCCGCGTTGAAGCCGCCGGCAAATGGGCTCGCCGTCCTCGTGCAAACGCCCGGCCTGGGTCCAATTCTCGGAGCAGGCGCGTACGAAATGAAGTAACCGCCGGTGACGATAGACTGCCTTTACGGAGTGTTTTTGCCCGGCCTCCGCCGGTCGCGGCGAGGGCAAGCCCTTCAGGGATTCGATGTCGCGAGAGCTTCGACGAATTTCTTGTACGCCGCCTCATCCAGGAGTGCGTCGAACTCCTTCGTATCTGTGACGCGGAGCTTGAATAACCAGCCCTCGCCCATCGGATCCGCGTTGATCCTTGCCGGATCGTCAGTGAGCACCGCATTGACGCCCGTAACCTCGCCCGAGATGGGTGCGTAGAGATCGTTCGCCACCTTCACCGATTCGACGGCCGCGACCTCTTTGCCCTGTTCAATGCGTTTCCCCACTTGCGGAAGGTCGACATGGACCACTTCGTTAAGCTGCATCTGGGCATAATCGGTGATGCCGACCACAGCCTCGCTGCCATCGAGGCGCACCCATAAGTGATCTTTGTTGAAGCGCACGTTGCTCATATCGGGTTTTCCACGAGGTCAGACTCCTAATCCTGTTCACCAATAGTCTCGGCATAAGTTTTGCCGTACGGATAAAAGAGGTCCTTGCGGCCCTGCTGCCACGCCGCCTGGAGCTCCGGCGTTGTGATGTCCCAGTCAGGCCGGCATTTCTTCGTGACCACACGCAGATCCTGCCGCAGATTTTCCATGGTTGGCCGACCGAAGTACCAGTAGCCATTGTAGATCTTGTAGATGACAAGATTCGGCTCGAGGACAATCACATGGGGGATCATCGGGTTGTGGCCCGGATCCGTATATTCGGCAATGTCGAGATCCTTTTGGACGATACGCCGGGTGTCCGAGAGGAAGGGCCAATGAGCACCGACGCCGCTGCGATATTCGTTCGTCTCGGTGATGTTGTCAGTGCTGATCGTGACCAGGCGGCAATAGCCAACCTCCATCTCACGATGTAGTTGAAGAAGCCCTTCGGACTGCCTACGGTCCTTGGGGCAAAAACCGCCGCGGCTGAGGACCAGCACCATGGGATCCTGACCTTGCAGAGCCGAGAGCTTCCGGCGCTTCGCGGTATGGTCGGAGAGTTCGTAGTCGGGGAAGACGGCCCCCGGAACCATGTCGTGTCGCATAGAATCCCTCTTACGTTTTTCGGGTAATCGTTCCCGAGGACCGTCTCATCCCCCGTCTATCGGCTAAAGACAAGGTAACGCCGGATGACTCACTCACACCTGAACAACTGTACTGTGGTTGCCGGGAGAACGAAAGTAACCGGCGGTGACGCCCTTCAGTCAATTCGAAGTAGCTGACGGATCATCGGCCAGGACTGCCTGCCGTTCTCACGCATCTCCGCTGCCAGCTCGCCGGGCATCCACTTGATGAATGCCGGCTCAAAAGTAGGCCGCTCGCGGATACGCTGGAACCACTCCTCGACTCGCGGAAGGCGGCCGTTTGCCCACAATCCCTCCAGGCTGAGCGCTGCGAGTCGGTTTGCGTACGGTGTCATCGCGATATCGGCCATGGAGAATTGGTTATCTACGAGCCACCGCCCATCACCTAACGACCGCTCCATCCTGTGCAGATAGGCGTCGTACAGGCGAATCTTTTCCTCAGCGCCCGGTGCCGCGACACCATGTTGGATCCATTCCCATTTCAACCGACGCGCCGCTGCCCCTTCTGAGCCGCCGTTTTTTAGGAAGTCCCCGAAGCTTCCTGCGCCGTTGCGCAGAATGGTGTGGCGATGAGAAACGATATATGTGATCGCTGAACAGGCCGGATGCAACTCCTCGTCGACGGCCTTGGTCCATAAGCGAACTTGCGCCCTGCCACGCGGGCTCTTGGGATAAATGGGCGAGTCCGGAAAGGCATCCTCGATGTACTCACAGATGATGGTGGACTCTGGAATCACGAAGCCATCGTGCACCAATACGGGAACCACCGCTTTCGGATTGAGTGCCTGGAACTCAGGTCGAAACTGCTCGCCGCGAAATATATCGACGACATGACCATTCCACTCCAGCCGCTTCTCCTCGAGAGCGAAACGAACCTTGGCGGCGCAGGCCGAGGAGCCGTGGTGATACAGTTCGAGCATTGGGTCTCCCCTTGTTTTAGCACCAGTTCAACGAGCCTATCACCCGGTTGATGGAAGCTTGTCCGCCGTCCTCAACGCAAAGTCGCTGGCGTCATGGCGCTCGTGCAATTGGCTCGAAGGCTCACCGAAAGTGCGGTTAACCATGCGGCCTCTCTGCACCCCCGGCCTCTCGAGCAGCGCATCCGCCCATCGCTGTACGTTCTTGTAGTCCTGCACACTTAAGAACTCTCCTGCGTTATAGGCCCATCCCTTAATCAACCCTCCGTACCACGGAAAGACGGCTATGTCGGCAATCGTGTAGGTGTTTCCGGCAAGGTACTCCGATTCCGCAAGACGGCGGTCGAGCACATCGAGCTGTCGCTTTACTTCCATCGCAAATCGGTTGATGGCGTATTCAATCTTCGCAGGCGCATAGGCGTAAAAGTGACCGAACCCGCCACCAAGGTACGGCGCGCTGCCCATTTGCCAGAACAGCCATGACAGACATTCCGCGCGACCAGCAGTGTCGGTCGGCAGAAGCGCGCCGAATTTCTCGGCCAAGTACAGCAGTATCGAGCCTGACTCGAAGACTCGAACTGGCGTCGGGCCGGCTCTGTCGACCAACGCGGGAATCTTGGAGTTAGGGTTAATCGCGACGAAACCCGTGCTGAACTGGTCGCCTTCGCTGATTTTAATCAGCCACGCGTCGTACTCCGCACCGTGATGACCAAGCGCCAGCAACTCCTCCAGCATTACAGTAACCTTCACGCCATTCGGTGTCCCCAGAGAATAGAGCTGTAGTGGGTGCCGACCGACCGGCAGCTCCTTTTCGTGAGTGGGTCCGGCGATCGGGCGGTTGATACTGGCGAACGTGCCGCCGCTCGGCTTATTCCAGATCCAAACCTTTGGGGGTACGTATTCGGGCAGGTCAGTCATTTTCCGCACTCCGGGTTCCGACGATAAAGCGCGCCGATCTCTTTACACGGGCGGATAGTTCGAGGGAAACAAAGAACGCTTGGTTTCCTCATCACTGACCTTCTTGAACTCGTGGTCTGCACCGATTGCACGTGCTCGCACAACAGCTGGACGGGCATCAACAGTCTGGAACAGTCTCTTCAGGTGAGGATAGGGGCCGAGCGGATCGACCTCACCCTTCAGCACTCGTGTGGCACGATCAAGCCAACCCCATGCCGAGATGTCTGCGATTGTGTAGGTGTCGGCAACAATGAATGTCCGGTCCGCAAGATGATCGTTCAATACCTGGTAGTGTCGTTGCGCTTCGCGGCGGTAACGGTTAGTCGCGTAGTCGAGTCCGTCGGGCGCTGCGAACTGAAAGTGAACGGCCTGACCGGAGAAGGGTCCCAGTCCCGAGGCGATGAAGAGCAACCATGACAACAGTTCCGGGCGGTCCGCCGGAGCGCCGAGGAATTTGCCAGTCTTTTCGGCTAGATACAGAAGTATGGCGGTGGAGTCGAAGACCCGGACCTCCTTGCCCCCTGGACCGTCGGTATCAACGATTGCTGGTACTTTCCCGTTCGGATTGATCGCGCGGAACGCGGCCAGGTGCTGCTCTCCCCTGCCCGTATCAACGGGGATCACTTCATATGGGAGCCCTGCCTCCTCGAGGAAGAGCGCGACCTTCGCCGGGTTAGGGGTGGGGTGAAAGTAGAAACGAATCATCAACCTTCTCCTTATTCTCAACACGGGCGCAGGTGTCGCGCCCGCGTACTCCCGCTGCCGGGCCTGCAATTGGCCGGTCAACTTGCATTTTAGCATGCACATTCTAAAATGGTGGCCGTCCCTGGAAAGACTGAGTGATTGAATGGCAAGACCAAGGGAGTTTGACGAGGGTCAAGTACTTGCTGCTGCAATCCAATGCTTTTGGAATCGAGGGTATGAGGCGACCTCGGTGAAGCATCTGGTCGAGAAGACGGGAATTACGGCCGCCAGCCTCTACAACGCGTTCGGTGACAAGCGAACTTTATTCCGCGCCGCTCTTGACCATTACGTCGAAAGCAGCGTGGGTGAGCGAATAGAACGTTGTGACGCTTTGCCCCCCCGCGACGCTATCGAGGCATTTTTCCGGGACATCCTGAATCGCTCGCTGAATGATGTCGATCACAAGGGATGCTTGCTCGTGAACTCAGCGCTCGAGATCGCGCCCCATGACCCGGAGTTCCAGGAGGTCATCGCCAGCGTACTTCGTCGCATCGAGAAGTTCTTCTTGAAGTGCGTCAAGGCAGGTCAAGCGAGGGGCACGATTACGCGCTCGGTACCGGCGCAAAATCTGGCTCATCATCTCCTGGCCGTGCTCATGGGAGTACGTGTTCTGGCGCGGGTCCGCCCGGAAAGGACGCTCCTCGAAGGCGTCGTCGCGCCGGCGCTCGCGCTGCTTGATCGAGACTGACGAGAAGCCCCCGTCACCCTGTGTTGCCCCAGACGTTCCCCGCGCAGCGGTCGGGTTTAAGGTTTTCCGGGCAAACGGTGACCTCACGAGTTCAGTACCTCCGCGGTGTTGCGGAGTCCTACACTGCCTGGGTGGTGCGCTTATAAGCGCAATCCGCCAAGACCCAGCTTTTGGTCGCCGCCAGAGGAGAATTCACCATGCAAGCCTTCATCGAAGCGAGCCTCCTTTCAAGCGATATTGCTCAGCCTAGGGAGAAGCCCTTCGAGATTTACGACCGCAGGCTTCCTGGATTCACAATGCGTGCAGCCCAGCGGCGCACGGTCGTTTTATGCGCGCTTCGGGCGCAATCGTCGCGTTGTCCTGGGTACGGTCGGTAGTGTTGCACCAGAGGAGGCGCGGGAGCGATGACAGAAGGTCCTCGGAAACGTGGCGCATGGCCTCCATCCGTTGCACGGTGTCGGCGGAACGGATGGCATCTCGCTTGGAATGTTCATCGCGGACACGTACACGAAGTGGGTGAACGCCAGCCGCCCGCGCACTGCGGCTAATACGCTCGAGAAATTGCATCGGCTATTTAGAACTTGGTACGCGGAACCCCTCTCCGCTATTGCGGTTGAGCGCATTGAGGCGTGGAAGGCACGGCGTCTGAACGAGGGCCGCAGTGGTACAACTGTACTGCGCGATCTCTTTACGCTCTCAAGCGTGCTGAGGCCCGTGGTGAAGGCAGGTGAACTAGAAGAGAACCCGGTGCGGCGGGTCGATAAACCGCGGATTGACCGCAGAGGCAAGGTGCGTTTTCTTGACGAAGCCGAGGAATCGCGACTGCGGCAAGCCATGAAAAAACGCGATGTAACCATGCACAATCTGCGTACGACTGCGAACAAACGGCACCGACAGCGGCACGAGGAACTGCTGCTGCCTCCGCTAATACACTTTGGCGATCATCTGACACCCCGCCGTGCTGCTATCCATGAACACAGGACTGCGCCGCGGCGAGGTTCTCAAGTTGCGATGGAGTTCCGTAGACTTCAGCCGTCGGCTCAAGAACCGTCAAACTCGTCATGTACCCCTGAATGAGGAAGCGATGAGCGTGATGCGGCGCTGGCGCCAGCAGTCAGGAGGCAGCGCAATGGTCTTTGATGTAGCCACACGGTTTCAGGCCGCGTGGAAAAGCCTGCTCCTGCGCGCGGGGATCAGCCATTTCCGCTGGCACGATCTGCGCCATCACTTTGCCTCGCGGCTTGTAATGGTGGAAAGGGAGGGAATCGAACCCTCGACCCCGGCATTATGAGAAGTGGACGCCACAATTGGCGTTTATATTCAGATACTTATCCTACTCGTCAATTCGGCAAATGGAAGATAAGGTGCTAGTTCAGGCGGGTAAATGCCGCCAAGTCCGCACGAAATCCCCCACATGTGCGGAGCGCTTCTCTACGCGGGCAAATCAAACCGCAATTATGTCCCCCGAAATGTGACTGCGGCACGAGCGCTCACCATCGTGACTTTGCGCTGAAGCGGTGATAGGCTGAATCTTTTACGACTATATGATCGATCGGATTATTGTATGACAACCATCACGGTCTCCCCTAAGTATCAGATTGTGATTCCCTCCCGGATGCGCGAGTCGCTCGGCATCAAGCCGGGCGAGAAGCTCCATGCCATCGAATATCGAGGCCGAATCGAGCTTGTGCCGGTGCGATCAACGAAGTCCGCACGCGGTTCTCTAAAGGGGATTGATACGGATGTTCCGCGGGAAACCGATCGCACATGAATGTCGTGGACTCCTCGGCGTGGCTGGAGTACTTCGCCGATGGGCCCAACGCGTCAGTATTCGCCAAACCGATTGAAGCAACGCGATCACTGCTTGTGCCGTCACTTTCTCTCTACGAGGTATTCAAGCGAATCTGCCAGCAACGCGATGAAGACAAAGCGCTACGGGCCATCGCAATCATGGAGCAAGGAAAGGTCGTGGACCTTGACCGCGCGACAGCCTTGGAGGCGGCGCGACTGTCCATACAGCACCGAATTGCGATGGCGGACAGCGTGATGCTTGCCACTGCAGGACGGTACCGTGCCACGCTTTGGACTCAGGATGCGGACTTCGAGGCAATGTCGAAGGTCCGGTACTACGCCAAGCGATCGTGACCTTTGTGAATTGGTGGAAAGGGAGGGAATCGAACCCTCGACCACGGCATTATGAGCCGTCCCATTGGCTCACTGTAGCGATTAAATTCAATAACTTAGCCTCGTGGCGTCCGTTGCAATTAGCGCCACGAAGCACGACAGAGCACAACTTATTCCGCAAATCTCCCGCAAGACCTGCAGCGATGCCAGGCCAGGTTTCCCGCGTTTCGGGGGAGCAAGAGACCCGGATCCGGCGTTTACGACTACGGGCGCGGTTATATTGCGCCGGTCTTACTGTTACCGATTTCACTCGCTGCCTTGGCGAGTCGGGCGCGCAACTTCGGCACTGCGAACTCAAAGAAGGCCAGCTGCTTTGGCGT
>Ga0302305_1000467_pt1 | contig 24490 bp, 18 predicted proteins | sample III_Palsa_E2_3_FD_198764 | JGI IMG/M metagenome (GOLD analysis project Ga0302305, IMG submission 198764) | Peat permafrost microbial communities from Stordalen Mire near Abisko, Sweden - III_Palsa_E2_3 | ecosystem: Environmental > Terrestrial > Soil > Palsa > Peat permafrost | place: Sweden... | reverse complement strand
GGAGACAGCAGGTTCGCTCGCTGCGCTCGGAATGACAACTAGAAAGGCAAACTTGGTCAGCGACTAAAAGGCGGGGACGCCTTCTTCTACTACCAGGTCGTCTACGGCGATGTTGAGAGCGAGGCCTAGTTTGCGGAAGCCTTCGCGCCAGTCGGGGGTCCAGTAACGGCTGTCGGGGATGAGGTGGGAGCCGTCGGTGGAGTAGGCGGGGCCGGTGTTGCGGCGGAGGAGATCGTTCCAGATGTTCTGCGCCTGCCAGAGATTGATCTCCATCGGCAGTGTGCGGAGGCTTTCGGCGATGGCGACGGTTTCCTGCAGGATGAGGGTGTTGGGCTGGAAAGGTGGGAGCAGCGCGAGGTTCTGCTGCGCGGAGTTGTAGGGAGCGGTCGGGCTCATGGCTTCTTCAAGGCGGACCATGGCGCGCTTCATGCGTTTGTCAGCGGTGAAGGCGAGGAGTGGGATGTCGAGGGTGATGTTGTCGAACTCGGCTCGGCGCAGCAGGCGGGTGACTTCGGCGATGTCGTAGTCGTCGGACTCGAGCGCGCGGCGGAGGCCGGCGTTGATGGCGAAGCCGGCGGTGAGAGCGAGTGCGGGTGGTGCGGGGAAGTTGGACTCCGAAAGGAAGTGGAGGAGTGTGGCGTGCTCTTCGTAGATGCCGACGAGGGAAGTTTCAACCTCGGCAAGAGTCTGGTCGAGGATGCTCTTGAGAATGCGGTGTTGCTCGTCGGCGAAGAGCGAGGTGAGGGAGTAGAGCGTGCCGCCAAAGAAGCCGTCGATGAGACGGATGAGTTCTGGAAGGTTGGCGCGGCGGATGGCCAAGCGCGCGGCTTCGTTGAAGGCTTCCCAGGCTGCTGAGTTGAGGCCTTTTATGTCGCTGCCGGATTGGGGTGGAGCGTCTGAGGGCGCGACGCTGACGGTGTCTGGGGTGTAGCGCTTGACGGCGGCGGAGAGGTTTTGATCGCCGAGATGCAGGACAGCGAAGCAGATCTCTTCGGTTTCTTCCGTGATGCGGGAGCGGAGCGAGGCCGGAGGTGAGGAGATCGTAGCCATGGCGTTGGATGTCGAAGCAGAAGAGCTCGTTGGACTCGTTGTAGCCGCGGAACATGGAGCTGATGGCGTAGTGGGCGCCGACGTGTTCGAGGTCGAGGCGTCCGCCGGTGACGAAGCGGCGATAGACTTCGGCTCCGTTGCCGATTTCTGGCACGTTGGATTTGGCTTGCTCAAGGAGTTCGAGGAACTGGGCTTCGAGGTCGGCACCGGGTTTGCCGAAGAGCTCGGCGGCGAGCTGAAGGACGCGGCCGGCGTAGGCGATGATCTGCACGGTTTCTATGCCGGAGATGTCGTCAAAGAACCAGCCGCAGGAGGTGTACATGAGCTGGGTATGGCGTTCGAGCTCCAGGAGCTCAAGTGCGGTGACGCGCTCGGACGGAGTGAGCTCGTGCGTGGCGTGGGTGGCGAAGAAGAAGTCGATGTTGGTGGGAGTGCGGTCGAGGACGACGTGGATGTAGGCGTCGCGAGCGGCCCAGAGGTCTTTGAGCAAAGGCTTGGCGACGGCTTCGGCGAGAGGTGCGGTTTTGTCGCGGAGAAGATCGAGCGCGACGCGCAGAGGCCCGCGCCACTGCTGGTTCCAGCCGGGCTTGCCGCCGTTGCAACCGCAGTCGGAACGCCAGCGCTCGACGCCGTGAACGCAGGACCAGGAGGAGTCGTCGACGACTTCGGCTTCGTACTGCGGTGGGAATTTTTCGAGGAACTCGCCGTAGTTGGTGAGCGTGGCGAGGTTGTTTTCTTCGATCCAGTGCATGGCGTAGCTGAGCGCCATTTCGCCGTGCTTGTGGTGATGTCCGTAGCTTTCGCCGTCGGTGGCGACGTGGGCCAGCTGGGGCTCATCGGGATGCTTGGTGTCGTCGAGACCGCTGAGCAGGCGGCGAGCGAAGTTTTCGCCGGAGTCGAGAAGGCCTTCGAAGGCGATGGCGCGGGAGCGTGGGCCGTCGTAGAAGAAGACGGAGATGGAACGGCCTTCGTTGAGGGGTATGGTGTAGGGGTGGGTGGGATCAACGGTGGCGTTGGGGGTTTCGAGCCAGTTGTTAGTTGTTAGTTGTTGGTTGTTAGTAGAAGCGAGTGCGTCTTCGGTGGGTTCGTCGAGTTTGACTTTGCGAACGCGGGCACATTGGTGGGGGGCGAGGATGGTGTACTGGATGCCCTCTTGCGCGAGGAGGTCGAGCACGTTGTGGGAGACGGCGGTTTCGGCGAGCCACATGCCTTCGGGCTTGCGGCCGAAGCGGGACTCGAAGTCGGCGATGCCCCAGCGGATCTGGGTGCGTGCATCGCGTTCGGAGGCGAGCGGCATGATGATGTGGTTGTAAACCTGCGCGAGCGCGGAGCCGTGACCGGAGTAGCGCTCGGCGGAGGCGCGGTCGGCCTGCTGGATCATGCGGTAGGTGCGGGGTGCGAAGTCCTGTAGCCAACTGAGGAGCGTAGGGCCGAAGTTGAAGCTCATGCGCGAGTAGTTGTTGAGGATGCGCGTGATCTGACCCTGGAGGTTCTGGATACGCGAGGCGCCGTTGGGGGCGTAGCACTCGGAGGTGATGCGCTCATTCCAATCGTGATACGGGGCGGCGGAGTCCTGGACCTCGACGGTTTCGAGCCACGGGTTCTCGCGGGGCGGCTGATAGAAGTGGCCGTGGACGCAGACGTAGTGATTGGCCGTGGGGGAGGGAGGAGTTGGCGACGCTGGAGTTTGTTTACGCGGCATCGTCTTTGATGTTAACCCCTGGAGGGCGATGGGCGTTTATGCTGGAGAAATCTGCTCCTGAAATGTAAAGGCCCGCTCATGTTGAGAAAGTTCTGCGCCGTGGTTGTTTGTGTGTTGTCGTGTGTTGCTGCGAGTGCGGCGACTATCAATGTTGGGCCCGCGGGTTCGGGCGCGGCGTATACGACGATCCAGAGTGGGATCAATGCGGCAAACACTGGAGATACGGTGGTGGTGGCTCCGGGGACGTACTACGAGAACCTCAGTATCCAATCCAAATCAATCACTCTCAAAAGTACGCAGGGGGCTAGCCAAACCATCATCGATGGCGGCAAGCAGAACGTAGTCATCCAGATCAATCAAACCGTCGATCTCAATACGGTCGTTGACGGGTTCACGATTCAGAACGGTGCGACCGGCTTATCGCCTTCCGCCGGCGGCATCACGGTATATGGTTTCGCCACAATCCAGAACAATACGGTTCAAGCGAACTTCGGTCAATCGATAAGTATTGCGGGTGGAGCGAACGTCCTCAATAACCACATACTCCCTATCGGACCCGGCGGTCCCGGAAGCTACTGTTACGTATATGCGCTGCCGGGTATTACGCTAGACTCTTACGACATCCCAAATATGACGATTCCCAGGAGCATCCTAAGGGGCAATCTTATCGAGGGTGATGGCACGGAGTGTTCTGGGGAAGGAATCAGCGTTGATGCAACTAACCCCGTCCTCATCGAAAACAACATCATTCATGGCGCTGAAAGCGGTATAGGTATCTCCGACGGAAATCGCATCGACACTCAAGTGCATGTGATTGTGAATCAAAATCTCGTTTACGCCAACCGGTACAACGGCCTGTATTTTGACTACTTCTTCTTCGTCGGCTCCACCCCTTACGGCGAAGGCCCAGTGACAATGATCGCCGCCAACAACACTTTCGTCGGTAACACGACGGCCAACCAGCTTTACATCGATAACGGCTCGACTCCATCCGCAGAGATTTCGCTCGATGATTCCTACTCACGCATGGCGCTCTATAACAACCTCGTCATTGGTAACTCCACTATCAACTCGGTCGTTGATTGCTACGAGCCCGGCGGTGAGGGACTTGATCGAACGCCGCCGTGGTTTGATCACAACGATTTCTTCAACGTCAAGAGTTCCTCGAGTCCTCTCTTCGTCAATGGATGCAGCTACGACACGACACCGTTTCCTGGCATCGACGGCAACATATCGGTAGATCCCCAATTCGTGTCCTCTTCTGATTTCCATCTTCAAAGCAGCTCATCAGCGATTGATGGCGGAAATAATAGTGCTGTAGGCATCGCCACGACAGACTTCGATGGAAATCCCCGCATACAGGACGCAAAAGGCGCGGGCTACCCCGTCATTGATATGGGAATTTATGAGACCTCAGGTGCGCAGGAGATCACTCACTCGAACCTCGGCTTGACCGCATCTGCATACGTCCTGAATGCAGGTGATCCTCTCACCCTTACAGCCACCCTCGCTCAGAACACAACACCCATCAGTGGGCCAATTCTTTTCCTTCAGGACGACGTCGCGCTCTCGACCGTTAACGCTACAGCAGCAGGCTCAGCAACTCTCACCATCAATCCGTTGCCTGGCGTTCATCGATATACGGCAACCTACCCGGGTACGGGAAACATCTCCCCCTCTATCAGCACGGTTATCTTCGTCTACGTCGCCCCGTATGGCGATTACTTGACTGTGTCGTCCTCACTCAATCCATCGATACTTAGCCAGTCCGTCACCTTTACAGCGCAGGTTAATACCTCCAGCGTCTCAAACGGAACGCCCACTGGTTCCATTGCTTTTTCCTTTCAAAGCGCTAGTGGTTCTACAACTACATTGGGCACACAGCCTGTTGATGCCACGGGAAAGGCTTCGATCAGTTCCGCAAGTCTGCCGCTTGGTAACAACATCGTGCGGGCGACGTACACTTCTTTGAATTATTACGAGTCAGGTTCAGCCGGACTTACGCAACAGGTTCTTTCTGGATATCAGACGACGATTGCGGTGAACTCGTCGCACAACCCCTCCAGCTACGGAGCGAATGTCACCTTCACCGCGCAGGTGACATCGTCGGCTACAGGGCAAGGAACGCCGGCGGGATCGATCTTGTTTACGTATGGGTCAATTGTGCTGGGCACTGAGCCGATGGATGCTACCGGGACGGCGAGTGTGAGTACGAGCTCGCTGCCGCTGGGGTATGACACGATTACGGCGACGTATCAACCATCGAACTTGTTTGCGGCTAGTTCGATGATACTGAGTCAGCAGGTGATCTCCGGATATCCGACGACGACAACGATAAATTCTTCGTTGAACCCTTCAACTGTTGGGCAGCTTGTGACGTTTTCGAGCCATGTGGCGTCGGCGAACGGAGTGCCGACAGGGAGCGTTAGCTTTGCGGATGGTGGGACCGTATTGCAGAGCGTGAGCGTGGATGCCTCTGGGAATGCGGTTTATGCTACTTCTGCGTTGACGGCGAATGTGACGCACATCATTACCGCCAGCTATGTGCCAACCGGAACGTTTGCGGCGAGTTCGGCGACAGTGAACCAGGTGGTGAATGGTGTGCCGACGACCTCGTCGTTGACGGCGAATCCTACGAGTGTGAATGCTGGTATGCCAGTGGTATTGGTCGCTAGTGTTGTTCCGACGAGTGGGACTGGGGCACCGACTGGGACGGTTTCGTTTTACGCTGGCGCGACGTTGTTGGGAGCTGCTCCGCTGGCTGGCAGTACGGCGAGTTTGAGTGTGGCTACGCTTCCGGCGGGGGCGGATGTTGTGACCTGCAAGTACTCGGGGGACGCGACGTATGCGGCGAGCGTTTGTGGTGGTGTGACAGTTACGATCGCGCTGGCTCCTACGACGTTGACGATTACGCCGAGTGCGAACCCTGTGGCGGCGTTGATGCCGGTAACGTTTACGGCGCATTTGACAATCAATGGGCAGCCTGCGGGGGCTGGGTATACCGTCGGCTTTGGGTTGAGTGGGTCACTCTTGCCAAATCAGCCGCCGCTTGTGAATGCAACGACGGATGCTACTGGGACGGCGACATTTATAGCAGTGGGATTTCATACTGGATTGACGGGCGTGATGGCGAGCTTTGTGGCGACGGCGTCGCTGGGTGGCTCGTCGGCTACGGTGGGTGAGACTGCCTATCCGGATACGACCAGCATGACGCTGATTGCGGCACCGAATCCGGGGATACAGAATAATCCGGTGACGATTGTTGCGACGGTGGCGAATACGACCGGAGCCGGATCGCCGGTGGGGTCGGTGACGTTTGTGGATGTCACTACGGGAAGTGCGCTGGGAATAGTCACGCTGAGTGGTGCGGCTGGTTCGCTGGAAACGGCGACGGTGACGACCTCAACGCTGACGCCGGGGGTGCATACGATTCAGGCGACGTATGGGCCAGGGAGTGATTTTGTGGCGGGGCCGTCGGCTACGGTGAGTGTGACGATTGCGCCGCAGGACTTTTCGCTTACGGCTGCTCCGCCGTCGATCTCGATGCAGACGGAGCATCATGGGTCGATGACGTTGATGCTGGCGTCGATTGGTGGGTTTAGTGCGCCGATGTCGCTGACGTGTGGCGATGAGCTGCCGGAGTATCTGCACTGCGAGCTGCCGCAGACGCCGGTTACGCTTGGAGCGAATACGAGTGTTCCCGTGACGCTGACGCTGGATACCGATGCGGTGGTGGACTTCAAGTCTTCCAACGAGCAGAGGGGGCTGGGTTCGCGTGGGATTGTGCTGGCGGGTTTGTTGCCGCTGATGTTGCTGGGGGTATCGCGGCGGAAGCAGATGCGTGGGTTGATGCTGATGGCTTTGCTGGCGGCGATGGCTACCGGACTTACTGCCTGCAGTGGGAAGTATCCCGGGCATACGGCGGTAGGGACTTATACGATTCCGATTACAGCCACGGGTGTGGCGCAGGGAAGCTCATCGGCCACGACGCATACGTTGGATGTGACGTTGGTGGTCACGGCGGAGTGAGTTCGTTGCGAGGGTAGGTGTGGTGGTTGTTGAAGGAGGGCAACTCAACCGTTGCGCCTGCGGTTTCCCCTTGGTCTTCGGAGGAGCTTTTGGGGAGCAAAAACCGCTTCTCCACGCGCAGCCATCCACAACCCCAACTCAACCCCACAAATCACCACAAATTGTCCACGCAGCGTTCGTGGATGCGATGCGTCCACGAACGCACGCAAACAGCAGTAAATAAAACACTTATTCCATTTTTCGCTTAGGGGCGGCCGATGTTGCCGGGGGTAATGGGAGTGACTGCGGGGGTTGCCATGCCGATGAGCTCGGTGACGCCTTCGTCGAAGAGAGGGTAGCCGTTGATGGCGGTCTGGGTGGCGACCCAGATGTTGCCGGAGCCATCGATGGCCACCGATTCAGGTTCGCTGATAGTGCCGCTGCCCAGGCCGGTGGTGGTGGTGAGGAATTTCTTGGTGGTCGTGGAGAAGGCGGACAGGGTGTTTTTGTAGTAGTTGGCGATCCAAAGGACGTTATTGCCGTCGATGGTCATTGTTCCTGAGGTTGTGGTGGTGTCGTCGCCACCGCCGACGTAGCCGGTACCTGCGGGTGAGAGTTCGGTGCCGTCGGGGCCGAGCTCGACGAGGAAGCCTTGTTGCGTGAGCCAGACGTTGCCGGAGGAGTCGAGTACACCTGTGCCAGAATCAGCTGCGTCGTTGTCGGTGGGGATGTTGCTTGGGGTGATGTCGACACCAGCGGGCGAAAGCAGCGAAAGGTAATTGTAGTTGACTGACCAGATGTTGCCGTTGACGAGAGGGAGAAGCGCCTCGGGACCGCCGCCGCTGGGGACATAGGGCGGGTTGGAGAGGATCGTGCCAGCACTATTGGTTTCGATGACGTTGCCCCCAAGACCATTGGCCACCCAGACGTTGCCGTTGAGGTCAACGGACACCCCTAAGTAGCTCTCGCCGGAGGGATTGGGAACAATGGCGAAGGGGCTGGAGGGATTCATGACGCCGGCGCTGGAGAATTGTTCGAGGGATCCGACTGCATCGCCGGTCCATATATTGCCGTTGTTGGGGTCGATGGCTAAGCCCTCAACGTCCTGGAGGGTAGTGCTGCCGAAGCCGTTGGTTCCGGAGAGGACGACGCCGGTGGGGGAGAGCTCGGAGAGGCTGGTGGTGTTGGCGAGCCAGGCGTTGCCTTCGGCGTCGATGGCGACAGAGTAGGTGCCGATGGTGCTGTTACCGGTGAACTTGATGCCGATGGCGAAGTCTTTGGGCTTGGCGGTGAGGGCAGGAGCAAAGGGCGGCTGCGTGGAAGGAAGGCCGTAGAGCGCGGTCATGCCAGCGGTGCTTGGTCCCGGAGAGTGGGCGAGGTTGATGGCAGCGGTTGCGGTATCTGTGGGGGCGACGCTTGCGGCGTTCTTGGTGTTGGCAAACAGGGTGGTGCAGGGCACGGAGGTTGAGCTGCTGGTATTGACGCAGGCGGCGAGGATGTTGGCGAGGGTGTTGATGCGGGTCTGGGGGACGGTGCCGTTGCCTGCGGGGATCTTGGCCAGAGCGCCGCCGCCGGCAGAGACGTTGAAGAGGTTGGCGGCGGTGTTGAAGGCGTTGGCGAGACCGTTGTGCGCCAGAGTAATGGCGGAGGAACCGGCGGCGATGTGCGTGGCGTCGCCTTCAGCGTCGGCTACGTGGGTGGCGTCAACGGCGTAACCGGAGAGAGCGTAGGCGGCTGCGATGGTGGAGACTTCGTTGATGGTGACGTAGGAGATGTTGGGGAAGGTGCCGTCTCCGTTGCAGTTGCCGAGTACCGCCATTAGGGCGGCGGCGGTGTTGCTGCCTCCGCCGGGGTTGCCGCCGGTGGCGTACATGTAGACCTGCTGGCCGGCGGTGCAGGAGTACTCGCCGGCAGCGAGGAGGAATGTGCCGCTGGAGTCGGTGCTGACGTAGTAGTTGCCGTTGGTGTCCGCGGTGGAGGGATAGGCGTCAGTGGAGTCGCTGAGGATGAGGGAGTCAGAGGCGTTGCCGTAGGCGAGTGTGTCCGCGGCGAACATGTACACGTGCGCGTTGACGATGGCCTGCTGGCCGCCGTAGAGACTGCCCTTCATCGCGGACGAACTGCCCGTGGTGAGCGGGCCGCTGGGCGTGGCGTTGAAGCTGGTGGAACAGCCGGTGAGGACGAAAGGGGCGAGCAGGATCAGGGCAGCGAGGCGCATGGGGAACTCCGTATGGGGGAGAGTGGCCCCGGCTTTCATCTCTTGAACTATCTAGTGTCTCGACCATTATCGGGGATTGGTGGTGCAGGGTCACTTGTGCGGCTCGGTTTTGGCGGAGGATTCGATCCAGGCGGTGAGGCAGATGGCCAGCCAGTAGGCGGCGATGTTTTTGAGAGAGAAGAAGCGGCCGAGGAGAAGCTTTCCGGCGAGGGTGAGGCGGAAGGCGTCGAATGCGGGAGTGTGGAGGAGGCGGCTGAATTCAACAGCGGCAGCGGCGAGGGCAGCGATGACGGCGAGGGGCATGGGGCTGAGACGGGGGAGGATGGCCTCGATGAGGAAGTAGAGAGCGACGGACCAGAGCATGGAGCCGCCGTATTTGTAGAGGAAGAACGGCAGGTGGAGCGGGGCGAAACGCCAGAGGAGACCGGCGAGGATGGCGGCCAGCATGAAGGCAAGGGCAGTTAGGCGGCGATGGAGAGTGCGTGTCATAGAGAGTTTGCGGTGTGAGGAGATATGGGCTACTTCCTTCATTACTGAGCTATGTTTTTGCGGCGAGGTCGCAGGCGCGCCACATGTACCAACTGGCGACGGAGCAGAAGGGTTGCCACTTTTTGGCGCGCTTTTCCATCTGGGCGGTGGTGGCCAGGAGGTCGGGTGTGACCTTGGTGTTGGGCTTGAGGCCGAGGTAGGTGAGGGCGAAGCCTTTGCGGATGCCGTAGTCGGTGGTGGGAAGGACGTTGGGGCGGCCGAGGCGGAAGATGAGCATCATTTCTACGGTCCACTTGCCGATGCCGCGGACCTGGGTGAGGTGTTCGATGATGGCTTCGTCGGACATTTTCTTGATCTTCGCCATGGTTGGGACGGTGCCGTCGAGGGTTTTGGCGGCGAGGTCGCGGAGGGCGAGAGCTTTGTTGTGGGAGAGGCCGGCGGCGCGGAGCTGCTCGTTGGGGGCGTCGAGGAGATGCTGTGGGGATGGGTGAGCGTGGGGGATGCCGGGTCGAGGGTCGGCTAGCTCGGAAAAGCTGGCGAGCAGTTTGGCGTGGATGCTGGCGGCAGCTTTGCCGTGTAGCTGCTGGTAGATGATCGACTGGGTGAGGGCTTCAAAGGGGGATTGCTGGGTGGGCAGGCGGAGGGTGAAAGGGCCGGCTTTGGCGATAAGTTTGGCGAGTTTGGGGTCGGCGGCGGAGAGCGCAGCGGTGGCCTCGGCGGGGTCGTAGGGGAGTTTGAGGGTGCGGCCGGAGCGAGGGCTGGGCATGGAAGAGATTTTGTCATATCTTCGCCTCGGCAGGTGAGGCTAGTAGTCGAACAACAGCGAGCTGCTGCCCCTGAGAGCATCCTGCGTATCCTTCTGCAACACGATGCTGGGTACCCGGAATTGGCGAAGGGCCTGAAGGAGTTGGGCCTCATGATCCCCCTGTTTTTGATACCAGGAAGCTCTAGAAATCCACCGCTGAACTCGGACTAATGTGGACGGAGTTTGCTAGCTAGATTCCCCTGTTGGAGAGTTGAGTGGTCGTGAAATCGCCTTTATTGGTGAGGGTTTTGAAGATGTGGGCGCATACCGAACAAAATTCCCCTTTCGATAATCAATGTCTTTTAGAATGTGTTCATCGAAGTGTCACGAAGAAGGCGCAGTAGGGACATCTCGGCTGATATACTCGATTTTTCACAGGCTTGGTTTTCGCCGCTCGTTGATGGTTGTCATGCCGATTGGTTTTCGTCATGTGTGTGACCTTCGGGGGCGGAGACAAAAGAGTCACCCAAAATTTTTGGAACGACTCTCACGAAATTTTTTGACGCAGAGGAAGCAGGAACGCACTCATGGCGCAAGTTTTTGACCGCAGTTCGAATGCACTGGCTCGCGCGAGCCTGGTGTTGACGGGCTTGATCGTCATCGCGCTCGGTGTGGCGCTGAACTCCTTGCAGCGGTCACCATGGGTGACCAAGCAAGGGCAGCGGCCGGACCAGCCCGTCCCGTTTAGTCACAAGCACCACGTCGAGGGGCTTGGGCTCCAGTGCCAGTACTGCCACACTTCGGTGGAGAAGAGCTCGTACGCGGGCATTCCTCCGACGAAGACGTGTATGAACTGTCACTCGCAGATCTGGACAGACGCGCAGTTGCTGGCGCCGGTTCGGCAGAGCTGGGCGTCGGGAGCTTCGATCCATTGGATCAAGGTTCATGATCTTCCGGACTATGTGTACTTCAACCATGAGATCCATGTGAATAAGGGCATTGGCTGCGCGAGCTGTCATGGCCGTGTGGATGAGATGCCGTTGATGTACCAGCAGAATACGTTGCAGATGGAGTGGTGCTTGAACTGCCATCGCAACCCGGGCGTGAATTTGCGGCCGACCAGTGAGATCTACAACATGGCGTGGGCTGGACCTTCGGGCGATAAGCCGGTCTGGTGCACGACTACAGGCAAGGGTGGACCGACGGCGCAGCAGGTATCGTGCGTGACTAAGGACCCGAGCGGGCAGAATCCTGAGCTGGCGCAGTTGGACAAGCCGGCTGGGCTGGGCAAGGAGCAATCGGGTACCGATCTGGAGCCGCATCCGACGACGGGTGAGGGGCAGACAGTTTCAGATATGCCTCAGATTGCCATGCCAGCGAGCTACCAGAAGTTTACGAGCCAGATGGAGTTGGGTAAGTTCCTGACGGCCCAGTACCACATCCGCACGGCGAATGAACTTTCCAGCTGCGAGGTGTGCCACCGATGAACAAGAACGTGATGGGAACCGAGCAGGCAATGGCAGAACAAAGTTCCACTGTGCAGGTCGTGAACACGATTTCGCCGGCGAAGATGACGCTGGCGGAGGTGCGCGCGAAGCTGGACGGCAAGACGGGTAGGCGCTTCTGGAAGAATCTGGATGAGTTGTCGGATTCTCCGCAGTTTCAGGAGCTGATGCAGGAAGAGTTTCCTCGTCAGGCTGGAGCGGGGGAGTGGGCTGATTCCGTAAGTCGTCGCGGATTTATGAAGGTGATGGGCGCGAGCTTTGCGCTGGCCGGTTTGGCCGGTTGCACCAAGCAGCCCGATGAGCCGATCTATCCGTATGTGAAGCAGCCTGAGGATTTGATTCTCGGCAAGCCGATGTTCTTTGCGACGGCACATCCCTTCCCGACCGGTGCGATTCCGGTGTTGGTGAAGTCGGATGCGTTCCGTCCGATCAAGATTGAAGGCAATCCGGAACACCCGATGTCGAAGGGGAAGTCGGATGCTTATACGCAGGCTACGCTGCTGGATCTTTATGATCCGGATCGCTCGACGCAGCCGAAGTTCCGCGGTGAAGCGACCGACTGGGCGAAGTTCCAGGAAGCGTTTGCGGGAGCGCTCGCTGAGTCGAAGGATGGCACGGGTGTTGCCTTCCTGAGCGAGACGATTACGTCTCCGACGCTGGCGGCGCAGTGGAAGCAGGTTGCAGCGAAGTATCCTGCGGCGAAGCTGGTGCAGTATGACGCCGTGAACGGCGATGCGGGACGCGCGGCTTCCAAGGCGGCGTTTGGCGACTACTTCGATACGCAGTACAAGCTGGAAGAAGCCGATGTGATTTTGTCGCTCGATGCGGACTTCCTGGGGGGCATTGCGTTCCCGGGCTTCCTGCCGATGTCAGCGGGTTATGCCGCGCGCCATCGTTATGAGCATGGCAAGACGATGAACCGGATGTATGTCGTCGAGACGATGCCGACCGTGACTGGGTTCAAGGCGGATCACCGGTTGGCGTTGAAGCCGAGCGATGTGGTCGCGTTTGCGAATGCGTTGAACGGTGGCCCGGCACTTTCGGACCCCGATGCGCAGAAGTTCTTGACGGCAGTGCTGGCGGACTTGAAGAAGTCCGGTGGCAAGGCTGTGGTGATTGCCGGACCGCAGAGTCCGGCGGCTGCTCATGCTGCCGCGCACGCATTGAATGCAAGCATCGGCGCGGTTGGCAAGACGGTGGTTTATACCGAGACAGTTGCCCCGGTGCCGAGCGTGCAGGGTGAGGATTTGAAGTCGCTGGTTGGCGACATGAATGCCGGCAAGGTGAAGTGGCTGGTGATCCTTGGCGCGAACCCGCTGTACAACGCGCCGGCTGACCTGGAGTTCACGACTGCATTCAACAATGTGCCGAACTCGGTACATCTTGGTACGCATCTTGATGAGACGGGCTTCTACTCGACGTGGCATGTGAACAAGAGCCACTACCTCGAGAGCTGGAGCGATGCTCGGGCGTATGACGGAACGATCTCTATTATTCAGCCGATGATCGATCCGCTGTACGGCGGCAAGAGTTCGCACGATGTTTTGCAGACGCTGATCGATCCTTCGCTGAGCGCGTATGACGCGGTTGTGGCGAATGCCAAGACTTACATCAAGGGCGACTTCCCGACGGGGTGGAAGAAAGCGCTGCATGATGGCTGGGTCGACGGTACGGCGTTTGATGTAAAGACTGTTGGCGCGCCGAAGGCTGCTGTTGCTACCGCGGCGGCACCAAGTGCCGGTGGCATTGAAATCAGCTTCAAGTCTGATCCTTCGCTGTATGACGGCCGGTTTGGCAATAACGGCTGGCTGCAGGAGTTGCCGAAGCAGGTCACGAGTATGTCCTGGGACAATGCTGCATTGATGAGCATGGACCTGATGGGCAGATTGAAGATCGAAGAGAATGACGCGATCGAACTAACCCTGAACGGCCGCAAGGTGATTACGCCGGTGTTCATGGTTCCGGGACATCCTGACAATGCCGTAACGGTGCATGTTGGGTTGGGACGCCGGGCGGAAGCTGGTCGTGTGGGTGCGGGTGTAGGCTTCAACGCTTACTTGCTGCGTACCTCCGATGCGCCGCTGTCGGCTGCCGGTTTGCAGGTGGTACGCGGTAAGGGAACATATGACCTTTGCGTGACCAAGGTGCATGACATTGAGCATCGCGGCGCGTTTGCGCAACGTGATCTCGAGCATCCACTTTCGGATAAGGATGGCACGTACTCGCTGGCTGGGCATGAAGCGATGGAGCGGTCAATTATCCGCTACGGTACGTACGCCGAGGCTGAAGCGAATCCGAAGTATGCGTCGGAAGGCGCGAGCGGCGCTCTGGTCAACAAGGTTGGATATAACCCGCAGGGTGAGCGTCCCGAACATGGGGAAAGCTTCTTCCCGGATGCGTGGCGGTATGACCATGTGGCAAAGGTTGGGAAAGATCAGGCAGTCCTCCAGAATGCGTGGGGTATGTCGGTCGATCTGAACTCCTGCATCGGCTGCAATGCTTGCATTGTGAGCTGCTATGCGGAGAACAACGTTGCAGTGGTTGGACGCGAGCAGGTGAAGATCGGCCGCATTATGCAGTGGCTGAGAATCGATACCTACTTCGAAGGCGATCTGCATGCTCCGAAGGCGCACTTCCAGCCGATGATGTGCCAGCACTGCGAAAACGCCGGTTGCGAACAGGTTTGCCCGGTCGGTGCGACGGTACATACGCCTGAAGGCATCAACACGATGGTTTATAACCGTTGCGTTGGAACCCGCTACTGCTCCAACAACTGCGTGTACAAGGTTCGCCGGTTCAACTTCCTGCTGTACTCGGACTTTGATACAGAGAGCTTGAAGTTCATGCGTAACCCGGATGTTTCGGTGCGCAGCCGCGGTGTGATGGAGAAGTGCAGCTATTGCATCCAGCGCATTGAAGCCGTGAAGATCGAGGCCGACAAGAATAACCGTGCCATTGAAGACGGTGAGATTGTGACGGCGTGCCAGCAGGCTTGCCCGACGGACGCGATCATCTTCGGCAATATCAACGATCCGAACAGCCGCGTGGCCAAGAAGAAGGCTGAAGAGCGCGACTACCAGGTGCTGACTGATTTGAACTATCGCCCCCGCACAACGTACACGGCCGGCGTCATCAACCCGAATCCGGAGCTTGCATAGCATGGCAACCCAAGGACCGATTCACGACCCGGCAAACGTCGATCCCATGATCGACCCGAGGACAGGCGAGTATGCTGTCCTCGCACCGGGCCACAACTTCAAGAGCGTGACGCAGAAGATTGCGGGCATCGTGCTGACGGATCATACGCCGTGGGCATGGGTCGGCGGTCTGTTTCTGGCAGCGACGATTGCGACCGGTGTGATCATCGGCGTGACCTGGCTGGTGCTGAAGGGCGTAGGAATCTGGGGTATTACGATTCCCGGCGCCTGGGGCTTCGCGATCATCAACTTCGTCTGGTGGATCGGTATCGGCCACGCCGGTACGCTGATCTCCGCGATTCTGCTGCTGTTCAAGCAGACGTGGCGTAACTCGATCAATCGATTCGCGGAAGCGATGACGATTTTTGCGGTGTGTTGCGCGGGTATCTTTCCGCTGCTGCACGTTGGGCGCCCGTGGCTGGGTTACTGGCTGCTGCCTTACCCCAACACGATGAACCTGTGGCCGCAGTTCCGCTCGCCGCTGGCGTGGGACGTGTTCGCGGTTTCGACGTACGCGACGATCTCGGTGGTGTTCTGGTACATCGGTATGATTCCGGATTTCGGAACGCTGCGTGACCGGGCTACATTGCCGCTCGCCAAGTACTTCTACGGCATGTTGTCGCTGGGCTGGAGAGGATCGACGCGTCACTGGATTCGGTATGAGTCGGCTTCGCTGCTGCTGGCCGGACTTTCGACGCCGCTGGTGCTTTCGGTACATACGACCATCAGCTTCGACTTCGCGGTTGCGGCTATGGCCGGATGGCATACGACGATCTTCCCGCCTTACTTCGTTGCGGGCGCCGTGTACTCCGGTTTTGCGATGGTGTTGACGCTGGCGATTCCGATCCGCAAGTTCTATCACCTGGAAGATTTGGTGACGTTGCGGCATCTCGACAACATGGCGAAGGTCATGCTGGCGACGGGTTCGATTGTGGCTTACGGGTACGGCATGGAAGTGTTCATGAGCTGGTACTCGGCTAGCCACTGGGAGTTCTTCATGATGTGGAACCGTATGTTCGGGCCGATGGGCTGGGCGTACTGGATTCTCATTCTGACCAACCTCGCGATTCCGTTGACCACGCTGTGGAGCCGCAAGCTCCGGGTGAACGTGCTCTACCTGTTCTGCCTGTCGTTTGTGGTGAACATCGGTATGTGGTTCGAGCGCTTCGTGATCGTTGTGACTTCGCTGTATCGCGACTACCTGCCGTCGAGCTGGGGAACGTACCGCGCGACCAAGTGGGATTACATTTTGTTCCTGGGAACGTGGGGAATGTTTACCTTCCTGTTCCTGTTGTTTGCACGGTTGGCTCCGATGATTCCGATGTCTGAAATCCGGATGATGCTGCCGCAGACCAAGATCCGCCACGGCGGAGAAGATGCTGAAGTTGTAGTCCAGGAGGCCCTCTAAATGCCGCCACGCGAGGGAGTTTACGGCCTGCTGGCCGAGTTCAATACGCCGAGTGAGCTGGTACATGCGACCGAGATGGCGCATCGTGCCGGGTATCGCCGGATGGAGTGTTATACGCCGTATCCCGTGGAAGAGGCGGCCGAAGCGCTGCGCTTTCACAAGACGGGCGTGCCGTTGATGTGTCTGGTAGGCGGCGTTATGGGATTGATTACGGGCTACGGCATGGAAGTCTGGGTGAACGTCTGGGGGTATCCGCTGAATATCGCGGGGCGTCCGCTGTTCAGCTGGCCGGCATTCGTGATCCCCGGATACGAGTGGACGATTTTGTTCGCGGGTCTGTCGGCTGCGTTTGGCATGATCGCGCAGAACGGGTTGCCGCAGCTTTATCATCCGCTGTTCAACGCGCCGAACTTTCGCGATGGCGCGACGACGGACAAATTCTTTCTCTGCCTGGAATCGCATGATCCGCAGTTTTCTCCGCTGGAGACACGTGCGTTCCTGGAGAAGTTTTCGCCGGTCTCCGTAGTGGAGGTGGATCACTAATGGAGAAGCAGGGAACAGGGAATAGGGAACAGGGAATAGTGATGCGGAAGCTTGTTGGATTTTCGGCGATGACGGCTGTGCTGGTGCTGGCGGGTTGCCGTCAGGACATGCACGATCAGCCGAAGTTTATTCCGCAGCGGGGAACCAGCTTCTTTGCTGATGGCCGCTCGGCTCGTCCGCAGGTAGAGAACACCATTGCTCGCAACCAGGGCGACGAAGACGATTACTTCGCGACCGGGTTGCAGGATGGCAAGGAAGGCGACGGCTTGCCGATCGCACTGACGCCAGCAGTGATGGAACGTGGGCAGGAGCGCTACAACATCTATTGCACGCCTTGCCACTCGCGCGTGGGTAATGGGCTCGGAATGATTGTTGACCGAGGCTACCGGCCGGCGGGTAACTTCCACGAGGATCGTTTGCGCAATGCTCCGCTGGGCCACTTCTTTGCGGTGATGACGAATGGTTATGGCGCGATGCCCGACTACTCGGCTCAGTTGACGCCGGAAGATCGTTGGGCGATTGCGGTTTACATTCGTGCACTGCAGTTGAGCCAGAATGCGAAGCCGAGCGATGTTGCGAGCAACGCGCATGTGCAGGATCTGCATGCGATCGCGCATGACAAGGGTTTCCTGCCGGGGTTTGCCGATCCGTGGCCTCAGCCGCAAACGGCGATTTACGGTACTCCGGACAAGCAGGATCACGGTGTTCCCAGCCAGCCGGTTGGAATGGCATCGCCGGCAGCAGGAGCGCACTTCGGGCAGGCAGCAACGCAGAACTCCGGCACACGGGATACCGGTTCGGAGCAGCCAGCACCGGGGCAGGACGCTTCGGGACGGCCTGCCAGCGATCTGAATTTGGAAGCACATTAATACAGCACTTCCGTAACGGTTTGGTAGTAAGACTTGGCAACTTTTGGAAGGTCGAAGGCGACTAACGCATGACCCATGAATACGTAAATCACGGAGCGGAATCGACGCACGGACACGAGGTCCATCACCACGGCCCGAACGTGCTGCCCGCAATCCTGGGGGCTCCCGCTGTGGTGGCTACCTGGCGGACCCGCGCGGCGATTATTGCGGTGGTGTTTGCTCTTATCTCGCTGGTATTCCTCGGAAGCCATGAAGGCCGCAACCACTTGCTGCGTGCGTACTTGATGGGCTACATGACGTGCTTCAACTTCTGTGGCGGCGCGTTGGCGTTCCTGATGGTGCAGTATGTGTCGGGCGGTAAGTGGGGCCAGATTCTGCGGCGTCCGCTGGAAGCGATGACGCGTACGATCTGGGTAATCATCCTGGGCCTGTTGCCGATCCTGCTTCTGGGCAAGCATCTGTATCAATGGATGGCGTTTCCGACCGCGCAGGACAAGCTGAATGCTTATCATGCAGGGTTTATGACGCAGGAGCAGCAGCTTACGGCGCAGTCGAAGGTGTTCATGTTGAACCCGACGAACGCGTGGATTCAAGCGGCGATTGTGCTCGGCTTTATGGCGATTGTGATCACGCTGCTGAACCGCTGGTCGCTACAGCGTGACAATGATCCGCTGGCTGGAACGCAGGCGAGCTTTGACAAATGGCGGGTGCGGTTCGAGAACCTTTCGGGACCGTCGATCCTGTTCTATGTGATCTTGATGACGGCGTTTGTCATCATCTTTGTGAAGTCGCTGGATGTGACCTGGTACTCGTCGGTTTATGGATTGCAGTTCCTGGTGGCGCAGGGCTATGCGGTACTGGCGTTGGGTATTCTGACGCTGGTTTTGCTGAGCCGCTACGAGCCGATGAAGACGATGTTCCGCACGACCGAACAGCACGATATGGGCAAGCTGGCCTTTGCGTTCGTGATGCTGAACATCTACCTGACGTTTGCGGAGTTCCTGATTATCTGGTCAGGTAACCTGCCGGACGAAATTCCCTGGTACCTGCACCGCATTCACGGCGGCTGGTGGGTTATTTGCTCGCTGGATGCGGTCTGCCACTGGTTGATCCCGTTCTGCATCCTGCTGTCGCGTGACATCAAGCGCTCGAAGAGCAAGATGATCTGGGTGACTGTGTTCATGCTGTTCGCACGCCTGATCGATATGTTCTGGCTCATCGAACCGAACTTCAAGGACGCGGCCAGCAATCTGCACATTACCAATAACATTGGAATATTGGCCTACGTCACCGTGCCAATTTCTGTGATCGCGGTCTGGATGTTCTTTTACCTGACCGAGTTGATGAAGCGTCCGTTGATCAACGTGAACGATCCGCATACGGAAGAACTTTTGGAGCCGGAACATGCCCACTAACGGACACGATAAGCCAACAGGCGTACACGCGCATACGTCCCCGAAGGTCGACGATAACCACCCTGGGTATGAAGTTCAGGACGTCAACGTCGGCGGGATCACGACGTTTCTTGCCGGGCTGTTTGGGTTTGTGCTGATCTTCTTCGTCTTCTGCTTCTTTATGGGCAAGGCGATCAACTATGCGTTGCTGAAGCAGGACGGCGAGCCGAACAAGTGGCACGTGAACCTTTCGCAGCCGGGCGCAACACCGCATGGCGAGAAGCGCGAAGATCTGGCTTCAACGGCAGAGATGGAGCAGAAGTCGCTGGCTGGCTTGACGCAGACCTTCCCGACGCCTCGTTTGGAGACGGACGATGGCAATCAGGATATTGCCGACCTCCATGCTCGTGAAGATTTGTTGCTGGACAACTACAGCACGTCGAAGGACCTGCCCGCGGGCACGATCCGGATTCCGATTGAGCGTGCGATGCAGTTGGTGTTGCAACGCGGTTTGGGTACTCCTGCCGTAACGCAGCAGTCGGAGAAGTTGATGGCCGGCGAGACAGCACCGACGGTGCAAGCGCCGTTGACGGATGGTTTTGCACGGACTGGATATGAGCTCGATACGATCCAGGCGCGCGAAGAGAAGAACGACTACAACCAGGCGGAAGCCAAGAAGTAGTTCGGTAGTAAATAGCAGGACTTTTAGAGGTAGATACGAAGTGATCTTTGGGCACACAATTCGGAAGCAGGCGCGGGGCGCGAAGTGGTTGGCGCTTATGCTTGCACTGACGTGTGTGCCGATGGTGGCTCAGGTTTCCAGTTATGGAGACAAGGCCACCGGCGAGAATACGGGCGATCAGCTTCCGCAGGTGCTGGCCAAGGTGCAGGTAACGCAGCACCTGAATGGGCAGCTTCCGTTGGATGCGAACTTCGTGGACGACACCGGCGCGCCGGTTACACTCGCCAAGTACTTCGATGGCAAGCACCCGGCGATTGTGACGGCGGTTTACTACAACTGCCCGATGCTTTGCTCGGAAGAGATGGATGGACTGGTTAGCGCGTTGCTGATGGTTCACCTGGTGCCGGGCAAGGACTTTCAGATCGTCGTGCTGAGCATCGATCCGAGCGAAACGCCGGCGATTGCGGCAAAGAAGAAGGCGTTCTACGTGAAGCGCTATGGACATCCGGAGACTGCGGATGGATGGCACTTTTTGACGGGACAACGTCCGGCGATCGATGCGGTGACGAAGGCGATTGGTTTCGGGTATGTGCGTGTACCGGGGCCGGATGGCAAGCTGACGCAGTTTGCTCATGCGAGCTCGATCGAGATTGCAACACCGCAGGGCAAGCTGGCGCAGTATTACCTCGGCGTAGAGTATTCGCCGAAAGATGTGCTGCTGGGGCTGATCGATGCGTCGGATAACAAGATTGGTTCTCCTGTAGCGAATATTCTGACTTACTGCTATCACTACGATCCGCAGACCAACAAGCATTCGCTGATTGTGGCGCGAGTGGTTCAGTTGGGCGGCATGGTGACGGTAGCTGGGTTGGGCGGATTTATGTTTCTGATGTTTCGGCGCGACCTGATGCTTGGGCGTGCCCGCGACTTATCACAACCGGACGACACGACCGGCGGAACGGATAAAGGCTAACGATGGGTATTAGTCCAGTATTGTGGCAATTTTTGGTGAAGTGGCTGCACAACTCAGCGCTGTTCCCGGCTGAGGCGTCGACCATTGCGCCGTACACTGACGCGCTGTATTTCTTCCTGATCGCGATGACTGTTGTCGGCATGTTCCTGGTAGTCGTGCTGGTCTTCGTGTTCTCGCTGAAGTACCGCCGCGAGAAGAGCCCAGTGGCAACGCAGGTCGAAGGCTCGACGCTGCTCGAAGCGACGTGGACGATTATTCCGCTGGCGATCTTCCTGGTGACGTTTGTCTGGGGCGCGCTGCTGTACTTCCGTATCTACGATCCACCCGCAAACGCGATGAACATCTACGTTGTGGGCAAGCAGTGGATGTGGAAGGCGGAGCATCCGGGTGGGCAGCACGAGATCAACGCGTTGCACGTACCGGCAGGACGCCCTGTGCAGTTGACGATGATTTCGCAGGACGTGTTCCACAGTTTTTCGATTCCCGACTTCCGCGTAAAGCGCGAAGTGATTCCGGGACGCTATACGACGGTTTGGTTCCAGGCAACGACGCCGGGTTCGTATCACATTTTCTGCACGCAGTATTGCGGTACGCAGCACTCGATGATGATTGGCGAAGTGACGGTGCTGACACCGGAAGACTACGACAAGTGGACCAAGCAATCGACCAGCGGTATGAGCCTGGCGCAGAACGGCGAGCGGTTGTTTGCGAGCATGGGTTGCAATGCCTGCCATAGCGGTACGGCGGCGGCTCGTGGGCCGAGTCTTGCGGGTGTGTATGGATCACGGCTGACGCTGGCGAACGGTGGCCAGGTGTTGGTGAACGATGCGTACCTGCGGGATGCGATTCTGAATCCTTCGCAGCATGTGACGGCTGGGTTTGCTCCGATCATGCCGACGTATCAAGGGCAGATCAGCGAGGACGGCTTGATCGACCTCGTAGAATTTATCAAGAACATGCAGTCTAACTACCGGGTGCAGCAGACGCAGATGACTGGCGAAACCGACCAGGCAGCGCCCACAACGCCCGGTGAGGGCACAACGGAAACGGTGAAGCCATGAGCGCCCCTATCTCAAATACGATCGTCAACTTGCCCGATCAGAGCACGGCTACGATCCCGAAGCGGAACTATATCAACAACGAACACGGATTGTTGAGCTGGTTGCTGACGGGAGATCACAAGCGGATCGCGATGCTGTATCTGATCTCGATCACGTTCTTCTTCTTTATCGGCGGAGCGTTCGCGGGCCTGATTCGTCTGGAACTACTGACGCCGCAGCCTGATCTGGTTTCGTCGGACACGTACAACAAGTTCTTTACGATGCACGGCATCATCATGATCTTCCTGTTCCTGGTGCCTTCGGTGCCGGCGACGCTGGGGAACTTCTTTATCCCGATCATGATTGGTGCGAAGGATCTTGCGTTCCCGAAGATCAACCTGCTGAGCTGGTATCTGTACATGATTGGCGGCACGTTGACGCTGACTGCGCTGGTGCTGGGTGGTGTGGATACGGGCTGGACGTTTACGACTCCGCTCTCGACGCACTACTTGAACACGCATGTGATTACAGCAGCGACGGCGATCTTTATCGCTGGGTTCAGCTCGATCTTTACCGGACTGAACTTCATCGTGACGATTCACCGTATGCGCGCGCCGGGTATGACCTGGTTCCGTATGCCGCTATTCTGCTGGTCGAACTATGCTGCGTCGGTCCTGATGGTGCTGGGTACGCCGGTGCTTGCGATTGCACTCGTGCTGGTTGCGCTTGAGCGGCTGGTGGGTATCGGAGTGTTTGATCCGACCAAGGGCGGCGATCCGCTGCTGTTCCAGCATTTGTTCTGGTTCTACTCGCATCCGGCTGTGTACATCATGATTCTGCCGGGCATGGGTGTGATCTCGGAAGTGATTTCGACCTTCAGCCGCAAGCGCGTGTTTGGTTACACGGCGGTTGCGTTCAGCTCGGTTGCGATTGCGCTGTTCGGCTTCTTCGTATGGGCCCACCACATGTTCATCATGGGTGTGTCGAACTACTCGGCACTGGTGTTCAGCTTGCTGACCATGCTGGTTGCGGTGCCTTCGGCGATCAAGATCTTCAACTGGGCGTTTACGCTGCAGAAGGGTTCGATTACGTTTGAGACCCCGATGCTGTACGCGTTCGGCTTCATGGGTCTGTTTACGATCGGTGGACTGACGGGCGTGTTCCTTGGCTCGCTGGGCATGGACATCCACCTTACGGAGACGTACTTCATCGTGGCTCACTTCCACTTTGTGATGGTGGGTGGCATGTTGATGGCGTTCCTCGCGGGTATCCACTTCTGGTGGCCGAAGATGACGGGTCGTATGTATCCGGAGTCGCTGTCGAAGTTGGCTGCTGTGATTACGTTCATCGGATTCAACCTGACGTTCCTTCCGCAGTTCATTCTTGGCTACCTCGGTATGCCGCGCCGGTATCATGCGTATCCGCCTGAGTTCCAGGTGCTGAACGTGCTTTCGACCGCGGGTGCGACGGTGTTGGGTGTTGGCTATATGCTGCCGCTGCTTTACCTTGGCTGGTCGCTGAAGTATGGCGCGATTGCTGGGAACAATCCTTGGCAGGCAACTGGCCTTGAGTGGCAGATTCAGTCGCCGCCGTTGACCGAAAACTTTGTGACCATTCCTATCGTGGACTATGAAGCCTACGACTACGAATGGCTGGAAAAGAAGCAGAGAGAAGAGGTGACGACCGTTGGATAACACGATCGCGACCACACATGCAGAGGCGGGACACGAAGAGCACGAGCATATTGTGCTGCCGCAGCATCGCCATCACTTCGAGACGGAAGAGCAACAGCGCGAGGCGGGCAGTTTCGGGATGTGGCTTTTCCTGCTGACAGAAATTATGTTCTTCGGTGGGTTGTTCTTTGCCTACCTGCTGTACCGGAACTGGTACTACCCGGCGTTTGCCGTGGCTTCCAACCAGCTCAACGTGCCGGAAGGCGCGGTGAATACGGCTATCCTGATTACCTCGGGCTTCTTTATGGCTCTGGGTGTGTGGGCTGCTGAGGTTCGCAAGAAGAATGTGCTGGTGTTGATGCTGGTGTTGACTACGCTGTTCGGCGTGGCCTTCCTTGGCGTCAAGGCTGACGAGTATCACGAGAAGTACGAGAAGCATCACATCCCGGGCCCGAACTTCAGCACGGCGATGTTTACCAATCCCGCGGCTTACGGCATTCAGGAACAACCGCTGGCACCGGATATGGCGCAGCACACGGAGATCTTCTTCTTCCTGTACTTTGCTATGACCGGCATGCACGCGGTACACATGATCATCGGCATCGGAATTTTGTTCTGGCTGACATGGCGCGCGCATCGCGGCGAGTTCAGTGCGGGGTATGTCGCTCCGATTGAGAACTTCGGACTGTATTGGCATTTCGTCGATATCGTCTGGTTGTTCCTGTTCCCGCTTTTGTATCTGATCAACCGTCACCTGCCTAAGTAACTGCAGAGCGTACGTAGTAGCGAGTTAAGAAAACAAGGAAACGCGATGGCCCACGAAGTCTCTCACGATCAAGCACACGACCCGTCGAATGTGACCAACCCGGAGCATTCCGAGCATCATATTGTGACGCCGATCCAGTACTGCATGGTGTTTGGCACGCTGCTGGTGTTTACCGGCATTACTGTCGGTGCAGCGTATGTCGATATGGGACCGTTGAACCCAGTGGTT
>Ga0302305_1000464_pt1 | contig 24529 bp, 21 predicted proteins | sample III_Palsa_E2_3_FD_198764 | JGI IMG/M metagenome (GOLD analysis project Ga0302305, IMG submission 198764) | Peat permafrost microbial communities from Stordalen Mire near Abisko, Sweden - III_Palsa_E2_3 | ecosystem: Environmental > Terrestrial > Soil > Palsa > Peat permafrost | place: Sweden... | reverse complement strand
ACTGGTCTGTATATGGCTTATCGCTACAGCCGCAGACCGCTACTGGTGAGCAGCATTCTGATCGCTGGCGTTGTGGTGCCATTGGTGCTTCTGTTGTTTTGAGAATCACTGGGCGATGGCTTGGGCGACCGATACCTTCGTTCAGGTCATCGCAGTAGGTTGTTCGAAAGGCAGCGGGACCGCTCCAGTGCCTTCGACCGCCGCCCGTGCCGCCGCCAGCTGATCAGCTTCGGCATCGACGACCACCAAAATGTGTCCCGCCTTGATCTGTTCCTCGAAGGCGCGACTGACGGCATCAGGCACGTCGAAACCCACCAGTGCACCGGTCCAGGCGCCCATCGCCGCCCCGGCCACCGTCATGGCGCCCACGCCGGCCAACGTCAGCCCAAGCGGTGGAACGGCGACGGCGATCAGACCAAGCAGCAGTCCGGTGCCTCCGCCCAGGCCGATACCCCGCACTGCAGCCGGGTTGGAATCGTTGTGATCGACCAGCCGATGGTCGGCGATCTTGTCCAACTCGATGTCCTTGCGGGCGATCAGCGAGAGATCCTTGTCATCCACGCCAGCCGTACGGGCGGCATGCATCGCCGACTGAGCTGCCGACAGATCATGTGTGCTGAACACGCAGCGGGTTTTCATAAGCCTTACTCCAATTACGCGCGTCATGCCCACCGCGGTGCAGAGGGTCACGCGTGCCACCACGCTGCGCGACGTACAGCTACTGCAACAGCATTGATGTCATCGTCGCGTGCGGAAGGCGTGATGGTGCAAGGCGAGTTAGGGCGTGCTGGCGATAGCCAGGTGATTGCTGGCGCGCCTGTCAGCCGCCTGTCTGCTTGATTAGTCGAACGAGTTCACGTTCGATAGCGAACACGTGTGGATCCTCTGCATCCAACTGATGCAGCGCATCGGCCAGCTGCAGCAGATAGTCCCGATTCGGGCCGCTGGGTCCCGTGGAGCGGGCGATATGTTCGGCGATGTCGCGCTCAGACGCGGCGCCCAGGAAGGCAGCGTTTTCTTCGGTGGCGATGTAGACCAGGCCTTCGGGTTCACGTCCGTCGTCGAGGCTCAGCGGGGTGACGAAGCGCAGATAGCCATTTTTCTCGCGCACGTCCAGATGAGCGAGCGCTTCGGGCGCGATGAGATAGGCCATGCCGACGCAGACGGCGTCAGTCTGGGGTATCAGCGTGACCACGCGACCGGGTGCTTCGAGCGTGCCGCGATGATCGTGCGAGCCCTGCCAGAATCGCCGCACCCAGTGGCGGATCGACGCGGGGCGTCGTTCGAGATAGGTGAAGTCGGCCTTGTAGATCAGCGAGCCGTAGCCGAACAGCCATACGGCGTCGTGACCGTCGAAGTGGTTCATCTGCTGGTTGATGGCGACGGTATTGAGGGTCACGTTCGGACTCGTTCGGTGGCGGTTCGATTATGCCGACGCTGATTGGTGGGCGCGATGGCCAGCGCGGAATAAAAAAGGCCGGTCGAGATGACCGGCCTTTCTTACATCAGGAACAATTTAAGGATGATTTGCCATCGCGATCAGTCTAGGGCGGGATAGTCGGTGTAGCCGTGCGCATCGCCGCCGTAAAAGGTGTTCTGGTCCGGCTTGTTCAGCGGTGCGTCTTCGCGCAAACGGCGCGGCAGGTCGGGATTGGCGAGGAACTTGACGCCGAATGCCACCATGTCGGCCCGGCCACTGGCCACATCATCGATCGCCATCGTACGATCGTAGCCATTGTTGAGAATCCACACGCCCTTGTACGGTTTACGCATGGCGGCATAGTCGAACGGCTGCGGATCGCGATCGCCACCGGTTTCACCGTGGATGATATGGATATAGGCAAGGTCCAGCGGCGCCAAGCGCTCCACCGCGCGGTTGAACAGCGCCTGCGGATCGCTGTCGGAGACATCGCCAAAGGAGGTCAGCGGCGACAGGCGCACGCCAGTGCGGCCGGCGCCGACTTCCTTGGCCACCGCTTCGCACACTTCAACCAGCAGCCGCGTGCGGTTTTCAATGCTGCCGCCGTAGGCGTCGGTGCGATGGTTGCTCTTGTCGCGCAGAAACTGGTCGATCAGGTAGCCGTTGGCGGCGTGAACTTCCACGCCATCGAAACCGGCTTCGATCGCATTGGCGGCGGCTTTGCGATAAGTCTCGACGAGCGTCGGCATCTCGCTGAGTTCCAGGGCGCGTGGCGTCGACACGTCGACAAAGCCCTCGGCGACAAAGGTCTTGGCCTTGGCCTGAATGGCCGAAGGCGCTACCGGCGCGGCACCATTGGGCTGCAGCGAGGTGTGCGAGATGCGTCCCACGTGCCACAGCTGCAGCACGATACGGCCGCCCTTGTCATGCACGGCCTTGGTGACCAGCTTCCAGCCTGCAATCTGCTCGGGCGAATAAATGCCCGGCGTGGCGATGTAGCCCTGGCCTTCGGGACAGATCTGTGTGGCCTCGGCAATGATCAGTCCCGCGCTTGCGCGCTGACTGTAATAGGTGGCGTTGAGCTCGGTCGGTACGTTGCCCTTGCTGGCGCGGTTACGCGTCAGCGGGGACATCACGATACGGTTGGGTGCTTCGATGGTGCCAACGCGGATCGGCTGGAACAGTACGTCTACAGTCGCGTCCGCGGAAGCGGTATGAGCGTTCATGGAATCTCCAGGGGAAGGCATGCCATCGCAATCAATGGCGGGGAAGGCGCGATGGTACGCAGGTGGCCTGTTCACACCGCGTAAAACCACGGTGGACGACAAGCGGTTCAATGCCGCTGCACGAGTCGCCACCATTGCGAGAAGCTGTCGCAGCATCGTTCAACCGGTGAGAATAGCCGGGCCACCGACCTCAGCAGCACGTCGCGACGCAGGCGGCGCAGCGCGTCGCCACAGTGCGGATCATCGATCGCGTGGATCGTGCGGGCGCCGGCCAGTCCGGCCTGCAACGACTCGATATCCGCAATCCAGCGCAGGGCAGCGAGTTCGTGCTGACGCGTGCCGACAAACTGCCAGCGGCGCGCCGACCAGGTCCAGCGCTCATGCCAGTCGGCGATGGCAACCGCGACCGTGACGCAGTCCGGGGGTAGATCCGACGGGGGCTCATCCAGCGACCAGGGATGAACCAACCAGACGTCGCGGCCGGCGATGGCTGTGGCATCGGGTGCTGAGAAGCCCAACGTTTCCGGTGGCACGGTCAGCAGCGGAGGTTCGCAAGTTCCGTCCGTCAGGTGATCTGAGCTGACGGGCTTGGGCTGTCGCGCGATGACGTCCAGCGCCTCGTAGCTCGTATCGATGACCGTCGCCGGGCTATGCCATTCGACTGGTGCATATTTGGCCACGTTCTCGGCATTGAACAGGTACGGTTTCTGGCTCGCCGTCGCGGCGATCCACTGCCAACTCAAATGGTTGCTGGCCAGATCGCCGTCGAGCAGATGTGCGTAAAGCCAGTCGGCGCCGGCGCGCCAATAGATTTTGCGAAGATGCACCACGTAACTGGCCAGCCACATGCGCACGTGGTTGTGCAGGTAGCCGGTGGCGTACAGCTCGCGTACGGCGCGGTCGATTACCGGCACGCCGGTGCGCGCTTCCCGGATGTCGGCGGGAAGATCGGCGGCATAGGCATCGTCCGGCAGCAGGCCTTCGTGCAGCGAATGGAAGATACCGTCGCCACGATGCGACCACACGTGATGCCAGTATTCGCGCCAGCCGAACTCGTAAAGCAACTTGTGCTGCGCATCGATGGCATGACGCGCCCATACCGCGGTGTGTACGGCGGGTAGGCTGATGAAGCCGTGCGTAAGGTAAGGCGACAGTCGCGTGACCGCGCCATCGAGCGCGTTGCGGCTGCGTGCGTAGTCATTCGGACGAATCGAGGCGACACGGCGCAGAGCGGCTTCGCGGGTCGGTGTAAAGTCGTCGTCGACGCTGTCGACGCTTAGGGCATCGCGCGCTACCAATGGCCGGTGCCCGGTTCGCCTTTGACCGGGCCGACGATTTCATCGGTGAGCCAGCCACCGTAGAAGCCGCCCGGTTGCGGACGTACCCGTTCGCCGTCCACTTCGCAGTGCAGACGCGCCGGGTAAAACGACAGCCAGCCGGCAATCGCCGCAAATGCCGGTTTCGGCTTCGGGTAACTCCAGCCAACGGCTTCGATGCGTGTACCGTCGGGCAGCAGCACGGTCCAGTAGCTGGCGGCGCCTTTCCATTCGCACATTGACGCACCCGAGGCGGCGACGATTAGCGTTTGATCGATATCGTCCGGCGGCAGATAAAACGTCGGCGGGCTGGCCGTCTCCAGCACGCGCACCGCGCGGCGCGTGTCGGCGATGACGTGATCTCCCACACTGACCAATACGCGGCGCATATCCGACACAAGCCTCGGCGGCCGCGGATAGTCCCAGACAGACTCTTCGCCAGGCCCCGGCATATCAGCGGTCCGCGGACGCACGCGACCATCGTATTGCCACATGGCGTTATTTCCTTCGAAAGGGCTGCCGCAGAATGCGTTGCCTCAGAGGTACTGCATCTTCACCGTCATGCCGCCGTCGACGGCGAAGTGCTGCCCGGTGATGAAGCCGGCATTCGCGGATAGAAGATAGACTGCCAGGCCGCCGATGTCCTGCGGCGTGCCGACGCGGCCCGCCGGATGCTGGGCGTGATCCTGCTTGCTCAGCTTGGGCGTGCGACGCGAGGCCGGCTTGCGCCAGTCGTCGGTGGCGATCCAGCCAGGAAGGATCGCGTTGACGCGAACGTCAGGTCCCGCACTCACCGCCATTGCATGGGTCAATGCCACCAGGCCGCCCTTGGTCGCCGCGTAGGCTTCGGTATGCGGCTCGGATTGCAGCGCACGGGTGGAGGCAATATGCACGATCGCACCATGATTTTCCTTCAACGATGCCAGCGCGTGCTTGCTGCAGAGAAAGGCGCCGGTGAGGTTGGTGGCAAGGTATTCGTTCCAGCGCGCCAGGGTCAGTTCGGCGAAGCTGCCGATATCCGGATCGGCGATGCCCGCGTTGTTGACCAGGCCATCGATCCGGCCGAAGATTTTCAGCGCCGCCGCAATCCACCCTTTGACGCTGCCTTCGCTGGAGACGTCCAGACGTCTGAACGCCGCGCGCTGCCCGACGTTCCATTCGTCGATACAGGCGCGTCCGGCCTCGGCGTCGAGATCGCCGATCAGCACGGAGCCGCCCGCGCCGAGTACCGCCTGCGCTATACCGCGCCCAATGCCCTGCGCGCCACCGGTGATCAGCACGACGTGATCGCGCATGGGCTGGGCGTCGAAATCCGCGATGGCAGGTGTGAGTGTCATCGAACAGGGCTCCGATAGATGCGAGTGGATGCGAGGCCTGCATGGTGGATCCCGCGGCGTCTCGGCGGCGTGCAGGCTGCACGGCCCGCCGGCACGGCCTGCGGTAGTCAGGCTGAGGCACGACGCTGGGCCAGCGCCAAGGGATCCATCACGCGGTGCCACACCGGTGGCAGCAGGGCCAGGACAAACATGCTCGCATAACCCCACGGCAGTTGCGGGCTGTCCGGATGATGCAGCAACGACTGATAGCGACGGCGCGCCTGCGCGTGGTGGTCGGAGTGCCGCTGCAGGTTGAACAGCAGCCAGTTGGTGTAGCGCTGCGGAGCGTTCCAGGAATGCAGGTGCGTCACCCTCTCATAGCGGTCAGGGGCCAACTGCCGGCGCTCCAGCCCGTAGTGTTCGATGTAGTTGATGACTTCCAGAGTGCAGGCAGCGATCACGCCCTGCGTCAGGAAAAACAGCAGGCAGTGCGCCCCACCCAGGCCGGCAAAGACAAGTATGAAAAGGAGCCACAGCGCATACCACGCCACCATCTCGTTGCGCCACGACCACGCCGGTAGCCCGCGTCCACGCAGTCGCCGCGCTTCCAGCCGCCAGGCATTGCGCACGTTGCGCCACAGCGCACGCGGCACGAAGGCATAAACCGATTCACCCAGCTGCGCCGAGGACGAGTCCTCGGGTGTGGCTACGTGCAGGTGATGTCCGCGCACGTGCTCGACCTTGAAACCTTGGTAGCCGACGCTGGTCAGAAGCACGCCGCCGAACAGCGGTTCCAGCCGGCCAGTCTTGTGGATCAGTTCGTGGGCAGGATTGATAGCCAGCACGCCGCCGATCACGCCGGTCGACAGCGTCCAGCCGAGCAAGCCCGCCGGGCCGAACGGGAGATGCAGGCATTGCCAGGTGCACCAGCCCAGCGTGGCCAGCCATAGCGGCAGCACCAGAAGCGTCAGCGCACGGAAATACGCCGACCGCTCGCGCCGCGCGTTTTCATCGGCGCTGACCGGGTTGGCTGTTTCGCTGCCGAACACGGCGTCGAGCCACGGCACGATGCCGAAAATGAAACCCAGCGGAAACCATGCCGCGAGATCCAGCGGCACGCCGAGCTTCGCCAACGCAATCGCGCCCAGCGGCAGAAGGGCGGTGGAAAAAGCCAGGAGAAAGCCGGCATCACGTAGGAGCATGCGGCGAGTCTAAAGCGCACCGCGGCGGTGCCCTAGCTGCCATGCAGCATGGCGACTGGCCCTGCTGCGGCCGTGGCCGATCGGTTGGAGGCGGGGTCGGATGGCTCAGTCCAGCGGTGCCGCCATCACCAGGTTGTCGACCGGGTAACCGCGTCGTCTGGCGCGTTCCACGATTTCGTCGAACTGCGCGCGACGCATGCTCGGGCTGCGCGAAAGGATCCACAGGTATTTGCGGCTGGGGCCGCCAACTACCGCCCACTGATAGTCGGCATCCAGATCGACGACCCAGTAGTCGGCCCACACCATCGGCAGCCATGACAACCATGCAGGCGCAAAGCGAACCTGAAGTGCCGCTGGCTTTCCCTCGACTTTCCTGGCAACGCCCTCGGAGGCATCCATCGAGCCGTCCTTGACGCGGCAGGCGTTGCGAACACCCAGGGTGCCATCGGCGTTGGCCGTGTAGGTCGCGGTAATCCTGTCCACGCACTTGCGCTGGAAAAACATCGGCAGGTGGCCGATCTCGTGCCACTGGCCTACGTAGCGCGAAAGATCGAGCGCGACGACCGGCTGATTCGGCAGCGCAGCCGCCGCGACGGGTATGGCGGCAGCCATCAAGGTGGTGGCGAGCAATGATCGATACATGGTGGTCTCCGATATCCGGTCTTCGATTGAACGCTTCAGCGTGGCGCACAGCATGCATTAGACGATCAGGCGAAAACGCATGTTCTCTTCAGGCGAGCCTTAGGATACGTGCGCGCTGTATTTTTTCTGTCGTATGTCTGAACGACGCGAGTGCGTCAATACGATGCGCACGGCAATGTCACGATCTCTCCACGATATCGCGCCTAGAACGTAGTGGCCTGCATTCCGCAGGCTTCTTACGGGAGTACCGACGTGGACAAGAATCGCACCGAAGGCACCAAGCATGAGGTCAAGGGCGCCGTGAAAGAGGCCGTTGGCAAGGTGACGGGTAACAAGACGAAGGAAGCGTCGGGTAACGTGGAAAAGCACGCAGGCAAAGCGCAGAAGGAAGTGGGCAAGGCCGCGGATGCGGCACGTGACGCTGCCAAAAAGTAACCGGCCAGTTTCAAGTCAGTGTGCATGTCGGACGTGCGGCCCAGGCCTCGCGTCCGATGCTTTTTTTGGGGCCGCCGAAGCTCAAAAGGTCGAAATGCTAATGACGATATTCGATAGCATTCCGTGTAGCGGCTGTCACTCTCCGATAACTCAGCAGCCGGCCACGGAACGGCGCAATGTCGTCGTCGTTGAACCGGCTGCGCTGCTCGGTGACGGCATAACCCTGTCGCGCCAGTGCGCGCGTGAATGAGGTGCTGTTGCCGCGGCCGGGATCGGTAATGAGAATTTCGGCGTCGACTGTTGCATGCCGCAGTATCGTGGCGGCCAGCTGGTCGACATGGCCCGATTCGTACAACACGTCGCTCCCGATAATCAGATTGAACAACCCGAGCGTGAGATCGGGTACTTCCCAGCGCAGGTCGCGATAGATGATCGCCAGCAGATGGTTCTGCGCTGCGTTGTGGCGCAAGAAACGCTCTGCCAGGGGGTGATGGTCGCTGGCGGTAATATCGGCATGACGATGCTGCAGCACCAGGCTGGACAGCCCAAGCCCGCAGCCAAGTTCCAGAATGCGTTTCCCGCCAATCTCGTAAGTCGACATCGCTTCCGCCATGACTCGGCCCGACGGCCATATTTGGCCAAACAGGCTCCACAGCGCAGAGGAGATACCAATGCGTTCGGCCTGATGCTGCGGATCGGCAAACTGTTGAAGGTCGCTCAACGCGCGAATACGGTAGTTGCGGCCGCCGAGGCAGATCACAAGTTCGCGTGTGGTATAGCCCGGCATGGGCTGCTCCCGTGAGGGCCCGTTCCGCGAATGACGGAACGAGGCATGAGAAGGGAGCGAAGCGGCGGATGTCGCCAGGACGCGCTGATAGAACAGCTGCCGATCCACTTTACGCCATTTGTGTGCCCGCACAGGGATGACTTTCGACGGATTCGCTTTATGTCGGGCCCAGCGTCCACGTCGAGTCGGCTTGGCGCTTGGCTTCTTCAGCGTCGTGATGTGAGAAGTTGCAGGCCGGCTTGTACACTCCCGCCTGGGTTCCACCTTTTCCTAACGATCCATCGGGGATAACTTTGAATGAACGCAGTCCGGACTTCCGGAAGCCTGGTGTGCGTGGGCCTCGGCATGACGCTGGGCTCGCACATAAGCCCGTTGTCACGTAGCTGCATTGAACAAGCGGATGTTGTTTTTGCAGGGCTTTCCGACGGCATCGTGGAACTGTGGTTGTCGCGGATGCACCCGGACGTGCGCAGCCTGCAGCCTTTTTACCGGAAGGGCAAATCGCGCATGGAGACCTATCGCCAGATGGTGCAAGCCATCGTTACCGAAGTACGGGCAGGCAAGAAGGTCTGCGGCGTGTTTTACGGGCATCCCGGCGTTTTCGCCTGGGCGCCGCACAAGTCGATCGAGCTGGCGCGCAGCGAAGGCTATCCTGCGCACATGGAGCCAGGCATTTCGGCGGAAGACTGTCTTTATGCCGACCTCGGCATCGACCCCGGCACCTACGGCTGCCAGCATTTCGAGGCCGGCCAGTTGCTGTTCTACAAGCGCCGGATCGATCCCTCGGCTTATCTGGTGCTTTGGCAGGTGGGTTTGGCCGGTGACAAGTCACTGACTCGGTTTTCCACCGGCCCGGCTTATCGACAGATTCTGGTCGATGTATTGGCGCGCGATTATCCGCTGGACCATGAAGTCATTATTTATAGGGCGGCGACGCTGCCGATCCAGCAAGCGCGCATTGAGAGGCTGACGCTGCGTGCGTTGCCAGAGGCGGAAATTGGCATGGCCGATACATTGGTTATTGCGCCTTGTTTTGCCATGCAGCCGAATATCGAGATTCGCGCACGTTTGGCAGAGCTTGATCGAGCTGAAGCCTAATCAAGGTCGCTTGCGCTTGGCAGACGCAACTAAGACCGACGCGATTGTTTGGCCGCCTTTGGGTGCATCAATGACATATATTTTGGCCCGCATGTTTTGCACGGGAAGTAATATTTATTTTTATATCAGTCACTTAGATATCTTTTCTATCGCTAGCATGGAAAGATTGTCGAAATCGATGAATTCGTGGATTGCGCGATATTGGGGAAGCCCAAAGCCCTACGCTAGGTGTAAAGTGCGTTTTTGCTAAGGCTGGGGTTCGCCGGCAAAAGGCAAGTTAGACGTTGGATGGAGAACGGTATCCACGCTGTTTCGCCATTTGGCTGCGTGGATGTCGGCTTGGGACCATAGCCTTGCGTTCGACATCAGGGGAAAATTTTAAAGGGGCTTGGTCATTCTTTTGACCACGCGATATCCAAGCGATCAACTGTCAGGGGGCAGCTAATGATGAATGTCATCGATTTTCTGGAAAGAATGGGGCGTGATGCGCAATTGCGCCATGCGTCAGCCGCTGAGATGGAGGTGGCGTTGAACGCCACGGAGATTGAACCGGAATTGCAGGCGGCGATCCTGGGCAGGGACCAGTCCCAACTGGAAGCGTTACTAGGGCAGGTTCCACTTTGTGTTGCGTTATTTCCCGGTCAAGAGGATGAAGAGGACGGCGACGAGGAAGAGGAAACGCCGTCGAAGGAGCCCAACGAGGCCCCGGAACTTATGGCTGAGTTCTCTGCGGCGTAGCCGATGTATTTCTCAGGCAGACAGCGCTGGTGCTGCTTTGCGAGCGGACTGGTACTTTTGGCTTTGCTCATAGGCGCGGCAGCTGATGCCGCGCCTATGCCTGACGAACCCGCGCAACTGCTGAAGCAGGCGGACAACGTCAGGACATCGAACCATACCGAGTTCTTGCAGCTCATGACGCGGCTCGGCACTGAGGTGAAAACCCTTCCCCTTCAGCAACAGCTGTATTTTCGCTACCTCAACGCCTGGGAAAGTAGTTATCGGGGCGATTACGAAACCGCTGCGCCTCTGTTCAAATCGGTTGCAGCGGAATCCTCCGACGCTACTTTGAGGTTTCGCGCCGGCACGACGTTAGTAAACATACTTTCCATAGGATCCCACTACGCAGACGCGTTCGTGCGGATGAATCAACTGCTGAGTCAACTGCCACAGGTTGTCGACAAGGATGCACGCATACAGGCTTTAGGTGTCGCTTCGATGCTTTACAACGAGGCCGGTCAATATGATCTTGGCCTGAGCTATGCGGATCAGATGCTGCGGGAAAACCCGGTTGGCGACGGTGACTGCAAAGGCAGGTTTTTGCTTGTTCAGTCGCTCTATGAAAGTGGCAAGTTCTCGACGTTCGACAAGCAGTCCGGCGATGCTATAAGCGCCTGCAACAAGGCCTCCGAATTACTATTCGCCAATTTGATACGTTTCTATGTGGCGAGTTTTTATATTGATCACGGGCAACCGGCCACGGCGGTCAAGCTTTTGCAGAAGCACTATGCCGAGGTCCAACACATCGGCTATCCGGAACTGACCTCGGATGTCGATGCGTCACTGGCGCAGGCCTACTGGAACGGGGGAGATGTCACGCTGGCGCAACAGTACGCCCATTCCGCGATTGATGGCGGAGTCAGGCATGAACTCACCAAGTCGCTGACCAGCGCATATCAACTGCTTTACCTGATCAATAAAAAGCAGGGCAATCTGGAAGCTGCGCTTGGCTACCACGAAAAATATACGGAAGCCGACAAGGGCTATCTGGACGAGGTGAGCGCGAAAGCGCTTGCCTACCAGACCGTCAAGCAACAGGTCCTCGCGAAAAAACTTCAGATCGACGCGCTGAACAAGCAGAACCAGATCCTCGAACTGCAACAGGCGCTGGGCACCAAGGCGATGGAGACCAACCGGCTTTACATCGTTCTGCTGCTGACCATTCTGGCGTCGATCGTGCTATGGGCTTATCGCCTGAAGCGTTCGCAGATGAGTTTCATGAAGCTGGCCCGGCGCGATGGGTTGACCGGCATTTTCAACCGTCAGCATTTTGTCGCGTCGGCCGAGCAGCAGTTGAAGTATTGCCAGAAGTCGGGTCGTGTCGCCGGGCTGATCGTGATCGATCTGGACAATTTCAAGATCGTCAACGACACCCATGGGCACGCGGTAGGTGACCATATCCTGCGTCGCGCAGTGGCCGCTTGCGAGGCGCACCTGCGTTCCACCGACGTGTTTGGGCGCCTCGGCGGTGAGGAGTTCGGCATCCTGATGCCGGAGTGCAACAGGGATATGGTGGCCGGCCGGGCGGAATTGATCCGCCTGGCGATCGAGAGCGTGTCCGATAGCGAAGACGCACGCGGCGTCGTGGTATCCGCCAGCTTTGGCGTGTCGTCTACCACCGAGTCCGGCTACAACCTGCGGCAGCTGCTTATCCATGCCGACAAGGCGCTTTACAGCGCCAAGCGGGAAGGCCGCAATCGCGTGGTCGTCTTCGATGATGAAGGGCAGGCTTCGGCAGATCTCCATACCGCTTTGCCTCTGCAACGGCGTTGACCCACGCCGGCTAGCCGGCGTGGGGTTCCAGGAGTGGGGCCACTGATCAGCTATGCCCGGCCACCGCGTGCGGCACGTAATGCTCTTCGAGCTTGGCAATTTCATCGGCGTCGAGGTTCAGCGATAGCGCGGCCACGGCATCATCCAGATGGTGCGGCTTGGACGCGCCGACGATCGGCGCGGTGACAAAGGGCTTCTGCGCGACCCAGGCCAGCGCGACCTGGGCTTTCGATACGCCGCGTGCCTTGGCCACGGCGGCTACCGCTTCGACGACTTTTTTATCGGCATCGGGCACGGTGTAGAGCGTCTTGCCGAAGACGTCGGTGGATTGGCGCTCGCTGCTTTCGTCCCAGTCGCGGGTGAGGCGGCCGCGGGCGAGCGGGCTCCAGGGAATCACGCCGATACCCTGCTCCTGGCACAGCGGCATCATCTCGCGCTCTTCTTCGCGATAGAGCAGGTTGTAGTGGTTCTGCATGGTGGCGAAGCGCGTCCAGCCGTGCTTTTCCGCCACGTACAGCGCCTTGCTGAACTGATAGGCGAACATCGACGACGCGCCGATGTAGCGCGCCTTGCCGGCCTTCACCACATCGTGCAGTGCCTCCATGGTCTCTTCGATCGGCGTGCGCGGATCCCAGCGGTGGATCTGATAGAGGTCGACGTAATCGGTGCCGAGCCGGCTCAGGCTGTGGTCGATCTCGCTCATGATCGCCTTGCGCGACAGGCCCATGCCGTTCGGGCCTTCGTGCATGCGGTTGAACACCTTGGTTGCGAGCACGATGCTGTCGCGCGAGCCGAAATCCTTCAGCGCGCGCCCGACGATTTCTTCCGAGGTGCCGTCGGAATACACGTTCGCCGTATCGAAAAAGTTGATGCCCAGATCCAGCGCCTTGCGGATGAAGGGCCGGCTGGTTTCCTCGTCCAGCGTCCAGCTGTGTGCGCCGCGTTCGGCGTCGCCGTAGGTCATACAGCCAAGGCACACGCGCGATACGTCGAGGCCGGTGCGTCCGAGTTTTACGTATTCCATCTTGGTCTCCAGTAGCCAGTAAAAAGGCAGGTCCGATAGCGAGGATCGGCACAGTGCAGAGCGCAAGACTAACCGCCCGCGTTGCGCAAAGGGTTGGCAGCGCGTGAAAGCACGAGCGTGATTGCGCGTGTGCGACGCAGCGAGTTTTTGCGGATTCGGCGCGCCGCCGCACAGGCCGACCGCTCGACGTTCATCGCGTCGATTTTTCGTGGACAGACAGCAGCGCGCGCGCTACAACGGTGGTCTGTTCGTTCCTGCTGGAGTGTTCGATGCGTCTTGCCTCAACCGCTTTATGTGCCGCCCTTTGCATGGCCGCTGGCGCCGCGCAGGCGGTTGATTCGTCCGTGGCGCTGGCGCCTCAGATCAACGCCGCCGATTTCGCCCAGTTCGATAAGACCCTGAGTTCGGACGAATTTGGCGGGCGCAAGCCCGGCACCGCAGCGGAGCCGCGTACGATCAACTGGCTGGTCGAGCAGTACAAGCGCATGGGCCTGCAGCCCGGGAACCACGGCTCATGGTTTCAGACGGTGCCGGCCAACTCGATCCAGCTATTGAATACCGATGTCACGCTGAATGTCTCGGCCGGCGGCAAGACCAGCCAGTTCGCCAATCACGACGACATGGTGGTGCAGACACTTCAGGCGAAAGCCTATGTCGACCTGAAAAATTCGCCGATCGTTTTCCTGGGTTTTGGCGCCGATGCGCCGCAGTGGCACTGGAACGATTACAAGGACATCGACGTCAAGGGCAAGACGGTCATCGTTCTGGTGAACGATCCCGGTTTTGCCACGCTGGATCCGAAGCTGTTCAACGGTCGTGCGATGACCTACTACGGCCGCTGGACGTACAAGTTTGCCGAGGCCGCACTGAAGGGTGCGGCGGCCTGCTTCATCGTGCATACCAGCGACGCGGCGGCCGGCTATCCGTTCCGCGTGCTGCAAAACAGCAACAGCGGGCCGCAGCTCAGCCTGCCCAGCAACGTCGATCCGTCGCCGCGCCTGCCGGTGGCCGGCTGGCTGACCCGCGCCGCGGCCGAGCGCCTGTTTGCCGCCGCCGGCCAGAATTTCGACGAGCTGGAAAAGGCCGCGGCCAAACCCGGCTTCAAGCCGGTGCCGCTGCAGGCCACGGCCTCGGTCAGCCTGAAAAACAAGATCGGCCATATCGAGTCGCATAACGTGCTGGCGATGGTGAAGGGCAGCAGCAAGCCCGATGAAGCAGTGATCTATACCGCGCACTGGGATCACCTCGGCACCGATCCCTCGCTGAAGGGACACACCGTTTACAGCGGCGCGATCGACAACGGCACCGGTCTGACGATGTTGTTGGAAATCGCCGATGCGTTTGCGCACCAGAAAACGCCGCCGCCGCGCAGCGTGCTGTTTTTCATGCCGACGCTGGAGGAGTCCGGCCTGCTCGGCTCGCAGTATTACGCGTCCAAGCCGGTGTTCGCACTCGACAAGACCGTTGCCGATATCGCCGTCGATGCGCTGCCGATCATCGGCCGCGCGCACGACATGACCGTGATCGGCAAGGGCCAGTCGCAGCTGGAGGACATGCTGGCCGACGTGCTGAAGTCGCAGGGTCGGGTGATCTCGCCGGAAACCACGCCGGAGAACGGCTTCTACTTCCGCTCCGATCACTTCAGCTTCGCCAAGGTCGGCGTGCCGGCGATGTTGCCCAGCTCCGGCCTCGATCTGCTCAACGGTGGGCGCGAGGCCGGTCAGAAGGGCGCCTCCGATTACACCGCGCACCACTACCACACGCCGAACGACGTGTTCGATCCGAACTGGGATTATTCGGGCATCCTCGAAGACACGCAGGCGCTGTACGAGCTGGGCCAAAAGCTCAGCCAGGACAACGTCTGGCCGACGTGGTATCCCGACAGCCCCTTCGCCGCCAAGCGTGAAGCGGATCCGCCGAAGTAACGCCCGAACTCAGCGTGAGCGGCTGGTCTGCAATCGGCCCAATAAAGTCAGGCACGCCTCTTCGATGAGGCGTGCCTGCTCGGCTTTCTTCGGCACCGGTTGCCAGGCAATCACGGAAAACCAGTAGGCCGAGGATTTCAGGAACGCGACAAAAATATCCGCCGCCAGTTTGGCGTCGAGCTGGCCCAGTTGGCCCGCGTCGCCAGCCTGCTGAAACCAGTGATAGACGCTGTTTTCCTTTTCGCCGAACTGCTCCATCAGCTGCAGGCTTTGCGCTTCGGAGCGCATGCACTCGACCATCAGCACGCGGCTGAGCCGGATGAAGTCCGGGTCGCAGATAAGCTGCATCTCCCGCATGCCGACCTCGCGCAGCTGCTCGATGAAATTGCGCTGGCTGTCGTAGTGCAGTTTGCTCAGCGGATCGACGCGTTCCATCAGCAGCGCCAATACCGCCTCCAGTACCGCGTCTTTGGATGGGAAATGCTTGTACAGCGTGCGCTTGGAAACCTCCGCCCGCGTGGCGATGGATTCCATGCTGGCGCCGGCCAGCCCGTGCTCGGCCAGTTCCGCGATGCCGGCGTCGAGCATGGCCTGTCGTTTGGTGGCGCTGCGGTTCAACAAGTCGGGCTCCTGATGGCTGGGCGTGTGGCGCCGGTCACCTAACGACCGGCTCACAAAGTACACGATATAGTTTACTTTCTTTATGGCGCGCCATAAAGTATACGAAGTCGTTTACTTTTAACGGAATGCCCGCTCATGGCTAGTGCACTCGTTGTCGTCGTGGTTATCTGTCTTGGCCTATTTGCCTGGCGCGTGATGGCGCAGCGGCAGCGTATCGTGCGGCCGCATCCGCAGTCGCCGGCATGGCACAACGGCCGCTTTCGCAACGTGGCCAGTACGCGCGCCGCGAGTCTGGGCGAAGTGCGCAAGGCGTTTCGCGCGCATCGTGGCCAGCGGCGCAAGCCGCAAAGTCCGTTGCCGGTGGTGACGGTGCGACAGGATGTGCTGAGCGGCCCGGCCTCGCAGACGTTGCAGGTCACCTGGCTGGGTCATTCCAGCGTGCTGATCGAGATCGACGGGCTGCGTCTGCTTACCGACCCCGTGCTCAGCGAGCGCGCCTCGCCGGTGCCGTTTGCCGGGCCGAAGCGCTTCACGCCGCCGGCGCTCACCGTGGCGCAGCTGCCGCCGATCGATGCGGTGATCCTGTCGCACGATCATTACGACCATCTCGATCGCGACACCATTCGCGCGCTGGCCGATCGCGTCGGCCACTTCTATACGACGCTGGGCGTGGGCCAGCGGCTGATCGCCTGGGGCGTGGATGCCAAGCGCGTCACCGAACTGGACTGGTGGCAGGAAACGCGCTTCGGTCCATTGACCCTGGCGGCGACGCCGGCGCAGCATTTCTCCGGCCGCGGCCTGCGCGATGGCAACGCGACATTGTGGGCTTCGTGGGTCGTGCTGGGCACGCACGAGCGGCTGTTCTTCAGCGGCGACACCGGCATGCACGAAGGCTTTGCCCAGATCGGCGAACGCTACGGGCCGTTCGATCTCACCCTGGTCGAATGCGGTGCGTACAGCGAGACCTGGCCCAACGTCCACATGCAGCCGGAGCAATCGATCGCTGCACATCGGCTGGTGCGCGGAAAGACGATGATGCCGGTGCACTGGGGCACATTCGATCTGTCCTTCCATCGCTGGGACGAGCCGGCCGAGCGCATCCGCGCGCTGGCGGCAGAGCAGGGCGTGGCTCTGGTGCAGCCGCGCCCGGGCGAAACCGTTCGGCCCGATACGGCGCTGCAGTCGCCGTGGTGGCGTGCGTTCGAATCGGATGCCGTCGACCGTGCATCCCTTAAATTTTCCAGCGAGACGCGCGCATGAGCGGTTTCACGGTGAACGATATGCCGTCACAGGTCGGCAAGCGTGCCGTCGTCACTGGCGCCAACAGCGGCATCGGCTACGAGACGGCTCTGGCCCTGGCCCACGCGGGCGCCGAGGTGATTCTTGCGGTGCGCAGCGAGCAAAAGGGCCGCGAGGCGTTGGCGAAAATACGCGCGCTGTCGCCCCAGGCGAAGGTCCGGCTGGAGTTGCTCGATCTGTCGAAACTCGCGTCCGTTGCAGAATTTTCCAGACGGCTAAATGCCGAAGGCCAGCCGCTGGATATCCTGATCAACAACGCCGGCGTGATGATGCTGCCGCAGCGTCAACTGACGGCCGAAGAATTCGAGATGCAGCTCGGCGTCAACTATCTGGGCCACTTTGCGCTCACCGCGCAGCTGTTGCCGCTGCTGCGTAAGGCGCCTGCGCCGCGCGTGGTCAATCTCAGCAGCCTGATGCATCGCGTGGGCAAGATACATTTCGACGATCTGCAGCTCGAACGCGGCTACACGCCGACGAAGGCCTACGCGCAGTCCAAGCTGGCGCCGCTGATGTTTGCGCTGGAACTGCAGCGCCGCAGCGATGCCAGTGGCTGGGGCCTGATGAGCAACGCCGCGCATCCCGGCATCGCCACCACGGAGCTGATCGCCAACGGCCAGGGCAGCGAAGGGTTCGTCAACAAATTCAGCCTGGGATTTGTCCGTGTCATCGGCCAATCCGCCACCGCCGGTGCGCTGCCCACGCTGTACGCCGCCACGTCACCCCATGCGAAAAACGCGGGTTACTACGGGCCGGACGGATTCTCCGAAATCAAGGGCGCGCCCGCGCCGGCAAGGATTTCGGCACGGGCTGGCGATGTTGCGGCGGCGGCGCGCCTATGGGATGTTTCCGCGACGCTGACGGCTGCCAGGTTCGGCTAGGCGGGTTCGGTTCGAGACATCACGTAACGGGGATACACGTGTCCAAGCGGGGAAGGTCGTTTGGGGTCCGGTTGGCTTGTGCAATGGGCGCCGTGCTGGTGGTTCTCGCCATACTTTTTTTCTGGAAGCGACCGGACCACGCGATTCGCGTCGCCACGGCGAGCATTGCCGAGGTGATGTGTTCGGGCGTGTTCGTCGAGGGCATGACGCCGGAGCGCACGTTTACCGAGAGCTATGCCGACGACAAGGCATTGAAGCCACTCAGCCGCGGCCTGCACTATGCGGTAGACCGTGCGAATCGCCGTATCACGACAGACTGGCATGGACACGTCGTCAGCCAGTCGACCTACTACCCGTCGTACGGCTGCGCGCTGCCGTCGCAGACGCCGGGCGAGAACACGCTGCGGGCCGCGCGGGATGTGGCCGGCTCACCAGAAACTCAGCCGTTGGTGGTATCCGGCGATCCGCTGTTGCGCGCCTCTCTGGCGCGCGCGTTCGCCGAGCCGGCGAGTGGCGTGCCCCGCCATGTCCACGCCATTGTGGTGATGCACGACGGTCATATCGTGGCGGAACGCTACGCGCCGGGTTTTGGCCCGGACACGCCGCTGCTGGCCTATTCGGTGAGCAAGTCGGTGGTGAATGCGCTGGTCGGCATCCTGGTACAGCAGGGAAAAATGGACGTCCATACGTCGGCACCGGTGCCGGCATGGAACGATCCGTCGGATCCGCGTCACGCGCTGACCGTCGAGCAGCTGATGCGCATGACGTCGGGGTTGGCGCTGACTGAAGACGACAGCGGCTTCGATCCGGTGTCCACCATGCTGTTCCGCCAAGCCGATATGGCCGGCTATGCCGGGCAGGCGAAGGTGTCCCATACGCCAGGCACCGTGTGGGATTACAGCAGCGGCAATACGCTGATCGTCTGCGGTATCTTGCGCAACAAGATCGGCAACGGCGCCGAGGGCATGATCCGCTTCGCCCACAGGCAGCTGTTCGACCCGCTGGGCATGCATCACGTGCTGATGGAATTCGATGGCGCGCAGACGCTGATCGGTTCGACCCGTATCTACGCCTCGGCGCGCGACTGGGCGCGCTTTGGCCAGCTTTATCTCGACGATGGCGTGGTGAACGGGCAGCGCATTCTGCCGGCGGGCTGGGCGGCGTTTTCAGCCCGTCCGACGCTCGATGCACCGTATGGCGCCGGCTTCTGGACCAATGTGGCCGCACCGGGAGACAAGGCGCAGCTCATCGATGGACTGCCATCGGATGCTTATTTCGCCTCCGGCATGAACGGGCAACGCATCGTCATCGTGCCGTCCAAGCATCTGGTGGTGGTGCGGTTTGGCTCGACCGTCGACCCGCCGCGGTTCGATATGAAGGGACTGGTGCGTCTGGTTGCCGATGTATCCGCCGCTGTTCACTAGCCTGTAGCGCGATTTAAAAGCTTGATCCCTGCCCGATGGCGTGGCACCGCGGTTTTCGGCCTCGTATAATGGTGCATGCCTCAATGCCGCCAGTGGTTGCACCAGCATGACTGCTGACGAAATACGCGAGCTTATGGCGCGGGACCCCTCGCGCTCAGAGTTCACCCTTCAGTGGCTGGCCAACCAGGGCGTGGTCACCGCGCAGGTGATGTTTGGTCGCATGCTGCTCGAGGGCAACGGAACAATTAAAAGTGCTGCGGTCGCCCTGGCCTGGTTCGAGAGGGCCGGCAAGAAGGGCCATGCCGAAGGCACCATGATGGTCGGGCGCTGCCTCGAAAATGGCTGGGGTACAGACCCCGATCCGGCCCAGGCTTTTTTTTGCTACGTGTATGCCGCCAAGCTCGGCAACGACTGGGCGCAATACAACGCGGCGCGCATGTATCTCGATGGCCACGGTGTAGAGCGCGACGCCGAACGCGCTGCCTACTGGTACGCCAAGGCGGCCGAGCAGGGCCACGCTCGCGCCATGAACCTGCTCGCCCGCTGCTACGAGGAAGGTTGGGGCGTCATGCGCAACACCTTCAAGGCCAACGACTGGTATCGACGCTCGGCCGAGGCCGGTTATTTTCGCGGGCAATACAACTGGGCCATGGCGCTCGTTGCACAAGGCAGAATCGACGACGCCGCGCAATGGCTGAAGCGCGCGGCCGAGAAGGCGACACCGGACGTAAAGGCCGCCATCGTCAGCTACGCGGCGCAGATGGATCATCCAGCGATGCGGTCAATCGTTGCTTCGTCGGCTAACTAATTGTTAGTAAAGTTCGATCCAACGCTGCCAGTGCTTGACGACAGGATATTCGGCGGCATGGACGTCATCCAGTTGGATACCTGCCCGCCGGCTAACTATTCCATTAGGGCTTAGCCGTCTGGCCATCCAATTGATTGAAATGAGCGATGGCGTTGAAGACCAGGCCGTAGCTGCCGATGGTTTCGCCGCGCCAGATCGGGTTGCCGGCGAATAGCAGCACGTTGCCCTTGCCGTAGTGGGCCTCGACCACGGCGGCGCGCTCGGCCATTTCATCGCCGCCGTCGAGCAGGCCGGCGATCAGCAGTTTGTCGGCGTCGGCGTAGCGCACGATCACCCTGGGCTGCTGGTCGGCGGGAATCGCGAGCGGGTTGTTGCGCAGCTGCTCGGCGTTGAGCGGCGTCGGCTGCCACGGCTTGGGATCGGGCAATGTGGGCGGGGCAATCGAGGCGCGGCCTTCGGGCGTATCGGTGTCGTGCGGGCCGCCGCGGCCGGTGGGGCGCTGGAAGTCCTTCGCGTTGGGCAGACCGTCGTCGCCGGTGACCTGGTTGGAGACGGTGAACGACTGGCCAACCGAGCTGTACAGCGCCAGGTCGTCGTTGGCGTAGCCGCTGGCGATCGGACTCTTGCGGTCGACAAACGTACCCTGCAGCACGCTGCCGACAACCTTGAGGTTGTGCGTGGGGGTGACGAATACGCCTGGCGCCATGCCGCTGTCGATGGCGAACTTGGCGGTGTCTTCGGCCGTGACCAGGAGGCCGCCTTCGCGCACGAACTGCTTCAGGTTTTCCAGACCCTTGGCACCGAGCCCGGGGCGGATGTCGTCGGTGGAATCGATCTTGCCGAGGTTCGGCGTGAGCCTGGTGGTTTTCCACGGCATCGGATTGCCCCACATCGGCAGGCCATCGACGATCTGCTGCGTGCTGACGCCGCCGATCGGGCCGAACAGGATCACGTCGTACTTCGCATGCAGGTCACTGCCGCGCGCCACGTCCTGTGTGCTGATGTAGGTATACGGCACGTGCAGCTTGTCCAGTGCCATGCGCCACCAGCCCTCGGTCTGCGTATCGAGCCAGGTGTGCATCAGCGCGATGCGCGGCAGTTTGGAAGCGGGCACGTCGATCGCGGCCAGGCCTTGCGGTGGCGTAATGGTGTCGCTGACGGCGCTCATCGGCGCCTTAAGGATGGCGTTGTCGGTCACGCGCACGACCTGCACGTTGAACAGGTCGCCCATCGACCAGGCCGTGTCGTCGTAGGGATGCTGCTGCGGATCTTTCGGCGACCAGTACTGGCGGTCGAGCAGGGCGTCAGCGATGCGCGAGTAGGGCTGATCCATGCGCACCACGTAGCTGCCGGCGGCGAAGGTTTTCGAGGTGGCCTTGGCCTTCGGATCGTCGCCCTGCTTGGGCAGGGTCACCGTGACAGGCGCCGTGGTCCGGCTCACTTCCACGTGCTGCAGCTGCATCACGTGCAGCAGCTGGGCCTGCGAACCGGTGCGCGTTTCGTCGGCGGGGAAAACATACGCGGCCGGGCCGGCTTCCTGCGGCTTCTCGATCGAACGCTTGCCCTTGAGGTAGAAGTTTTTCAGGAACAGCGAGCCGTTGTCGGAGAAATAATTCAGCGCCGTGAGCAGGCCGGTCTGCTCGTAGTTGTTGTTGTCGCGCTGCGACCACATCACCTCCGGCAGCGGCGGGTTCGGCCGGTACCAGGTGCGTGCGTATTCTTTCGGGCTGAGCGTGCGCTTGACCGTGTCGGCACCGTCGTTGCCGAAGGTTTCGTACAGGCGACTGACGCCGTTGTGCATGGCGGCGATGAACATCAAATAGCCCGGGCTCCAGGTGTCGAAGTCGCCGTGGGTGAACACGCCGGGCATGCCGAGCTTGGTCAGCTCCTGCACGTTGTTCCAGCCCAGCTGCTGCCACTCGCCGGTGAGGATGGGATCGATCCAGGCGTTGTACGGGCCGTCGCCGACCGTGTTGTCGTAGAGGAACGGCACCGACTCGTGCAGATCGTGCAGCACCTGCGCGTGCCAGCCGATATAGGTATCGGCGATGTTGCGCGTGAGGTTGAGCGTCATGCCCATCGCGTCACGGTTGTTGTCGTGCGCCACGTAGTGGCCCCAGTACATCAGCGGCGAATAGTTTTGCCCGGGATGCGCCAGGTGCCAGTTGTACAGATCGACCATGCGGTCGCGGCCGTCGACCTCGACCACCGGCGTGATCAGCGTAATGACGTGCGAGCGGATGTGCTTGATGTAGGGCGAGTCGTCCACCGCCAGGCGATAGGCCAGCTCCATCAGCGCCGTGGGCGCGCCGGTTTCGGTGGAGTGGATGGTGCCGGTGATGTAGTAGACCGGCGTGGACTGCGCGACCAGCTGGTCGGCCGTGTCGTCGTTCATGCCGATGCTGCGCGGGTCGGCCAGTTTGGCGAGGCGCGCCTTGTTGGCGTCCAGATCGGCGAGAACGCTCTCGTCAGCGATTGCCACCGCGATCATCTCGCGGCCTTCCTCGGTCTTGCCGATGGTGAATACCTTCACCCGCGGGCTGGCGGCCGCCAGTGCGCGAAAGTAGCGATAGACGTCGGCCGAGTAGGGCAGGTAGTTCGGTGCACCCGCGATATGGCCAAGCACCTTGTCCGGCGTCGGTACGGTCGAGGACGCCGGCAGATAGTCGGTCAGCGGCGAGTTGAACGACGGATCGGTGGTGAACTTCAGGATCTGGTCGGTGTACGACTGATCGATCGGCTGGCCGGGATCACGGGCATATGCCTTGGCATCCGCCGGGTCGGTGGCCGCCGTCGCGGCGCCCACGCCCAGCGCCAACAGCGCGGTCAACGAAAGCCGAATGGATACGCGCATGCTGATTCCCCTGGTTTGGCACCGTGATCTATCGCCACACTTTGCCAGAACGCAGGGGAATCGGCGTAGCCCATCAGTTGGGTGGCGTTTCCATCGCGTTCGTCCGCGGTGGAAAGAAGCCGCTATTTGTTGAGCATAGCTGTCAGCTGATCGAGCTGCGCACGGTAGCCGTCGATAACCTTGGCGGTGATTACGGCGTACTGATTGGCTTCGTTCCAGCGTCGGGCCTCCAGTGCCTCGCGGACGCCAGGCAGCGTCTTCACCCCATAGCCAGTCAACATGCCGGGTGCGTAGATCATGTGCTTGAACCATGGACGTGTGGGCAGCCCGTTCGGATCGGTGAGTGCCTGTTCCATGCGGCCCATTCGCGCACTCAATTCCCGCGACCGCGTTGCCGAGAGGTCGAAGCCGGCGTCGGCGCGCTTGGTGTAGGCCATGTCGAAGGCCTGGGCACTGCGGGCCAGTTGCTGCGCCGCCTGGTCCAAGGGAGCCAGGTTGATGGCGGGAACGTCCGAATCGCGCTCCGGCGGCAGTATCGGCCGGGTCGGATCGGCATTCAGCGTAAATGCGTGGACATCCAGCAGTTTGTGCTGTGCGTCGGTGTCCTTGCGCGTTTTGTCAACCAGTTGGTGCAGCTCGTAGACGTAGCGATCAAGCGTGGTGTTGAAATCGGCGAAGCGCATCGGCACGACGTCGGCGTCAGCGCTGCGCAGCACGATGTGGCCAACCACCTTGGAGAGCGCAACGCCGTATTCGAAGGTGGGATCGCCGAAGCGGATGTAGTGATCGAACGAGTCGTACTGGGAGTGATAAATGCCTGCATCGTCGTCCTCGTCGCCAAAGCCAAGGTCGAGCGAGGCAATGCCCAGATGCTCCAGGAAGGCGCTGAAGTCGGAGCCCGAGCCCAGTGCGGCCAGCGGCACGTCGCCGCCCTGAGCGGCGATCTTCGCAACGTCTTTCGCTTCGGGTTTGGCATCGTCGTCACTGCCGGCGATCAGCATGTGCGCCCGCAGGCGCTCGCGCACGCTGACCTTGGTCTCTGGGTCAGTCACGCCGTCGGCGACTTGGTTGACCAAGTGCTGCAGCGAGTGGCTGCCACCGGCGCCGAGGAAACCGCGGCCGTTGGTATCGGAGTTGACGTACATCACGGCCTTGGCCTGCAGCTCCTTTGCGTGCGTCTCGGCCCATTCGGTGGAGCCCAGCAATCCCGGCTCCTCGCCGTCCCAGCTGGCATAGACCAGCGTGCGCTGCGGGCGCCAGCCCTGTTTGACCAGCGCGCCGATCGCCTTGGCCTCGGCCATCAGGGCGACGTTGCCGGCCAGCGGATCCCATGCGCCGAATACCCAGCCATCGTGGTGGTTGCCGCGCACGATCCACTGATCCGGTGCCGTGCTGCCTTTCAAAGTGGCGATGACGTCATAGACCGGCTTCTGGCCCCAGTTGGATTCGACTGTCAGATGTACCTTGGCCGTGCTCGGTCCGACGTGATACGTGATCGGCAGCGATCCGCGCCAGTTGGCCGGTGCCACCGGGCCGCTCAGCGACTGCAGCAGCGGTGTGGCGTCGGCATAGGAGATCGGCAGCACGGGAATCTTCAGCAGCGAGGTGGCGTCCTTGATCGCCAGGCGCTTGGCACCGGGTACCGAGCCAATGCCGGGCGTCAGCGGGTCGCCGGGATAGACCTGCATGTCCGCCACCGAACCC
>Ga0302305_1000461_pt1 | contig 24638 bp, 24 predicted proteins | sample III_Palsa_E2_3_FD_198764 | JGI IMG/M metagenome (GOLD analysis project Ga0302305, IMG submission 198764) | Peat permafrost microbial communities from Stordalen Mire near Abisko, Sweden - III_Palsa_E2_3 | ecosystem: Environmental > Terrestrial > Soil > Palsa > Peat permafrost | place: Sweden... | reverse complement strand
TTGCACAGACAGCGCGCCTTGACCGGCGTACCGACATGTATGCCGACCCGGTGATGTTGCAAAGCCGGAATCCGGTGCACCCCCGCGGCCACACTGACCAGTTCTGCGCCGAATCCTTGCCAGCCAAGTCCAGCGCTCGATCGCAGACTGATGCGGGAACCGGAGTGCGGCACGGGGATAGGAATCGCGGCGTTCATTGCAGCCCTCCAGGATGGCGACAGATGTTGCCTGCATTGTGCGACGTTTTCGCGCGGCTCGCTTAATGTGCGTGAAGCATGATGCCGCCACGCGAAGCAGCGGCAAATCAACGTCACCTTGCGCCACAAAAACCACCATCCAGATCTGCTCGCTTCAATCCATCTGTGTGCGTTTTGCCTGTTAGCCGCTCCTATGATGGCCACACCCTATCTGTCCACAAGGAGCGCAACGTGTATGTGATATTTGGAGCAGCAGGAAATGCGGGAAGCATCACAGCGGCCCGTCTGCGTGATGCAGGCCGTGCGGTGCGGGCAATTGTCCGCCATGAACACCAGGGCGAAGCGCTGGCAAAGCTCGGCTGCGAGATCGCGTTAGCTGACCTCACGGATCGTGCCTCCGTCGCCAAAGCGATCGAGGGCGCAGACGCGGTGCAGATTCTCTGCCCGGTACCGCATAACGATCCGCATCCCGCCGATTCGATGCGACACATGATCGAGACCGCGGCCAGCGCGTTGCGAGCGAACCCACCGCCGCGGATCCTCGCCCTGTCCGACTATGGCGCGGAGCTGGAGCATGGCACCGGCATCACGCTGCTGTTTCACCACCTGGAGGCGCAGTTAAAGCCGGTGGAGAGCCATCTGACCTTTCTGCGCGCAGCGGAACATATGCAGAACTGGGGACGTGTGATGCCCGCCGCGCTGAAGGCAGGCGTGCTGCCGAGCTTGCATCACCCGCTCGACAAACGCTTTCCGAGTGTCTCGGCTCAGGACGTGGGGCGGCTCGCCGCGGATCTGTTGCTCGACGACGACCCGGCCGGGGAGATTACGCCGCGTATCGTCAGTATCGAAGGGCCGCAGCGCATCAGCGCGCTCGACGTCGCGCGCACGCTCGGCGAGCTAAGCGGGCGTGAGGTGGTCGCGCAGGCATTGCAGCGCGAGGCATGGACACCGATGCTGCTGCATGCCGGCCTCAGCACCGAACACGCACGGCTGATCACGGATCTCTACGAAGCGCACAACGCGGACCGCATCGATGTCGAAGCGGGCGTGGGGGAACGGCGCTTTGGGACCACGGGGCTAGCAGAGGCGCTGGCGGCGATGCTGCCGCGGGTCGAGGCAGCAGCAAGCTGAACGCGCACGGTGATGGACGATTGCGCTCATCAGCGGCCGCGCCTGGTGCGGCCCACTTCCTCTCGTCCATCTTCCAATCAACCCAATACTCGAAGCGCACGCTCCCAACCCTCCGCGACGGCTCGACGCGCATTCTTGTTCGGTCAGGAACGACAGGCCTTGACCAATTTTTACATCATCCAACATCCGACCTGCTAAGTTTTCGCGCGTTGCACATAAGCCTCGCGCATCCCGCGCGTTTGGGATATCAGCCACTCGACCGCGCGGCGCTCGAGTTCCCGGGAAAGGCGTGGACCACGCGATTGCCACGGAAAATTCCGCCCCCCCCACAACGCAGCCGACCGCTTGCCGACTATACGTCAAAGACGTACAATAACCCCGATGCTGACAATTGTCGAAACGCCTCTGTTCAAGCAACGCGTGTCCGACTATTGGACCGAAAATGAGCGCGGTGAATTCTGTTCTTGGCTCGCCCAACATCCAGACTCTGGGGACGTGATTCCCGGCACTGGTGGATGTAGGAAGGTGCGATGGAAACGACAGGGCAGCGGAAAGAGTGGCGGCGTTCGCGTCATCTACTACAACCGGCTCGCGAATGGCGAAATCTGGTTGCTAACCATCTACGCCAAAAGCGTGCGGGAAAACATCCCTGCTCATACGCTCAAGGCCATCAAGGAGGCCCTTGACCATGCCGAAGACTGAAAAAGAGCTCATCGAACGCGACAAGTCGCGCGATATCGGTGCAGAGTTGCTGCAGGCGGTCCAGCAGATGAAGGCTGGACAAGTCGGCCGCGTTACCACCGTCCAGGTTAGCGCCGCGAGCGAAGCTCGTCGCAAGGTGGGGTTGTCGCAAAGCCAGTTCGCGGTAGCGCTGGGCGTGTCGGTGCGCACCCTTCAAGAATGGGAGCAAGGCCGGCGCGAACCATCCGGAGCCGCCCAACGGCTGCTGAACATTGCAGTGCGGCACCCTGAAGTGCTCATCGAGGAATTAGCAGCAAGATAAGGCGTCCAGAGAAAAGAGCCCCCACACATCCGGGCTCCCCGAACGAACAAGGCTCTACCTATTCGTTCTCGTCAAAGTAATGCCCAAACTTGACCTGCTTCGTCCGGATATACCGCTCATTCTCCTCGCGCATCGGGATCGCCAGCGCGACCCGCTCGCACACGGGAATGCCATGTTCCGACAAGGTATCGAACTTCTTCGGATTGTTGCTCATCAACCGGACCGAAGTGACCTTCAGCGTGCGCAGGATCCCCGCCGCTGAATCGTACTCACGCGAATCGTCGGGCAGGCCGAGATCCAGATTGGCCTCCACCGTATCGCGGCCCTGCTCCTGCAATGCATATGCACGAATCTTGTTGGACAGGCCAATACCGCGCCCCTCGTGGCCACGCAGATACAGCAGCACGCCGCGGCCTTCGGCGGCGATATAGCGCAACGCGAGATCGAGTTGTTCGCCGCAATCGCAGCGATATGAGCCCAGCACGTCGCCCGTCAGGCATTCCGAATGCAGGCGGGTCAGCACCGGTTCGTTGTTGGCGACGTCGCCCATCACTAGCGCGAGGTGTTCGGCGCCGCTGTCGCAAACGCGAAAAACGTAGGACGTAAATGTGCCGTAGCGGGTGGGTAGCGTGGCGACCGCGTCGAGAATGACGCATTCACCGTTATGTTGGCCGTCTGCAATCGACAGATCTTGAGGCGTGGGCATGGCGTTAGACAAAGGCACTGACATGAACCCGTGAACAACCGGGGATAAAGTACGGAACTGGAGTTTACCGCTAATCGGCCCCGCTCACCTGCACACGTGCCTGTCGGCGAAGCAGGCTCCGGCAAACCACCCTCTCCATCGTCAGCCATCCGTATGAAGCACAACACCAGGGATTTGCCCATGAGTGCCTGATGACCCTACGCGGCCTATACTGGAATCGCCTGTCCTTTCCGACCGCGCGTCCGAGGCGACGTGCTGCACTGCGATATGGAGCCGCTCTATGACTAGCGTTGCGCAACTTCTCAAATCCAAACCGAATCGGGACGTCTACACGGTTGCAGCAGATGATTCCGTATATGACGCGATCAAACTCATGGCGGACAAGCAGATTGGTGCGCTGGTTGTGACCGAGGGCGACAGCATCGCCGGAATCGTCACGGAGCGGGACTATGCGCGCAAGGTCGTGCTGATGGATCGCGCGTCGAAAGCCACGCCGGTGCGCGACATCATGAGCCGCGCGGTGCGCTTCGTGCATCTCACCCAGACCACCGACGAATGCATGGCGCTCATGACCGAGCGGCGCATGCGCCACCTGCCGGTGATCGATCAGGACAAACTGGTGGGAATGGTGTCGATCGGCGATCTGGTGAAGAACATCATCGCCGAGCAGCAGTTCACGATTCAGCAGCTCGAGTTCTACATCACGGGCGAGCATCCCTGACCCTCCGCCGCGTAGCCACGACGGTCGCCGCCGCAAAAAAAGCCCAAGCCATCAAGGGTTGGGCAAAGCTACCTTGCGGCAGCGGAGGTTCCTGCGTTTTCGTGTCGGCGAATATGCCGCGCGCATCGATTCACGTCGATCGCAGCGGCACCCCACCCGATTGTGTGGCGACGCACACCGTCCGGTGTGCCCGCCTTTTAGCGCTTTATCTCACTGCGAACCAGTCATCCTGCATACCCGCCCGCCTGACTGCAACCACATTAATGGCCTTCATAAATCCGTTGGCTCGGCACGGTCGGGGTCGCCGGCTGCTGCATGGTGCCGGAAGCCGACGAACCGCTCGTCGACGGACCATAGCCGGTCGTATCCGCTACGCCCTGCTGTGCTACCGGCGGGTTTTGAGCCTGGATGCGCTGTTCGGCGGCCTGGATGTCGGCCGGGTAGTTCGGGTCATTGGCCTCTGCCGGGTTGTAGCCGGCTTGCTCCAGCTGGATCAACTGATTCTTGACTTCAGCACGCGTCATAGGCTGCTGGCTGGTATCTGCTGCCTGCGCGAACGCAGCGGCCGGAGCGGCGAGGATTGCGGCAATAGCGACAGCTTGAATGAGTGACTTCATGATGGCTTACCTCCAGACTTGGTTTTTTTGCATCGCTTGACACACCATGTGAAAAGCGAGTAGTTCCAGTCTAGCCACCACCGCTCCAAGGGAAAACCCTTAATTTCGAGATATATAATTGCGAGATTCGCAAGAGTAAGTGGGGAACCCGAGCAAAACACATCGACCTGACAATTATTGCGTAGCAATTGCCAATTCCGTAAGCTTCGCAAGCTATTTGTTAAGCAAATGCTTTCTAAACCGGTCGTAGCTTCCGGAAAACAGGACCGCTGGACCGCTCAGAGAGACCGAATGGGCACGCGAGAGAGCGGCATCAGCAGCTTGCGCGGCCCGCTGACGAACGGGCTACCGGGCTCATAAAAGCGCAACAGACGGTGCATCTCGCGCGACAGGCCAATGCGTGTGGTCGCGGCCACGGGCATCTCCTCTGCCTCCATACGGCCGATCCAGAGATCGTGGCCAGTGCACAGATCGCGTCCGTCGAACGCTGCTGCGATGCCGAGCGCGATCGTGAGCCGGCCGGGTCCTCGGGCAAGATCGCGCAGACTGACGCCCGGACGACGCGCCTGCATGAGGGAAAGGCCTTCGAGCGGTTCAATCGCCCGGATCAGGATGCCGGCGCCCGTCCCTTCCTCCTCGCTGGACATGTTCAGCATGTACGAGACCCCGTAGGTCAGCCGCACATAGGCATGGCCCCGCGCCATAAACAGCGAGGCGTTATAGGCGCGCAGACCGATAAACGCATGCGAAGTCGAATCGCCGACCGGATAGGCTTCCGTCTCGACAATCCGCCCGCTGGTGCGTCCTTCGGGCAGGTCGTGCACCACATACTTGCCGACCATGTAGCGGGCCAGTTCGACCGTGTCGACGGGCAGGTCGTCACGGCGCAGCGGCAGGATCGGAAGCGGTGTATCGGTCATGGCAAGGTGGCGGATAAAGGTGCCCATGCAACGAGAGGCGGGGGGCAATGCGGCGCAATGATCTGCTGATTATTGCAATTGTCGGTCAGTCCGTTGTGCAAAAGCAGCATTTCCGCAAACGCTTGCGTTCAGGATTCTTTCAAGTAAGGTATCGTTACATTCCGGTCGGTACCACAGCCCTCGCGGGCTTGCGGGTGCCTCGGGCCGCTTGATCAGCAAACAGGTTTGCATCACTCGCAACATCGTTTCACTCAGATTTGATCCCGAAGTACCGTTGGTGCAACCCTGCGGTTTCCATCCGGAACCGTGACGAATCATGACAACAGGAGAACTTGAATGAAAGCATTCCAGGCAATGAAGGTCATCGGCGGCGCGCTCATCGTCGTAGCGTCCCTTAACGCTTATGCACAAAGCAGCGATGCAATGGCTGCATCGGGCGCGATGGCTGCCCCGAGCGCCAAGTCGACCAAGGCTTCCAACCGTGCTCTGCAACGCAGCGTGCGTAAGGCTCTGTCCAAAACCAAGGGCCTCAGCGTGAACAACATCACGGTTCGTGCTCGCAGCGGCGCAGTGACGTTGGAAGGTTCCGTGCCGGAACAAGGTCAAAGCGACATCGCTACGCAGGCAGCACAAGGCGTAGCAGGCGTGACGTCGGTAAAGAACGACCTGACGATCCGCGCGATCGGTCAGTAATCGCATCAGACCGGGCACAACCCTGTAGGACCGGGGGTTGTGCCCGCTTCCTTTTTAGCCTCAATTGCAGTTCCAGTCTGTTCGCGCCGAATAGCCCGCGCGCACCTCACCCGTTGAAACTGCGCTGCATCTCACGCGCAATCACAATCTGCTGAATCTGCGTGGTGCCTTCGTAAATGCGAAACAGGCGCACGTCGCGGTAGAAGCGCTCGATTCCATACTCGCTCATATAGCCCGCTCCGCCGAAGATCTGCACGGCACGATCGGCGACTCGTCCGCACATTTCCGTCGCAAACATCTTGGCGCACGACGCTTCGCTCGTGACCCGCTCGCCCGTATCGCGGCGGCGCGCGGCATCGACGATCATGCAGCGCGATGCGTAGATCTCCGCCTGACTATCGGCCAGCATGGCCTGAATCAATTCGAATTCGACGATCGGCTTGCCGAACTGCTTGCGCTCCATGGCATAGCGCAGCGCGTCCGCGAGCATGCGTTCAGCCGCACCTGTCGCCACAGCAGCGATATGCAGGCGCCCCTTATCGAGCACCTTCATGGCGGTCTTGAAACCGACGCCCTCTTTCTCACCTATCAGGTTCGCCACGGGGACGCGGCAGTTGTCGAAGATCACGTCGCAGGTATGCGCGCCCTTCTGACCCATCTTGCGATCGATCTTGCCGAGCGACAGCCCCGCCGTACCCGCCTCTACGACGAACGCGGAGATGGCGCCAGCGCCTTTCGCGGTGGGATCGGTACGCGCCATCACGGTGAAGAGGCCGGCCTCCGGCGCATTCGTGATGAAGCGCTTGGTGCCGTTCAGCACGTAATGATCGCCATGGCGCACCGCGCTGGTTCTGAGCGATGCGGCATCCGAACCGGCCTCCGGCTCAGTCAGGCAAAACGAGCCGATCAGCTCGCCCGAGGCGAGGCGCGGCAGATACTTCTCCTTCTGCGCATGCGTACCATCGATCACGATACCCGTCGAACCGATGCCGTTATTGCTGCCGATTGCCGAACGGAACGCCGGTGAGGTCTTGCCAAGTTCGATCGCGGCCAGCACTTCTTCTTCCATGGTCAAGCCGAGGCCGCCATACTCTTCGGGCAGACATAGTCCGAACAGACCAAGATCCTTCATTTCTTGCAGCAATGCGGCGGGAATCTGATCGGTTTCCGCGACGATTTCCTCATTCGGCACCAGACGTTCACGGACAAAACGGATAATGCTGTCGAGCAACAGATTCAGGGTTTCCTGGCTTCGAATCACAACGTCTCCTTCAAAACACGCGTTCGCCATTGATACATATTCGTTATAGTTTAATGTACTAGCGCGTACTCCTGATTCATTGCATCAGGTCGCATCAATGCGCAGGCAAGCCTCGCCCTCACTGTATAAGCATTAGAAAAAGGAAACGACCGGATGTCGACAACATCGCCCGTGCTGCCCCGCTGGACCATTGGCGCTCCCATCGCCGGCTGGCTCATACTCGGCGCTGCCGTTGCGCTGCCCGGATACGGCGTGATACTGGCACTCGTCGGTGTGGCGCTGGCCGCTTTGGTGTTCGCCGCCGTGCATCACGCGGAGGTGGTCGCGCACCGGGTCGGCGAACCGTTCGGCACGCTGGTGCTGGCGGTGGCCGTCACCGTGATCGAGGTCGCGCTGATCGTCTCGGTGATGCTCACGTCCGGTCCTGAGAAAGCCGGCCTTGCACGCGACACCGTGTTTGCTGCGGTGATGATCGTGTGCAACGGGATCGTCGGCATCTGTCTGCTGGTGGGCGGCATCCGCCATCGCGAACAGGACTTCCAGGCACGGGGCGCCGCTGCCACGCTCGCCGTGCTCGCGTCGCTCTCGGTGCTGACGCTGGTGATGCCGAATTTCACCACCACGCGCGAGGGTCCGTTGCTGTCGTCGTCGCAACTGGCATTTGCGGGGATTTCGTCGCTAGTGCTGTACGGCGTGTTTGTGTTCGTCCAGACCGTCCGGCACCGAGACTATTTTCTCGCCGCCACGCCCGACGAAAGCGTTCACGCCGAACCGCCCAGCGTGACGCAGGCCGGGATCGCCGGTGCGTTGCTGCTGGTGTGTCTGGTGGCCGTGGTATTGCTCGCCAAGCTGCTCTCGCCGACGGTCGAAACAGCCGTGCAAAATATCGGCGCGCCAGCTGCAGTGGTGGGCATCGTGATCGCGGCGCTGGTGTTGTTGCCCGAGGGGCTCGCTGCGGTGCGCGCGGCACGGGCAGACCGGTTGCAGAACAGCCTGAATCTGGCGCTCGGCTCCGCACTCGCCAGTATCGGGTTGACGATTCCCGTTGTGGCCGCGGTGTTCCTCTGGACCGGTCAGCCGCTCGTACTCGGCATCAACGGCAAGGAAATGGTCATGCTGGCGCTGACACTGCTGGTCGGCACCCTGACACTGAGTAGCGGGCGTACGACTATCCTGCAGGGAGCGGTGCACTTGTCGCTGTTTGCGGCGTATCTGTTTCTGTCGTTTGCGCCGTGAGGTCTTGCGGTGTGTTCGCACGGTAAAGTCGCAGCGCCTTCAGCTTCACTCAGTCCAATGTTCCGTAATCCACTCGCGGAACAGATTAACCTTCTGTTGATGCGCGACACAGTCCGGATAGACGAAGTAGTAGCGCCACCCCGTTGTCAACACCGTGTCGAACGGTCTTACCAGCCGCTTCGCCGCCACGTCCTCGTCGATCAGCGCGAGGTCGCTGATCGCGACGCCAAACCCTTGTAACGCTGCGTTCGTTGCCAGATCGAGCGTATCGAAGCTCGGACCGTGGGTGGCGTCGATATCGCGCGCCTCCACATGATCGAGCCACATCTTCCAGTCGCGGTGATCGCGGGTTGGGTGCAGCAGCGTATGGCGCGCCAGATCGGCGACGCTATCGAGCGGCTTGTCGTTGAGCAGTTCCGGCGCGCACACGGGCGTCAGGCGCTCTTCGAAGAGTGCCAACGCCTGTACGTCGGCGCCGGGTGAAGAGCCATAAATGATCGCCGCATCAAACGGCTCGACCTGAAAATCGACGTCATGCTGCCAGGTCGTGGTGATCTGCACGTGCAGATCCGGGTACTCGGCCTGAAACTGCATGATTTTCGGCAGCATCCAGCGCATCACGCAGGTTGGCACCTTCAAGGCCAGATCGGTACGCTGGCGCGTGAGCCGCAACGAGATTTCCTCGATACGCGCGAAGCTCTCCTTCACCGCGGGCAGCAGCAACTCGCCCTCAGCCGTGAGCGTGAGGCCTTTCGCCTGACGCTTGAACAGCGGAAACTTGTAGTAGTCCTCAAGCGCGAGAATCTGCCGGCTGACCGCACCCTGCGTCAGGCAGAGATGGTCGGCCGCACGTGTGAAGCTGCGGTGGCGCGCCACGGTCTCGAAGATCTGCAGCGCGTTCAGCGGGGGAAGTCGTCGCATGGGCCCAGTCTTGGTATCAGGAAAACGCATCGCCAAAACGCGCAGCGAGGGGGCTGCTCGCGCCCGGCGAGCCTTCAGCATAAGCGATCAAAAAACTTCGCGGTTCATTCCCCCTGAGGGCTGCATGCGCGGCGCTCATGCCACGACACACCGTGCCCGGCCGATGCCTTCGGCCCGGCGCATGAGCTTACGTCATGGCGTCCATGCAGAGATTTCGTTTGTTGGGTGATTTTGGCAAACCTAGAGTGCATCCACCCGCAACGCGTTCGCACGGCACGACTCGCGCGAAAGTTGCCCTGTTCAACCCGGGAGAAACGCTCATGCAGGACATCAAATACGGCAGAAGGCAGGCTATCAAGGCGCTAGGCGCTGCGCTGGCAGCGTCGACGCTGCCCATGCCGTTCGTGAATCTGAGGGCGCAGGAGCAGAAGTTCTCCGGCAAGACCTTGCGTCTCCTGACCTGGTCTGACGATACGGGCGCCGCGGCACTGCGCAATATCGCCGCGACGTTCACCGCGAAGACCGGCGCCAAGGTGATCGCCGATCGCGCCGACGGCACCTCGGGCATGGTCGCCAAGGTCAAGGCCGCGGGCGACCGCCCGACCTACGACGTCATCACGCTCGCGGGCGTGGGCGCCTCGGGCCTCGGCGATGCGGGTCTGCTGGTCAAACCCGACCTCGACAAGCTGCCCAACCTGAAGGAAGTCGAGCCGCAATACCGCACTGGCGCGGACGGTTTCGGTGTCGGCTACCTGCTGTGGTCCGATGGCCTGATCTACAACACCTCGACCGTCAAAACCGCTCCTGCGTCGTACGAGGCGTTATGGGATCCGAAGTACGCAGGCCGCCTGTTCCTGCCGCCGCCAGAATGGGCCGAAGCGGTCGATATCGCGATCATCGCCGCCAGGATGTCGGGCGGCTCGCAACAGAACATCGACCCCGGCTTCAAGAAGCTCGCGGAACTGAAAGAGCGCGTGATGACGCTCGGCGAGAACCCGAACCAGGTAGCCGACCTGTTCCGCACCGGTTCGCTCGATATCGGCGGCATCTATTCGCCAGCGTTCTTCCCCGATCAGATTCGCAAGCCCGAGTACAAGATGGGCGTGACCTACGGTATGAAGGAAGGCTTCGCCACGCAGTTGATGTTCACGGTGATTCCAAAGTCGCATCCGGGCGACAGCGATCTGATTCACGCCTTCATCAACCATTCGCTCGATGCGGGCGTGCAAGGCCGGATGGCCGCGGACGTCCTCAATGGTCCCGTCAATTCGAAGGCGGTGATCCCGGCCGAGAGCCGCGCGTTCGTACCCAGTCCGAAGCAGATCGCTGAGAAAGCGATCCTCCACGACGACAAGGCGCTGGCCTCGGTGCAGGCGGCGTGGATCAAACGCTATACCGAGATTTTCTCGGCATGACCGCGATGCCCGCGCGCTCCTCGCAGCGCGCTTCCGGGACCTCGGAGGTATCCGGCATGGCGGATGCGCCGGGAACCTCGAGTGCCGATGGTGCGCCGGACGAGCCGGCTTGCGCCGCCGCGCCCGGCGCCACCTGGGCGAAGGCCCGGCCGTGGCTGCTGCTGGCGCCGATCCTGTTGTTCCTTGCCGTGCTTGCGGCGGCGGCGCTCGTCGTGCTGCGGATGAGTTTTGGCACCCAGGGCAGCGAGTGGCATGGCTTCACGCTACAGAACTATCAGGACCTGGCCGATAGCTACTTCATGAGGTCCCTCTGGATCACCTTGAAGCTGGCGTTTCAAAGCATGATCTGCGCGGTGCTGCTGGCGATCCCGGTTGCGCTCGCGATGGCGCGCACCGAGTCGCGGCTTGCGCGGCGCCTGCTGCTGGCGGGCGTGCTGCTGCCGCTGCTCGTCAATCTGCTGTTGCAAGGCTATGGCTGGCTGGTGATTCTTGGGCCGGCCGGATTGCTCAATCACGCGCTGCTCGCGAGTGGGTTGATCGAGCGTCCAGTGCTATGGCTGTATCGCGAGCACGGCGTGCTGCTCGGGCTGATCCAGACGGCGTTTCCGCTCGCCGTGCTGCCGATGTCGAGCGCCATGCGCGCGGTGTCGCGCTCTTATGAAGAGGCCGCCGCCACGCTGGGCGCAACCCGCTGGCAGACCCTGCTTCACGTGATGCTGCCGCTGGCGATGCCTGGTCTCGTCTCCGGCGCGTTGCTGGTGTTCGCCTATAACGCCAGCGCGTTCGCCGTGCCGTTGCTGCTCGGCGGGCGCCGCGTGCCGATGCTTGCCGTGCTGGTACATGACCAGGTCGCACCGCTGCTGAACTGGCCGGCCGCGTCGGCCTCCGGTGTGGTGCTGATGGTCGCCACGTTGACCGTGATGGCGCTCTCGCAAAGTCTCGTGCGGCGTACCCAACGTCTCGCTCCCGAGGAGCCGTCCGCATGAACACGCCTGCCCTCCCCAGCCGGATGCGTACGCTGCGCCTGCGGGCCACCATGCCCGGCCGGCTCGGCAAGCCAGCGGCCCTGCTCGCCGCTATCGTGCTGTTTCTCGCCGCGCTGCCGATCCTGACGATGATCACCATGTCGTTCAGTGCCTCCGACACGCTCGAATTCCCGCCGTCCAGCTACAGCCTGCAGTGGTATCGCGCGGCGTGGCACAGCTTTGTCGCGCCCGACGCCAGCGATGTGTTGTCGATGGGCAGTGCACTCACCACCAGCCTGATCGTGGCCGTGTCTACCATGATCATCGCCACGCTGGTCTCCGTGCCGGCCGCCTATGCGCTGAGCCGCTACCGGTTTCGCGGCAAACCGGCGGTGGAGCAGTTAGTGGCATTGCCGCTGGTCTATCCACTCGTGATGCTCGGGCTCTCGCTGCTGCTGGTGTTCAATGCGCTGCCGGTCGAACTCGGCGTGTTCCGTCTGATCATTGCGCATGTGATTCTGGCGCTGCCGTTCACGGTGAAGAACTGCGCCGCGTCGGTCGCCGCGATCGGACCGGAGTTCGAGGAAGCCGCCTGCGTGATGGGTGCGAGTCCAGGCCGCGCGCTCATCGACGTCGTCTTGCCGCTCATGCGCCCCGGCATTCTCGCCGGCATGCTGTTCGCGTTCATCATCTCGTTCAACGAATTTACGGTGACGTTTTTTCTCTACGGTATCGACACCATGACGCTGCCGGTGTGGCTGTATAGCCGGACTGTGTCGTCGCTCGATCCGACGGTGTTTTCGTTCGCAGTCTTCATCGTCGCGATCGATTTCGCGCTGATCTGGCTGCTCGAGACACTGATTGGCGATGAAGGTGTCGCCCTTTGATGCGGCGCCGCGACGCCCAGTGTGTTGCTGTTTTGATTCCTTTGCGATTCTGGCCCAGCAGGAGCCTCTCATGACTCATCTGACGTTGCAGGCCGTGACCAAGCGCTTTAACGCAGCGTACGCCGTCGACCACGTCGATCTGAGCGTGCCGGACGGCAAGCTGATCTGCTTCCTCGGGCCGTCCGGTTGCGGCAAGACCACCTTGTTGCGCATCATCGCAGGGCTGGAAACGCCGAGCTCAGGGATTGTGAGCTTCGCCGGCCGGGACATCACGCATTTACCTGCGAATCAGCGAGACTTCGGCATGGTGTTCCAGTCGCTCGCGCTGTTTCCACATATGACGGTGGCGCAGAACATCGCCTATCCGCTGCGCCTGCGCAAGACCGCCAAGATTGCGCAAAGCCAGCGCGTCACGGCACTGCTCGAACTGATCCAGTTGCCGCATATGGCAAACCGTCCGGTGACGCAGCTCTCCGGTGGGCAACGGCAACGCGTGGCGATTGCCCGCGCGATCGCTTCGTCGCCAAAGCTGCTGTTGCTCGACGAACCGCTCTCGGCGCTTGACGCCAAACTGCGCGAAGCCATGCAGGTGGAAATCCGCCTGTTGCAACAGCGCCTCGGTATCACGACGATCATGGTCACGCACGATCAGCGCGAAGCGATGACCATGGCGGACGAAATCGTCGTCATGGAGAAAGGCCGGATTGCACAGGTCGGCAAGCCGCTCGACATCTATCGCGATCCGGTCAGCGAGTTCGTGGCCGACTTCATCGGCCTCGGCAACATCCTGCCGGTGACCTACGACGGCGCTGGCGGCGTAAGCCTGCCAGGTGGCCAGCAGATCCTCGTGACGCCGCCGGCGCGCGTGCCGGCATCGGCCTCGGAGATTCGCCTGCTGATCCGCCCTGAGGATGTCTGCGTCAGGATTGGCTCGGACACCGCCTGCCAAAGCCAGAACCGCCTGAGTGGCACGGTCAGCTTCATTCGTGACGTGGGCGCCTCGCTCGAAGCCACGATTGACTGCGCCGGCTTCACGCTCACCGCCGCGACAACCCCGCGTGAAACGCCCGGCCTGATGCTCGGCATGCCGGTGCTGGCAGAGCTGCCGCCTCATGCCTGCAAGCTGATCGCGGCCCGCGCCGCGCACTGAAACGACGATCTTGAACTGATCCGATAGATACCCACGCTTTGACAGAGGAACGACCATGACGACTCCCGACTCACTTGCTCCACGCGTCTCGCGTGGCCGGCCTGCTCCGCGTGTCCGGTACGGACAGCTTACCCGGCATCTGCGGAATCTGGGCCATCCGGGGCATCTGGGGAAACTGCGCCGTGGACTGGCGATGGCCGCCACGACGCTGGCATGCGCCGGCTTTGTGGCGCTGTCCGCGTTCATCGCCCCCGCGGCCCATGCGGATGCGCTCGATTCGATCGCCAAATCCGGCGTGGTGCGGATCGGCGTATTCGAAGACTACCCGCCGTTCGGCTCGATCGGTCCGGACATGAAGCCGGAAGGTTACGACATCGACGTCGCCAACCTGATCGGCAAGGCGCTCAACGCGAAGGTGGAACTGGTCCAGGTGACGGGCGACAACCGCATGGCTTACCTGGCCGACCACAAGGCCGACATGCTGCTCTCGGTTGGCCAGACGCCGGAACGCGAGAAGGTCATCGACTTCTCGCAGCCTTACGCTCCCTACTACCTCGCCGTGTTCGGCCCAAAAGCGTTGCCGGTCAAGAACGCTGGGGATCTCGCCGGCAAGACCATCTCGGTAGCACGCGGCACCCTGGAAGACCTGAGCGTCACGAAGATCGCGCCGCCCAGCGCGACGATCAAACGTTTCGACGATCCTAACGGTGCAATTTCGGCGTTTCTTTCTGGTCAGGTACAGTTGATGGTGGTTGGCAACGATGTCGGGGCGACGATCCTGGCGCGCCATCCACCCAACGATCCCGAGCAGAAGTTCGCCCTGTTCAGTTCGCCGGATCACGTCGGCCTGAACAAGAACGAACCGCGCCTGAAGCAGAAAATCGACGACACGATTGCCCGCGCCCGCAAGGACGGCACGATGAACGCGATTTCGCAGAAGTGGCTGCGGGCGCCGCTGCCGGCCGATCTATAACCGTTTTGTCCGGAGCCTGACGTGGCCCGGCGGGAGTCCGATTCACGATGAGCGGCATGTCATGAGTTATGCGTTCGATTTCAGCGGCTTCGGCATCTATGTGGGCATGCTTGCCCGCGGTGCCGCCGTCACCTTGGGGCTGACTGCCTTGTCCACGGTGCTGGGCGGGCTGGTGGGGATCGGCGGCGCAAGCGTCAGCGTCGCCGGACCGCGCTGGGCGCGCAGGTTGATCGCGGTGTATGTCGAACTGATCCGCAACACGCCGTTCATCGTGCAGTTGTTCTTCGTATTCTTCGGCCTGCCGACTCTCGGCATCCATATCGACGAGATCCAGGCCGCCATTCTCGCGATGACGGTCAACCTCGGCGCCTATGCCATCGAGATCGTGCGCTCCGGTATCGAATCGGTGTCGCGCGGCCAGGTGCAGGCGGCGCAGGCGCTCGGCCTGCACGGACGCCAGGTGTTCCGCTTCGTCGTGCTGCCCCAGGCGCTGGCCAACGTGTTCCCGTCGCTGCTGAGCCAGGTTCTGATCGTGATGCTCGGCTCGGCGGTCGTATCGCAGATCTCGGTGCCGGATCTGACCTACGCGGCGAACTTCATCCAGTCGCGCAATTTCCGCTCGTTCGAAAGCTACGTGATCATCACCGTGACATATCTGGTGCTCTCCATCGTGTTGCGGCAGGTGCTCAACTGGCTCGGCCGCGGCCTCTTTGCCGGCCGCATGCCGCACCGTCCCGACGAGCCGCGCGGCTGGCGCGTGCTGCTCGCGTGGCGTGGTCCGCGCGCTGTCCCGACGGAGCGCTGATCATGGTCGAATTTACGCTGTGGGACATCGCCCGCAATCTGTTGCTCGCCGCGCGCTGGACGGTGCTGCTGTCCGTGATCGCGTTTGTCTGCGGAGGTCTGGTGGGATTCGCGCTGCTGGCCATGCGCGTGTCGCCGCTGCCGTGGTTGCGGCGGGCGGTGTCGGTGTACGTCGAACTGTTCCAGGGTACGCCGTTGCTGATGCAACTGTTCCTGGCTTTCTTCGGTTTGCCGCTGTTAGGCGTGGATGTCTCGCCGTGGACAGCCGCCATCGTGACGCTGACGCTTTATACCAGCGCCTATCTGGTGGATATCTGGCGCGGTTGTGTCGAGGCGGTGCCGCGCGGCCAGTGGGCTGCGGGCGCGAGTCTCGGCATGACGTTCGGCCAGCAGTTGCGCTACATCGTGTGGCCACAGGCTAAAAAGATTGCGGTGGCGCCGACGGTCGGCTTTCTGGTGCAGGTGGTAAAAAGCACCGCGCTGACCTCGATCATCGGCTTCACCGAGTTGACGAAGACCGGCACGATGATTACCAACGCAGCGTTCCGGCCGTTTCCGATCTACGGGATGGTGGCGCTGATCTACTTCGCGATGTGTTTCCCGCTCACCTGGTATGCGCGTGCGCTGGAGAAACGGCAGAAGGTTGGGCAGCACCGGTGACGGACTGAAATGGCAGGCGGCAACCGGATACGGCTACGGTTGCCGCAAACCACGCTGCCGCCTTCCAATGTTGCGATCCTAGCGCGCCGCCTGCGTCGATTTTCTTAGCTTCGCCACCTCGTCCGAAGTCACCGCCGGCGCGCCGTTATTCCACCCTGCCCGGACGAACGTCAGCACATCCGCGATCTGCCTGTCGTTCAGCACGGGTGCGTAGTTCGGCATCGGGTACGGCGCCGGAACGCCCTGAATCACCAGATCGTCGGTGCCGTTCAACGTGACGTTGATCAGCGACGACGCATCGTGCTCCAGCACATTCGGGTTGCCCGCCAGCGGCGCCAGCATCGGCGCGAAGCCGCGGCCATCCACGCCATGACAATGCATGCAGTACTCGGTATAGACACGCGCGCCGCCGTCGTTCGCTGGACGGGATAGCGACACCTTCGTCGCCTGCGGGTCGTAGGCATACTGCGGCGCGCCCGTACCGCCAGCGGCCGGCAGCGACTTCAGATAGCTCGTCATCGCGGCGATATCCGTGTCATTGGTGGCTTGCGTACTGTTGTTGATCACGCTGGTCATCGAGCCGAACGCCGATGCATGCGCGTTCGCCCCGGTCTTCAGGAACGCCGCGATATCCGCCTCCGACCAGCGCCCAAGTCCGACGTTATGCTCCTGGGTCAGATTGGCGGCGAACCAGCCGTCGAGTGTGCCGCCGGTCAGATACGCGCTGCCGCTTTCATCGAGCGCCTTCTCCTGGAACGCGATACCGCGCGGCGTGTGGCACGAGCCGCAATGTCCAAGGCCCTGGATGATATAGGCGCCACGGTTCCACGCTACGTCTTTGCCAGACTTGTCCTGATAGACGGCCTTGTCCAGAAACACCACGTTCCAGAACTTCAACGGCCAGCGCATGTTGAGCGGCCACGGAATGTCGGACTCGCGATTGGCCTGCTGCACGGGCGCCACGCCCTTCATGAAGAACGCGTACAGCGCCTTCACATCGTCGTCGTTGACCTTCGCGTACGACGGATACGGCATCGCCGGATAGAGATTGTGCCCATCCTTCGCCACGCCCTCGCGCAACGCTTTGGCAAAGTCTTCCTCCGTATAACGGCCGATTCCGGTGTCAGGATCAGGCGTGATGTTGGTGGTGTAGATCTTGCCCATGGGGGTCGTCATCGGCAGTCCGCCCGCGAACGGCTTGCCTTTGGGGGCCGAGTGGCAGGCGACGCAATCGCCGAGCTTGGCGAGATATGCGCCGCGCTGCACCAGGGCATCGTCTGCCGCATGCGCGCTCGACTGCATGGCGAATGGCAATGCCAGGCTCAGCGCGAAACCCAATGCCGTGCCGGAAACCTTCAATGTTTTGATCATGGCCGGTCTCCGGTTAGACGTTTTGCAGCTGGCTGCCAACCGGCAACTGCCGCAGCCGTTTGCCAGTAGCGGCATAGATCGCGTTTGCCAGCGCCGGCGCCAACGCCGCCGTGCCCGGCTCGCCGATCCCGCCTGGCGCTTCGGTGCTCTTCACGATATGCACTTCGATGCCCGGTGTCTGGTCGATCCGCAGCATCCGGTAATCGGTGAAGTTGTTCTGCTCGACGCGACCGTCCTTGATCGTGATCTCGCTGTACAGCGCCGCCGTGATGCCGAAGATGATGCCGCCCTGCACCTGCGCTTCGATGGTGTTTGGATTGACCACCATCCCGCAATCGACCGCGCAGACCACGCGGTTCACCGTCACTTCGCCTTGGTCGACGGTGACGTCCACGACCATCGCAAAGAAGCTGCCGAACGCGTGCATGACCGAGACCCCGCGGCCCTGCCCCTTCGGCAGGCTTGTGCTGCCCCAGTTGGCCGCCTGGGTTGCGGTGTCGAGCACATTCAATGCACGCGGCGTTTTGCCGAGCAGATCGCGCCGGTATTTCACCGGATCCACTTTGGCTTGCGCGGCCAGCTCATCGATGAAACTCTCCACCACGAAGGTGCTGCGCGTCGGACCGACGCCGCGCCAGAATGCGGTCGGCACCGTGCGCGGTTCCTGACGCACATAGTCGATCAACTGGTTCGGCAAGTCGTACGGCAGATCAGTGGCAACTTCCACCGCGTCGGGGTCGATGCCGTTCTTGAATGCGGGCGGCGCAAAGCGCGCCAGGATCGACGAGCCGACAATCCGATGCTGCCACGCGATCGGCTTGCCGTTCGCGTCGAGTCCCGCCGAGATCTTGTCGTAGTAGTACGGCCGGAACATATCGTGCTGTATGTCTTCTTCGCGCGTCCAGAATACCTTGACGGGCGTGCTCACCTGCTTGCCGATCTTCAGCGCCTGGGTCGCCATGTCGAATTCCAGCCGACGTCCGAAACCGCCGCCGAGCAGATGGTTATGGACGGTGATCTTCTCTGCCGGCAAGCCGGTGATTTTCACGGCCGTATCGACGATGCGCGTCGGCACCTGTGTGCCCAGCCAGATATCGCAGCCGTCCGGTCGCACGTGCACCGTGCAGTTGACCGGTTCCATCGTGGCGTGGGCGAGGAACGGTTGCTGATAGACCGCATCGACGCGTGTCTTGGCGTCCGAGAAACCCTTCGCGACGTCGCCGTCCTTGCGCGCTACGGCACCGTTGCCGTGATCTGCCGCGGCGCTGAGATCGTCGACGATCTGCTTCATCGAAAGACTCGCGCCCGCGCCTTCATTCCAGGTGATCTGCAGCGCTGCAAGGCCGCGCTTGGCGGCCCACGTGTGATCGCCGATAACAGCTACCGCGTTGTCGGCCTTGATGACCTGACGTACACCGGGAATCTTTTTGGCATTGGTGTCGTCGACGCTGCCTAGCGTGCCGCCGAACACCGGACACGTTGCGATGGCCGCGTAGACCATGTCCGGCACGCGCACATCGAGGCCAAACACGGCGGTGCCGTCCACCTTCTCCGGCGAGTCCAGCCGCTTGACCGCCGTGCCGATGATCTTGAAGTCCTTCGGATCCTTGAGCGGCACATTCTGCGGCGCCGGCAGCTTTGCTGCGGCATCCACCAACTGACCGTAGCCGAGGCTGCGGTTGCTGGCCGCATGGATCACCTGCCCGGCCTGTGCATGACAGGTAGCCGGATCGACCTGCCATTGCTGCGCCGCGGCACTAATCAGCAGCACACGAGCGGTGGCGCCTGCCTTGCGCATCGGATCCCATGCGTAACGGATCGAAGTCGAGCCGCCGGTCAGCTGACCGCCGAGCAGCGGATCCATGAAGAGCTTCTCGTTGGGCGGCGCGTGGTCGAGCGTGACGCTGTCGAGCGAGACTTCGAGCTCTTCCGCGATCAGCATCGGGATCGACGTGTAGATGCCCTGGCCCATCTCGACCTTGGGGATCACCAGCGTCACCTTGCCGGTGTTGTCGATCTGGATAAAGGCGTTCGGCGCGAACACCCCAGCCGGTGCGGGTTCGCTCGCATCCCCGCCGATTACCGATTTGCCCGTTGGATCCTGGCCCTGCGCCTGGCTCACGGTCGGCAAGCCGAAGCCGAGCAGCAGGCCGCCGCCTGCGGCAACACCCACCGTGACACCGAATTTCAGAAAAGTACGGCGGGAAAGATGCGAGCCGTTATCACCCTGAGCGGCGCCCTTGCCGCCCTGCGCGGTTCTTCCAGCGCTGCCGGCCTTTTGCGAATCAAGCAGACCTTGCGACATGTCAGGCCTCCTTTGCCGCTTGCTTGATCGCCGCGCGAATGCGGTTGTAGGTGCCACAGCGGCAAATGTTGCCAGCCATGGCCGCGTCGATATCCGCATCGGTGGGATTGGGGTTCTGCGTCAGCAGCGAGGCGGCCGACATCACCTGCCCCGACTGACAGTAACCGCACTGCACCACGTCGATCTGCCGCCAGGCCTGCTGCACCTTCTTCCCCGCGGGCGTCTCGCCAACCGCTTCGATGGTGGTGATCTTCTTGTCGCCGACAGCCGCCACCGGCAATACGCACGAGCGCACCGCCGCGCCGTCCAGATGCACGGTACAGGCGCCGCACTGGGCAATCCCGCAACCAAACTTCGTGCCCGTCAGGCCGACCAGGTCTCGTAAGACCCACAGCAAAGGCATGTCGGGGGGTGCGTCGACGGTATGCGTCTGACCGTTGATATTGAGCGTTGTCATGGGGACTCCGATTGCGGATTTATTGTTTGGGCTCGCGATGAACCGGCAGCACGATGTGGAACGAGGAAATTGTAGTCGCCCTTTAAAAAATATGTACGTAGCGTGTCGCACAGGGAAGTTTGCTAGCATGCCCCTTTACCCCCCAGGAGTTGCGCCATGACTGAACAGCAAGCCATTCAATTCCTGTCTGAGGTGCGCCGGCCGTTGCTGTCGCTGCACAAGGCGATCCTCGATCACGAGCGCGCGTCCTACGAGAAGGAATTCGGCCCGGTGACGCCGGCGGCGTTTCTACAAGTGCTGATCAATGGCTCGGGGTTTCGCTGGCTCTCACCGCTTTCGACGGTGATTGCCAATGTCGACGAGACGCTCGACGACAAGAAGGCCACTGCTACCGATCGCCTGTCCGCAGTCGGGGCCGTGACAGGTCTGTTCTCAGCGGATCAGCCAGACAATGCATTTTTGCCGCGCTATCTGCCGTTATTGCAGACGAGCCCGGCCATCCTGCATGAGCATGGAAAAGTCACGCAGCTGTTGCGGGCGGTGGAGGGGCAGTAGAGGTAATGCGGAGTCGGCGGCGGGCGCCGCCGACGTCTTCGTGCTTCGCGTAGTTGCTTCTTTCGCGTAGTTGCTTCTTTTAGTTCAGATCAACCGGCGAGGTCCGACGGCAGCTTACCGCCGTTTGCCGCCAGCGCGTGCATGACCTGCGTGTGCAGCCAGACGTTCATCGTGGCGGAGTCGTTCGTGTCGCCGCTGTACTTGAGTTCCTGTGCGAGCTGCTTGCGATGCTCGAGGCTGCTATCGACGCCGAGCGCCTTGAGCGTATCGACAATCGAGGTGCGCCAGTTTAGCGTTTGGCCGCTTTCGCTCACGAACTGGTCCATCACCGCTGCGACATCTACGTCTGCCAGCGGAGGAGGTGCTGCCGCCGCCGCAGGCGCGGCCGCTTGCGCCGCAGCCGGATCCGGTGTCGCTTCCACTGCGGGCGCTGGCTGATCCGGCTTGGCCTTGCCGAACAGTTTGTTCACAATATCGCCAAAAATACTCATCTTTAATTCTCCTGAACAAATGGTGACGGGTCGAAACCCTGTCCATGCCCAACATGGATCACTACACATGTTAGGCGTTCGCTTCGCCGAACTTGTAATAGTTTGTGGTGAAAGCCATGCGCCGCGAGACTATCCTGCGCGCCCGCTGCGGGTTGCCGCTTCATCCCACCGCATTGAGCTTGCGCCACAGAGTTGTCTTGCTGATGCCTAGCGCATCGCACACCTGATCGCGGTCGCCGTTGAACGCATCGAGCGCGGCCCGAATCTCATCCGCTTCCACACGGCGGCTACGTTGACGCAAAGTCAGCGCGGTCTCATTCGTGCCCTCATCTTGCCGCTCGAACAACTCCGGCGCGATCGATTGCAATACCTCGTCTGTCAATACCGCGTCATCCGAATCCGCCAGTTCGACGGTGATCCGCTCGATCACATTCTGCAGTTCCCTCACATTACCCGGCCAAGCGTGACGACTTAGTGACTCGGCGATCGAAGCAAGCACACCCGATGCATCACGCGTCGTGCGAACACGCGTGGCCAGACGTGGTTCGCGACGCGCTGCCTGACACAGCAACTCGGCCGCGAGCGGCATGATGTCGGAGAGACGTTCGCGCAGTGGAGGCAACGCGATATTGAGAATGTTTAGCCGGTAGTAGAGATCCGTGCGGAATTCGCCCGCCGCCACTGCAGCGGTCAATGCGCGATGGGTCGCGGCGACGATTCGCACGTCGATGCGTGTCGGCTCGGTTGAGCCGAGCCGCACCACTTCGCGTTCCTGCAACACGCGCAGCAAACGGCTTTGCAGCGGCAGCGGCATTTCACCGATTTCGTCGAGGAACAACGTGCCACGGTGCGCCGCTTCGATCAGGCCAGCCTTACCGCCGCGCCGTGCGCCCGTAAACGCACCCTCTTCGTAACCGAACAGTTCGCTCTCGAGCAAGGCCTCCGGAAACGCGCCGCAATTGAGCGCGACAAATGGAAAATCGCGTCGCGCGCTGAGATGATGCAGGCTCTGCGCGACCATCTCCTTGCCCGTGCCGCTCTCGCCGCGAATCAGCACCGTGGCATCCGACTTCGCATAGCGCTGCACAAGCTGCCGGACCCGTTCGATCGCCGGACAAGCCCCTACCAGATCGTCGAGTTGGTAGCGCGCGACAAACTGCTGCGCGCGTTGCCGCGAACGCAACGTGCGGTCGAGCCGCTCCACCGAGCGCGACTCCTGAAACGTCAGCACGGTACCTGTCGTCACGCCATTGTCGACCAGCGGTCCACGATGCACGACGTAACTGACGCCACGCACTGTTTCCAGCGACTCGCCCTCCGCATCGGGCACTGCGTCGAAGAGGTCCGGTGCAAGTTCGAGCAGCGCGCGGCCTACCGCTGCGGCCGGTTCGACGCCGAGCACCAGCGCGAGACGCTGGTTGATTGCTTCCACACGGCCTTGCGCATCGAGGGCGACGACACCGTCGCGCAGGTGCTGCAACACGTTGTCCAGACGATGCCGCCGCACCGCTTCGCCCCAGGTGGCCTGGGCGACTTCGAGCGCGGTATCGAAGGCCGCCCGCACCGCGGCGCGCGAGTAAAGAAATATGGACTCCATACCAGCCCGCGCGGCGAGATCCGTCACGAGCCCCGGTCCCACGATGGTCCCGACGCCGCGATCACGCAGATCGAGCACACAGGCTTCCGCGTCCTGCGCCGACTGGTACGACGCAAACACCACGTCGATGCCGTAGGCCGCCACGAAGCGGCGTACCTCGGCCGGCGTCTCGCCGTGGGTCACGAGCGCGACTGACGATGCATCGCGGCGAGCACGTGCCAACGCGTGCATCACGTCGAAACCGGTTGGGGTGATCAGCACGACGGGCACGTCTATTCGGGCCTTCAGATAGGTACCGTTCGACCCCGCTGCGACCACGACGTCCGGGCGATCCTTGCCTGCGGAAGCAATCTCATTGACCGCTTCCTCGTAGCCGCGGGTCACCACCCGCAGATCCGCTCGGGTGTCGTATTCGTCGGCGATATCGCGGAACAGGCCGCGCAGCTTGCTGATGCCGATGGCCCATACGCGGGCCCGGGAGCCGGGTTCAGAAGGTCGGTTCATGGCGGGTTGCCTGCCGTGGCGCTCGAAACTGGAGAAACGCTATTATGACTTCATGATTTCACTTATGAAATATGAAATTGCACTTGTGAAACAAAAGCCCGTCAACCCCATCCGTCAAATCCGCAACGAATCAACAACTTAACCGCCCTCGCCCACGCTGGCCCGGTCCTTGCAAAAACACCCTGACCATTACCTGGAGACACGCGTGAGTTCAGCAAAACAACCTGTCAGTGCCGGCGCGAAATTCCGTGCGGCGGTCGCAGAAGGACAACCGCTGCAGGTCGTCGGCGCCATCACCGCCTACGCGGCGAAAATGGCCGAGGCGGTCGGTTTCAAAGCGGTGTATTTGTCGGGCGGCGGCGTCGCGGCCAATTCGCTCGGCATCCCCGATCTCGGTATTAGCACCATGGACGATGTGTTGATCGATGCCCGCCGCATCACCGATGCTACCGGCCTGCCGCTGCTCGTCGATATCGACACCGGCTGGGGCGGCGCCTTCAACATTGCGCGCACAGTGCGTTCCTTCATCAAGGCCGGCGTGGCCGCGGTCCACCTAGAAGATCAGGTCGGACAGAAGCGATGTGGACACCGTCCGGGCAAGGAAGTGGTCGCGAAAGAAGAAATGGTCGACCGCGTGAAGGCGGCCGTCGATGCCCGCACCGACGACCAGTTCGTCATCATGGCGCGCACGGATGCGGGCGCGGCCGAGGGCATCGATTCAGCGATCGAGCGCGCGGTTGCCTACGTCGAAGCTGGCGCCGATATGATTTTCCCGGAAGCGATGCAGACGCTCGACGACTACCGCCGCTTCAGGGCCGCAGTCAAGGTGCCGATCCTCGCGAACCTGACCGAATTCGGCTCGACTCCGTTCTTTACCACCGACGAACTACGCGAAGCGAACGTCGATATCGCGCTGTACTGTTGTGGCGCGTATCGTGCGATGAACGCCGCCGCGCTCAATTTCTATGAGACGGTGAAGCGCGACGGTACGCAAAAGGCCGCTGTTGGAACGATGCAGACGCGCGCCGATCTGTATAAGTATCTCGGCTATCACGCGTACGAGGAGAAGCTCGACGCGCTGTTCGCCGCACACAAGTA
>Ga0302305_1000455_pt1 | contig 24913 bp, 24 predicted proteins | sample III_Palsa_E2_3_FD_198764 | JGI IMG/M metagenome (GOLD analysis project Ga0302305, IMG submission 198764) | Peat permafrost microbial communities from Stordalen Mire near Abisko, Sweden - III_Palsa_E2_3 | ecosystem: Environmental > Terrestrial > Soil > Palsa > Peat permafrost | place: Sweden... | reverse complement strand
GTGCAGATACAGGCGAGGTTGCTGTGGGGGACGATTACGTTTCACCTACAGTCGATTGACCTGAAGTAAAGTTCGACGAACGGCAGTGGTTGCTGTCCGGCTGGAATCAGCATCTTAGAAAGAATGAGCGAACTTATGAGCGAAGATTTGGTGACGATTGGCACTTTTCCCGAACCGATGTCTGCGAACCTTGCGCGGACAGCGTTGGAGTCGGCTGGCATTGAATCTTTTCTGCAGGGCGAGACGGCGAACAGCATGATTCCTGTAGCGTTTGTGGCCCAACTGATGGTGCGTCGGGAAGACGAAGCGGCTGCGCTGGCGGTGCTGAATGACGCGGAAGATACGCCGGAGTCGATGGAATCTGTGACGGACGCAGAGATTGCGGATGAAGGGGCAAAGCTCTAGACGATGGAGAAGACGTTGAGTTCGATGACGACGCCGGGAAGCCGTCCGCGGGCGGTGGTGTGCCTTTCGGGTGGGATGGATTCCACCGTATGCGCGGCGTTGGCGGCGCGGGACTATGAGAGCTACGGACTGCACTTCAGCTACGGGCAGCGGACCGAGGCGCGGGAGTTGAAGTCGGCGCGGGCGGTGGCGGAGATTGTTGGGCTGCGCGATCTGCTGGAGTTGAAGACGGACCTGTTTCGCAAGATTGGCGGGTCAGCGCTGACGGACAGCTCGATTGCGGTGCCGGATGCGGTGCACGAAAGCGCGGAGGATACGTCGCAACGGCAGGGGGCGGATGTGCCGGTGACGTATGTACCGTTTCGGAATGCGCATTTTCTGAGTGCGGCGGTGAGCTGGGCGGAGGTCTTAGGCGCGACGACCGTGTTTATTGGAGCGGTGGAGCAGGACAGCTCGGGGTATCCGGACTGCCGGCCGGCTTACTATGAGGCGTTCAACCAGTTGATCCGCACCGGGACCAAGGATGGCGAGATTGCGGTGGTGACGCCGCTGATCCGGCTGCGAAAGAGCGAGATTGTAAAGCTGGGAGTTGAACTAGGCGCTCCATTGCATGTAAGTTGGTCGTGCTACTCCGGCGAAACGGAAGCCTGCGGGGTTTGCGAAAGTTGTGCGCTGCGGTTGCGGGCTTTTGCAGAGGCTGGGGCGGTGGATGCGATTGCTTACTCCCCCACCCAGACGCCAAGGCAAGACGGCTGACTACCAAGACCTTGAAACGAAGACATTGAAACGTTGCACTAGAAAACCGAACGGGTTGAAAGAAGGATGTTTATGAAGATGATGAAGGGCAAACTTTTTACGGCAGGCAGGCTGGTTGCAGCGCTTGCTGCAGTGGCACTGATCTTTGCCTCGCCGGTTTTTGCGCAGGCTCCAACCGCCAGTGTCCACGGTAGCGCGATCGATCCGGTCGGCAACCCTGTGACCAAGGGCGAGGTAAAGCTCACGACCGACAAATCGGCCGATGACAAGACGATGAAGTTTGCCTACACGTTTCCACTGGATGCAAGCGGCAAGTACTCCGGTACGGGCATTGCACCGGGCGACTACATCGCGTTCGTGTACCAGGGTGATGTGCATGTCGACTACCAGGAAGTCGTGGTGAAGGCGGGCGACGACAAGACCGTGAACTTCGACATGACGCGCGATGAGTACATCAAGGCGCTCACTCCGGAGCGTCGCAAAGAGATTGAAGACTTCAAGAAGAAGAACGCTGAAGTAACGTCAGCCAACAAGGTGGTCAGCAACCTGAACGCCACGCTGAGCAAGGTGCGCGCGGACCTTTCGGCAGCGGCGAAGAACAAAGACGACGTAAGCCAGGATGTCACTGATATGAAGGCCGCCGTGCAGGCCAAGCCCGATGAAGGCATTCTGTGGCTGGAGCTGGGCAATGCGCTGCAGTCGCAGGGAGACCACCTGGCGAAGGCCGATAAGTTGGCCGGAAAAGTGCCCGCAACCGACGACGATGTGACGAAGGCTTACAGCGACTCCGTAGACGCTTACAAGAAGAGCGCGGACTTGAATGCTGCTTCGAAGAAACCAGATGCGTTGACGCAGGCTAGTGCGTACAACCAGATGGGCAATGCGCTGGCGAAGTCGGGCAAGATTCCGGAAGCTTCCGCAGCGTTTGAAAACTCTGTAAAGCTGTCGCCCGCGAACGCCGGTATGTACTACAACAACGAAGCTGCTGTGCTGTTCAATGCGAACCAGACGGATGCTTCGCTCGCCGCGGCTAACAAGGCGATTGCTGCCGATCCGACGCGTCCTGATCCTTACTTCATCAAGGGCCAGGCGTTGCTGCCGCAGTCCACGCTTGATCCGAAGACGCAGAAGCTGATTGCGCCTCCGGGATGCGTGGAGGCGTACCAGAAGTATCTGGAACTGGCTCCCGATGGCCCGCAGGCAGCGACCGTGAAGGAAGTGCTGACGAGCCTTGGCGAGAAGATCGATACGTCGTACAAGGCAGGCAAGAAGAAGTAGTTTCTTGCGGCATGAAAGGATGAGGCCCTGGCCGGCTAGATGCGGCTGGGGCCTTTTTCTTTCTGAGGAGAGATTGTGAGTGATACGGTTCTGCCGTTTGGAGACGCGTTAGGTGTGGTGCTGGCGCAGGCTGGTGCAGTAGCGCGGCCGCTGGCGGTGGAGGCTGTGTCGCTGCTGGATGCGGTGGGGCGTGTGCTGGCGGAGGCGGTGGCGGCCGATCGTGATCAGCCGCCGTTTGACCGCTCGACGAGGGATGGGTACGCCGTACAGGCGGCGGATGTTGTGGCTGGGTGTGCGTTGCGGGTGGTGGGTGCGTTGCGGGCGGGTGAGAGCTGGCGGGGTGATTCGCTGAGTGAGGGCGAGGCTGTAGAGATTATGACGGGGGCTCCGGTGCCAGCGGACGCGGATGCTGTGCTGATGGTGGAGCACACGGCTTTGGAAGCGGGCGGGTTGCGCGTTGCTGCGGGCAGGACGCTGCGCGTGGGGGAGAACGTTGTTCCGCGGGGTGCGGAAGCTCGCGTAGGAGCTGTGGTGCTGCCGGTGGGACGTGTGGTGTCTGCTGCGGAGGTGGCTGTGGCAGCGAGTTGTGGGGCGGCGGAGTTGCGGGTGTATGCGAGGCCTCGGGTGGCGATTGTGGCTACGGGCGATGAGCTGGTGGAGCTGCGGGAGACGCCGGAGGCGTGGGAGATTCGGAACTCGAACAGCTATGCGCTGGCGGCGATGGTTATGGCGGAAGGTGGTGAGGCGGAGCGGCTGGCGATTGCGCGGGACACGCTGGAGGACTTGCGAACGCGGATTGCGGAGGGATGCGAAGCGGACTTACTGCTGCTTTCAGGTGGGGTTTCGATGGGCAAGTTCGACTTTGTGGAAGAAGCGCTCGCGGAGAAAGGTGCGGAGTTCTTTTTTACCGGGGCGTTGATTCAGCCGGGGAAGCCGATTGTGTTTGGCCGGTTGCCGAAAGCTGGTGGTGGGTGGACATACTTCTTTGGGCTGCCGGGGAATCCGGTGTCGACGCAAGTTTGCTTTCATCTGTTTGTTGCGCCGATGCTGCGAGCGTTGGCGGGACGGGGGGACCTTGCGCCTAAGTTTGTGGAAGCAACGCTGAGCGAGGATGTGAAGGGTGGAGCACGGGTGACGCGGTTTCTTCCGGCGGAGATGGTGAGCGCGTGGGATGGAGTAACTGTGGGGGTGGTGGGTTGGCAGGGGTCAGGCGATGTGGCGGCGAATGCTCGGGGGAACTGCTATGCCGTGTTGCCAGCGGGGGTTGAGATGTTTCGCGTGGGAGAGACGGTGCGGGTGTTGCTGCGATAGGATGACGGCTATGGCGAACACCAAACAAGCGCGATCTCGGTCTCAGGCCTATTTATGGCTGATCGTGGCAATCTGCTGGCTGCTAGTGTTTGCTCTTAGGCTCTGGAACGATCTAGCGTCATCACGTCACGTGATGAGTAACTACAACAAGGCTTTTGACTTTGTGGTCTACCCCTTAGTCGTCACGGTCACGTTCGCGGCATATTTCCGAGTTCGGTCGGTTGAGAAATCAAAGCATGAGCGATAAGCTATCGCACTTCGATGAGGCTGGGCAGGCGCACATGGTGGATGTGGGGGCGAAGGTTGCTACGCGGCGTGAAGCTGTGGCGGGAGCTTTTGTTGAGTTGAATGATGCGGTGTTGGCGGCGTTGCCGCAGAATCCGAAGGGTAATCCGCTGGAGGTGGCGCGGTTTGCGGGGATACAAGCGGCGAAGCGGACCAGTGAGTTGATACCGATGTGTCATCCGCTGGCGTTGAGCTTTGTGGATGTGCAAGCAACAGTGGTTGCGGGTGGCGTGGAGATTCGTGCGACCGCTGCGACGGTTGCGGGGACGGGCGTGGAGATGGAAGCGATGACGGCTGCGGCTGTTGCTGCGCTGACGGTGTATGACATGACCAAAGCGCTCGATAAAGGCATACGGATTCGTGAAGTGGTGCTGCTTTCAAAGACCGGCGGTAAAAGCGGTGAGTACCGGAGAAGCAGCGAATAGTTAACAGCGAACAGCTAACAGAGGCGATGTGGCTTTGTGCTGCGTTGCTGCGAATGGAGAGCGGATGCGTTTTGTTGCGGTTGTGATGATGATGGTTAGCTTTGGGATGGCGGCGCAGATGCCGGTGGCCCACTCTACGATTGCACCTACGCTGGCGCAGACGCCGCCGATGGGTTGGAATAGCTGGAACCACTTTGCAGGCAAGGTGACGCAGCAGGATGTGATGGCCGCGGCCGATGCGCTGGTGAAGAGCGGGATGCGCGATGCAGGCTATGTATACGTAAACATCGACGACACATGGGAAGGTGAGCGCGATGCGAGCGGCGTGTTGCATACCAATGCGAAGTTTCCGGATATGAAAGCGCTGGGGGATTACATCCATGCGCGGGGGTTGAAGTTTGGGATCTACTCTTCTCCGGGGCCGCTGACTTGTGCGAAGTTTGCGGCGAGCTATGGGCATGAGCAGCAGGATGCCGATCTGTATGCGTCGTGGGGCGTGGATTATCTGAAGTACGATCTCTGCTCGTACGGCAAGATGATGCGTGATGCGCAGGCGGAGCATCCGGAAGATACGGAGCTGGCCAATCGCATGATGCGTGAGAGCTACGTGAAGATGCGCGAGGCGCTCGACCATACGGGCAGGCCGATTGTGTTGAGCCTTTGCCAGTACGGGCTTGACGATGTTTGGACGTGGGGAGCAGCCGTGGGTGGGAACCTGTGGCGTACGACGGGCGACATCAATGACAGCTACTCTCGCATGTCGACGATTGGGTTTGGGCAGGCAGGGCTGGCGAAGTATGCGGGGCCTGGGCACTGGAACGATCCTGACATGCTGGAGGTCGGCAACGGCAAGATGAGTGCCGAGGAGTATCGCACGCATATGAGCCTGTGGGCTTTGCTGGCGGCTCCGTTGATTGCAGGCAATGATCTTTCGCAGATGACCGACGAGACGAAGGGCATCCTGATGAATCGCGCGGTGATTGCGATTGACCAGGATGCGCTGGGTCGGCAGGGGGATCGTGTGCGCGCGGAAGGGCCGAAGGAGGTTTGGTCGAAGCCGCTGAGCGGTGGTGCGGTGGCCGTGGGTTTGTTCAATCGTGGGGAAGATGCTGCGACGATGAGCTTTGAGCTGAAAGAGGTTGGGGTGAAGAAGCCGCACGAGATTTTGAATGTGTGGACTGGGGAGAAGATGGAAGCTAAGGATGGGAAGGTGATGGGGGTGGTGCCGAGGCATGGGGTTTTGCTGGTGAGGGTTACGCCGTAGGTGGTCTTGCCCTAGAAGCAAGTGCAAAGGCTGGATGTGGCTGGTCGAAGGGATACTTCCCACTCATGACGATGGAACCGTCATGAGTGGGGCACCCAGCGGTTGTGGTTGCGTTGGCGAAGAACGGGAGACAGCAGGTTCATTCGCTGCGCTCAGAATGACAACTAGAAAAGCAAGTGCAAAAGCAGATTCCCTTCGGGAATGACAACCAGAAAAGCGAAAACTAAAGCAACGGCTAAGGTCTAGATGGCTTCGGCGAGGGTTACGGCGAAGCTGTGGGCGGGGTCGTGCCAGGTGCGTTGTGGCTTGAAGCTGGCGCTGGCGAAAAGGGCTGATAAAGCGGCGTCGGTGAACTTGTAGCTGTTTTCGGTGTGGATGGTTTCGCCCTGGTTGAAGTGGAAGGACTGGCCTTCGATGTGTATGGTCTGCGGCGCGAGGCTTTCGAGATGCATCTCGATGCGGCTTTCGGTGGCGTTCCAGCGGGCTCGGTGGGCGAAGCGGTCGAGGTTGAAGTCAGCGTCCAGCTCGCGGTTGAGGCGGGTGAGGACGTTCTTGTTGAAGGCGGCGGTGACACCGGCGGCGTCGTCGTAGGCGGCTTCTAACGTAGCTATAGACTTTTGTGCGCTGGGAGCGAGATCGGTGCCTAGCAGGAGGGAGTCGCCGGGTTCGAGGTGGTCGCGTAGGTTGCGGAGGATCGCCGTGGCTTCCTGCGGTGAGAAGTTGCCGATGCTGGAGCCGATGTAGAGGGCGAGCGCGCGTTCGCCGGGAAGGCGTGTGAGGGTGAAGGGCTCGGTGAGGTAGTTGGCAACTTGTGGCTCAACGAGGACGCCGGGGATGTGTGCGGCGATGGAGGATGCGGCTTCGTCGAGGGCGCTGGCGCTGACGTCGATGGGTTGATAGAGGACGCTTCCCTGCCGGGCTACGGCGGCCTGGAGCAGGATGCCGGTCTTGGTGGCGGAGCCTGCGCCTAGCTCAAGCAGCGTGAGGCGAGCTGGTGGTTTTGATGTGTGGTTGCTGGCTGCGGCAAGGATCTCGTTCGCGTTAGCGGTGAAGATGGCGCGCTCGGTGCGGGTGAGGTAGTACTCCGGGAGCTCGGTGATCTGCTCGAAGAGCTGCGAGCCTTGCTCGTCGTAGAAGAGCCAGGGCGAGAGCGTCCTTGGAGTTGCGGTGAGTCCGTTGAGGGTTTCGCGCAGAATGGCTTCGCGCAGGGCGTCGGGAGCTTCGGTCATCAAGAGAGTGCGCCTCGTCTGTGTCGTTCTCTGGTGTTTACGGTTGGGACAGGATGCCAGATTGCGCGTTGTGTGTCTTTGGATTAACGTTGCGAGTTTTGCACTTCCTGATCAACTGGCGCCGTCGCGAGCGAGGCGTAGGCCGCTGAACTGCCAACGTGTGCCGGGCGAGAAGAAGTTGCGATAGGTGGCGCGGATGTGCGTTTGTGGCGTAACGCAGGAACCACCGCGGAGGACGACCTGCGAGCTCATGAACTTGCCGTTGTACTCGCCGAGTGCGCCGGGTAGAGGCTTGTAGCCGGGATAGCCGGTGTAGGGCGATTGCGTCCACTCCCAAACGTCGCCGAAGAGTTGCTGGACTTGAGGCGGGTTGTCGCCGGTGTTAGAAGCGACGGTGGGGTGGAGGTGTTCGCTTTCGAGCATGTTGCCCGCGATGGGCTGCTGCGCGGCGACGAACTCCCACTCGAACTCGGTGGGGAGACGATGGCCTGCCCAGCGGGCGAAGGCGTCAGCCTCAAAGAAGCTGAGGTGGCAGACGGGGGTTTCGGAGAGCTCGTCGAGTGAGCGGAAGCCGTGGAGGGTGTAGACGCTCCAACCGGACTTGGTGGCCGTATCGGGGTGCCAGTAGAGCGGCGCCTGCCAGCCTTCGGAGCGCATGGTGTCCCAGCCTTCGGAGAGCCAGAACTCGGGGCGGGTGTAGCCACCTTCGTCGATGAAGGCGAGGTACTCCGCGCAGGTAGTGAGACGCGACCCGAGCTGGAAAGGGGCGATGTAGACGGGGTGGCGAGGGGTTTCGTTGTCGAAGGCGAAGGTTTCGAGGGAGGCGGGGTCGGGCGTAATGCCGATGTCTACGATGCCGGGGTGGCTGGGGAGTCCCGGTGTGAAGCTGACCCAATCGAGCGGAGGAGCGATGTTTTCCTGGCTGGTGGGCGATGCTGCCGAAGCGATGTAGGCAGGGTGCAGCGGGTTGGTGAAGAGGGCGTGCTTGATGTCGGTGGCGATGAGTTCGAGGTGTTGCTGTTCGTGCTCGAGGCCGAGAGCGATGCGGCGGAGGGCTTCTTCGTCTGGGGTTTGCTCGAGCAGACGCTCGATGGCGGCGTCCACATAACATCGGTAGGCGAGGATCTGGTCGAGCGGCGGGCGCGAGAAGGAAGCGCGCAGCTTCTTTTCCGGCATTTCGCCGAGCGACTTGTAATAGCTGTTGAACAGCCAGCGGAACTCGGGATTGAAGGGCTCGTAGGCGGTGAGGAATTCGCTGAGGATAAAGGTCTCGAAAAACCAGGAGGTGTGCGCGAGGTGCCACTTGACGGGCGAAGCCTCCGGGCAGGACTGCACCATGAGGTCTTCCGGGGTGAGCGGCTGGCAGAAGCTCATGGTGGCGCTGCGGACGGCTCGGAAACGAGTGAGTAGCGAGGCGGTGGTGGTGGGTTGCTGCGTCAGCATAAGGGCTTGCTCCATTCTTGGCTTGCCTGATGCGGTCCGTGCCTTGATCGTTCGACCCACTTCAGCCACTAAGGTTACATTCGATGCATTACGGGGCCGAGCTTGTTGCTCTTGCAGGGATAAAGCTACGGGCGGAAACGTCGATGTGCAAGAGATGTTTGCGCGGGATGAAAGTTTCAGGCTTCTGTATTTCTCGCATCTTCCTACTTTCGACGGCGCGAGTTGTTAGAAGAGTCCGGGAATTGCGGCTGGGACGCATAGAATTCAGAGAAGGAAGACCGGCGAAACCGGTGGAGATGGAATGACGACGCAGTATAACTACGGACGGCGCAGCTCAGGGACGTTTTATGCGCTGGTGCTGGTTTTGGCCCTGGGCGCGGCTTGTACGGGGGTTTTTGTCCACCAGGCACGGCAGGGCGTTGCGGGCAGGTTGGCCTCCCTGATTACCGGACGGCCGCTGAATGTGGTTTCCGCGCCGATGGTGGTGGAGAAGGTGCAGCGGCTGAACAAGCTGGAAAGCGTGGTGTACTCGCTGGATACCGTGGTGGAGGGCGACCGCTCCAACCCTGTACTGCCGGATGCGCTGACTGGCGATAAATTGCTGATGATTGTGCACGGCAACACGATTGCCGGCGTGGATATGAGCAAGATGAAGCCGGAAGACGTGCAGATTACTGAAGCGAGCGGAGAGCGCTCCATCAGGATCGCGCTGCCGCCTTCTGAGGTGTTTCTGACCTCGATCGACAACGCGCACACCCGGGTTTATTCGCGCGATACAGGGCTTTTTGTGACCGCCGATCCGAACCTGGAGACCGAGACACGAGCGAAGGCGCAGCAGCAGTTGCAACAGGCTGCGTTGAGCGATGGAATACTGGACGCGGCGTCGAAAAATGCACACGCGACGGTGATGGCGATGCTTGAAGGCCTGGGCTTCGACCACGTCGAGGTGAAATAGCCAGTGACACCTGTAGAAAGAGACTTTGTGGAGCGGCCGGACGTACCAACGGCATCCTACGGGATGTATTTATGAAGGACCTCGCTCCCGCATACCCCACTTCCGTACCCGTTGCAGCGCCCACTTCTACCGGAGAGGCTGCGATGTCGATGCAGCCTGCGGCGGTTCGCTATGAACGCAAGCCCGCGTTGCCGGCCCTTACAGGCGTTCGTACGCTGCTGGCGTTGACGATTCTGTTGTTTCACTTCACGCCTTCGGGGTTGCGGTGGAATGCGCATCCGTGGCTGTCGTTGTATCCGATCGTCGATATCGGGTACGTGTTTGTGAGCTTCTTCTTTCTGATTTCGGGCTTCATTCTTTCGTACAACTATGCGGACCGGCCGGCGCCGATGAACCCCGTCGACTTCTGGATGGCGCGGTTTTCACGGCTATATCCCGTATATGTGTTGACGATGCTGATCTCGATTCCGATGCTGATTGTGGAGTATCACGTGCGGTCGCATACGCAGTTTTATGAGGGCGTGATTCTGACGCCGCTGCTGCTGCAGGGCTGCTTCCCCATGCTGGCGACGTTCTGGAATACGGTGACGTGGACCCTGTCGTGCGAGGTGATGCTGTATCTCGCATTTCCGTGGCTGATACGGATGCGCTGGCCGCGCAGTGCAGGCAAGCTGCTGGCGATGGTGGCACTGTTTTGGATCGTTGGGCTGATTCCGCACTCGATTTATGTGCTGCGCGACCCTGACCATCTGGGACACATGGCCGACCGCTACAGCGACGGCGTTTGGATCAACACGCTGAAGTACACGCCGCTGCCGTACGTCTGCACGTTTCTTGCGGGGCTGACGCTGGGACGCTTGCATGAAGCGGCGAAGCTTGGCGTGCGCGGACGCATGATCGTTGGGTTGAGCGGCTTTGCGGCGGCTTGGTTTGTGGCGTATCACATGGTGCCGCGGCTACCGTACATCATGATCCACGGTGGATTGCTGACGCCGATCTTTGCAGCGATCATCCTTGGGCTAGCTGGGCCGAGCCCGCTGGCGAGGGTGTTTTCGATTCCGCCGCTGGTGGTGATTGGGTCTTCGACGTACTGCCTGTACCTGCTGCACTTCAATGTGTTTCTGCTGCTGCACCTGAACCACGTGCCGGAGCGGCTACATGTGCAGCGGTTCGATCCGTGGATCTCGTACGTGTTTATTGTGCTGCTGGCGATTGGGGTGAGGAAGTTTGTGGAGCATCCCGCGCAGATTGCGATTGGGGCCTGGTGGAAGCAGAAGAGAGCGGCGCAGAAGGAACGTGCGGCTGTGGCTTAGGCCAAGCATGGGCGGCAGCGGTCGCGCCTTCGCGCGATGCCCACGTTAGCGACGATGAAACCGTCGCGAACATGGGGCACCCAGATCTGTGGCGCGATGACGGGACACCCAGAGTTGTGGCTGGCTTGCTGGCTACGCGGTGACTAACGAGCCGAGCTTTTCGCCCTGCACGACGCGGGCGATGTTGCCGCGCTCCCTCATGCTGAAGATGATCATGGGCAGGTTGTTGTCTTTGCAGAGCGAGACCGCCGTGGTGTCCATGACCTTGAGGCCCAGCTTGAGGATGTCCATGTAGGTGATCTCGTCGTACTTGACGGCGTCGGGATCCTTCTTGGGGTCTGCGGTGTAGATGCCGTCAACGCTGGTGGCTTTGAGCAGGACCTCGGCGCCGATTTCCATGGCGCGCAGGCTGGCGGCGGTGTCCGTAGAGAAGTAAGGGTTGCCGGTGCCGGCGGCGAAGATGATGATGCGGCCCTTCTCAAGATGGCGGATGGCGCGGCGGCGGATGTACGGCTCTGCTACCTGATGCATCGCAATGGCGGACATGACGCGACAGAAGAGGCCGGTTTTTTCAATGGCGTCCTGTAGAGCGATGGCATTGATGACGGTGGAGAGCATGCCCATGTGATCGGCGGCGACGCGGTCCATGTGGATGGCCTGTTCGGCGACGCCGCGGAAGAAGTTTCCTCCGCCGACAACGATGGCGATTTGACAGCCGCTACGGGCTACCTCAGCGATCTCGTTTGCGATTGCGTTGACGAAGACTGCATCAACACCGAAACCACGGCCTGCGGCCAGGGCTTCTCCGGAGAGCTTGAGGAGGACACGCTTGTACATACAAGTTGAAGTGTACCGCGAGCCAGCATCGCTCTGATGCCGAAGAGCTTTTTGCTGTGCGATGTGCGAAATGATATCGCGCTATCAGCCCTTTGCTGCGTGAAGGTATGGCCGCTGGAAAGCGGCTTTTCAAAGAAGAAAATTGTTGGATTTTGAGGGTCTGATTTGCGCTGATTTTTGACTCTGCAAATCTTTGCGCGGTTTGCAGGAGTGTTACGAAAAACAGCCGCATGGCGGAAGAAAAACCCTCGATAATATTAGGAAAAACTAATTTCTAAAATAAACGTTGACAGTCGTATTGATGGAGATATAGGGTGGTCGTGAGCACCTTTGGCTCAAAGGAGATTCTATATGCGCCGAATGATTGCAGCGACTCTAGTTCTGATCCCCGTACTGGCCCATGCACAAGCCAGCACTTCGACCGAACCCAAAGCGACTCAAGCTTCGACGACCCTTGTTGCCAAGGCTACGCCGCCTGCTCCCTTTGGAGCAGCGAAGGGTGCCGATACGACGACCACCGTTCGTCCTAACCTGGTACATGAGACCATCTCGACGACGGTCGATCCGTACTTTCTGAACGAGGCGCTGCGCGAAGGCGGCGAGGTTTCTTATACGCTGCTGGGTACCGATGACAACGCTGCGACAGCACCGCGCCTGATCCACGTTGTGAATACGCAGTTGCCGCAGAGTGAGCTTGCCGCAGCGAGCGATGTTTCCGTACACATGACGGTCGATGCGCTTGGTGTGCCGCATAATCTGAAGATTCAGCGTTCTGCCAACGAAGTTGTGAACGCAAGGACGCTCGAAGCTGTGAGCCAGTATCGCTTTGCAGCGGCGAAGGTAAACAACGTACCTGCAGAAGCGGACGTTACGGTTGAAGTGAAGATCCAGAAGTAGTTTCAGCAAACTCTGTAGAGCCTCATCTTTGCGACAGCAACAACTGTCGCGGATGAGGCTTTTGTTTTGCGCGGGAGTCTGGCTGGCGTTTGATAACGGGCCTTACTCGTGGGACCTGCGCTCCAGTGTTACGGGACGCTTTGGCTCGGGGTGGATGGCTTCGTCGTTTTCCTTTGCGTCGGGATGAACGCCGAAGTCCCAGACGCCGAGGTTTACTTCGTGATCTGAGAGCACTTCCACCAACGCATAATCACCGGGCTCCAGAGGCTGGAGGGGAGTGAGCTGCATCCAGTGACCGCCGGGGACTTCTGCGGTTTTCAATTCAATAACGTCGGGCTGATGCTTTACGCCGAGAGCGGCGATGCGGAAGCTGTTGAGGACGCGCGAGTCGCCGAGGACGTTGAGGCGCGCGAGGACGTAGCCGCTGGCGTCAGAGCCTCCGGAGGGTGTGTCGCGGCCGGTGGCTCCGTGCGTGTCTACGGTAATGGCGCCCGAGCCCGCGTCGCCTTCGTCGTCTTCCCCGATGCGCACGTAGAACGTGGGTGTGGCGGCGTGGAGCTGGATGTCAGCACGCTCGCCGCGGATGTTGAGAATGTGATGGGGGCTTGCAGCGGGATTGATGGCCAGCTTGAGCGTGTTGTGCGCGGTTTCCTTGTTCAGGTCGCCGCCATCCTGCGCGAGCGGCACAAGCTCCGGCGAGCCGCTGAAGGTATCCAACGCGAGAACGCTGTCTTCTTCCGGCAGGCGGAGGTCGGGAACAACTTCCGGCGTGCGAGCGGCGCGATCTGCTTCTTCTTTCGCGAGCCCCGGGCTTAGGACGGGGCGGTCGGGGGTCTGTGCAGCGACGTGGTCGCGCGCCCAGGCTTCTGTGGCAGGCAGATCGACGAGCGCGAGGGGAACGTCTTCTGTTTCGCCGCTGCGCTCGGCGCTGCGGTAGTACACGACGGAGCCGGAGACTTTGTAGCTGAGGACGAGCTGGAAGCTGCCGTCCTTCATAATGAGGCGCGTGCGGCGGGGTATGACCTGGGTCTGCGTTGTGGGGGGTGCGAGTGGTGCGGACTGCGCTTTCGCGATGCCTAGAAAAAGCAGCACGCTGCTTGCGGCTACGGCGTATCGCAGTTGCTTTGCTTTGCGTTGTGGAGTTGAGAGTGTCACGCTTCGGATCTCCAACGGCGGTGTAACCGGCGGACTCTAGTTAAAACATTTCCTCTCTCGTTGAGAGAGTGCCGCTACGAACAAAATACAGAGATCCTTCGCTGCGCTCAGGATGACGGACTTTATTATCGCCCCACAAAACAGGAGCGGCTTTAGACGCTGTGAACGGATGCGGCCCGCTCGGAGTGGCCGGAGATTTCGGCGGCGCGGGCTTCGGCGTAGGCTGCAGCGCCGAGCAGAGCGCAGGTGTCGTCGAGGATGATGCGTACCGGGATGGTTTCGAGCAGGGGCGACATTCTTCCCTTGTCGAGGAAGGCCTGCGTGAACGCGCCGTTCTGCATGGTCTTGAGAATCTTGGGAGCGATGCCGCCGCCGAGATAGATGCCTCCGTTGGCGAGGACCTTGAGAGCAAGATTGCCGGCTTCCGCACCGAAAGCCGCGGTGAAGATTTGCAGCGTCTCGTAGCAGATTTCGCTGGAGCCATTCTCAGCGCACTGGCCGATGACGGCGTTGGGATCTTCGCTGGCCATGCGGTCACGGAGCCAGGTGGGCTCTTCCATCTTCTGGTCGTCGCGCAGGAAGGTGTAAACGTTTTTGATGCCGAGGCCGGAGACGACGCGCTCGTGGCTGACGCGGCCGTTGAGCGTGCGGCGGAGGTACTGCAGCAACGCTACTTCGCGGTCGGTGCGTGCGGCGAAGTCGGTGTGGCCGCCTTCCGACGGCAGCGGGAGATGCTGCTTGCGCTGGCCGTCCCAGATGAGCAGGCACTCACCGAGACCGGTACCAGCAGAGACGAGGCCGCGGTGGCCGATGGAGCTGGGGTCGCCCGGGTGCAGCGCGAAGACCTTGTCCGCGGCGAGCTCGGGGATGCCGTAGCCGTTGGCTTCGAGATCGTTGATGAGGAAGATGTGCTCGATGCCGAGCGACTTCTGCAGATCGCGCGCATCGAGCGTCCAAGGGAGGTTGGTGAGCTTCAAACGGCCATCGCGAACGGGGCCGGGGCAGCCGAAGCAGGAAGCGATGATCTCCTGCTTCTGACCTTCTTCGCCGGTGAGGAACTCTTTGACGATGTCGTCGAGGCAAGCGTAGCCGGCTGCGGGAAACTTGTGGTCGCGGACGGGCGTGAGCTTGCCGCCCTCAAAGCTGTAGAGAGCGAGATGAACCTTTGTACCGCCGACGTCGCCTGCAAGAATCATGTGCGCTTAACTCTCCCGAAACCGTTTCCCTGAAACAGCGTTGCCTGAACTCTAGATATCCAGAGTCCCTACCTTACGGGTTCCGTTCGGAGTTGTGAAGACCTCAGTGATGGGAGGCAGCTTGGCGGCTGCGCCTTCGTCGAGCAGGAAGAGCAGTTTGCCGTTGGAAGGGCGGATCAACTGCGAAGGCAAACGCTCAGGATCGCGTGGGCCGGTGAGGACTTCCGCGAGGATGCCGGCCTTGCCTGCGCCGACGATCTCAAACGCCACCTCTGCCGCTTGATTGATGACCGGCCAGGTGAGCGAGATGCGCCAGGTGTCCTTTTGCGGGACGTGGTTGGCGACGACGAGGCGGCCGATTTCGTTGATGGCTTCGGTGTGGGGGAAGAGCGAGGCGGTGTGGCCGTCGTCGCCCATACCGAGCAGGACGAGATCGAAGTGCGGCGACTCTGCGCCTTCAAGCTTCATGCTGTTGCGCAGAGCGGCTTCGTAGCGGCTGGCGGCTTCTTCAGGGTCGAGTTCGCCTTCCATGCGGAAGACGTTCGACTCCAGAATGCCGACCTTCGAGAGCAGGGCTTCCTTGGTCATGCGGTAGTTCGAGTCAGGCTGATCGGGAGCGACGCAACGCTCGTCCACCCAGAAGAGCTGGAGCTTGTCCCACGGAATGGTGTTGGCAAACGGGCCGGTGGGGTCGGCAAGGAGATCGAACATGCCCTTGGGCGTTGAGCCGCCGGAGATGGCGACGCGTGCGACGCCGCGCGTGGCGACAGCCTGCTCGACGTGCGAAGCGAAGAGGCGGGCAGAGGCCGCGGAGACGTCTTTGGCGGAACTCCAGACCTGATAGGTGACGGTTACGGGCTTGGGCATGAGGGTGTCAGTTCTCCGTTTTGCTAGCTTGGATGCAAAACCCGGGTCCCAGAAGCGGGACCCGGGGCACCCGGCTTTGTGGTGATGCGATGTAGCTGGTTTACAGCTTGTGCCACTTGCGGCCGTCGCGCTTGAGCAGTTCGTCAGAGCACTCGGGACCCCATGTGCCGGCCTCGTAGTTGGGGAAGTCCTTGGCAGGGTTCGCCGCCCAGGCTTCGAGGATGGGGGTCATGAGCGCCCAAGTGGCTTCAACACCGTCGCGGTGAGCGAAGAGCGTACCATCGCCCAGCATGGCGTCCAGCAGCAAGCGCTCGTAGCCGTTGGCGGAGCTTTTGCCGAAGGCGTCTGCGTAGCTGAAGTGCATCTCCACCGGCTTGACGTCTGTCGTGGGACCGGGGATCTTGGCGCCGAACATAAGCGTGATGCCTTCGTCAGGCTGGATGCGGATCTTGAGAACGTTGGGCTGAACCTTGCCGTCCTTGGTGTTGGTCTTGAAGAGATGCAGTGGCGGTTGCTTGAAGACGACCGTAACTTCCGTCACGCGCTTGTTGAGACGCTTGCCCGCGCGGATGTAGAACGGCACGCCAGCCCAACGCCAGTTTTCAACCTGCACCTTCATGGCTGCGTAGGTTTCGGTGCTGGACTTCGGATTGACGCGTTCTTCTTCGCGGTAGCCGATGACCTTCTGGCCATCGACCGTGCCCGCAGCGTACTGACCGCGAACGGTATCTGCTACCGGGATCGGCTCAATGGCGCGCCAGACCTTCAGTTTTTCAATGCGGACGGCGTCCGCCTCAAAGCTGTCAGGTGGCTCCATCGCAACGAAGCTGAGCACTTCCATCACGTGATTCTGGAGCACATCGCGGAGCGCGCCGGCCTGCTCATAGAACGGGCCGCGGCCTTCGATGCCGATGGACTCAGCAGCGGTGATCTCGACGTGGTCGATGTAATTGCGGTTCCAGATGGGCTCGAAGATGCCGTTGCCGAAGCGGAAGACAAGGATGTTCTGCACGGTCTCTTTGCCGAGGTAGTGATCGATGCGGAAGATCTGATCTTCGGAGAGAACGCGGTTGATCTCGTCGTTGAGCTTCTTGGCGGACTCGAGATCCGTACCGAAAGGCTTTTCGATGACGACGTTGACGAACTTGGTTTCGCCGGTGGCCTTGGCCATGCCGTGCTTGCCGAGACGATCGGTGATGTCCGCGAAGAACTCCGGAGCGACGGCGAGATAGAAGAGCCGGTTGCCCTTGGTGCCGAACTGCTTATCGAGGTCGGCGAGGAATGCCTTGAGCTTCTCGAAGCCTTCGTCGTCGTCGAAGTTGGTGGCGAAGTACTTCACGTGATCGAGGAAGGGCTTCAACGAAGAGTCGCCGGCATCGACGCCGCCGCCCTTGATGATGCCGTCCTGCATGTCAGCGGTGAAGGTCGCGGAGAGATCGCGACGCGCTACGCCAACGACAGCGAACTCTTCCGGCAGCAGGCTCTGCTGCTTGAGGTGGTAGAGCGCAGGCAGGAGCTTGCGCTTGGTGAGGTCGCCGGAGGCGCCGAAGATGACCACGATGCAAGGTTCGGGTACGCGCTCATTTTCCTTGGTATCGATGGTCTCGGGTTGCGTCAGAGACTGTTCTACTTCAGCCATGCCACTTCTCCTAAAGACAGGAAGTAGGGAGTAGGGACCAGGGAGTAGCTTGTCGCCAATCCCGTTCCCTGCTTCCCTGCCCCCTCGCCTTTGTTGTTTAGCTTTTCTTGATAGCGTGTCCACCGAACTCATTCCGCATGATCGAGATCATGCGATCGGTGAAGTTGTTCTCTTCGCGTGAGCGGAGACGACGGATGAGGGACTCCGTAATGACCGGCGCGGAGACGTTGAGGTCGATGGCTTCAAAGACCGTCCAGCGGCCTTCGCCAGAGTCAGGCACGTAAGCTTCCATGCCTTCGAGGGTGGGGTTCTTCTTGAGCGCGTCGGCGATGAGGTCGAGCAGCCAGGAGCGGACGACCGAACCGTACTGCCAGATGTTCGAGATCTGCGTGGTGTCGAGCCCGAGTTCTTTCTTCGCCGTCAGGATGGAGAAGCCTTCCGCGTAAGACTGCATCATGCCGTACTCGATGCCGTTGTGGATCATCTTGACGAAGTGTCCGGAGCCCGAGGGACCAACGCGGCCCCAGCCCTTGTCGGCTGCGGGTGCGAGGGTTTCGAAGATGGGGTTGAGCCTGGCGACAACATCTTCATCGCCGCCGATCATCATGCTGTAGCCTTCGGTGATTCCCCAGATGCCGCCGGAGGTACCGACGTCAACGAGCTCGAAGCCTTCTTTCTTGAGCTCATCGTGGCGACGCTGCGTGTCCTTGTAGTTGGAGTTGCCGCCATCGATGAAGATGTCGCCCTTTTGCATAAGGGGCTTGAGCTTGGCGATGGTCTCGTCGACGGGATCGCCGGCCGGAACCATGATCCAGATCGCACGGGGCGACTGGAGGTTTTTTACGAGGTCTTCGAGCGAGTTCACGCCGACCGAGCCAGCGTCGTTCAGTTTCTTGACGGCATCGGCTGAAAAGTCGAAGCCCACCACTTTGTGTCCAGCAAGGCGGAGGCGTTCTGCCATGTTGCCGCCCATTTTGCCGAGTCCAATAAGTCCGAGTTCCATGTATGTTCTATCCTTCGCGTTTTTAACGCCTCTTAGAGAGTAAACCTGATCGGTGTCAATGCCGAATCCGGGAGCTGGGCAGCCTCAAAATTGGCAGCCCGATTTTGCCCCGGAAACGCATTTCCGCGCACCAGATCAGGGTTCACTCCCCTTCCGGGAAGTCCGCGCCGAGGGTCGTCGGCTTCCAGGCGGCGATGTCTTTCTGGAACTCGTCGAGCTTTTGCTGGAAGCGGTTGAGGGCGAGTTTGCCGAGCAGAAGGTGCCGGGGAGGGTTTTCGGCGTCCACGGCCGCAATAATGGCGTCTACCGCGCGTACGGGGTCGCCAGCCTGCTTGCCGTCGTTGGTTTTCATGTAATCGCGGGTCTTGCCGGCGGTAGCGTCGTAGTCGGCGATGCGCCTGGCGGCTTCCTGCCCGGAGCGGCCGAGGAAGTCCGTACGGAAGGGGCCTGGCTCGACGATGGTGACGTGGACGCCCAAAGGAGCCAGCTCGGCACCCAGAGCTTCTGAGAGGCCCTCTACGGCGAACTTTGACGCGTTGTAGAACCCCCAGCCGGGCAAACCAACCAACCCGCCGATTGACGATAAATTCACGATATTGCCGGACTTCTGCTTGCGGAACTGCGGCAGCAGGGCCTGCGTGACGCGGACGAGGCCGAAGACGTTGGTCTCGAACATCGGCATGAACTCGGCTTCGGTGACTTCTTCCACCGCTCCGGCGGTGCCGTAGCCTGCGTTGTTGACCAGTACGTCCACGCGGCCGAACTTCGCGATCGCTTGATCGACGGCGGACGTGACTTGTTCGGGCTTGGTGACGTCCAGCGGAAGGATCAAGGCTCTATCGGCATAATGGTAGCCGAGGTTTGCCAGCTTGCCTTCAGGCTTGCGGGCTGTTGCTACGACTTTATCGCCGCGGCGCAGGACGGCTTCTGCGAGGATGTTTCCGAAGCCCGTGGATGCGCCCGTGATGAACCAGACTTTTTGCGTGTTGCCAGAAGAACTCATGAAAACTAAGACGCACGAAGGAAGCCCTACGATGCAGGAGTTCCTCGGCAATCGATACTCTTAGGCATTTCTGACTGTTCTTAAGCGTTTTCTACGGACGACCGGGCCTAGGGGCAGCGCTCGGTGACGCCGTTATCGCCTGCGATGAGTGCGACCGCAGCCATCTTGAGAAAAAGTCCATGCTCGACGACGCCGACGATGGCACGAATCTCAGCAGCGGTTTTGGCAGGGTCAGGAATCTGGCCGCAGGCGCAATCGAGGATGAAGTTGTCTTCGTCGGTGATGTAGACGGAGCCGTCTTTGTGATGGCGCTGGCTGGGGTTCAGCCCCAGCGCCCGGAGCTTTGGCTCGACCAGAGGGAGCGCCATCTTGATGACTTCCACCGGCAGCGGAAACTTGCCGAGTACGGGAACGATCTTTGAGGAATCGGCTACGACGATGAAGCGCTTGGCTGCGCTGGCGACAATCTTTTCGCGGAGCAGCGCGCCGCCGCCGCCTTTGATCAACGCGAGGCCGGGAGCGATTTCATCGGCGCCGTCGATGTAGACGTCGAGCGAGGGAAGCTCGCCCAGGCTCATGACGTTCATGCCGAGCGAAGCCGCGAGGTTGTGGCTGGCATCGGACGAAGCTACGCAACGAATGTTCAGGCCGGCCTTTACGCGGGCGCCGAGTTCGTGGATGAACATGGTGGATGTGGTGCCGGTGCCGAGCCCGACGGCCATGCCGTCTTCGACAAACTCGACCGCTCGTTTGGCTACCGCGTGTTTTGCTTCATCTTGCGTCATTTGCTGCCTGCTCCTGAATCATCCAGCACAGAATAGACCGTGTTCGGCTCCCCCGTCTTGACGGTGTAAGCAATCACAAAGCTCATGGGCTCTGTGGCGCTCGCGTTGCGAGAGATGGTGTGCATGATGTTGGCCGGGTCTTGAAAGCTTTGGCCGGCGGTAAAGGTCTCCGGCTGATCGTCGCCAAAAGCAGAGACAATGCTGCCGGTAAGCATGTAGCCGATGCCGCGCACGGGATGCCAATGGCCGCCGCCGTCGGCACCGGCGGGGTACTCGATGAGGAAGAGACGGGTCTCCCAGCCGGGCATGTTATCGACCGGGGAGGATTCGAGGAGGGTGCGTTTGATTTCGGCGCTCACGTTGTGGCTCCAAAGGAAAACGCCGGAGCGGTCATGCCGTCTTCGACAGACTCGACGGCTCGCTTGGCTACCGCGAGTCTTGCTTCGTCTTGCGTCATCACTGAATCTCCTGGGTCGAGGGCTCTTGCGCGATGAGCCGCATGAGCTGGTGTCCTAGCTCGGTGATCTCTTTCGCCAGAAACTGGTTACAAAGGATCACCAGACCTGCGTTGCTCGACCTGTTTATACCAAGATACGAGGTATAGCCGAAAGTTGCTCCGTTATGCCAGAAGCAATCACTGCCGGTAGGGTTTATCCAGGCGAGACCGATGTGACCACCGGGAAGGGTGGCACGCGGTTGCAGCGTAAGTTCGAGCATCGGGGCGACGGCATTTTCAGGGTCCAGAAAGGCCCGCGTTGCGGCAGCGAGGTCAGTGAGCGTCGAAACCATGGCGCCGCAAGGGGCGTAACCCTCGAAATGCCAGACAGAAGTAGAGCTACCGTCTGCTCTGCAACCCGGCTTGGCACGATCCGGCCTTCCCGTGAGATGAAGTCCAGTGGAGGTCATGCCCAGTGGGCTGAGCAGGCGTGTTTGCAGGAGCTGCTCATAAGTCTGCGATGAGGCCTTTTCCAGCAGGAGGCCAAGTACCGCATAGCCGAAGTTGCTGTAAGCAAATTCAGGTTTATCGGGAGTGGTGGGCTGATGGAAGCCCAGATAGTCGAGCAACTGCTCCCGCGAGTAGGTGCGGTAGGGGTCGAAGGGATGAAGAGAGATCTCTTCCTTGGACAGGGAGATACGGGGTAGACCGGAGGTATGCGCGGCGAGTTGCTCCACGGAGATTGCCTGCTTGCCTGGCCAGGGTTGCTCGAACAGCAGATCGTCGATCCGGGTTGACAGCTGGAGTTCTTCCCGGCGAACCGCTTCTGCCACGAGCAGCGCCGTAAAAACCTTTGTCAGGGAACCGATCTCCATGGGAGTATCCGCGTCAACAGCAACGCCCAGCGGAAAGACGTGGAGCGAATCTCTGCCGATGAGAGCGACCACGGCTCCAGCATGGGGACTTAGCTTTTGTTGCAGCGATGAAGCAGAGATTGCCTGTTCGACGGTCTCCGAAAGAAGAGTCACTGGCGTTCTCATCGAGGAAGGATGACACGGGGCAGTTCCGGTTAAAAGCCGACGGCGGTCCGAAGACCGCCGTCGCATTTGCTTTACTTCTTGACCAGCTTCTTCGCGGCTTCGATGACGTGATCCGCGGAGATGCCGAGCTTGTTCTGTACCAGCGGCGCCGGTGCCGATGCGCCGAAGCGATCAAGACCGAGCGCGATACCGTCGCGACCAACGTACTTCCACCAGCCCATCGTGGCGCCGGCTTCGAGCGAGATCTTCGGGATATCGAGCGGGAAGAGCGTGTTGATGTACTCCTGGCCCTGCTCTTCGAGGATCTTGAAGCTGGGCATGGAGATTACGGTGGCGAGAATGCCGTCGTCCTTGAGCTTGAGGGCCGCTTCCATGATCATGGCGACTTCAGAACCGGTCGCAACGAGGATGACGTCCTTACCGAACGACTCCAGTACGTACGCACCCTTGGCGCAGCCTTCGAACACCTTGTACTTGACGGCGTCGAGTACGGGCAGATCCTGACGCGAAAGCGCCATGAAGCTGGCCGACTTGCGCTCCAGAGAGAGCTTCCAGCAGGCAGCGGTTTCGTTGGCATCCGCGGGACGGAAGTCCGTGAGCTGCGGGATCACGCGGAGGCTCATCAGGTGCTCGACGGGCTGATGCGTGGGGCCGTCTTCGCCAAGGCCGATGGAGTCATGCGTGAAGATGAACAGCGAGTGCGTGCTCATCAACGCAGCCATGCGAAGCGCCGAACGGCAGTAATCGACGAAGGTGAAGAAGGTCGAACCGTAGGGGATGAACCCGCCGTGTGCGGCCATGCCGTTGACCATGGCCATCATGCCGAACTCACGCACGCCGAAGAACACGTTGCGGCCCTTGGGGTCTACGTGGAAGCTGGGCGAGTCCTTGAAGATGGTCTTGGTGGAGCTGGTGAGATCAGCCGCGCCGCCGAAGAGCTCCGGCACTGCCTTCTCAATGGCGTTCATGACGACCTGGCCGGCGTTGCGCGTGGCCACGGGCTTGTCAGCCGGGAAGGTGGGAATGTTCTTCGCCCAGCCCTCGGACAGCTTGCCTTCAAAGGTGCGCTTGTACTGCTCGCCGAGCACGGGGTACGCCTTGGCGTAGGCATCGAACTTCGCCTGCCACTCCGCCTGGGCCTTTGCACCCTTTTCCTTGGCCTTCAGCCAGTTTTTGCCGGCTTCTTCCGGTACGTAGAAACTCTTGTCCTCGGGGAAGCCGAGGTTCTTCTTGGTGGCCTTGGTGGCGTCCGGGCCGAGCGCTTCGCCGTGAACCTTGTTCGTGCCAGCCTTAGGCGAGCCGTAGCCGATGACCGTGCGTACACGGATCAACGAGGGCTTCGTGGTCTCCGCCTTCGCCGCGAGGATGGCCTTTTCAATGGCGACGAGGTCGTTGCCGTCGTCGACCATCTGCACGTGCCAGTGGTAGGCCTCGAAGCGCTTGGTGACGTCTTCGGTGTAGCTGAGTTCGGTGGCACCATCGAGCGAGATGAGGTTGTCGTCATACAGCACGACCAGCTTGCCCAGGCCGAGCGTGCCGGCGAGCGAAGCGGTTTCATGGCTGATGCCTTCCATCAGATCGCCGTCGCCGCACAGGACGTAGGTGTAGTGATCTACCGGGGTGTGGCTGGAGTGGGCAGGATCTTCCACGTGGTTGTCGCCAGCGTTGTTATAGATCGCCGCGAGATGCTTTTCTGCGGTCGCGATGCCGACTGCCATGGCAAAGCCCTGGCCGAGCGGGCCGGTGGTGACTTCAACGCCCGGGGTTTCGCCGTACTCCGGATGGCCGGGGGTGTGCGAACCCCACTGACGGAAGTTTTCCAGCTGCGAGATCGGGAGGTCGTAGCCGGTGAGGTGCAGTACGCCATAAAGCAGCGCAGAGGCGTGGCCATTGGACAGAATGAAGCGATCGCGGTCAGACCAGAGAGGGTCAGCCGGGTTGTACTTCATGATCTTGTGGTACAGCAGGTAGGCGATGGGCGCACAGCCCAAGGGGGCACCGGGATGGCCGCTCTTGGCCTTTTCCACCTGATCGACTGCGAGAAAACGCAGGGTGTTGATGGATAGCTGGTCGAGTTCGTCTTGCGCTCTCTTGTCGCCTGCGCCTTGCGTATTGATATCAGTCATTCTGTCCTCAAAAAAATATAAGCTCTCGCGCCAACGGCGGCGACGTCCATTCAAAGGTCATTCCAGTGTATCGGATAGCTGTGTTTTCTACTGACACAACGTTATGACTTCGGTTTTGTAGCCGCTGTTCCCTGCGGAACTGGCTCCTCGTTCACGGCAACTTCATAATTACGGCCCAGCCAGCGGTTTTCTTCCGGCCAGAAGAGCGTGAAAATGATGGTTCCAACCTCGTCGTGGGCGGTCTGGATGTCTACGAAGGAGCCGGGCTTGCCCACCAGGCGGGAGTCCATCGCATTCTTGGTCGCCCAGTTGTCGTTCGTCCAGGTGACGCGGAAGCGCTGGGCGTCGACGATGCGGAGGGTACCGCCCTGCACCATCGCAGAGATTGGGCGGCCGGTCTGGAAGATCTCCATACGGCTTTGGAAGGTGCGCTTTTCCTTGGGAACAGCGTAACGATCAGCCACGACGGAGATGCGGTCGAAGACCTGGCCGTCGGCGACGGAGCGCAGCAGCTTGATGTACTCCGCGTGCGCCCAGACGAGGGGCTGGGCGGAGCCGGCGGAGCGGCCAAGGTACATGCCCTCCGACGGCAGATCGGCGTAGTCCCAGATCTGCTCCGGCAGCATGCCGCCGAACGAGCTGAAGCGTTCGATGGCGGTGATGAACGACGTAACGTCATTCCCGGCAGCGAGCTCGTAGTGCGCGCGTTCGCCGGTGAGGATGGGCCACGCTCGACCCTGACCGTAGCCAATGTATGGGCCGCCATCCTTACGCTGGCCGTAACCATCATGGTTGTAACGACGCCAGCAGTCGCCGTAGGGCGTTTCGATCTTGAGGACGGCATCGACGACCTTGAGGGAGTCGATGATGAGCGGGTCGTCAGCGCGGCGGACGCCGTAGCGGACGAGCTCCAGAAAGCCGCAGTCGATGACCTCGCGGGCTTCAAAGTCGTACTTCTCATCCGGCCCGCGGTTGGCGATGTGGATCATGCCGGGAGGAATGCTGGCGTTGTGGAAGGGCTCGCCGTCTGCCGGTGGACGGATGCGCATGTAGTGGTAGGGGACGTCAGGAAGAAGGACGCCGCGATTGGTGGTGGTCCACTCGTCGAGGTGGGCTTCGATCCAGTCGGCGTAGCCTTCGAGGAAGCTGCCGAGATCGCCGGAACCGTACGCGCGCACGATGTCCGCAGCGCAGATCAGCGCAGAGATTACAGCCGCGAGCGTGGAAGGCGAGTAGCCTGCATTTTCTTCCCAACGCTCCTGTTG
>Ga0302305_1000445_pt1 | contig 25290 bp, 18 predicted proteins | sample III_Palsa_E2_3_FD_198764 | JGI IMG/M metagenome (GOLD analysis project Ga0302305, IMG submission 198764) | Peat permafrost microbial communities from Stordalen Mire near Abisko, Sweden - III_Palsa_E2_3 | ecosystem: Environmental > Terrestrial > Soil > Palsa > Peat permafrost | place: Sweden... | reverse complement strand
TTGGCGTCTTCGCGCAGATCGTAGACGGGGCCGAGGGAATGGGGATCGACGGTTCCTGTGACGACGCGCTCGATGGCCTGGTTGCCGCCGGAGCGCAGGGAAGCGTACTGATGTGCGACATCAGGTGTGTCGGTGAAGTAAACGCCGCCGCCCAGGTCGTGAACGACCTTTCCATCGTCAACGGAGGGCACTCCCACGGCGAAGCCTCTGTACCATGTGCTGGGTGCGAGACTCAGAATCGAAGAGGGCGCAGCCGGCGACCATGCCGAAGCGCGTGAACCGGCAGCGACCCCATGCGCCAGGGCATCGGCTTGACGTTCAGCGGCGTCGTTGCGATCACTCAGCAGCCGTCGATTTGTTGAAGCCGCGAAGCTCCGGTGCTGGACGACGTGGACCAGTTCATGCGCCAGAAGTGCCTGGCCGTGGGGCTGATGGGCCGCATAGGCGCCGGCGCCGAAGAGAATGTGTGGCCCCTTTGTAATCGCGATGGCGTTGAGCGCGCGCGCCGATGCGGCTGCCTGGGCATCCGTATGGACGCGAACGGCACCAAAGTCGTAGCCGACACGCCTTTCCATGAGCCGCCGCGTGCCGCTGTCGAGCGGGTGGCCGGAGCTTTGCAGCGCGCTCTGGAGGACAGGAGGAAGATTGCCTTCCTCTGTCGATGCCTTGTGGTTGGGTTGTGGGTGGCTGGATTTTGGGAGCGCAGATGCATGCACCGGAACCTTGCCAAACTCCCATGCAGGCTCTCGTGATGGGCTTTTCGCCTTGGTCGAGGGAGCGGCACTTGTCGAGTGCGGAACGAGGGTGGAGGTTGCTACGTCAGTTCTCTCGCGCGAGGCGGGCTTCGCATCCCGGTCGGGGTGGGCTGTGGGACGCCGTTGCTGCACTCGTTGCGTGGCCATCGATTGCTTCCTTCCAGGCTGTTGGGGCAACTTGCGGTTTGCGGTGCGTCAATCCGTTAAGCGCGCCTGCAGTCGCGTACGGGCTTCATCCATAACTCGGTTCGGAGGAACCTGGTCCGGAAGTAAAGAGGGATCGGCAGCGGTTGTAGTATTCAGGCCACTCGCGCGCCACCCTGTCTTCGATTCTGGTGACAACGGTTGCGTTTTGTTTGGCACCAGCCATCAGATGCGTGAAACCGAATTCAGCCGCGGCTGAACGGGCGTGGTCCCAGGAGTGGAAGAGGTATTCAATCTCCACCTTGTGATAGTGAGCGCAGGCCGCGAGCAGGTATTGCTCGAAGAATGGATTCAGCTCCCGTTTGTAGCGGAGATGGTCAAAGGCGCGGCGATTGCCGGGGCTTTGCAGGAGACCCAGCGCGGTCGTGGCATAGGCGCGAATGAACTCCAGTTGATGGCCGCCGAAGATGCCGCAGCAGGCAGCCTTCTGATCGGCGATAAGAGTTCGATACCGGCTCCACTCGGCGGGAATGTATCCGTCGCCGTGGGCGCGGATGGCGACCTCGCAGGCTTCGACGTCGTACCAGATAGAGTCCGGCCCGACGATCTCGGGATTCTGTGCCAGCACGCCGGAGGTAATCAGCCGTTCCGGCAATGGCTTGAAGAGATAGACGTCGCAGTCGAGATGAACGAAGGGTTCCCGCTGTTCGGCGTAGGTGTGGAGCTTGCCCTGCATCCACCAGTCAGGGTCCTGATCTTTCAGTTGATTGAGGGATGTGCTTACGTGGTCGAAGTTCAGGCCGAGCAGGTCGACCAGCAACTCCGCGCCGGCGTCGTCGGTGTGCAGGGCGATGCTGTCGAAGTGCCGCCTTGCCGACTCGACGGAGAGTACCCATGAGAGGCAATGGGTGCGGTCCCGCTCCCACGAGAAGCCTCGCCGCGCGCGGTAGGGCAGAGTCCAGAATGACCACACGGCGCGCATCAGATCAACTCCGCGCCGAGTGCGCCGTAGCCGTCTGCATAGCCGTAGGCAGACGGAGGATTGTAGATGCCGCGTATGCGCCACGCGAACACGCCCGGTGCGGCCTTGGGAGAGAAGGGAGGCTGTTCGGCCGCGGGGATTATGTTTCCAGGAAACGGGGAACCGGTCTTGGGGTCATGAATAGCAACGCCGAAGTTGGAAAAGTTGCCGCCCCGTTCAAGGTCAATCGGCACATAGGCGAAGACCTGCAGGCCGGGCGCTAACTCGATGGGGTTGGTATATATCTTGCGCGCGGCCACGTCGGGCTCGGGCAGCGCTGCCATGCTCTGAAGGCTGGTAGAGGTCATCTCGCCCACTACAACGTAGTCCCCGGTCGAGTCCGGGCCGGCGATTGACGCATGGGAGATAAAGGGAACGTAGCCGTTGGGAAAGCTGGAATCGGTATAACCGGGAACCCAGAACCAGCACTGGAAGTCGCCTCCACGCTGTCCGTTTCCACTGGGCAGAGCGATGCCGATGTTGCCGTTCTGGGGCGTGCCGAAGGCCGGGCCGTTCAACAGCGAAGACGAGGAACCTTTCTCCCAGACAAAACTGCCCTTGAAGGTGACACTGACCAGCGCCTCCCCGTAGTTCTCCGTCTGGGCCGCGAAGACCGCCATCTGCTCAAGCACCAGAGCCCGGGCCTGCGGCGTGGGAATCCAGAAGGCGGAGACGTTGCCCGGATCGCCCACGGCGAGATTGGCCATCAGCTTTATGGGAGTTGCGGCGGGATAGATACCCGTCGTCACGCTGTCGGCGCCATCGACCGGCGTATCGAGCGTGACCGAGAGCGTGGGCAGCTTGAGCGTGGTTGGATCAAGGGCCGCGTCGCAGGTGAGCTTGATGCCATTCAGGAAGGTGGTGAGGGGAACCAGGGTATCGTTGCCCAACTCGGTGGAGGGTTGGATGGTGCGCATATTCGTGACATGAATGCCGCCGGGGACGGCAGCCGGTCCGAAGATGAGTCGGCAATCGGAGTTCACGCTCCAGCCGAGCTTGGCATCGAGTGTAGCGACAGCCAGCGCGGCATATTGGTGAGTGATGCCCAGCGCGGGTAGAGAAACTGGATTGCTGCCATTTACCGGCCAGACCACCGACGGACTGCTTAGAGCCGTGGCCGTTCTGGCGGGAACCAGCCAGTAGTCGCCCGTATGATAAAAGCCTCCGGCCGTAAACTCTACCTGCACACCGTTCTCGAGAGTGAGCCAGCTTGCCTCCTGGAGCAGAACCGCGCCGTTGCTCAACGTGACCGAGGAAGAGGCAACCTGATCCCAGCGGCGCACGATGGGGTTGAGAGGAAAGTTGAGAAAGCTGGTCGAGCCGGATGCCGTCGCAAGATTGAGAGTCAGCGTTGGCGACTGGCCCACCATCTGCGCGTTGCTCAACTGCACGAGCGTACCGGGGAGTCCGTTGAGCAGATGGGTATCGTCGGTCAACTCGACCCATTGACCGCCAGCGAAGCCCAATACCTGGTCGTTGCCGAGCGTACTGACTACGAGCTGATCCGATGCTGGATTCGACAGCCAGGCTGCAACCACCGAACCGTTATCGCGGGACCATTTGAAGGTGGCCGTGGGGGCATAGCCCGGCGTCTGAACTTCGATACGGTAGAGCTGGTTTTCCAGACTGCTGTAACCCGCCTGGGCAGGAACGGCGCAGGGCGTCGATGCGCCGGAGTTCGGCTGTGCCTGGGCCTGCATCGTGCCCGTGCTGGGAGGCAGCAATCCGCTGAAGTTGGGCGTACAGCCGCCCAGCGCTCCCATCAACTTCACCTGCCACACGATCCGTGAGCGCGTGGTGGTATCCACGCCGCCCAACGCGATCTCGAGGATTGACGGGTCGTCGAGAGCCGTGATGTCGCGCTCCCACACATCGAGGTAGACGGTGTACATTCCGGGCTGCGTCGGCAGTGTATAGCCAGGAAGATCGGGCTGCGAGTTTGCAGAACCGCTGGCGACCAGCGCCGTCTGGCTGTTCTCGCAGAGAATGCCGTTGACGTACATGCGGCCCGCGCCGATGGCGAGACCGCCGCCCTGCGCGGTGATTGCGAAACCAGCATCTGCTGCCGGAGCGCCCGATGGGCCGATCAGATCGGCCGTTGCCGCGCGCGTAAAGTAGGTGGCAATATCTACCTGCTCATTCCAGTCGGCATCCAGCTGAACGCGCCCCTGTTGCATGCGCACGCCGCTGAAGTGCTTAAGTGGATTGAACGAAGAACGCGAAATGTCTCCAGCCATGATGATCTCCTCAAGTCACGTAAAAGACGCCGGCTTGCATGCCGAAGCGCAGATATTCGGGCAGAACGGAGCGCAGGTTGGAATCCCTCTGCGGTTGTTCGAGAAAGTAGAAGGCGCCCATCTCCGAGCCGTTGTCGGCGCCGGAGCGGATCTCGGTGGCGCAGTCGTTGCTGAGCTGGCCATAGGCTGGGTTTCCGTAGGAGACGCTGGTGAACGAAGGAATGAGACGCTCACGCGTACCGAGTTGATCGGCCGTTGTGGTGGCATTGAGCAGGGCCAGATCGGGCTGGCACCTGAAGCGCTGCGGAACTTTGGAGGTATCGGTGGGCAGCGAACAATAGCGCACACAACCGGCTTGCCTTCGCTCGACGGTCACGGTCTCCGTGAAGATGCTGTTGCCGGCCTGCAAGGTGCGCAGGCCAGTCGATCCTGCGGAGCCGACGGTTCCCAGCACGGTGGCGGACTGAATATTTGCGTCGGCGGTCAGGGCGTTGATGGCGACTCCGGAGCCGCCGTCCACGATGCAGTTGGTGAGGTTGAGTGCGATTCCGGAGAACTGTGTCGAGGGAAGGATGATTGGACCGCAGATGGTATTTTCGAGCGTAACGACAAGGCTGGCGTTCAGGCCGCTGGCGCCGGATGTGGGAGGCGCGACGGTCAGTTGGCCGATGGTGGGTGCGATGGTCGCATCGGCGATCGAGAGGTTGCCGAGGTTGCCTTCGCTGATGTAAACCGAGCCCTCGACGAGAAGCCCGCTCAAGAGTAGCGAACCGGGATTTTCGCTGCTCTCGGCGGCTGTCCCTTGCACCGTAATATCTCCGATGAGATGGGCGCGCTGGTAGGACGGAGCGAGCTGGAACGAGTTCGTGTTGCCTCCAACGGTAAGGGAGGGCCAATCAGAGCTCACGATGAGCAAGCTGTTGGCCTCGGGGATCAGGATTGTATTCGCGCCGGCGAGATCGTCGTTGTAGCTGGCGTTGTCCAGTATCACGATTACTCCAAAGCGCTGGCTGGCCGAGGGAAGGGCGTTCCAAGCCTGAACCGCGCTGGTCAGATCGGGATAGACCAATCCCGCCACCGGCGCAAGCGTCTGGCTGACGGCTACCTGCCAGTAGCTGGGCAACTGCTGATCAACCCCGGAGAGGATGGATTGGACGGAACTGGTGCGGTTGTAGGGGCCTCCGCCCAGATTGCCGCTGAAGCCAAGGGAGTAGTTGACGCGGACCTCGGACGGCCCAGAAGGAGGTTGCGTTACGAAGACCATGCGACCAAGAACGGGATCGACGGCAACCTGGAGCGGGAGCGTGATCCGCGCTCCGTCCGAGGCGCGTGTATAGGTCTTGCTGGCGGCCGGAAGACGCCAGGTTCCCGGGGTCGCCGGAGGATTGAGGTTGCTCAGGTTGCAGATCATGATCTGTTCGGGTGGAATCGCGCTGCCCTTTACGGTGGGAAAGACAGCGAGGACCGGTTGCTCGCCGAAGTAGGTTGCGGGCAGGGTCGATCCGAATTGGGCCAACTGCCAGGTCACTCCATCGTCGCCGGTTGGGGCTTCAAGCGTGGTGGGCCATACCGGCACGGTCGCGCCCGATGTGCCAGCGGCAATCACGCGCTCGGTGTTGCCGTTGCCGTCGACGATCTCAAACCCGAGCGCATAGCTGGTGCCGGGAGACCATTGCAACTGTTGATCGACCATCGTCTGACGGCGCGTCTCCAACTCTTCATAGAGAGCGCGGAGACGCAGCATCCCCGGAACGTCGACCTGGCCGGTGATGGGGATGAAGGCAGCGGGCGGCGGCACGGGCTGGTTGAAGAGCGGCTCATCCAGACCCAGGGGATGGAAGCGATAGCGAGTGTTGGTGCCGTCGACGATCTCGCGCGGAGTGACGCCTTGAATCGCGTAGCTCTTCAATCGCCAAACGAAGAGGCCGATGTTTGGCAGGTTATATTTGCCGCGAATCAGAAGCGTGTCGGCGTTCGGACCGCCGTTCTGAAGCGCCGGACCTACGATGCCGCGCACGTCGAGCGTGTGACTGAGGCTGTCGAAGGGACCGTTTAGCAACTGCAAGGCATCGACGTTGCGCAGGTCCGGTGTGGCCAGATTCTGCGGGCGCAGATGGTTCATATACTGCGTGGTAGCCAGCAGCTGGAAGAACTCCACCGCGCAGGCAGGCCAGTTGGTGACATCCTGAGCCAGTTGCTGGAGCACGATCGGAGTGCCCTTGCGCCGCCGGTAGGAGAGGGTATGCGCAACGTAGGCGCGAGCCGTGACGCCTTCAACGTTCGAGGTATTCAGCGGCGCCAAGCCGAGCAGGTCGCCGATATAGGGCACCACCCACTCCGCGCAGGTCTCGATAAACCAGTTCTGGTAGAGGTTGGTGATGTCCTGGTCGACGGCATCGTGCGTGTCCTGGAGGATAGCGAAGAGATTCTGGAGCGCCCCGCCTTGATTGGCGTCGCGAATGCGATAGATCGACGGCAAGAGTTGAAAGAGATCGACCTGTCCGTTTGTGCTCATTGGGCCTCATCCGTAAGAGAAAATCCGACAGGGTTCAGCAGCAGCAGCTCAGCCGCAAGGATCGCGCCGCTGCTGTTGACTTGCGCATAACTTGCGGGTAGATAGGTTTTGGGCGAGGTCTGCGAAGGTCCGCCTGGATCGTCGTCGCGGTAGAGCTGGGTAAGATCCACGGCGACCACCCCGGGAACAGCTTGCATGGTGGCTACAACCTCCGCCGCCGTGACCGGCTGAGCAAAACTTCGTTGGCCAAAGCTGAAGTACGCGGTGATGGTGCTGAGCACCTGGGCATGAACCGTTGCTTCTACATAATCTGTCTCATCGATGATGATGGTCGCTGTGATGTTGAAGAGGATCGGCTGATAGCTGGAGATCACGACCTGCGGCAATGGATCGCGGGCTGCGTCGATGGCCGCGCTTAAGCCGATGGCCAGTTGCGACGTGGCCGCAACGGCCGCGCCGGCCACGCCGGCAACCGTGATCTGAATGATGGTTGCCTGACCGAGCAGAAGCGGCACTGCCTGCGCCATGCTGATCCCGGCTACGGCCGCAGTGAAGTTCTCATAGTCGGAGATCGAGACGATGCGATCGATGGTGAGGACGGTGCGCGGCGCGTTCCCGCGTGCGCTGTCCAGAATTTCAGGGTCGGCGCCGCCGCTCGAGGCAACGGGGTTGCTTACGGTGCGTAGGCCGGGCGGCCGCGATTGCAGTACGGAGATGCTGCCCGCGGGAAGATTGCCTGCCGTGCCGAGGCCGATGCGGTAGGTCGCGGTCACGTTGTTCTGCCCGGTCGGTAGCAGGCCGCCGGTTACGCCATCGCCGAAGGTGAGGGTGGTTGAGCCGTCGTCGTTCTGGCGCGCGATGTAGGCGCGGTCGTTGGGGCCGAGGCCGAAGAGCGAGGGCTCCTGCTCCCAGATGATGTTGTTTACCTGCACTTGCAGCGTGCTCGCGGAGCCGGTGTCCGTTGCCGCGGGGACATAGGTGATCGGCGAACGCGAGGGCGTAAAACTCTGATTGATCTGCGACGCGCTGCCGCTGCCCAGCACTTCGGGAACGGCAATCGTTGCGCCGTGGGTGGCGGCAACAGTGTTGGCGTTCAGCGTCATGCTGGAGCGGGCATAACTATTGACCAGTCCCGGTGGCTCGAACTCAAGCTGCGTATAACCGCCGACGTGCTGTATGTCGACCAACAGCACGACCTCACTCTGCTCCTGATTCATTGCGTCGGAGCGATTGCCGGTGACCGCCACGGCCTGCCCCGGCGTGAGGCCCGTGACCAGTCCATTGAGCATGAGATACGTCGTGCCGGCGTCGATGTCATCAATCACCGGAAGCTCCGCCAGAAGCTGCTGCTCGCTCAAGATGTGAGCCTTACTCTTGCGGGTGTGAACCGGAGGAACATAGCCCGCCGCGACTAACTCCGGGCCGTTCCAGTTGGAGCCATCAAACCAGAAGTGATAGAAGTTTCCATCCGAGCCGGTGGCGGCGACCTCGATCGTACTGGAGGTTGGCGCCGTGGCCGAGGGAGAGCCGACCAGGTTGCCCCCGCCCAGACTGGATTGTCCCCACCAGCTACCGTCCACCCAATTGATGTGATAGAGGTTGCCGTCTGTGCCGATGGAAAAGACCTCCAGATTGCTTGGCCCATGAAGCACAAGGCAGGGCGAGCCGGCCAGGATACTACCGCCGAGGTTCTCCATGCCGTTCCATTTTGCTTCGTAATACCAGGCATGATAGAGGTTCCCGTCCGCGCCAATCGCAAAGACATCGATGGGATTGAGTCCATTGACGCCAGCCGAAGGCGAGCCTGTCAGATGTGCGGCATAGGTGATGGCCGGAGTGCTCGATGAGTTCTCCACCAGAAGCGGTCCCCACCAGCCGGTCGCCAGCGTCCACCCGGTGTGATACAACTTCCCATCCGAGCCCACCATAAAGACCTCGGTGGTGCTTGGTCCGTCGCCCACGGCGGACGGCGAGTTGAGGAAGGTCACATTCGCAGGAGCAGCGTGTAACTCAGGCCCATTCCATTGATTATTCTCCTGCCAGAAATGATAGAGATTGCCGTCGCTTCCGGTAGCAAAGACATCGAACTCATTTGGCGCGCCCATTATCGCGCTGGGCGTGCCGATGAGCGGGGCGCAGGGCTGAACTACCGGGGTGACCCCGCTCCACCCTATTTCGTCGTCGCCGAAGTAGAGATTGCCGTTGTCGTCGACGATGAAAAGAAAGAAGTAGTCGCCGCTTTCGGTGATGATGCCGGGAGTCTGACTGAAGCTGCCGGTCAGTACCAGTTCGTAGCCATTCCAGTTATTCGGCGTACCTGTTTGAAAGTAGAGATTTCCATCGGAGTTTGCGGCGTAGATGTAGTCCTGTCCAAAGTAATAGAAAAGGGCCGGCGCACCCGGCGACTGAATCTTCTGCCCCGAGGCCGTCTCCACTATCAATCCCGTGGACTTTCCCGTCAGCGCGTAATCGGCGAGCGACTTATCCGCCGCCGAAGTTACCTGCAAGGGCAGGGGTTGGCTGCCGGGTGACTCGATCAATATCCAGCTGTTGGGCAGAACGCCGGCAAAGTTTCGTTCGAGATAGACTGAAGCATCCTGATAGAAGTTGCCTTGCGAGTTGGTCCAGATCAGCGTTCCCTGGCCGTCGTTCGCGGTGTCCCAACTTTGCGGATAGGCGTCGCCGCGCAGCGCCGAGCTGGGGTTGGTCAGCGTCTTCCATTGCGGTGCGTTGTTGCCGAAGAAGGCCGTCTCTGCGGAGAAGGCAAAGATGCCCTGATTGTTCACAGTGGCATCTGGCACAAAGTTGGCCACGGTGGCTAGCTGCTCCGGGTCCCAGCCGCTGATCTGCATGAGAGCTTGCAGGCTGGAGTCTTCAATCGTGGTTTCGAGCACGTAGGTTGAGACGCTGGCCTGACTGAAAGGCACCGGCGTTGACGGCACCGCGAGCGTGTGAAACTGCGCAGGCGCGAAGGGCATCGCTGCAGGGGTAGCCGAGAGATCGATCTGTGTCAGCGACTGCGTGTTATCGACAACGACATTGAAGACCGGATAGGTCAGCGAGAAATTCTGCGCTTGCGGATTCGTGCCGACGAACAGAAGGAGATCGCCCACGTTGATCCCAGTATTGGTGCCGGCGAGATAGATCTGCTGTACCTTGATCGCGGTTACGTCAGGGCCGGCGCCGAGTGAAGGCGTGTCCGCATTCAGGAGGTACACATTGTCCAGGGCTAGATTGACCGTCGGCGCCGAGGACGGAAAGCTGCCGCGCACGCCCAGCAGGTACAGATTGCCGTCCGTACTGATGGCGAAGTCCGCGGGGCGCGTGATGCGCGGAAGCATCAGGTTCCAGTCGGTGCAAGCATTCAACGCGGACCAGGTCTCGAAGGTCTGCGAGGTCTGGCCCTGTGGAGGCACGCTCTGCACCTGCGTTCCCAGCGCCAAGGTCACGATGCCCGCGTTATAGGTTGAGGCACCCTGCGTCGGCGCGCTCGGCGTCTTCGGGCCCGTGGGCAGAGGAGCAACCGAGGGCGAGCCGATCACGTCCTCAATGATGAATGAGAGATAGGTGCTGGCCGAGACTCCTGGGTTCAGTTCGTAGCCGATGGCGCGCGCCAGCTCCAGCACCGAGCGATGTTCTGTGGCCGTGCGCAGAAAGCCTTCGTTGGCGATGCGTTCCTGATAGAAGGTCAGTACATCGAGGACCACCGACCAGGCGTCGAGCAGCGCGATCGTGGGGTCGTCGTCGGAGCGTGTGGTTAGATTGGCGATGGTCCACGGGCCTGCCGGAGGATTCGCGAGCGTGTTCGGCGAGGCGATCTGCGAGAGCATGCGCTGCAGGAAGACCGCATAGGTGCCAAGGCGGTAGTTAAGAGCCGGCTGGCCGGGCGCATTGCTCTCTGGATTGAGCGAGTCAAGCCCGGAGCAGCAGCCGCAGGTGCAGAGGGTGTCGCTCATAGCCCTCCCTCCATGTAGAACGTGATGATGCCGTTTTCCGGCTGGTTGGGGTCATTGGAGAGCTGCGCGATCTCCAACTGCGAGAAGTCGATCTCGCCGGCGGCAAGCTCGCCCGCGGCGGCGCGGCCCCAGCGCTGAAAGAGCGACTGTTGCGGAGCCACGTCGTTGGTGTTCACCCATTGCACGCCGGGAACGCTCATGGCAGCAGCCACGACCTGACTGAGATAGAGCGTCTGCCCAAAAGAGAAGTTCGCGGGGTTGAAGAACGCATTCTGCCCGTTGGGAAGAACGCCGGTGCCGAAGGCCTGATCCAGCGCCTGTTCCACGCTGCTCTGCAAGTATCCCGGCGCGACGCAGACCGTGAAGGCGATCTGAAGCGGCGCCATGACCGGCGGCTGGACCTGAAGATCGTAACCAGCCAGTTGGTACGGAGCGATGAAGCCTTCGATCTCCGTGGCAACAGCGGTGTCAATACTCTGGCCGCCTGTCAGATCCACGCTGACGAACATGGTGTACCAGCTTCCGGTCCAGCGTCGCGTGGCCTCGGCCTGACTGACTCCCGGGTAACCCTCAGCGATCGTTGCATAATCGTCTTCGGTGACTGCGCGCTGCTGCACGCGAAAGGCCTGCGGCGCATAGTCGACCACCTGTGCGATGGTCTCGGGATCAATGCCTCCCTTGGCCGGTATGGGATTGCGTACGCCGATGAATCCGGCCACCGGAATGTTGGTGATCGATTCGGCTCCGACGTTGCCGCTCGAGCCATTGCCCATTCGATAGGTTGCCGCCATGCCGCTTGCCGGAAGCGCTCCCAGTATGCCATCGCCAAAGCGCAGCGTTGCCGTTGCATCGTCTTCGGTCTCAACGACGAAGTCGAGATCGTAGGCTGAGCTCTCCAACAGATCGAGCGCCGGAGTCCATTCGCCAGCGGAGGACTGCAGGGTGATTTCGGGCAACGCGGCACGAGGGTCCTGCGTCGTGAGGCCCGCCACGGCCACTTGCCGCGCGGCAGCGTCGTCGTAAGGGGTAGAAAAGGTGACGTTGGTATTTTGCAACTGCGGCAGATACAGGCCGGTGGATGGCACGATGGCTGGATTGAGCGCCTCGCCGGCAATGGTGAGGCCGCAATCGGCCAACACCATGTTGCCGCGAGCCACACTCAGATCGGGCACCACTACCGAGCCTCCGCCGCTATTGATGGAGCTCGAAATGCACAGCGGAAAGGGGAGCGCGTCGCCGGCTGCCCATTGAATATCGATCACTTGAAGGTCATTTAGGTAGTCCTGGTTGGCCGTCACGCTGGTGAGCCGAACCACGCAGCGATGCGATGGGTCCGCGTCGACCTGTTGTCCCGTGATAGGGCTCTGGACCTCTTCAAAGAGCAGAGCGTCTCCCACCTTGAGCTGCAGCGGCTGACTCCCATCATTGCGCAGCGTCGCCGAGGTTGCACCGATGGGCAAACAGCACTGCTCGTCGCTCCAGGTGTAGATCCTGATCTCATTGTGTGCCGAGTAGGCGATGATGTCGGACATGGTCTCAAACACCAGAGCACCTTGCGAGATGGCCTGGTTCATCTCGTCGGTCGTAATGGAACCCGTGTTCAAGGTCGTCTGCGAGAGTAGCCTTGTCCCCGGCGCGCCTTCGCCCTGCGCTGCGGGGCCGGGGATCAGAAGCTTGACCTGCGCGGGATCAAGCTGCAGGTTCACCCAGGCGCGCGCCGTGCAACCGGTGTGCATCGCGTAGTCGAGAAGGACAGCGTGACGCCGCACCGACGTGCGCAGACGAGCTGTGCCCAGATAGGCCTCCGTGGCTACAGCGTCCTGGTAGTAACTGAGATGGTCGGCGGCGTAGGCCAGCGTCTCCACCAGCGCGATGCCCAGATCGGCGGTGTTGCGCTCCTGCCACGCCGGAACCGTAACCGCCATGCGGTCGAGCATCAGTTGCACAAAGCTGCTGAAGTCCTTGGCCAGATAGTCGATCAGCGGGGCGGTCTGCACCGCGGGCGCACAGCTTTGCGTAGTCTGGCAATCGAAGTTACTTGGGCACTCCACCTTGAAGGAGAAATCGACCGAGCACAAGCGAGGATCAAATCCGGAAGGGCCGCTGCCGCTTGAGGCAGAGAGAACGATCTGCAAGGTGTAGGTTGAAAAATCTCCATACGCGCTGGTGCGGACGATGAAGATATTGTCCGCACCGGTGACCAGGCCGGCGAAGTAGCTCTGCTCAGCTAAGCTGGCCGGAGGAACCGGCACCGAGGCTGCGGGATAGGCCCAGACGCAATTGATATCGGTAACCCGCACGCCTCCGGTGATGACAAAGTTCGCGGCGGTGAGCGCGGCTCCGGGTAGCAGAAGATGCACCACCAGAGTTTGTTGCGGAGGGCTGCCGATAGCCTTCGCTTCGTTGTCCAGTACCTCGATGAAGTCGATGCCATTGAGCAGCCCCTGCTGCGCGACGAGACTGCGACGGAGCGAGTTCAAGCAGGAGTATTGTGTGGCCATAACAGACTCCTCCCTAGATTCCCCTGGTAAATTCCGCCGACTGCACGGTCTGCGTACTGCGCACCAGATACTGCACCGTGACGACGACCTGTGAATCCTGTGCTGCTACTTGAACCGCCTGAACCTGGATCAGATTGCCAAGCCATTGCTGAAGGCCGCCCTGCACCAGAAACTGCGTCGCCGACGCCAGCTCCGAGCTGTTGGGTGCGAAGACCGATTGCAACAATCCGCTGCCGAAGTTGGAGCGGTTCACGCGCTCGCCGGGGTTGGTGAAGAGCAGTTGTTCGATCAGCTCCTCAATGTGCGTGTTGTAGTCCGGCGCCGCGGCGGTGCGTCCCCGGCCATCGATGCGAAATGGAAAGTCAATGTTGGTGGTTGCCATGTCAAATTCCTGTCACTCGCGTCTGCGTCTGCATGATTAAGAGAGGTGTCCCCGAAGGAGCACATAGGGATTGGCTGTCCAGAAGCAGGACCGGCACTCCGAGGGCGAAGACTCGCGTTGCGCTGGTGATGAACTGCGCGGTGAGGCAAGGTCCATTGGCCACTGGAGGCGGAGGCAGCGCACAGCCGGCCACCACGTAGGGACCGCTTATCGTCGTAACCGGCTGCGCGGATACCAGAACCCGCGGGACGGGCACGGTCGGCTGTGCCTGGCCGCCATGAGAGCAAGTTACCTGAGCACCAACGTGCAGCAGAAATCCCGGCATACGCTTCTCCTTTCTGGTTCGTCTTACATCACCACCAAAGCGCCGGAGTTGATGGTGGTTGTGTTGCCCACCATCACGATGCTGGCGCCCTTGCCGTTCTGTATATAAATTCCCGTGTCGTTGACGATTAGCGTCGCTCCGGTTGTGCTCTTGAGCATGATGCCACCGGTTGGACCTGGCAGGTCGCTTACAATGATTGAGTTCTGCAAGCCGCTCTGTAGCACGATGCTCGGACTGGCTGGATTGCCGGCCAATCCAAGCAACGGAACCTCGGCAACCACGCCCCAGAAGCAGCCGCTCCAGATGGGATAGTCCGGGTCTCCCTGCTCAAACTCAACCCATACGCCAGAGCCGATCTGCGGCACCATGTACACACCCATCTGCTTGCCCGCCAGAGGTAAGCAGGGCATGGCAAAGGAGGTGGGCAGAATGCCGGAGACATCGGGCACGATCACCTGAATGCGCCCGATCTGCATGGGATCGATGTTATTTATCACAGTTCCGCGGTATTTGCCATAGTACTTTTTTGCTTCGCTCATGCTGTCACCGAACTCACGGTGGAGAGCAGGCCGTTGCGTCCCAGCGTAAAGCTCTGCTTGTACTCCCCGCGTTTAATGTTGTGGGTTACGGAGCGGACATAGAAGAGCCCGTCGAAGGCCGGTCCGGCGCCGCGCACGCCCACCAGCTTCCTGGCCTTCAGAACTGATCCATAGCGAATGACGTCGAGAGTGCCGCTGGCGGAGACCACATCGGCCGACTTGGCTGCCTTGGCCATGCCGATAAGCGCCGCACGCACCGGCGAATACTTGGCCGTCTGGTCGATCACGTAAATGTCCTTGGGGATGGGAGGAACAGCGCCCAGCGGCGGATTCAGCGGCGTGACGTCTGGAATCGGAATCGGAATTACAACCTTGGAATTAGGATCCTGGATCATGACGATCGGCAGCTGTGCCGACTCGCTGTTGTATGTGAAGCTGAGCGACTCGATGTTGGTCTGCGCGTCCATATCCATATTCAGAGCCGGCTGCGGAACGCCTACCTTGATCTCCGGCCCCCAGTAGGCCACGCTGGTTCCAGGTGTCGGTCCCGGCTCGATGTAGAAGACGTAGCCAACCTCCTCTGCGAGTTGCCGCACATAGGCCAGATCTTTTCCCTGCTGACGTGGAATCTGCAGCAACGGGATGGGAACATCGATCAGCACACTGGGAATGACCAGAGGAATAACGCCAAACATTGCGTACTTGGCAAGAATCAGCAGAACTCGCGCCTCAGCTGGCATGGCCGGATAGGGAAGGCCACTGAAGTCGATGTAGTCCATCACCTTTGTCAGGTCCTCTCCGGTAATGGTGAGGCTCGGACTCTGCGAACTGCCGCCGGGCGATATCTGATGGTGCGTCATCACGCCATCGATCAAGACCTGTGTCAGTCCATTCACCGTAACGGCAACCACCACGCGGATCAGAGGAATCGACGCGCCTGCGGCGATGAGAAAGAGGGTCTCAAGAACGGACTGCTTGTTCAGCGTAAAGTGCAGCTGGAATAGGCTAGGTCCTTCGCTTGCATTGGTCACCTCGATCGAGGTAAGGGCGTTGAGCACGTCCTGCGAGACCGGCATGGGCACTGCCGGTCCGATCATCAGCGTCAGGTGGATTCCATTAAGCATTCGGCGGCCCCGGTATGCCTTGCGGCAGCGTGATATTCAGCGTCAGTCCCTCGACTTCGAGATCTTCGGGGCGCATTGCGCCATTGGCGTCGCACATCCGCCAGTAAAGCTGCGGATCGCCCAGCAGAGACGAGGCCATATTGTCCAGCCGGTCGCCTTGCTGCACCGTGTACTGTTGCAGCACAGCGAAAGCGCTGGCCTGCGGCACGAAGCGCCGCTCCAGATACACAACAGTCTGCCCGCTGGCTGTGGTCAGCGTGTTGGTGCCTATGCCCTGATAGCGGCTGTTGGCCGCAAAGAGGCTGGCCTTGAGGCCGGCAAACTGAAAGATCGCCAGAGTGGATGCGCTCACTATACGCCTCCGATGCCCAGCGCGCTGAAGGTGCCGGTGGGCGCCAGCGCGCCGATCCTTTCCTTCTGCTGCTGATACGCCATGTACAGATTGCCTCCCACATTATCAAAGCCCAAATCGTCGACACTGAGCACACGCATCCCCAGGCTGACCTTGGCGCGGATCGGATTCAGCGCCGGATCGAAGGCATCCTCGGTCACACTGAAGTCGGTGATGCGCACGGGAACGATGCGGTTCATGCTCCAGACGAACAAGGAGAGCGGCGCCTCCATCGGCGAGATCTCCAGCGTCCCCGATTGTGCCAGCGTGTTGTTACCCAGCAACTGCGTGCTGGTCGGATAGATCATCAACTCGAGCGCCGTCAGCAGAGGCAGAATCCCGTACTGCGTCGCGTTGGGATAGAGCGAGGGCTGCTCCAACTGATCGGTCGCGTCAATCTCAGCATCGAGCTTGAAGCTTTCGATTGGAGGTCCTGTCAGGCGCAACGCCTCGGAGCGATTCTGATGTTCGGGCGCCACGCTCTGTACCTGTAGGGTGCGTGTGAGCGTCTCCGGATTGTATTGGAGCACGACGATATTCTGCACCGCGCCGGTATCGGGATCGATCTGCACGATCCCTCCACGCATCAGTCTAGGTGATCCAGGAAATGCTCCCATTGCAGTTACCTTCTTTCCTTGCTCTGCGTGAAGTGACCCTGCTTCGCCGTGCTGGCCGTGGGTTGTGCTGCATTGCGTCCCGCTGCTTGCAATGCCTGCCTCAGCGTTTTTCCGATCTGCGCGCCGATCTGCCTGGCATCGGCTCCAGCTCGAAGATCATGGCTGCCGCCGGCCTTCTTGAGGTTCACATCGCGATCGAATTGCGGGCTGGCTGTGCCCTGAAACGCCGTGCTGAGCGACTGCGTCAACGCGTCGCGAACCTGTGCGCTGTCCACGCGCTGGAATCCGTCCAGCACAACTTTGTCAATATGCAGCGAAAGCCGCGCGGCAGGGGGCCGAGGAGCAAGTGCCTGCCGCCGCGATCTCGGGGCGTCGATACTCAATAGCGATGGCCGCATCAGACCCACCCCCGAATCTCTGATTCCGTGAGCGGTTTTTCGATCTTCAAATACTCGCCCCGCGCCGCCTCGAGCAGATGGTTCATGCGTATCGAATCACCGGACTTGACGGCGAGAAAAGCAGCGCCCAGCGCGATGTTGCGTATGCTGCCCCCAGTTATACTCAGGCGCGCCAGTTGCTGAAGATTGATGGCCTCTGAGGGTGCTTGCGGAGGAATCGCGCGCCGCCAGATTCGCTCGCGCAGCGCTGCATCGGGAAAGGGAAACTGAACCACAAAGCGTATCCGCCGCAGAAATGCCGGATCGAGCGCCTGCTTCATATTGGTTGCCAGCACGGCCAATCCGCGGTAGAGCTCCATCCTCTGCAATAGATAAGAGACTTCGATATTGGCGTAACGGTCGTGGCTGTCCTTGACCTCGGTCCGCCGCCCAAAGAGTGCATCGGCTTCGTCGAAGAAGAGCAGCGCGCCGCCCTCCTCGGCAGCGTCGAAGATGTGGCGCAGGCTCTTCTCCGTCTCGCCGATGTACTTGCTCACCACCTGGCTCAAGTCGATGCGATAGAGATCGAGCTTCAACTCATGCGCCAGCACCTCGGCGGCCGTGGTCTTTCCGGTGCCGCTGGCGCCGGCAAAGAGCGCCGTGATTCCAAGTCCGCGTCCGCTCCCTCCGCCGAAGCCCCAGGCGTTGTAAACTCGCGAGCGATGCCGCATCTGAGTTGCAATCTCGCGCAGCATCTCCATCTGCGCATTGGGCAGGACCAGCGCATTCCATCCGGCATTGGTCGTCACTCTCTGCGCAAGAGCATCGAGACTGGGGCGAGACTGCTTGCGGCACGACTCCCATACCGCATCCAATATTTGCTCCGGCGAAACGTTCGTCCGCTCCGCTCCATGCACGGTGACGGCTTGTCTACTGCTGGCCGAAATCTGTTCACCGCTCAGATTGAACTGCGCCAGCAAGGCATCCATGTGACCGTTCATCTGTATCGCCGCTTCGCCTAAGCTTCTTTGCCAGACGCTGCGCTGCTCCTCGACCAAAGGCTTCGCAATTTCCAGATAGGCAGCCTGCCTCAGGTATCCGCCCAGACGTTGTGGGGTAGTCACGATCAGCGGGGCATGCAGGCCGTCGGCAAAGAGATGAACGGCATTCCTGCGTGCTCTCTCGTCGCCTTCGCTGCTTGTGCGGTCGAGTAGAATTGCCGATCCGGTAAGCAGCGCTTCGCGCTCCACCAAACGGAGCAGAGTGTGGATCTCCGCATGCTGCAAAGGAAGCGCGCCTTCGAAGATACGATGAGCCGACAGCCCCGCAAGAGAGCAGGCGCTCACGGCAACGGCCTGCCGTGCCTGTTGGCCGACGCCTGAGATCTCGATCAGGACGGGCCGCTCCCCCGGCGTTTGAGCAGACCACAGAGCTTGAGCGGACAACAGAGCTTGAGCGGACCACAGATCAGCGGCCTTCTGCGCAACCAGTTGCTGCGAGGATGGCAGAGCATCGCAGTCGGTTACCGCTTCCAGGACGCCATGCAACCGCTGATCCATGTATGAGGTTCCCGTCAGAAAATGCAGAATGCGTTCGTCGATGCGCAGTGGGCTGCTCATCAGCGTGGAGCCGCTGCCCATCTCGATCAGCCGCCAATGACGCAAGGCCGCCACCGGTGAGGTCGCGTCCCAATGCGCATCCTCGAAGGCGGCAAGCAGAAGGTCAAAGGTCGGGCAAGGCTGCTCGCTCGATTGTGCGCCGGAGCAGATGCGCGCAAATTTTGCATCCAGCTCCATGCCCGCGCAGGCCAACAAAACCGCGCGCTCAAAGGAGGAGAGTTGAAAGATGCGGCAAAGCTCTTCCAACGCCGGTGGCGCGTTCTTCTCATCGAAGTCATATTCGAGCGCCTCCTCCAACGCAACGTCCGGTCGAATTGCACCTGTTCGAGCAGCATTCTCAGAGGAGTTCCCTGCATACGCATCAAGGCGCGTGCGTATCTGTGCAATGGATGCCATCAGATATTGCTGATTGCCGCGAGTCCAGCGAGCATGAGCGCCACTCTCTTTTGTCTTCATGTTCATCACATCGCCACCGTTGGACCGTACGTTGAACTCGACGCGTCAAGATTCAACGCGCTCTCCGCGCCGTCGATTTGGACTCGAACAAAATAGCTGATGGCGGCTGTGATGCCTGATATGGGGAAGGTGATCGTGCTCGAATCGGCGGGTAGGGGGCCAAGTGAAAAGGAGTAGGCAGCAGGCGAAGCTGGTGGCGGTGCAGTGGCTTCGTTCAAGAGCAAAACCGCAGTCTGGCCCGCTAGCGCCACCGGTTGTACTGTCACCGCAACCTCACTCGACGATCCAGTCACGGGCGCCGAGATGATAGGGTGCAGCACAAACCCCTGCGCATTGGAGAGGCTTCCCGTATGCGCGACCGCTGGAGAGCCGAGCATCACGGATTGCTCCACCTGCAAGGTGCGCACACCTGCAGGAATGTCGCCAGGCAACAAGACGCTCATCTGTGTCTTTGAAATGAGCGTAGGCGTGAGTGGAGTTGCATACCCGCCGATAAGAACACTCATCCCGCTGCCGAACAGATTACTGCCGAGAATCAAAATCGTCGTGCCAGCCGTGATGGGCTGAAGTGTGCCGCTTTGGGCCGCCACGCCGGTGATAGCGGGAGTGGTGAAGCTCGTCGCTGTGACCGTCCAACTCTGTACCGGGAGCGCTGACTGCGGCATCATCGCCTCGTTTTCAATCAGCACCACGCTTGCCTGCCAGGCCATGGTCAGTGCAAATGGAATCTGATAGAAGACGCTCCATAACTTCGATAGCTCTTCTAAAGAGAGCGGCAGCATTGTGACATTCACTCGCTCGATCTGCATGGCAAGATCGGGCTGGAAGGGCGGTGCATCGAAGGGAGGTGCATTGAAGGGCGAGGCATTGAAGGGCTGTGAGTTCAGCAGTGCCTGACTAATCTCTTGTGCGGAAAGAATCGGTGAAGCGTTCAATGTGGAGGCTGCGGAGCCAAGCAGGCGCTGCGGCTCCAACTCCGCGTCGTTGCCATAAAAGGTGAAGAGGTAGTTGAGATCAAGGGCGATGCGCGGGCGTTGCACCAGGGTTCCATCGTTGCGCCGAGTGGGCAGATCGCAGTTGCGCAACGCCGCGTTCGGCAGCACCTGATAAAGAAAGATGTTGATTCCTGTGGCATCGGCGGCGCTCAGTTGCGCGTCGGGGCGAAGCGTCGTGACGGAGGCGCCGGAGAGATCCGGCGGCAGCGCCTCAAGCAACATATAACGGAGAGTCGCCGTTACCGTGGCGATAGCGAGATAGTTGCTCACGGCCGCCCTCCTCGCCGGCGTTCGAGGTATTCGTTCAAGCTCAGATGCGCCCGCCGGGGCGGCGGTATACGCAACGGCATTGGAGGTCCAGGCTGGGGAGCAGCCTTTATTTCAATGCGTCCAATACTGACATGCACTTCACGCGTTGGCGACTCAACGTCAGTGCGTATCCTGGCCGGCCCAGGAAGGAGATCATCGACTACTGCGGTCTTCTGCGCGTCGGCTCTATGCGGGAGTACTCGCTCAGAGAGAGGCTCTGTCCTCGTCGATACTTTGTGTTCATGCCTCTCATCCTGCATCACGAGTTTATCTTCCTTCTGAATCGTGCGTGCCGGCAGAGGCGGTTCGACAAGCTTTGCAGGCTGGGGGAATTTTGGCGTTGCATACGCCGCAAGTGAAGCTGGATCTACTCGCGGCTTTTCTTGCGGCTTCTCTCGCGGCGCATAAATTTGCTGAATTGCTTCTTTGAGCGTTGGCCGTCGAGACGGCGCGCCATCGTTGCGGGGCGGCTCTTGCACAAGCACCGGAGCCGCTTGCCGTTCTGTCTCTTGCGGTGGGGGCGAACGTCGCGCTCTCGTCTCCAGAGTCGGACTCTTCATGCCCAGATTATTCCCGCGATCTTCCTTCTTCAGTGACGGTGCTGGCTGCGTCACTCGCTCATTGATCGCGACAGTCGTTCGCGGCAGCTGTATCAGCGCGGGCCTTTCGCCATCGCGACCTTCCAACTGGCTCGGCGCGGCAAAGACAGGCCGAACGAGCGGCATGGCGGCCGGCCTTAAACCGACCGCGCGCTCAGCCATGCTCGTCAGCAGTCTCCCCATCAGCCCACCAGCTCCAGATATAACTGGCGGCGGCCCGAAGTCATGCTGAGTATCTCGGTCTCACCCCAACCGTAACTGCGCGCCAATGCGTCTACCTCAAGCGCGATCCGCCGCGCGACCGCTTGAATCTCGCGCCAAAAGAAGCTCACGATATCGAGGGCCAGATTCCATTGTTGTGCGCACGAGGGGCACTGCAGTTTCAACGAAATCTCGGCCGCAGGTTCCTGCTCGGAGAGATATGCTTCAAAGCCTTCTGCAACGGAGGCAGGAATCTCCCCCATCACCAGTGCAGAGTCCGCTCCTTCGATGGACGTGATGCAGCGCGAAAGAATCGTTTGCCGCGCCTCTTCTACGCTACCGCAGCTGCCGGCCGCATAGAGATCCGTACTGTCGGGCAGCCTGCACCGTACCGAGAACAAGCCCTGCTTGAATTCGTGTGCATCACACTTTGCCTCGGCAACACAAACATTCGCAGAGGCGGGAGCAAGCTCCTCCGTATTCATGGCAAACTCCAGCTCGCTTGCGCAGCCAGGGCAAACAGCGAAGGCGTTCAATACCGGCCCCAGCGTGGCCTGGCGCAGCTGTAGCAGCATCGCATCGCGCCGTCCTATGGTGACCGCCGCAAGGCGATCCCAGGGATACTCCGGCTGGCAATAGGAGAGCATCAGCAGGCCGCGCTCAATCTCGCTGTTCTCCATGCCGCGTTCCCACAGCTCAAGCAGTTCTTTTGCCGACAGTCCGCGCATTATCTCCTCGCTGTCTGCTGCGTCTCCGCAACCTAATTCGATGGAATAGTGAAGCTCGGCTCGAGCGGTTCCACCACGGACGTATCGCGTTCCCAGCCTTCGTTTTCCAGCTTGATGTGCTGTATGGCGACCGCGTTCGCGTTGGAATCCAGATCCGGCATCGCTTGATACTCGGAGACCCAGCAACGATAGATGTTGTAGGAGAGCACCAACTGTCCAGCCTCGTTGTACAACTCCAGCAGTATGTCTTTGCGAAAGTCCTGCAACGAAACCTCCGCGCCCAAGCCCGCTCCGTAGTTCCAGACTTTGCTCGCCCACTGCTCGAAGGCAATATCCTGGGTCACGCCGCGCTCGAGTGTAATCGCTTCGTATTCGGTTCTGCCGGGAGACTTGCGGCTGCTGGATGGATCGCCGCCCTCGCGGTGCTTCACTACCTCCGTGCTCCGCTTCAGTCCGCCCACCTTGCTGATGCCAGCTACGTACTTACCGTCCCACTTGACGCGAAATTTGAAGTTTTTGTAGGGATCAAATCGCTGCGGATTGACGCTGAATTCTGCCATCTTCTTCTCCTTGACTAAGAGGCCGCTTGTCCGGCCATCTGTTGGATTTGCAGCACGACGAACTCGGCCGGTTTGAGCGGAGCAAAGCCCACCAGAATGTTCACGATGCCGGAGTTAATGTCCGTTTGCGTGGTGGTTTCGCTATCGCACTTCACAAAGTAGGCGCTGGCCGCCGACGCTCCCTGAAAGGCGCCCTGACGAAAGAGGTTCTGCATGAACGAAGTTACGTTGAGACGTATCTGCGACCAGAGCGGCGTATCGTTCGGCTCGAAGACCACCCACTTCAATCCTTCAAAGAGACTCTCCTCGATGTAGTACGCGGTGCGGCGAACGGCAATGTAGGCCCATTGGCTTCCCAGTTGATCGGCTCCCTGCATCGTCCGCGCGCCCCAGGTCACATTGCCGTAGGTCTTGAAGTTGCGCAGTCCATTGATACCCAGCGGGTTGATCGTTCCACTGTCGGCGTCGTTCATCACATAGGCCAGACTAGCGCCCGCAATCGTCGCATCGATACCCGCCGGCGACTTCCAAACGCCGCGGTTGGCATCCGTCGCAGCGTATATGCCGGCCATCGTTCCGCTCGCCCCGACATTTCTGGGCCGCCCTTGATTCAACGGGTCAGGCACGATAAGTCCTGGAAAATAGATCGCCGCGTTGGCGGCCGGCTCGAAGCCTGCGCTGCCCAGCGCATTCAGCCATGTCACCACGCCGTTCGCTGCCGTATTGCTGGTTGAGTTGATGCCAGACGGAAGGTCCACCAGAAGAAAGGCTCGCATGGTCGCGCAGAAGGCCGCCGCATTCGCATAGACGGCTGCAATATTTGCCGTGTCGGGCGCGCCGCCGGAGACAAGGTTGGCCACGCCCGGAAGGCAGAGAATGTTGAAGATATAGGGATCGAGCCGAGCCAGCGCCTGAATCCCCGCCTCGAGCGCGCTCGCATTGGGAACGGTTCCGTCATTGGCTGGATCCGCTGCTGTGCTTACTGCTGTGTAGACCGTGCTGGCGGGGTTTGAGATCGGCGAAATCACATCCGAACCGGTGGATGCTGGAAGCGTGCCGGTGCCCAGGTCCGTCAGTTGGATCAGCGCCGAGGCCGCATTCACTACGCCAATGGCATAGTTCGGGCTGGCCGAGCTCATACTCAGATTGCGATAGATCTCCGAGCTCAGCACCTGCGTCGGTTTGCTGATCGAATCCACCAGGCGAACGACCAGATTGAATAAGCCTGATGGCACCGTATTGTAATCGACTCCGACCTGTAGATTGTTTCCCCAGATGCCGGGGCTGCTCGCGGTCACCGTCAGCGTCGCTGTGGCCGCTGTGTTGTCCAGCGTCAGCACAGCAGGGGCGGGGCTGCCGCTCGCCACGCGCACGATCCATGCCGTCTGTCCGCCATTGAGGAAGTACTGCATCACCCCATAGCTGGATTCACTCCTCTGATCCAGGTTGCCAAACACCGTCTGAAACTGGGTGAAGTTGTTGATCTGCGTCGCGACCCCCATTGGGCCTTGAGGGAAAAAGTCGACGAACGCGGTGCTCGCCGTACTGACGCCCGCGATGTTATGCACACCGCTTGGAATCTCTTCGACGTAGACGCCAGGATACGAGGTCAAAACCGCCATGGGGGTCTCTCCTTGAACTTCGCGATCAGGCTACTCCGGCGGTCTCAATGCCTCTCGACAAGCTCCGGAGCCAGTTAGTTTCCTAAGGTCAGCTGTGCGCAGAAACGGCGAACCGTGCCGCATGTCATAACGTCGTCACATCTTCCCTATCGTCTTTGAGCAGAATGTCGTCTTTTTCGCTATCCATCCGCCTCCCGGCGGCTCCCTCGCGGTTCATGCACACGCACGCACGCGACCACGCACATCGGACATACATATGGCCCATATCAAAACTGAACTGGCCCGTATTACAACTGAAATGGAGACACAACACAGATTCATCTTCCAGCAATCGAACGCGGAAGTGAGTCTCTCCCTCGGCTTGGCGCCTGATGCTGACGCTACTCTAACCGCTGAGAGATGGACAAAGACTATGCGTAATACGGGAGAGGAAGAGAGGTTCGGTCAAGCCTATTGTTATTCTTAGATTAAACAAGCAAACGCAGGAGACCAAGAGTCAGAGATTTCTACGTTCCCAATAAGGCCAAAGACTACCCCAAGCAACAGTGCTCGTCAACAGCAGTTTTGATGAAAGTATTGATCGGTTAAAAATAAGGGTTCTATGCTCCGAGAAGATGTAGCGCAATAACCGCGAGCGCACGGTACCGCATACTTCCTACACGATTCAGTGAGGGTAGGGGCAGGGAAACACAGAAAAGCACGGGAGTGGCTACAATTTCCGCCACAGTGCCAAATAGAGAAGCGGGGAGCTATCTCCTTGAAATTATGGAGGCGCGGGTCGGGATCGAACCGACGCATAAAGGTTTTGCAGACCTCTCCCTTACCACTTGGGTACCGCGCCTCAAACTGCACCAATCTCTCAAGGGCGCAGGACAAATGTTGTCTCTAGAGGAAGTGTATCGCAGATTGTGAGGGTTTTTGGAGCGGGAGACCGGGGTCGAACCGGCGACATCTTCCTTGGCAAGGAAGCACTCTACCACTGAGCTACTCCCGCCCTGCCTTATTAAGTATAGCTGAGGAGGTGGGTAGAAGCCAAGTGGTAGTTTTATGGCGCCTGGATGGCGTGGTCCAATAACAGGCGGCGGCTGGTGATGCGGAAGCGGCCGGTGCGGACGATGTGGGGCGTGATGGTGATGAGCAACTCGCCGGAGTCGACTTCCTTGCTCTTTTCGGTGCCCTGGAAGCCGGGAAGTTCGCTGAGGCCGGGGAGGCCTTCGATATCGCGGGCCTCGTTGCGGGAGACCTCGCTGGCCAGCAGTGCGGTCTGTCCGGCAGGGATGGAGATGGTCGAAGTGATGGTGCGGTTGTTGAGGATCG
>Ga0302305_1000440_pt1 | contig 25571 bp, 26 predicted proteins | sample III_Palsa_E2_3_FD_198764 | JGI IMG/M metagenome (GOLD analysis project Ga0302305, IMG submission 198764) | Peat permafrost microbial communities from Stordalen Mire near Abisko, Sweden - III_Palsa_E2_3 | ecosystem: Environmental > Terrestrial > Soil > Palsa > Peat permafrost | place: Sweden... | reverse complement strand
AACACCACCCCCTCGGCCATGGCCGCCCTCGACGCCGCAGCCGAAAGCGGCACGCCGATGATCACCCTGGTCGGCACCTCCCAAGTGGTCGAGCCGCAGCAAGGCAAACGCATCTGGGCCTTCAAAATGGCGCAAAACGACGCCGCCATGGCCGACGCCGTAACCCGTTACATGGCCAACCACAACGTTAAAACCGTCGGCTTTATCGGCTTCGCCGACGGTTATGGCGAAAGCTGGCTGCAACAATTTTCCAAATTCGCCGAACTGCGCCATATCAGCATCGTCGCCACCGAACGCTTCAACCGCACCGACACCAGCGTCACCGGCCAGACCCTCAAACTGATCGAAGCTCACCCCGACGCCATCCTGATCGCCGGTGCCGGCACCCCAGCCGTGCTGCCGCAACGCGCCTTGGTCGAACGCGGCTACCGCGGCCCCATCTACCAAACCCACGGCATCGCCACCCCCGAATTTATCCGCCTGGGCGGCAAGGACGTCGAAGGCACCGTCTTCCCCACCCAACCCGTGGTGGTCGCCCACGACCTGCCCGCCGACCACCCGGTCAAACAAGCGGCGCTGGATTTTGTCACGCGCTATGAAGCCCGCTATGGCGCGGGCAGCGTCACCCAATTCGCCGGCGACGCCGGGGGCGTCTATCCGCTGCTGAACACTGCCGCAATACGCGCCCTCAAAACCGCCCAGCCCGGCACCCCTGAGTTCCGCGCCGCCCTGCGCGCGTCCCTGGAACAAACCCAGAACCTGGCCGTGCCCAACGGCATCGTCAACATGAGCCCCCAAGACCACGTCGGCCTGGACCAGCGCGCCAGCGTGATGGGCATCATCAAGGACGGCAAATTTCATTACCTAAGCCAATGATGGACAAGGCTTTTTGCCCAGGCATGCGGACGAATTCGAATTCAAGCGCATGTAACACTTGTCTGGGGACGAATTTTCCGCGATAATTTCGGACTTGGCCGTAGTAACACGCGGTCGTGCCAGCGGATCACTCCGCAGCCCGAAGCCCGGGTGGTGAAACAGGTAGACGCAGGGGACTCAAAATCCCCCGACGAAAGTCGTGTCGGTTCGAGTCCGACCCCGGGCACCATTCAGCAGTCCACGCACGTCCATCAACGTCCACACAGCAGCTCAAAGCCCTTGTATTTAAAGGGCTTCTTGTGCAGCCACGTCCATTTTCATCCGCCGCTGTCCAAGTTTTTTACGTATACTGGTGCGTATATCGAACTGAACTAGCTTAGGACGAAAAACATGCCTCGATTAGCCGCGCAGCAGCCGGACAGGGTCTTTAAGAGCGCTCAACCACGAGAGAAGGCTTATCTCCTGACGGACGGCCAGGGGTTGGCCCTGCGCATCCAGCCGAATGGTTCAAAGAGTTGGCTATTTCGCTATCGACGTCCAATCACGAGAAAAGAAACATTCATTGGCCTTGGCAGATACCCCGATGTGTCTCTCGCGGAAGCGCGGGTCAAGGCTAGTCGCTTCAGGAACAAACTTCATGACGGCATCGATCCGGGCGAAGAGCGTATTACCAATCTCAGAGAGCAACGCCTGCGCTCGTTCGAAGCGGTAGCCGCTGCATGGCTTGAGTTCAAGCGGAAAGGCTGGGCGTCAGAAACGCACCGAAAAGCAGAGTACGTTGTCAATGAGTATTTGATTCCGAAGTTGAGAGGAAAACCCATTGCGTCGCTCGGTACGCCTGACGCTGCCGCTGCGCTGACATTTGTGGCAGCTAGTTCGTCGAATTTGGCAGAAAAAGCTCGGCAATATCTTGGCGGGATCATCAGATACGCAATTCAACAAGGGCTGAGAGAGGATGGACGTAACCTCTCCCTCACGGGCGTCCTCGCTCCTTATACGAAGGGCCACATACCTGCTATTACAAAAGAATCGGGCATCGGCCCCCTGGCGCACGCCATTGCCAACTACGAGTCAGACGTCACCCGCTGCGCGCTTACTCTCACAATGCTCACCGCGCAACGTCCTGGCACAATCGTTGGCGCGCGCTGGGAGGACGTCGACCTCGAAGCTGCAGAGTGGCATATTCCCGCAGAGCAGATGAAAACAAAGCACGCTCATATTGTGCCGCTTCCTTCACAGGCAATAGCGATGCTGGTTTCGTTAAAGGAAAAAACAGGCTCGGGGGATTATCTATTTCCGGCCTTGTCGAAACAAAAGACTCCGCATCTACACCGCGACTCCTTAAGCAAAGCGCTGCGCGCGATGGGATTTCAAGGCGAGCACGCAGCGCATGGATTTCGGGGAATGCTAAGAACGGTGGGTCGCGAACGTCTGAACATCGACATAGACGTGCTCGAAGCGCAACTCGCTCATGCAAAAAAGGGAGATGTGCAAAAAGCCTACGACCGCACGACATTTAACGAGCAGCGTCGACTCGTAATGCAGGCGTGGGCCGACCGGATCGACAAAATGCGCGAGATGTGCAACAACCTGTTGTCGCGGCATCGGTCCACGTCTGATGAGATCCACAAGCGGTAATTGTACGTTCTCGACATTGCTGAAAACATTACCAAACGCCCGATAGCGCGATTGCTGCATGAACACTCTGAACCACGCGTCAATACCGCGCGACTTCTACGAGGATACGGCATCGTCATGGCGTGTTCAGTGGTCCGCCACAAAACGTTGGTATCCATCCATCTGCTGACGGCTTAGTCATCTGACTTTGAGTCTAATGGTTCTATTTCTTGAATGGTCTCAGTGGGAAGTTCGGAGAGGCATGTGTCAGCTACGCTAGGCAGGTTCCAGACTCGTTGGCGCTCTGCAAAATGCTTCCAACGTCTCAACCAGAAGCCCCTGCTGTCGTCGTCTGGAAAGTCAGGGATTTCGCCAGACTCTATGAAGGCTATGCCCCGCTTTAGCTCAGCGACAATTGCAGGACCCGTTTCATCACACAAAACCAACTGCGTTAATTCGCCGCTAGGCTTCCAGCGACGATCGTAATTCAATTGGGACAGCACCGATTGTTGTCTTGGTCCCGCACAGCGGGGCGGGATTGCGATATCTTGCTTATACGCCCGCAAAATCGATTGGCGATGGCGGGTGAACGTATACGGCGGCAGTGCATCCTTTATTTGCTCGCCGGCGAGATAGCGATTGAAGGTATCGCGTGCTTGCGGGCTGAGATTCATCCCAGTGCTGGGGGCGTTGCCTTTCGAGTTCGTATGGTCCATGTCTCTCCACACGGACTCGATTGCCCTTTTCAAAGCCTCCGGCCTCCAAGACTTGGGGTTCGCAAGCCCGAGTGACGTCAACGTTGCCAAACCCAAGCGAATCTCGTTACGCGCATGTGTTTCGATACCCTTCACGAGCTTTGCTTCTTTGATTTTTTCTCGCATTTCAGCTGATACTGCGTATCGCTTTTTCCCTAAATTGGACTTTGCGGCGATCTGGTCATATTTCCCGTACTGTCGAAACTCGTCGCCGCTCTTCAACATAACGAGTAGGCCCGGATCGCCATTCTTCCGACGATAGTCGACATCTCGAATCGCGACGTCATGCCGACCGCTCGCCTCCTTCGATCGCTCAAAGAAGGCAGCCGTGCGTTTCTGCAGATTGCGCAAGGCTTTTTTGCTGGCCGTGCGAGTGTGCCATGTGAGCTCTAGTAGTTGCGTTTCCGCATGCTCCATGAAAAGTTGAATTTCTCCCGATTTCAGACCCAGTACTGCAAGAGTCAGGCGGACAAGGCATGCCGCACACTCAACCTCAAACAGAATAGTATCCAAGCCGGCGTGGGCATAATTTTGTCCGATCGTCGCAGAAGCCAACGGAATCGCGATCTCAATGTGAGCCATCGGTAATCCAGCGACGTGTTCAACACAATATTTCACGTCAATCTGCGCGCCGGTGAGCGGACTGTCGACGTAGGTCGTAGTTGGCTTACTATTTGACATCGAAAATCTCGTGAAAGTAACGAGGGCTAGACGCTCCAAATGATGGGGTTTCGTGGTCCCAATTGGTGCTTTCACGACAAGAAAGTCGATCATGGCGGTAGCCTTGGCTGCAAAAAAACGTTGTATTGGTTGCTAGCAGCACAGTCGAAGCAAGCGGCTGCGCACGCTCTACGGTGCTTTCGTCATGTAAATTTCAATCCGAACAGCCACACGACGGGTTTATCCACGGAGTTGGATTGTGCGAGGCCCTCTTGCAACAAGTACGGCGAGCGCACAACCATTCGAGTCCGATTTGCTGCCAAATATCGGGGTGCGGTAAAGAGACGTTGATCGTGCATGACGTCGATTTCGAGTAGGTCGAAGTGATTAAGCCTTCATCTATCGTCGTGCGGCAACTTACTTGCCACGAGATGAATTCGTCTTCACCGATTGTCAAATTACCCTGGGTGGCCGGATATTCGTACCGTCGGCCCAAACAAAATGAGTCAAATGAAGCGAGCGCGTTAAGCGTCATGGTGATTGCCCACTTGGCGTTCTTCGGTGGGGGTGAAAGGCGGATCGTCATCCTCGATACCTGAAAGAGCCCTGGTTGGTCGGGGATCGTGAGGACGTCTTCGCTGAAGCTAAAAGGAATAGATCCGAGCGAGTCGAAAAGGTCCAACTGTGTTGCCGAGGGGTAGCCTTCTCGAGGCTCAGACAATGATGAAAATGCCGAGATGTTTTTTTTCATAAATTTCCATAAATTAGGAGTGCGAATTTAATAAATATTCTGTTTAGACTAGAATAATTCATACGTTATTTCGCCGGCAACCTATCCCGCTCGACGATCCGAGCTTCTATGAAATTCTGGACTTCCTCGGCGTCCCAACGACGGGCACGCCCGATAGCAATGGGGCGCGGAAAATCCACCTTCATGCGCGCGTAGACATAGGAGCGGGAGAGTCCTGTAATTTCCAGGACCTCAGACAATCGAAGAAGTTTTCTCAGTAGAGTGGACATTTGATCTCCAGTTATCAGAGACGTCTCGCCGCTGCCGAGACAAATGGCAGGCGCATGCTTTCGCGGGAAAGCAAGACAAAGTGAGACGCAACGTGATTTTTCACTGCCCGATGTTATCGACCGCAATCACTGGCCGCAGGCACTGGAAGGAGACGAGGCTGGGAACCTCTGGCGTTGTCGCGAGGTCGATGACTGACACCGACGCGACATGCTGAAAAAAGTTTATCCGGGTCCGCGTCGGTTTGCAACAGTTCGCACGAATTTTTTTGATTGGTCAGCGGGGCACTTCGGAGTGGCCACCGCATTCATATGCGCTACAGCCTTGCTCTCAATCTAGCGCACAATTAGCTTCTGCCATCTTTTAGGAGCAAAGTCGCGCGGAAGTCTTTGATCTTTAGCGTGTCGTGTGCAATTTCACCGCATCGACCAACAGGAGAAATACCATGAACGACCTGAAGAGCTATATGACCAAGAAGTTGCCCTGGATCAGCGTAACGGTGGCGGGCATTATTTTCACAACGGCCGCGATGTACTATGCGTGCGTGCAGTTACGAGAGCTCTTCGGATGGGAGATATCCCAATCGATCAACGGGTGCATCTGCCTGCTGTTGGTGTACGCCGTCTGCTTATTGTTCATTATGTGGCGGTCGGCGTCGCGGCTAGAAGCCAAGGTCGGAGATTCCTACCGGCGCATCTAGACAGCCTGATCTCCGCCCTCCCCCCAGCCATTCGCATTACGAATGTTTTTCATGGTCGGTGAAGATGGTCTAGGAAAGTGAGGGATCAAATAAATCAGCGACTTAGGGGATATTCTGCGGAATTCTTTATCGTTTGTTATCCCACGTTTTCATAGTCACTGTGCCACCAGTGTGCCAGGGCGCTAACCTTTGATCAAGTTCATCGTGCCAATCCGGACAGGCGAAAATCGGTGAAGGCTAACGCTGAATCCGCATATCGTTTGTAGTGCGAGAACGCTGGCTTTCCAAAAAACCGGGATGCGTACTATCGACACATTACGGCCCATTGACTCAACGCGGCATCTGAGGCAGTTTTCAAATACAACGGCCGTTCGTCAGCTCGCGTAGGGAGACGGCAGTTCGACCGATATAGATGGTCGGGGCGAGGTTCAGGTGAGGCTGCTAAGCGGTACTTTGCGGGCAGTCTCGTTTTAACCTCTACTGCCGTGTCCGGTCTGACGGCAAGACGACTGCAGCCGGCAAGCGGTTATGATTCGTGGTGCTCCATGACTTCCCAACGATCACCGTCACAGCAATCCATGAAAAAAATCGACACGAGCAAACTGAAGAAGGGCGACATCATTCTGTCGACCTCGACGGCACCAGAAAGCCTATTGATCAGGACCGCCATTCGCAGCGATATTTCTCACGCGATGCTGTACGTCGCCAACGGCTCGGTCATGGACTCGACGGGCGAAGGCGTACAAGCGCGCAATATCCAAAAGGTCTTTTACGACGACGACTGCGCCCTCTACGCATACCGCCCGATAATTGACCTTCCCAAGGAGGAGATCGACAAGGTAGTGAAATACATCCGATCGGAAACCGGAGCTCCTTATACAAAGAAAGAGGCGGCTGCTTCCATTCTCTCGCTCTCCAAGAGTGGCGGTAAGAATCAATTCTGTTCGCGCCTAGTTGCTCGTGCCTACGCCAGCGTCGGATTCAAGATTACGGACAATCCAGATTTCGCCAATCCTGCCGATATCCAGAATTCCTCGTTTCTAAAGGAAATTCCCGACGTTGTTTTGACCGTTACCGCGGAAGAAGAGAAGTCGCTCGCCGAGCATGGCGACACAACTATCGGGATGCGAGAGAAGACCAGCAATCTTTTAACGGAGCTGCGACATATTGCACCCGCTATTCGGGTGCTAAATGATGTCGAGCCGTTTCTTCTCAAAAATCCGCAGTACGACACGGAATTTGCAAATGCCTATCAAAATTCCGGTTATCTGACGCACTGGGAAATCGAAGTCGAACGCTTCCCATGGCGATATGACCCGGTTGCCATCGCGCAGTTTTATCACACGATCGACGACGAAGGTAAAGAGGCGCTGTTAGATTATTGCCGAGAGACCATCCGGCATGATTCAGAAGGCGATTTCCAGCATTGGGAGATCAACGCCACCGAACTTCAAAAGCTGACCGCAATGATGCCCCTTGAAACTTTCAAGCTAAATCTTCAACTCTATTTGACGCTTTGCTTCAACCACAAGCGACGCGTTGATTCTGCGCGCGTGCTGCTGCAGGTCTATGGAAACCGACCCAAGTAATTCTACGGGGCGATACCTAAAAAACCCCCCGCTGAGGTGGGGCAACGTCGAGAGAAAGTAGGGACCGAGTCAGCCGAGGGTGCGCTTCGCCGTGCCCATCGCTCAATCGCTGTACGCCTGCGCAGCGACGGCAAACTGGGCCTGCACCTTAGCATCGTCAGGGTACCCGAATTGGCTGAGAAGCGGAACACCACTCGCTCGCGGCATATTCCGACGTGGATGTACTTTCGGACAGTCGAACGGATCGACCGGTGGTACGGCCAGGGTGCAAATGCTACCTTTTTCGCGGCAGCTGACGTGCAGATCATCTTTCGCCTGAACGACCGTGAGACTGGGTACTGATTTCGGATCTCGTCGGAAAGACCATGCGCTGCCGCCATTCCCAGTCCACCAACGCCCGGAACGAAATATCTTCGACGACGAGCACCGAGCGCGTCGCGGTGATCGAGCCGCACGAGTTGGGCCAGCTCTCACCTAGTGAGGTTGTGTGCCTGTGCCGAGGGGCATCAGCTAAAGGCTTCGCGCCCCCCACTATATTGACTTCCCGAAATTCTGCAGGAAATGAGCCATGAACACGGCGTTCCATGAAATGTGGATTGACCCGCAAGATTGGCTCTACGTGCTAGGATTCAAGTTCCAAAAATTGGGGGGCAATCGGACGGGTTTCCCGCCAACGAGAGCTCCTCAACGTTGCCGTCGAAATCCCACTGTCGCGAAACCATGGCATCTTCAGAACGCACTTTCGACGAATTATTCAAGACGGCAATTGACGAAACTCGTCGCGTTCAAAATATGCCGCCTGACGAATACACCGCATGGCGCAGAAATTTTACGCTGCTGCCGCCTAGCATCTCGTTGGGCGATGGATCCCACATCGACACCACGATGGAAGCTTTGAACGCCATCGGGGAGATCGGTCTTCTATGGCTTAAAAATACGCCATCTGCCCACGCTGTGATCTCGGCAGAGGAGCTCCGCGCGCTTTCTATATCGATATTTGGGCAGGTCATCGGCGGAAAGTACAAAGATAGATTTGAGGCCGACCCGAAATTCAAGCGCGTATTCAAAAGCATTCTTAGCGAGCGAATCACGGCATTGTCGACAACCACAATGCACTATTTCCCTTGCCATATATTTGAATATGCTGGGGTGCCACCATTCGCGATTGGCCCCGTCCGCTTTCTCCCACGGCTTGAGTGGCTTGATGTTGTGGAGGCAACGGCTCAGTCCGAGGTGGGTTGGATCCCCCAGCTTCGTGCTTACTGGAAGGGCGAAGCTGCTCGCCCTACTGCACCTACTACCGAGGTGCTGGGGCTGGAGCCAGACGAACGGCAAGTAGGCGTCTACCATCAGTGGAGAGCAAAGTCGATATGTGACGAAGTAGGTCGGTGTGCGTGGATCGCTGTTGTTGAGATTCCGGGGAGGCTCGCTAAGCTCTCGCGTACCTGTGCGGAAGTTGCGGTGCGCGTGGCGGTCGACGCCTTTGGATTAGCACTTCGGCATCGCGATGCCCTGGATCTCCGTGGCCCCGGAGACTTCAAGGATCCGAATCTCAGCCATCAGTTGTTGCAAACCCAAGGCCGTGACTTATTGGAGTCGTCGATGCTCGACATGCCTGGTCTAAAAGGGGACTTGCGACGACATCAGAGCCTATTGGCGGATACGGTGGAGCTAAGATGTGAAGCTGGAAAAGCCATACAGGCTTTTGTCGATCACAATGCACCTGGCGCTGTCCCTGGCCTAAAAAAGCGCTGGGTTGAGGCGATGTACTGGTTTGGCGAGGCGCGCCGCGAGGCTGCTGGGTTCATATCGCTGGTAAAAACGGGTATCTCCCTAGATGTCCTTACTCAAGGGAAGAAAGCCGGAGGCATTCTGGCGCTATGCAGTGCGCTGTTCGGATTGAAAGATTCCGATCGTGTTCTTAGTAACGGGAAGACATTGTTCGAGGTCGTCAGCGCTATCTACGACGAAGGTCGTTCGCAACTTAGTCACGGGGGAAGACTAGGTCTGTTGGAGGAAATCCCGATTTCGAAAGAAATCGCACTCGAATTCACTGCCGTTGTCATGCGAAAGTATCTCGAATGTCTCGTGAAATATGCAGGGCCGGACGACATTGACGACTTTATTGCAGAGATACCTAATTTGCGGGTGTGACAGATGTGGTCGCGGCACTTGAAGAACTTCCATTGAGCGCCTCCGGGGACGGTGAACAAACATCCACTATTGGCGTGCGACTGACGTGTGAATCTGATCGAGTGCTGGCGAACTACAGCAGTTGTCCTTGTGCGAAGTGTCAATTTGCCCGGTTCGCTATCGAGCGCAGAGAGAGGCGATGGGTCACGAATGCGGCTAGAAATAAATACAACCGCGCGGGCCGCTGTCGATGCTTTGATCTCATGGCGGGCATTTATTCATGAAATGAGACAAAGAATATATGGGTGATAGCTTTGTATTTTCGGCGCGTTTCCAGAACAATATAATAATCTTGGTGGATGGTCTTGCTCCGGACGAACCACAGACGGCAAGATGGCTGCACGACAGCTTCCGCGATCTGGCGTATAGCGTTACCCTGCCAAAGATTGAACGGAGCAAAGTTCAATCTGTTGCAGAACTGATTGAACTCCTCAAAACTGTTCGGGAGAGATGCGCAACCGACGGCCTGAAGCCTATCCTTCATTTTGAAGCGCACGGGAGCGAAGAAGTCATCGCCGTAGCTAACGGGGCAATGAACTGGACGGACCTAATACCTCATTTGAGGGAAATTTATTTGGCTTCCGGTGGAAATCTCGGCATTGTAATGAGTACGTGCCACGGTTTTCACGCATTGAAACCGATAAAAATAAAAACCGCCACCCCGTTCACCTTTCTGATGGGCAGTCAGGATGAGATTACGGTTGGGCAGATAAGGTCGAACATGATTCTTTTCTATAGGGAGCTTTTTTCCACTGGGGATCTGGAGTCCGCGATGGCTATGGTCGATAGTACGTTCAGGCAATACAATTCGGAACGATTTTTCGCTCGGACCATTGGCACCGTTATCCGTCGCAACGGTATTGGTCACATGAGGGAGAGGCGGATCAGGCAGGCGTTAGCCTTTGCCTCCTACGCAGCACTGCCCAGAGATAGGCGCCGGAAGCTCTATTGGGCCGCAAAAGAACACACCCGTCCCTCTAAGAAGATGTTTGACCGATATGCTGACGTTTTCTTGCCGTGCGGCCACAGTATTGATGTTCGTCAATTGGTTGTCTTTATTTGGGGAAATTACAGTAAGAAGTTTTCGTATGAGCGGCAACGACTCGCACCGCCGCCTCGCCTCGGACACCAGCTTTTTTAGGGAAGCATTTCTGAAGTCGGCGTTTGATAAGCCGGATGTGGACGACGCCATTCACCGCAGCAAGGCGCGGGAAGCAGACGTTTCCGTATGCGGATAATGGCCGTTCTGTTAGCACCGCTCCGCTGATGGACGCCCATGTCAGGCGTGTGTACCGAGCGGTGCGCGGCCGTCACGACTGTGTGACCCGTGGATCGCTCGTGTATGGTGCCGCGAAGTCCTGCTGAGCAGGGGTTGGCATCATACGGTCTGACACGATGGCTCACGCCAGACTGTTTCGTCGAGTCGGTGCGCATTTGGCTGGCGCGCAATGGCTGCACCTGATCAGATTCTCGCGCCTGATGATTTCAATCGGGGTACATTCAATCGCGAAAATTGTTGTTCAACGGGCGCAGATTGCGGGCTCAGCTATCCACCGTAGGGGCGCAACCAAGCATCGTCGATGGAAGCCTGCAGCACTTCGCCCTCGGATACGTCCACGATGAAGCTGGCTCGGAAATAGCATCGAGCGCCGACCGTAAGATGCACCTCGTTGTTATCAATATCCATATTATCGAAATGCAAATCTAGCATCGCTTTATGCTGGAAATAGGTGGCCTTGGAGACAGTCCAAATTGCTTCAAGAATTCGAAGGTTGAACTCGTACGGAAGGAAAACAGCGTTGCCGCCTAGCGATTCCCCGAGTCCCATTTTCGGGTCCTCCGTTCCTTCCCAAATACTCCAGTGGACGCGCTGCATGAGAGCTATCGCCTGAGAGTCGAAGTTTGCAGCGGCAAACAGCTGTTGCGTGCCTTCGAGTGGCAGCATATTCAGGTAATCGATTGCCTCTTCCTCTGCCGACGATTCGACGGCAGGAAGCAATTCGCTTCCCAAACGTTCATGGTCGACCTTACCTTGCCTCACAATCTTGTTTGCATCAACCAATCCTCGAATACTCCTGAAGAGTTGGAACTGGTTCTGGACACTGGCTTCCTGCAAGTCGGCGAGAAGGTCCGCGTGAAAGGTTAGAGGGCTTTCCTTCCCGTCATAGAAATCGGTCACATTCTCCGTTATGAAAGCCACCGATGACTCAGCCCATGAAGATTGCAGAAAATCAATGAGCGTGTGCCAGATAAGAGTGTCTCTGTAGCCCTTTTCCGTGTCGGTGAACGGCCGCTTCGCTTGGATAGCCTTGTTGACCAGCAAGCGGTGAGGCACGTTATCGTATGGAAGTCGCTTTATTGAGTTGAACTTATCCGCCACAACTTCAGCGAAGTTATAGCCCGACGCCAGTAGGTTCGATGTATACGCCGCCGACGAGTAGCCGAAGTTTTCGCACAGACGGCGGTCTGCCTCAACCCGCTTTAGAAGTTTGTCCCGCTCTTCTACGTATTTCGCCTGAACCTCTTCGATTACGACTTCAGGCAACAGAAGGGTTGCGTCTGTATCGTTGCAATATTTGATTAGCTTGGCAAACGGAGGGCTTTTGAGAAACCAATTGTTGAAATAAATGTTCGTGTCTAGAAATACGTACATGAGTTAATCCGTCTAACGTTCGCCCAAGCCGAAGAAGTGCGCTTTACGCGCGGAGGAATGATAACCGGACACGTGGGAGTGCGGGTAGCCTCATTTCATTGCCGCATTCGCACGCGGTTCAGCATGTTTTAGCGAACCGATTGGTTGATGTACAGTCAAGTCATGCGATCAAAAGAAAAACGGAGGTGGTGATGCTCGGGCAATGGATCGGCAGATTCGAGGCGACCTACAGCAAAGGCGACATAACTATCGAGATTGACAAATTGAAGGAGGGGGGTGGGGGTCGCGTTTATTTATTCTCCGACGATCCGCAACAAGGGGCGATGGTTGGTTACTTCGAGGCTCCGAACCCGAGGAGCCCCGTCCAATGTAAAGTGGAACTGAATCCCGTTGATCCCGCCACGATGACAGTCGTTCCATGGCAGGACATACCGCGGGTGTTTCCTGGGCAGCAGTTTGCCAAGGTCGCGAAGGCTTCTTTTCGTTGGGCTAGAAACTCGATGACGGTAACCTGGACTGCCGACAACGGTAATGGCGGGAAAGCGACGCTTACCAAGAGGGATGCCACGCGTCAGTCCGAGCTGCCTGCTAAGAATCTAGAGTGGGCCGATTTCAAAGCACATGTCGCAGCGCAAGCAGAGCACCATCGTCGGTATGTGTTTCGTGGACAACGTGAGCCTTGGCGACTGCGAACGACGTTTCATAGATCGGGGCGCAGTGACCTCATCAGATACACGTCAGTTGACATGACGCTGTTGCATCAGCGTTTGAGCGCGCGGACGCGGCACTACTTTAACCGCAAGAACAGTGACGAGAACGGCGCTTTCATGCACCTCGCGCAACATCACGGATTTCCAACGCCATTGCTCGACTGGTCATATTCGCCGTTCGTCGCATGTTTTTTTGCGTATCAAAAAATCACAAACAAGGAAGCGGAAAAATCGAAGCGACGGTCGGTTCGTGTACTCCAATTCGACCGCGAGCAGTGGATGAAAGATTTTCCGCAGTTGCCGTGGGTTGCTCCCACGAGGCCACATTTCTCGCTTCTAGAGTTCGTTGCTATTGAGAACGAGCGGCTAATTCCACAGCAGGCTTTGTCGGGTTTGACCAACGTGGACGATGTGGAGTCGTACATCCAATCGTGCGAAAGTCTCACCGGCAGGTCGTATTTGACTGCCATCGACTTACCGGTCGCTGAACGCGAGTCCGTCATGAAAGAGTTGGCTCTTATGGGCATCACGGCAGGCTCGCTCTTTCCCGGTTTGGATGGCACTTGCGAGGAATTGCGCGAACGCTTGTTCCCGTCGTAAATCCTCGCCCGTTCGGCACATGGCCGTTCGTGACTGGGTCGCGCACGAACCGGGGTGCCGTGGCACGCGCAAGGAGCTGCGCCCCCGGAGACGAATAACTGACCCTATAGGACAAGCAACATGACTACACTCGGAAGCATCGTGAACCTCGTGAAATCTGCTGAGCCTGTTTTAACGCTTGTCGCGGTCTTGGCTGCCGTGGCATCAGGAATCTCCGCCTGGCGAAGTTACAGTCTGGCGAGAGAACTCCGTCTCGAACTGAAATCCGACGAGACTCTCGTGGCTGGAGTCCTCGCCCACCCAGGATTATCGCATCCTGACCATGAGAATTGCGTGCTGCAGACGACCGTCTTCAACAAGTCGAAGCGCAAGTGCGTCGTCAGCAGCGTGCAAGTGGTAGGAGCTCAAGGAAGCGAGATTTTGGTGGACTGGGCTGCGTCCATCAGCTCGCTGGGTGAGCCGCTAGACCGATCTCAACTCGTCGGGGTTGTGGACGGAGCCACGCTGTACGTCCGCCGGCGCGATGGCCTCGCATTCACTACGGCATCTGTGCGTATCACGCACTCTTTTTCCACCATTCCCCTGTCTCTGGAATACGAAATGGCCCCCGGCTGGCAGCAGTACTTTGCAAAGACCAACTGATTCCTGTTTTCGTAGTCGGCGCGCGACCGTTCGCAGCTCCTTCACTATCCGCTAAGTGACATGTTGTGATTGCGCCGCTTCTCAAGAGGTTGCACGACGCACTGACCATGTTTTTGCATTGCTTCCTCAGTAGGGAGGAGCATTTGTCGCTGGCTTCCCGTCGATTAAAATAGATTAAGAGATGATTAGATTCGCTCGTGCGAATCGCAGAGATGTAGGATGGGCGGGGGGAGGCGGGTGGCTTACCCTTTCGGTTTCGCATTCGCTACTACGGATCGATGCATCTGCTATTGCGGATTTCGCGACTTGCTATTACGGATATAAAATTGCGCTACTCTCGACAAACTGGGTGAAGAGTGCCGTTTTCTGCTGTTAGACCCAGGGTGTCGAGCTGCGCGAGTGCATCTAGAGCGGCAAGCGCAATCCCCACTCCCTTGCTGTTGCGGACGCTCAAGCTGCGGATGGTTGGGATGGCTCGACCAGCGCCCAACTCCATAACGACCAACTTCCGTACGCCGGTACCGACCGTTCGAGACGCGCTTACTGCCGACTGGAATGCGAATCCAACCAACCTACTCAAACCATGGATATATCGTCGGTCAACTCTCCCCCTGCAATGCAGCCCAGATCGTACGCGAGAACTGTCCGATCAACTCTTCGTCAACATCGGGGAACCACTCATCCCCCTCTTTTCGGATTCTCACTACGTGCCGCCGTTTAGCCACGAAGCGAAATTTGGATTGTCCGACCTTTACGCATAAGACTTCTAGGAACGGCGCCGGCGCGGTGTTTTGAATCCATTGCGTGGCTCCGACCATATCGACTGGTTTCTCCAATCCGCCAATAATGTAACAGTCCTGCCATACGACTGATCGGTCATTATCTTTGGCCCACAAAACGCGACGAACGATCAAGTCGCTGCGCAGGTATTCGTGGTAATACGATTTTTTTAGCATCCACCGGTTGCTGTCGTCCCTGAAATCGAGAGTCAGATAGTGATACGCGACGTTGCCAATTTTAGTAAATTCCGAACCCGTGAAGGCGGTAATTTCATAGTAAGCGCCAAATCGTTCCCCAAGCGTTTCGGCAGGGCTGCTTTCATCCATATCAAGCGCCTCGCTGATAAGACAGAGCGCTCTGCCGATTTTCTCCATTCCCGGGTCACCTTTGAATGGTAGGTCCTGATGGCGTATCAACAGACTTCTCAAGGTTGAATGTCCCCTGCCTCCCACCAGCACCAAGCCGTACGACCCGGGAGACAACTGTCGGCAGCTCTCAGTGGCACAGACAAACAGCCTTTCTACCTCTGGCTCGTGTATCAAGGCTGCGAACTGCAACTTGTCCTGATAACGTAGGCATATCTCGACGATCTCATCGACCTTCATCCGCGATGAAATATCGCGATGGAATTTTTGCACCGACTCAAAATCTCCCGAGAGTGCTACGCAATGTCCGCTCTCAAGAACGTAGGTTTTCTGCACAAGTCCTGATATCGAGGCTCTCGTCGATATTTGGGGAAACATACCACCTACACTTGGGATGTATGTTTTCTCGTAGCGTTGGCCGCCGCTCGAATGGCGAACTCTTTCCGTGAGGAGAACATCAGAGATGATGATGGGTTGCTCGCCAGCGGCGACATTAGCGAAGAGGACGCAGAAAACAGTCATGTGGTTGACTCCGAAGAAGTGCGCGATTAGATAATAATGCCGCAGCAATACAGCACAGACAAATCGACCTTGGCGCTAAAACCGTTGAGTCCTGCTTCTCTGGCGCATCCCAACTGAACCCTTCTGTCCTCAAGAATGGCAATGCCTAGCGCAATGAAGAGCTTGTGTTCACGTTTGTTATTCCGTGAAACTAAGCAGCGACCGTCGCGACAACTACGGAGTTTGAATCGGCAATTTAAGCGGACCCCCGGCCACTGTCGACTGTCGTTAGTCGCCTGAGGAACGCCTCCATGTGATCAGTCGCGACTTGTGCGGCGACCTCATCGGATATCTGGATATAAAAGAAGGCCGCGACGCCTTCGATCGCGCCATCCCGAGTAACTGCCGATTCCTCGTTCTGGACAATTTGTCGGCGCTGACCAGCGGCGGACGCGAGGACGCTGGATCGTGGGCGGAAATCAAGCAATGGCTGATCCAAAAACGCCCTGATGGTATCGCCGTCCTGATCATCCACCACGCTGGAAAAAATGGTTCGCAGCGCGGATCGAGTGCACACCAGGAACCGCGAGAGCAGTTTCACGTAGATCGTTTTAGGAAAAGCGAATGTTTCATCGTGTGCTTGGCTAGTTGCGTACCGTTGTTATCCGTTTCCCCGCTTTGGCTGCAGCAGATGTTTGGCAAGCTGCGCGAAGGAGTCGAATTAGCCGCCTCAGTTTACGTCTCGAACTTGATCTCTTGAAGATAGTGAATCTCGGTCATTCCACTGTTGTAGCTGACAGTGATAGCTGTAAGAAGCCCGTTTATATTCGCTCAAGTTTGATGGTCAGGTCTTTGTGTGCATGCGTGAATACTGGCAAAGTTATTTAAGCGCCACACGTCAAACAGCTATTGATAAAATACGTTATCGATAGCTAGCGCGCGCCGCAATCGCGCCGATTTGAGGTCAAAAATGAGTGATTTAGAAGTCAATGGGGCGGCCGGTGAAATGGCTTTACTCGCGCAGCACGATCCGGAAAGCCAGCGCTTAGTGCGCTCGGTGAGCCTGAGCGCCTCCGCCGATGGCAAAAGCGTGGTCCTCTCCGAGATCGATGCCCGCAAGGTCGGCATCCAGCGCGAACACCGCTACGAGATCACGACGGGCGAGCTAATCGCCTTGATCCGCGCCCATGGCGCCGAGCTGCCGGGAGAAAATCATGTCGACGCTCCCGTCGCTCCCTAAGCCGAAGCAAGCACTTACCCCGACACAGTTCCGCCAGCTCGCCGCCGTCCCACCCGAGGCCGAGTGGTTTGCCAACCTCGACAACCCGCGCACGCGCCGCGCCTATCAAGGTGACATCCACGACTTCATGAGGTTCACGGGCATCCTGCGCCCCGAATCATTTCGCATCGTTACCCGGGCCCACGTGCTGGCCTGGCGCAAGACCTTGGAGGACCGACTCCTGTCCGGCGCCACGATCCGCCGTAAGCTCGCCTCATTGTCGTCGCTCTACGAATACCTGTGCGAAAAGAACGCGGTCGATTTCAATCCGGTGAAGGGGGCCAAGCGCCCCAAGGTCGAAAGCAACGAAGGTAAGACCCCGGCGTTGGGTAATCACCAAGCGCGCGCCCTCCTCGACGCACCCGATCCAGCTACCTTGAAAGGGGCACGTGACCGTGCGTTGCTCGCGGTGCTGCTCTACCACGGACTACGCCGGGAAGAACTTTGCTTGCTCAAAGTGAAAGATATTCATGATCGGCAGGGTGTTCCTCATCTGCGCATTCACGGCAAAGGGAACAAGCTGCGCTACCTGCCGCTACACCCGGCGAGCGCGGCGCGCATTCATTCCTACCTTGAGCTAGCGGGTCATGGTGCGATGCCGGATGCACCGCTTTTCCAACCGATGCGCAAATCAGGGGCGTCAATCACTGCCGATGGTGTCTACAAATGCGTGGTTGCTTACGCAGCGCGGGTAAAGATCGATGCGATTGGCTTTGGCGTCCACAGCCTACGCGCGACCGCAGCCACTAACGCCCTGGATCACCAAGCGGACATTGCAAAAGTTCAGGAGTGGCTCGGTCACGTTAATATCGCCACTACCCGACTCTATGATCGACGCAAGAGTCGGCCCGAAGATTCGCCGACGTTCAAGGTTGCGTACTAAAAGGAATGTAGCGCTGCACTGCCTAAGCCGAATGGTAGAGGAAAGGTAGCAGTCGTAAAGACTCGACTTATTCCATTGAGAGAGGCATAAGCGATACATTGGCACCCTAATAATTTCAAAAGGGGGATTCCCGTGTCAGGGCGCCTTAAAAAAGATGACTATTTTGAAGCCGGTCAGCCGGCCCATCGCCTGTCGTACTGTGCCTTTCTGGACGTGCTCGGCTTTTCAGCGCGTATCTGCAAGAGCTACGAAACCGGCGAAGGTGACAAGTTGCTTCGACAGTTTCATGCGATTTTTGACAAACGCCTGAAGGAGCTGACGGCCAACTCCAGCGAGACAATGCTTTACGTCAAGGCGTTTTCCGACAATGTGCTGCTAGCTCATCCACAGTTCAGCGACGACATGGAGTCAGAGTTTGCGTTCGTCTTGTGGGCACTCACGGAGTACCAGCTTGACATGGCATTGAACGGCTTCTTCATTCGGGGGGGCTTTGCCATCGGCCAGCTATTCGTTGACAGCAACAGCGTGTATGGAGGAGCGCTCATCGATGCGTACAACCTCGAAAACAAAGTGGCTGTCCACCCTGTAGTCGTGCTTTCTGACGATGTCATGAGGCTCGTTGATAAGCACAATCGTTACTATTCTTATGAACCGTCCCCTCAACAGATTGATGTCTTGGTAAAGGAGGACGGTCGATACTTCATTAACTATTTGTCGGAGTGCATCGACGAAGACGATTTCAGCGTGAATGCCACCGCCCTGCTGCGCCACAAAGAGAATATTGAGTCCTCGCTTGCAACATACAAGGACGACGCGAGGGTACGATCAAAATTCACGTGGCTGGCGGCGTACCATAATTTTTTCTGCAAATCAGTTGCCGAGCATGGCCGTTATTCTGACAAACTGCTGATTACCGGCGACATCGAGAAAGTAAAGTTATCGCATATCAAGAAAAAGCGGCGTTCGTAGCCGATCGAAACAGGTCGGCAAGAAGCGGGCGTTCGATTTTTATGGTTGAATGGCCACCTGGACTTGCATGATAGGTTTCGTCGATTTAGAAGTTTACCGAACGGGGCGCTTAGCCCTTGCTCTGCGGCACACTGATCACAGAATTTGAAAAATGGCGATGGTTAGCGTCGATCAAATCCGTCAGCGGCTTGAAGTTATCGACCTGCGACGGCAACACCTTGAATGGAAGTCGGGGCAGCCGGAACGTTTAGCACGCCATGAAGTATGGCGTCACGCCTATCTGGCATACCCTTATCTGATCGGCACGCCCGATGATCGTGTGGCTGAGCGTTTTCGAAGTATCTTCCTGAATGTGATGGAAATAGGACCGGACGGCAGGCTCTGCCCCGTGCCAATGGCGGAGACCGATGAGTATATGCAGGTCTTCACTCATATGCGCGAAGAGTATGGGTCTAGGGCTGATGGCATGCCACCGGCTGATGTTATTGGGTCTGCGCGAAAGCCCATTTTCAAGTATTTCGAGCACGGAACGCCGATCGGCGTCACCATGTTCGAAGGATACAAGGCGCCTACCACGCCTATCGTTGTGAAATATGGGAAGCGCCAATTTCTCGAGCCGATGCTACAAACAGGCGATCTGCGATTGGCCAACGCTGGCTTATACAACGATGCGGGTTTTCTTGACGCTGTTCGCGATGATGAAACTAGCCGAACCTTTTTCATCCCGACATACAAGGAGCGGCTTGACGGTAAGTCAGGTATCAATTTTCAGGGTCGTCTGATCGAGTTCGGCGATGACGACATCGTGCTTCCGCTCGTGTTCGCTGACTATTATCTCTTCAGTCTGTGCGGACATATCCACTACCGGATGCCCACCGACTTTGGCGCTGACGCGGCCATAGTGATCCGGGATCCCGTCATCTTCAAGCAGCGCCTGATCTCCACTTTTCTGGCGCGCTTTCCAGATTGGATTCCTATGGAGGGAAAGGTGACTTACTACGATCCGTATCGCGATTACTCAAAATTCAAGGTGCCGGAGATGGCGAAGCATTTCGGCTACGCCTATCAGAAGGAAGTAAGGATCGCCTTCCGGCCGCGCAACAAGATTTTGACGAACCTCGAACCATTGTTTATGTCCATTGGCTCGATGACCGACTACGCCGAGTTGATCTCCATCTAACGGGATGAAATCGACCTGATGACTGCTTTGGTTCGGTCTCTGCCTCCACATATTGGTCGCTCTCCAGACGTTGCGTCGCCGCGCGACTTGGCCCAGTCCGGCCACGCGGATTGTACAAACTTGATAATGACTCTGTTGGTCATTTCCTGTTCGAGGACATCTTCGATTTCGAGCTCGATGGATTCAACCAGCAAAATGTCATATCGTCTTTAAATCTGTCCCTCTTCGAAGATCCGAGGGGCGGCGGCGAAGCTCTGCATGTGGAGCTTGAACATTGCTTTTTGTTTTCTGGTGAGTTCAGTGCTCGTAAAGCAAAGGTTCTTGCCGTTATTCCTTATGTGACCCCGTCCATTGGCTAACATCCCGGTCGAAGCGCGGCCTTCAGCTGCTGGGCGTCCCGCAAGCGGGCCGCCCCTTTCATTCGTTAGGGCTTACCACTCACGGCGGCTAATGCTCCGGAAATACCTATGATTCGCCGTGAGCGCAGCGGTGGCTCTGGTTCGGCGAATAATGCGGTGTTGTATGGCTCCGAGCTCTAAATTTCACGTTTCTGAACGACCGTTTTCCAAATCTGGCTACGTCCGCAAAGGGTCGTCTCGCGCCGGTCGTCATCTGACTCAGTGCGGCCAGAAACAACCAGTGCCGACGAGAAGAAGCGGTCACTCAACGCCGCCGCTCCGCTGACATTGAGGGCGGTCGGGGCGGATGCAGCAGTCCGTTATTTGTGAGCTTTGCAGAAAAGCGTGCGACTATTAGATAATTGAATTTTTTGCCATTGCGAGCTTTTCTGGACGTAAAGGTTGACGATACTTTTTTAAAAATAGAAAGCTATAGCCGTTGAGTTGATATCTTGGACTATCTTACGATACCCGAAGGAGAGTTATGCACATCCCACTTTCTCGTGATCCCTTTAGGTCTATGTCCATAGACCCGCACAGGACAATGTCCATTGATCCACGGCGAACCATGTCTATTGACCCGAATCGAACAATGTCCATTGATCCACATAGGACAATGTCAATCGATCCACGGCGAACCATGTCTATTGACCCGAATCGAACAATGTCCATTGATCCACATAGGACGATGTCCATTGATCCGCGGCGAACCATGTCAATCGATCCCATTAGGACAATGAGCATCGATCCGACTCGTTCGCTAAATATTAAGGGGAAGTATATTTTTGATTTGGAGCGTAATCCCGTAGGGTTCTCGGCAACCGCGAATGACAGAGTCATTCTTGTCTTTGATGCGAATCGGACTTGGACGGCCTTCGCTGTATCTAACAATCGTGGAGGCTTCAATCAGTTCAACACCGATAGAAACTGGGTCGCTTTTTGGGTTCCGTCGGGGGACGGAAATTTCAACATATTCGACACTGACAGGCATTGGACGCATTTCACTACCTAGACGATACGTTCAAATCGAAGCCGCTTCGCGAAGCGGCGTAGCTCAAGCGTTAATTTTCCTCGAACGTCTTTTTTCAATCTTCTGACAGTCTCCTTTGGGTCGAGGTTGTGTGAAAGCGCATTGATCGCCTAAACTGAATTAACTCATTCAGCATGGGTGACCGGATGAAGCGATTCATAGAAGGCGAAGACCGCAAGCAGTAACGTTGTTGCCAGAATGCCTGAATGACTTCGTTGCCGACGATAATCCGGTGACGATCATCGAGGCCTTCGTCGAAGAGCTCGAACTGGAATAGATGGGCTTCGATCGCATCACACCATCGACGACAGGTCGCCCCTCCTGCCATCCCGCAGTGCTGTTGAAGATATACATCTACGGCCACCTCAACCGGATTCAATCGAGTCGTCGCCTGGAGCGGGAATGCCAGCGCAATGTCGAGCTGATGTGGCTCACGGGTCGCCTAGCTCCGGACTTCAGGACGATAGCCGACTTTCGGCGGGACAACGGCACAGGCATTCGCAATCTCTGTCGCCGGCTTGTCGTTTTGTGCCGTGATCAAACTGTTCTCACAAGCACTGGTTGCCATTGATGGGAGCAAGTTCAAGGCATCCAACACCCGGGATCGGAACTTCACGACTGGCAAGATCGACAAGCTGTTGATTTACTGAGATGGACCCGGCGCCCCTTCGGGGAAGCGCGATACATACTGAATGTCGTCTTCACCAGACCACATCGGGAGGTTCATCATGGAAATCGATATTCTCGGCATTGATCTAGCCAAGCACGTCTTCGTGCGACCTGCAAGTCGCGTGAGTTTCTGTTTCACAGGAGTAGGTATGGCCTGATGAAACCGGTTGTTCCATCAACCGTTCCCTACCCAGACATGCGGAGCCGGTAACAGCTCGGTGTGAAGCTCTGGGGACAACGTAGCCGCCGGATATCCGGTACGCCGAGCCGCGAGGCAAGGCGGAATCTGCCAGCACGAAGGCGGAGAGGAGCCAGGGATGAGTGGGTACGACCAACGTATGTGAACTTCCGTTTAACGTCGTGAGCTTTAACAAGCCAAATGTGCTGACAGGCTTGAACCAAAACGGTACGCGGTGAGGAATGGTCTTTGAAGACTGGGCCATCATGGACGATCAACCGCCGGCGAAGAGGAAGGGTCCGCCCCGCTCGGAAATTCATGCGGAACAGGGTAAGCCCATAGTGCTGCCGGCAACGGCAGGCGAACCGCAAGGAACGCTGTTGGCGCTGTGGGTAAAGGAATGCGGAAAAAAGCGAACGCCCGGCTGTAATGGACGGGATACGGGCTGAAACATCGTCCGACGCGAAAGCGGGCAGACTTCCGCGCGGTCATTCATGGCGAGAGAGCTTTGACCAATCGTTATACGAGGGAAGGCAGATGACGGCGATCAGCGCGAAAGCGACTGGGGCTGGTGCGTCCTCGCGCGCTGCGCAGATGTGGGATCAGGCGAACTGGTCGCACATGGAGGCAGATGTGAAACGACTTCAGGTGCGTATCGCCAAGGCAGTTCGGGAAGGCCGATGGGGCAAAGTGCAAGCATTGCAACGTCTGCTGACCCGCTCGCATAGCGGCAAGATGCTGGCCGTGAAGCGAGTGACGGAGAATCGCGGTAAGAGAACGCCGGGGGTGGACGGCAAGATATGGTCATCCCCGACGGCCAGATGGAACGGGATGATGTCGCTTCGACATCGCGGCTATCGTGCGATGCCGCTGCGGCGTGTGTACATTCCCAAGAGTAACGGCAAGAAGCGTCCGCTGGGAATTCCCTGCATGCGGTGCCGGGCGATGCAGGCGTTATGGAAGCTCGCTCTGGAACCCGTGGCAGAGACATTGGCAGACCCGAATTCCTATGGATTCCGGCCCGAACGCTCGACGGCCGACGCCATCGAACAGTGCTTCATCACTCTGGCCAAGCGCGCTTCGCCAGAATGGATTCTGGAAGGTGACATCCGAGGCTGTTTCGACAACTTCAGTCACGCCTGGTTTCTGGAGCATATACCGATGGACGAGGATGTCCTGCGAAGGTGGCTTCAAGCCGGATATATCGAGGAGGGAACCCTGTTCGCGACGCCGGCGGGTACACCGCAAGGGGGAATTATCTCGCCGGTGATCGCGAACATGGCGTTGGATGGACTTGAGGCAGCAGTTTACGCAAGCGTGGGATCGTCCAAACTTGCGCGCAGCAAGGCCCAACTCAACGTCGTCCGCTATGCCGATGACTTTGTTGTGACCGGCGTATCGAAAGATGTGCTCGAATTCAAAGTGCTTCCGGCGGTCAGGCAGTTTATGGCCACTCGAGGTCTGGAACTCTCGGAAGAGAAGACCCGAATCACGAACATTGCGGAGGGTTTCGATTTCCTTGGGCAGAACGTGCGCAAGTACGACGGCAAGCTACTGATCAAGCCGGCAAAGAAGAGCGTGAAAGCGCTCCTCGACAAGCTCAGGGAAATCATCAAAGGCAACGCCAGCGTTACGCAAGAGACGTTGATACAGAAACTGAATCCGGTCATCCGGGGATGGGCCATGTATCACCGTCACGTCGTGGCGAAAGCCTGCTTCTCATCGATAGACTCGCACATCTGGCAACTGCTCTGGAAATGGGCAAAGCGTCGGCATCCCATGAAAGGAGCACGGTGGGTGAAGAACAGGTACTTCCGGGTCGACGGACACCGGTCCTGGGACTTTGCTACGAAGGGCCCGGCTGATGGCAGCACCAGCGGGTTTCGGCTCTTTCGCGCAATGACGATCTCGATTACGAGGCACGTCAAAATCCGAGGATTGGCTAATCCATTTGATCCAGTGTGGACCACGTACTTCGCTCGCCGTCGAATTGAGAAACGTTCCGTCAAGTTGTTCGGTGCCACACCATGGTGCTGAAGAATGGCTTGAGCCGGATGCGGGGTGACCTGCACGTCCGGTTCTCAGGGGGCGGCGGCGCAGTAATGCGCCGCTGCTACCCGACCAGGTGCACTTCGTTGAACCTGATACCGGCGCGATTCACAGCAAGGTACTTAAGCGCGCCCAGCTCAAGCCGTTCTTTGCCAATCGTGCCCGATGCCGGGTTGTCATGGACGCCTGTGGAAGCGCTCACCACTGGGCCCGTCAACTGGCCGCGCTTGGTCACGACGTCCAGTTAATCGCGGCGCAGTTCGTCCGTCCGTTATGCAGCGGACCATCCGGTTTGGTGTCAGCGAAGCGCGGACACGTGAGCAACCGGGAGTTGCCCATCGTGATCAGGATGCGCGCCATGGCGTTGATCCGTGAGCGCTATGCCGATTTTGGGCCGACGCTGGCCTGCGAGAAGCTGTGCGAGTGCCATGGTTTCAAGCTGGCCAAGGAGACGGTGCGGCGCTGGATGCGGGACGCCGGCCTGTGGATTCCGCGCAAACAACGCCCGCCCAAGATTCATCAACCGCGCAATCGCCGGGCCTGTGTAGGCGAGCTGGTGCAGATCGATGGCAGCGATCATCGCTGGTTCGAAGAGCGGGCGCCGGCGTGTACCTTGCTGGTTGCTTCCGTTGAAGACGGCGGCTTTGAGGACTTCGTCGCCGTCCTTGGAGCCGGAAGCACCTCGGCGCATAACAAATCCTGAATATTTACGGGCCGTATTTACCCTTTGAAAAATCAGTCGCTGAGTAGCTTAAAGCATGTCACTTACGAAATTCCGCTCACAGTCTTCCCAATATCGCAGCGGGTCGTGATGCAGTGGATACTGCCCGTCAAGCCACGTCGAAAGCCTGGCCCAATCGGGATGGTTTGTCCCGGTCTGAGCAGACCAGATCGACGACCTCTCAAGAATCTGGCGCTTCTCGCGATCGAGGACAAGCAAACTGCCAAGTCCGCTCGAACTGTTCGCCTGTGACTCCACCATATACCGCGGCAGAATCCTGAGCTCAGCATCCTCGGCCCACCCATATAAGGCGCGGGTTACGCCGGTCGGATCTCGCAACTCTATGGGTCCGCTTTCCGGGCGGGCGGCCGCCCATCCCTCAGGAAATTCGATGACGACCTCGTTCTTGCCTTCCCTCACCCACTTCACCCGCCATGCCCGCGCCATGGCCCCACGCACCTGAGATACCGACTCATAGCCCCGCGGCAACTCGATCGCCGCGGGCAGCGTAACGAGATTGTCTTTCCAGAGTTTGGATTCTTCGTCGATCCGTTCG
>Ga0302305_1000438_pt1 | contig 25718 bp, 21 predicted proteins | sample III_Palsa_E2_3_FD_198764 | JGI IMG/M metagenome (GOLD analysis project Ga0302305, IMG submission 198764) | Peat permafrost microbial communities from Stordalen Mire near Abisko, Sweden - III_Palsa_E2_3 | ecosystem: Environmental > Terrestrial > Soil > Palsa > Peat permafrost | place: Sweden... | reverse complement strand
GCGATCCGCGAACCCAGCGTTGGGCCGTCCAGCCTTCCTGACCGAATGCCTTCAGCCAAAAGCCTTGCAGTCCGAAGCCGGAAAATTGCGACAGCATGGTAATGAGAGCCAGCGAGCTGCCGAAGATGCCGTAGGTCGCCGGATCGAGATGACGAGCGAGCACTAGCTGGGTCAGAAAAGCGAGCCCGGCCGCGATGATGGAGCTGCCCCACAACAGGGCGATTTGATGGAGTGACCGCCATCGATTCAAGATCAACTGTTTTACCTTGTTAAGGGGCATGGGTGGTTCCAGGCATTGGTCTGACCGCAAAAACCTGAAGCTTGGAGCGCTAGCGCAGCGCCTGCCCGCCGCTTGAAAAAGCGATCAACCCCGGACGGCAGATCCCTCAGTCCGAAAGCCGTCGACCGAACCTCACGCGGGCGCTCGGTCGACAAAATTTTAGCCACCGCCATCGGTTGAGCCGCCGTAGCTAGCGTAGCCGTAGCTGTAATAGCCGGACGTGCGCTTTTCCACGGCATTGAAGATGGCGCCCTTGAGCTGGATGCCGTTTTGCTCGAAGCGCTGCATCGCCAGTTCCAGCTCCCGCGGCTGGTTGATGCCGAAACGGGCAACGAGCAGGCTGATACCCGCGTAGCGACCGATCACGGCGGCGTCGGTCACCGCCAGAATCGGCGGCGTGTCGATGATCACCTGATCGTATAGTCCCGACATGCGCTCGATGAAGGCAGCGAAATTCGGGTGCATCAACAATTCCGAGGGGTTTGGTGGAACCTGACCGCGCGGAATGAAATCGAGGTTTTCCACGGCGGAATGGCGGGTTGCCTTTTCCAAGTCGATCTTGCCGCTGAGCAACTCGGATAAGCCGTTGTTGTGCTTGTCACCCATAGTCCGGTGCAGATCCCCTCGGCGCAGATCGCCGTCGATCAGCAACACGCGTTGACCGGCGTTGGCGATCACCGCCGCCAGGTTGGTGGAAATGAAGGTCTTACCGGCGTTCGGGCTGGCTCCCGAAATCATCATCACGTTGTTGGTCACTTCCAGGCCGGCAAAATGCAGGCTGGTGCGCAGGCTTCGCAACGCTTCTACGGCCAGATCTGCCGGTGCGCTGACCGCCAACAGGTGCAGCCGTCCATCGTTGCGTTGTCGCTGCGCACGACTGGATTCCTCGCTTTGCGTTGCGCTCAACGGGATGGAGGCGTAGACCGGCAGCCCCAGTTCCTCGATGCTGGCCGGATCCTCGATACCGCGGTTGAAGACCTGCAGCAGCAACACGTAACCCACGACCAGGAAGCAGCCGAGAAACGGCGCGATCAGGACGATCAGGATCTTCTTGGGCTTCAACGGCGACGTGACATCCGTCGCGGCGACGTCAATGACGCGCACGTTGCCGATCGTGCCGGCGCGGGCAATATCCAGCTGCTGGGCCTGATTCAGCAGGCTGGTGTAGGTGGTATTGCTGACCTGGACATCTCGATCAAGCTTCAGCAGCTGTTGCTGCGTGTCCGGCAGCTGGCCGATCTGATTTTGCAGGCCGTCCTTCTGCGTCGTCAGCGTTCCGATTTGCTGCATCAACGCTTTGTAGGCCGGATGCTGACTGGTGTATCGACGTTCAACGTCAGCTTGCTGGATGCGCAGCTGCTCGATGTTGTTGTCAATGGTGACCGACTGATCCAGCAGAGCCTTGGTCTGCAGGGTGATGTCGACGGAATGCGCCTTCACCTGGAAGGCATTCATCGCCGCCTCCGCTTTTTCGAGGTCGCGGCGGACACCCGGCAACTGGCCCTTGACGAAATCCAGCTGATGGGCGGCTTCTTCGGAATTTCGAGCCACGTTGAGACGTACGTATTCGTTGTCGATATGGTTCAGTACATTGATCGCGAGGTCAGGATCCTCGTTGGGATAGGTCACCTGGATGATGCCCGAATCTTTGCCCTGTTCCTCCGCGTCGATGTCTTTTTGCTGCAACTTGTCAATGGCGGCCAGCGTGCGCTGTCTGACGACATCGAAGCCGGTGCCTGGATTGGCCTTGAGCGTTTCGACCTGGATGCTGGCGCCGTGCCCGCTGGCCAACTGACCGACGACACCCTTCAGCAGCAGATCGTCATGATTGTCATACAGGCTGAACTGGCCGTTTTCGCCAGCGCGCAACGTCAGCGTCTTGCCCAGCAGGGGTGGCGGCACGTCAAGCTGATAGATGGCAAGCTTCTCGCCCCCCCAGGCGTACCGGCTCAAGCCCAGATGAGGCGGAGCCACGGCGCCGGGATGGTCGGGTATGTAATGGCGCGCGATATAACCGCCGAAAAGCGGAAAACGCCACGGTTCTATCTGGATATCGAGTCTTAAATCGCTGACGGCCTTGCCAAGTACGCGACGCGACGTCACCAGCGCGATTTCTGTCACGGCCTGTGAGGTAGATGCTCCCAGCGTCTGGCTCAGCTGGCTGAGGCCAGGCAAAGTCGGCGTGGTCTGCTCCACCTGGAGCAGCGAGTCGGCCTGGTATATCGGAGTCGCCAGCGTGACATAGGCGAACGCCACGGCTAGGAAAGCCAGCGTCACGGCAATGATCAACCACTTGCGGTCGAGCAAGGTGCCAATCAATTCACGGAGATCGATGCTGTCGTCGTCTTTTTTCTGCTCGGTCGTGTGGGGCATCCGTTACCTGCTTTGGGCGATCGCTGAAGAAAAAGGTTTAGGAAGAATCAATTAAGACGCTCAACCCAGCTTGTTACTGCATCGTCAATCAAATCGTAGACGTGTTCGAAGGCTATACGGTGCTGGCGATAGGGATCCGGAATGCTTACGTCGTGCTGCCATTTGCCCAGCAAAAAAGTTTTTCCGCTGGCCTGCGGTGCAGCTTTCGTAATAGCGGCCACGTGACCCTTTTCCATGACCAAAACGAGCTCGGCAGCACGCAGCATGTCTCCATTTAGCTGGCGCGCTAAATGACTGCGGCCATCCACCCCGTGCTCGGCGAGTACGCTAAGCGCGGTGGTGTCCATACCGCTGCCCACCAGCGCCCCAAGACCGGCGGATTCAACGAGAACGTCCGAGCTTCCATCGATGTCGACTGCGAAAAGACGCTGGCGGAAAAGATACTCGGCGGTAGGACTTCGACAGATATTACCCACGCAAACGATGAGGATCCTTTTAAACACCTGAAGGCCTTGGCTGAGTCTCTGGGCGGTCCTAAGGAAAACCGTACGATGGATTTAGGCTAACGAACTTTGCGACATTCGGTTTGCCGTATCTGTACCCTATCCGAAGAAAACCTAACCTCCGCGGAACACGAGCCCTGTTTATGCGCCTTGAAAGGCTCTGCAGGTACCCGGCGGTGACATAAATCTCGTCACTCGCCGGCTACCGGATGCTTTCGAAAGTCGCTGGGGCTGGCCGCTGGCGCCCGTGATGAGACGCAAAAGTGCGCAAACCACTGCCAAACCACGGGTGGGGGCTCTGCGGGGCTGCGAAAGCGGGTGTCGCAAAAATCTTGCCGCGCATGCTGGGTAAGAGGGTGAACGGCAAACGTCCGTTCGCGCGCGGAATCGACGCGCACCACGCCGTTCGCCCCGTATGGCGGCTGTACCGACTACTCGCCCAGCGCTTCGCGCATGAATTCCGGCTGCGCCAGCGCGGCCTTGTGGATGTCGGCGTTGTAATAGCGGGTGGCGAAATTCTTGCTGATGGCGCCGCGCTCGCGGAAGCCCGACAGATCGCCGCCCTTGCGCGCCATCGTGCAGCTCCACCAGCCGGTGGGATAGCATGGCTGCGGAAACGGCAGCGTGCGCACGGCCGAGAAGCCCGAGGTGCGCATGGCCGAGCGCATCGACTTGATCAGGTCCAGATGGGCCAGCGGCGATTCGCTCTGCTGCACCAGAATGCCGCCGTGGCGCAGCGCCTTGTAACAGCTGGCGTAGAAAGCGGCGTTGAACAGGCCTTCGGCCGGCCCGACCGGATCGGTCGAGTCGACGATGATCAGGTCCAGCGATTCCGGTTCGGCCTCGGCCATGTATTTGATGCCGTCGATGAACAGCAGCTGGGCGCGTGGATCCCCGTTGCTGTCGCACAGCTCGGGGAAATACGTTTCCGCCAGCCGGGTCACACGTTCGTCGATCTCCACCTGCACGGCCGACTCCACTTCCTCGTGCTTGAGCACCTCACGCAGGGTGCCGCAGTCGCCGCCGCCGATGATCACTACGCGCTTGGCCCGAGCATGAGTAAACAGCGCCGGGTGGGTCATCATCTCGTGATAGAGGAAATTGTCGCGCGTGGTCAGCATCACGCAACCGTCGATCACCATCAGGTTGCCCCAATCGGTGGTCTTGTAGATCTCGATCGTCTGGAACGGCGTCTTCTCGGCGTGCAGCTGCTGCTCGGTGCGAAAACCGATGGAGGAGCCGGAAGCCTGGTGGGCTTCGGTGAACCAACTGGACTGCTGCGACATGGCGGTGTTCCTGACGTGCAAGGGAAATGGGGCCGCTCATTGTAACTGCTGAAACGGCATCCTAAAAAAGCGTGACGCAGCGGCGCGTCCAACTGCCATACGCATATCGTCACAGGTGGCTATTACAATACCGGTTCGGTTGGCCGGCGCAGCGCGTCGTGCGGCCGGCAAGTTCAACCGGCCCCGCGGCGTGCGAGGCTTCCGGCCGGTCGAGCTTCGCGCCCGCTGACGTGCCACCGCGAAGGTGGCCAGTCGACGTGCAACACCGTCAAGGCTCGCCGCTGCGACGCATTCGTGGGCCATGTGCTGTTGGCGCAGGGCTTTCGGCCGTCCAGATCTGGTCACTTGAGGAGATTCGCCGATGGCGAAGCAGTGGAACACATCCAATTGGAGCATTGACGCTGCTCGCGACACCTACGCCATGGCGCATTGGGGCGATGGCTATGTTGATGTGGGCGGCGCCGGCGATATCGTCATTCGCCCGCGCGGCCCTACCGGCCCGGCCCTGTCCCTGCCTGGTATCGTGGCGCGCGCGCGCGATGAAGGCCTGCGGCTGCCGCTGCTGGTGCGTTTCCCCGATATCCTCGCCGATCGGCTGGCCAAGTTGCAGGACGCGTTCGCCAAAGCGATCGGTGAATGGAACTATTCAGGCGGCTATACGGCCATCTATCCGATCAAGGTCAACCAGCAGCGCGGCGTGGCTGGCGAGCTGGTGGCCGCGGGCACGCACGGTTTCGGGCTGGAGGCCGGTTCCAAGCCCGAGCTGATGGCCGTGCTGGCGATGGCGCGGCCGGGTTCCATCGTGATCTGCAACGGCTACAAGGATCGCGAATACGTGCGCCTGGCGCTGATCGGGCTGAAGCTTGGTTTGCGCGTGCATATCGTGATCGAGAAACTGTCCGAGCTCGACCACGTGTTTGCCGAAGCCAGGGCGCTGGAGGTCGAGCCCTTGCTCGGCGTGCGCGTGCGGCTGGCCTCCATTGGCGCGGGCAAGTGGCAGAACACCGGCGGCGACAAGGGCAAGTTCGGCCTGTCGCCCGACCAGGTGCTGACGCTGATCAAGCGGCTCGATGCTGCCGGCCTCAAGCACACGCTGAAGCTGCAGCACTTCCACATGGGCTCGCAGATATCCAACGTGCGCGACATCGCCAACGGCATGCGCGAGGCGACTCGCTACTTCGTCGAGCTGACCCGCATGGGCGTGCCGTTGGAGATCGTCGATGTCGGCGGTGGCCTCGGCGTCGACTACGAAGGCACGCGCTCGCGCAGCCATAACTCGATCAACTATTCGATCGAGCAATACGCGTCGACGATCGTGCAGTCGCTGGCCGAGGCAGTGGAGGCAGAAGGGTTGAATGCCCCGCATATCCTCACCGAAGCCGGTCGCGCCATGACCGCGCATCATGCCGTGATGGTGGTCAACGTGACCGAGGTGGAAGAAGTGCCGACCGGCGCAATACCGCTGCCGGATGCGACCGAGCCAGCGGTCTTACGCCGCCTGCGCGAAACGCACGAGGAGCTCGGCCGGCGTCCGCCGCTGGAGCTGTTCCACGAGGCCCAGCATCACCTCACCGAAGGTCAGACGCTTTACGCCCTGGGCCAGCTCACGTTGACCGATCGCGCGCGGCTGGACGAGATGTACTACGCCATCGCCAACGCCGTGCGCACGCGGCTGCTGCCGGCCGAGCGCTCGCACCGTCAGGCGCTGGATGAGCTGGATGAAAAGCTGGTCGACAAGTATTTCGTCAATTTCTCGGTGTTCGAATCGGTGCCCGATATCTGGGCGATCGGGCAGATCTTCCCGATCGCGCCTATCGCGCGCCTGGATGAGCAGCCGACGCGCCGCGGCGTGATCGTCGACCTGACTTGCGATTCGGATGGCCGCATCGATCACTATGTTGATGCCGAGGGCGTCGACGTGAGCCTGCCTCTGCATGCGCTGAACGACGGCGAAAGCTATCGGCTCGGCATTTTCATGGTTGGCGCGTATCAGGAAACGCTGGGTGACATCCACAATCTGTTCGGTGATACCGACGCTGTCAACGTGCGTGTCGATGGCGACAGCTACGTCTTTGCGCACAAACGCAGCGGCGATACCACCGACCTGATGCTGGACTACGTCGGCTACGACCTGGCCGCTCTGCGGGCGGCGTATGCCGACAAGATGGCCGCCGCCGGGATGGTTGGCGACGAGGCCGCGCTCCTTACGGAGTCGCTGCACCGGGGATTGCTTGGTTATACGTATCTGGCGGAAATCGCCTGAGCAACGGATTCGCCGCGGAGCCTCCCCGGCGCCGCGCGATCCGCATGCGATTCACGGCTATTGAAGTAAGGATGAGATGATGAACATATTGCTGCTGCTGTTTTTAAGCGTGCTGCAGGGCGTAACCGAACTGTTTCCGGTGAGCAGTCTCGGTCATACCTTGCTGGTTCCCGCGCTGTTTGGTGTCCATCTGGACAAACACACGCCGGCGCTGCTGCCCTTTCTGGTGTCCCTGCATCTGGGCACTGCCATGGCTCTACTCTGGTATTTTCGGGCTCGCTGGATCGCCGTCGCCGCCGGCTTTTTCGGCAGTCTCCGCGGTCGCCCCAGTGAGGACGGGCACCTTGCCTGGGGCCTGATTATTGGGACTGTGCCCGCCGGTCTGGTGGGCCTTTTGTTGGAAAAGCCGCTGGAACATCTATTCCATGACCTGCGCATTGTGGCGCTGGCGCTGATGGTCAATGGCATCGTGCTGTGGCTCGGCGGTCGGCAGCGCAAAGATGAGGCACGGGAGTCCGGCCCGCAACGTCTTACCCTCGTGCAGGCGGCCCTGGTGGGCGTGGCGCAGATCGGTGCGCTGATCCCCGGCTTTTCGCGCAGTGGCCTGACCATGATCGCGGGCAGTCGCGTTGGCTTGAGCCGCAAGGACGCGGCGGAATTCTCATTCCTGCTCGGTACGCCGATCATTCTGGCCGCGGGCGTACTGGAATTGCCGAAGCTGCTGCATGATCACGCCCAGCTTGCTACCGCGGCCCTGGGCGGATTGCTGACGTTTATTGCCGCGTATTTGAGCGTGCGCTTTCTGATGCGCTATTTCGAAGGTCACGGGCGCTTGGCGTCGTTTGGCATTTACTGCATCGTCGCCGGTGCGCTGTGCCTGTGCTGGTTTGCGCTGCACCCGGTTCAAGCCTGAATTGAATCTCTCCCATGTATTTCCGCGTCCGAAGGAAGCGGTATGAAAAGTCTTGACGGCAAAGTGGCGTTGATAACGGGCGCGGCCAGCGGTATCGGCAAGGCGATCGCCGAGCTGTATGCCCGGCACGGCGCCAGCGTGGCGATCGCGGATATCGACCAGCGCGCTGCCGATGCGGTGGCCGATGCGATCAACGCGAGCGGCGGTCGTGCAATCGGCATCGCGATGGACGTCAGCGACGAAGTGGCCGTCAACGCGGGCACTGATGCCGCGGTCAAGGCATTTGGACGTCTGGATATCCTGGTCTCGAATGCCGGCGTGCAGATCGTTAACCCGATCGATCAGTTCGAGTTTGCCGACTGGAAGAAGATGCTGGCGATCCACCTCGATGGTGGCTTTCTCACCACCAAGGCGGCATTGCAGCACATGTATCGGAAGGATGATGCGGGCAAGAGCTTTGGCGGAATCGTCATCTACATGGGCTCGGTCCATTCGCACGAAGCGTCGAAGCTGAAGTCGGCTTATGTCACGGCCAAGCACGGTTTGCTTGGGCTGGCGCGGACGCTGGCCAAGGAAGGGGCGGCGCACGGTGTTCGCTCGCACGTCATATGCCCGGGCTTCGTGCGCACGCCGCTGGTCGAGCGACAGATTCCCGAGCAGGCTCGAGCACTGGGTATCGGCGAAAACGCCGTGGTCAAGGATGTGATGCTGAAGGATACGGTAGATGGTGAGTTCACGACCGTCGAGGACATTGCGCAGACGGCGCTCTATCTGGCGACGTTTCCGTCGGCTGCGTTGACAGGGCAGTCCATCGTGGTAACCCACGGCTGGCATATGCAATAGCCGCTGCATTCAAATCGGCGCACTGTTAGGAGTCCGCCGTACCGGTGGCGCCGTGGCAAGAATCGACTACCCGCTAGGAATATAGATGAGCATCAAGACAGGTTTCATTGGTTTGGGGGCCATGGGTGCGCCGATGGCTACGCATCTCCACGAGCGCGGCCTATTGGTTGCGGTGGCCAACCGCACGCACACGAAGGCGGTGGTACTGGCAGAAAAACTGGGCATAAGTGCACCGGAGACGCTGAGTGAGCTGGCCGCGCAGTGCGGTGTGATCGCGCTATGTGTCACGGCGGATGCTGACGTACTTTCCACGGTCGAAGCGCTGGCGCCGCACCTCAAGCCCGGTGCGATTGTCATTGACCACTCGACCGTGGCCCCGGATACGGCGCGTCGCGCCGCGCTGCGGCTTGGCGAGGTAGGAGCCTCTTTCCTCGATGCACCGGTGTCCGGCGGCGTGGAAGGTGCGAAAAACGGCAAGCTGTCGGTGATGGTCGGCGGCGACGCCGACGTGCTGGAGCGTGTGCGACCGGTACTGGAAGCGTACGCCCTGAAAGTCACCCATCTCGGCGCAGTCGGCGCGGGTCAGGCGACCAAGGCGGTCAATCAGGTATTGGTCGCCGGCATCGCCCAGGCCGTGTGTTCCGGACTTGCTTTGGGCGAGGCGCTGGGCCTCGATCCGGAGCGCCTGATTCCCACGCTCGGCGCGGGTGCGGCTGGCAACTGGTTCCTGGAAAAGCGCGGCACCACCATGCTGCGCGACGAGTTCAGCGTGGGCTTCAAGCTGGCGCTGTTGCACAAGGACTTGGGTATCGTGCGCGGTATCGCCGAGCAGGCCGGTACCGATACCCGCCTCATCAAGCAGTCATTGGCGGATTACGCCGAGCTCATGAGTCAGGGTTACGGCGATGACGATATTTCAGCGTTGATTCGCCTGAAGCGGAAAAGCTGAGCGATTCACACGCCGCCCGGCTTTTCCGGTTACCGATTCCCCGCAGAATTACTTTGCCGCAGATTGTGACGTGGCGATCGCCTGCTTGAAGAAGCCGTAGACGCCGTCGTCATTCATGCGGCGGGCGTTCGAGAGCTCGCCGGCTTTGGTCGAGTAGAGAATCTTGCCGTCAGGCGACACGATGACCGCCGCCGGGATGCCGTTCTTGGTCGGGTCGCCGTAGCGCTTGGTGATGTCGAGGTTGTGGTCGAAGTTGCCCACATCGATCTTCACGACCTGAAACTGCTGGTGGATCAGCGCCGCATTCTTTTCGGTGTTCAGCGCGCGATTCAGCGAGCGGCAGTCTTCGCACCAGTTGGCGCCGAAGATCAGCAGCACCGGCGTGTGCGTGGCCTTGGCGTGTGCCAGTGCGTGGGCAATGTCCGTGTTGGCATCAGCCGTGGTGTCGTAGGGCAATTCGGCGGCGGCGACATTGGCGCCGATGAGCAAGGTGAGAAGCAAAAGCAAACGTTTCATGTGCGCGATCCGTTGCGGGGACGAACGCCGAGCATAACCGTTTGCATGCGCTGTGCGCTTTTGGCCGTCCAAATAAAAATGCCGCGAGTTATGCCATTTTGGCATAACTCGGCTTACCGTTCAGCGCGACTCACTTTCCTTCTTTCAACGCGATGGCGTTGATGCCGGCGCTGGCCAACCGTTGCTTGGTTGATTCCAGGTCAGTGGCCGAACGGAACGGCCCTAGGCGCACCCGGTGGTAGGTCTGGCCGCCGACGCTGACGGATTGGACCGATGCCATGAAACCCTGCATCGCCAGTTTTGCTTTCAGTGTTTCGGCGTCCGACGGATTGGGAAACGCGCCGACCTGCAGCAGGTAGCCGCTGCCTGCGGTAGGGCTGGCGGGCGCAGCGGCGGGTGCCGCGGTAATGGTCTCACTCACGGCCGCCGGCGAATGAGTATCGGCGGGTGCCGACGGCGTGGCGGCAGAGGGTTGAGCCGCAGTTTGCTGTTGGGCGGCTGCCTGCTTCTGCTGTTCGGCACGGGCCTGCGCGCTGATCACTGCATCGGGAATGCGCACTTCCTTTTCTGACAGCACGGAATAGAAATCAAACTGCGGCTTTTTCGGCGCCGAAGCGGCTGCCGGTGGTTGCGCCACGCCAGGATCGCTGCCGCTTTCGGCGGTGGCCTGAGGGTTGGCCTGTGGCACTTCGGGTTTGTGCAAGCTGTCGAACAGCGAGCCGCGCATGACGATGGCCATCATGATCGCGCCGACCACGATGCCGATGACTGCATAACCCCAGCCAGGAAATCCGCTGCTGCTGTTACGCACGGCCTGCCGGCCTTTGCCCTTGCGTGGTGCCATTACATGCTCTCCGGGGCGCTCAGGCCCAACAAACCCAGACCATTCTTCAGTACCTGCCGGGTGGCGACCACCAGCGCAAGTCGCGCATTTCGCAGTGCGGCATCGTCGACCAGGAACTGGTACGAGTTGTAGTAAGTATGAAACGCGTTGGCCAGTTCGCGCAGCCAAGCGGCGAGAATATGCGGCTCCAGATTCGCCGCCGCGGCCTCGACTAGCTCGGGATACTTCGACAGTTCGGTCAGCAGAATCTGCTCGTGCTCGGTGTCGAGCCGTTGAAGATGCGCGAGGCCGTCTTGCAGATCGACGGTGAAGCCCTTTTCAGGTGCCTGGCGCAGCACGCTGCACACGCGAGCATGCGCGTACTGGATGTAATACACCGGATTATCGTTGCTCTGCGAACGCGCCAGATCGATATCGAAGATCAGCTGCGAGTCGGTCTTGCGGGCAATCAGAAAATAGCGTGTGGCGTCGCGGCCGGCTTCATCGATCAGATCGCGCAGGGTGAGATAGCTGCCGGCGCGCTTGGAGATTTTCACCTCTTCGCCGCCGCGCATCACCGTAATCATCTGGTACAGCACGTAATGCGGCCAGTCCTTGGGGATACCAACATCCAGCGCCTGCAGCCCGGCTTTCACGCGCGCCAGCGTGCCATGATGATCCGAGCCGAGCACGGTGACGGCGTTCCCGTAGCCGCGCTGCCACTTGCTCAGGTGATAGGCCACGTCGGGCACGAAATAAGTGTAGGTGCCGTCCGACTTGCGCATGACGCGGTCCTTGTCGTCGCCGTAGTCGGTCGTGCGCAGCCACAGCGCGCCTTCGCTCTCGTACGTATGGCCATGGTCGACCAGCCCTTTCACGGTTTCCTCGACCTTGCCGTCGCTGTACAGCGACGATTCCAGAAAATACACGTCGAAGCCGACGCCGAACGCTTTCAGGTCCAGATCCTGCTCGCGGCGCAGGCTGGCGACGGCGAAGCGACGGATCGCATCGAGATTGTCGACATCGCCTTCGCCTACCACGGTTTCGCCATCGGCAACGACGGACTCGCGGTCGAGATACGCGCGCGCCACGTCGGCGATGTAGTCGCCGCGGTAGCCGTTCTCCGGCCAGCCGCTGTCGTCCGGCAGCACGCCCCGCGCGCGGGCCTGCACCGAAATGGCGAGGTTGGCGATCTGCACGCCGGCATCGTTGTAGTAAAACTCGCGCTTCACGTTCCAGCCGGTGGCAGCGAACAGTCGGCTCAGGCAGTCACCGATAACGGCATTGCGGCCGTGACCCACGTGCAGCGGGCCGGTCGGGTTGGCCGACACGAATTCCACGCCGACCGTCTTGCCAGCGCCGCTCTCGCTGCGGCCGTAGGCTTCGCCACGATCAAAGATTTGCCGTACTTCCGCGTGATACGCGCCGGGTGACAGATAAAAGTTGACGAAGCCGGGACCGGCGATCTCCACTTTTTCCACCAGCCCATTGGCCGGCAGCGCCGCAACCAGCTTTTCGGCCAGTTCGCGCGGCTTGGCGCGCGCCGGCTTGGCCAGCAGCATGGCAATATTGCAGGCAAAATCGCCGTGTTCGCGGCTGCGCGCACGCTCGATCACGAAACCGGGCAAAGCCAGGTCCGCCGGCAGGGTGGTGTCGTTTTGTAAAGACTTGATCGCCTGCAGAACCAGTTCGCGCAGCTGTGCTTTCACGGGTGAGATCGAATGCGGATGGGGCCGGCGATCTTAACAGACCGGTTTGCGCGGCAGGCAGTAACCCGGGTTCAACAGACAGAATGGCCGTCGCGCCGGCTCGTGCGCTGCGCTTGATGCACTGCGGTGTCCCGGCCTGTGGATAAGTCTGTGGGGAAAGCTGGACACTGGTTCTGTCATCGTGACTTGCACGCGAGATGGAAAGCCGCATCCAATAAATAAGCCAATAACATCAGTTACTTGACATGCTTATCTCGACCTTTTGGCATGACAGGGCCCGCAAGTGCCGTTATCACCATTTTGTGTATAAGTTCCCGCAACCTGCAGCGCTCCCTTCGAGACGCGTGGGTCATCTGGTTGTCATGCAGCAAAGCGACCATACGCGGGTGCCTGACATGACTCCCCTCCATGGCATGGCATCCGGAGACGCCGCTCTCTCCCACAGTCAAATCGGCTCCGCGGCGTGGCTCATCCACGCCGTTTTTTTGTGTCCGGGTGGGCGGCTTGGTGTTTTCTATGGCGCCTAATGTTGTTCAGATTAAACCGCGCGCCGCCATGGACACCGGTTCGCCACTGCCGATCACCAGATGATCAAGCACGCGCACCCCGACCAGCCGCAGGGCGTCCCGCAGCTCGTGCGTGATCGCACGATCGGCTGCGCTGGGCTCGGCCACGCCCGAAGGGTGGTTGTGCGCAAAAATCACCGCGCAGGCGTTGTGCTGCAGGCAGGCGCGCACTACTTCGCGCGGAGGTACGCTGGCGCCGTCGACCGTTCCGCGGAACAGCTCCTCGAACGCCAGTACGCGATGGCGGTTGTCCAGATACAGGCAGCCGAATACTTCGTACGGCAGATGGCGCAGTTTGGCCCGCAGATAATTGCCGCTGTCGCGCGGGTTGCCGAGGCTCTGGCCCTGCTGCAATTCTTCGGCCAGACTGCGCCGCGCCAGTTCAAGAGCCGCGGCAATCCGCGCCCGCTTGGCTGGCCCCAGTCCCCCGGCGCGGATCTGTCGCTCGGGGCCACTCAACAGCGCGCCAAGACTCCCAGCGTTGCCCAGCACTTCGCGGCCCAGCGCGATCGCGTCCTTGCCCCGGCTGCCGCTGCCTAGTAGCACGGCCAGCAGCTCCGCATCGGACAGCACGGCGCTTCCGCGGGCCAGCAGTTTTTCGCGCGGACGTTCGCCTTCAGGCCAATCTCGAATACTCATGCGAGCAGACTGCTAGCTTATGACCGCCCGAGACAGCAGACGAAGCAAATGAATCCGGTAAGCTACCGGTCTGCCCGATTGTCAGGCCCGTCTTACATGAGTCTTGCCCAACGCCGCATCTTGCTGGGAGTGTCAGGCGGCATTGCCGCTTACAAGTCCTGCGAACTGGTCCGCCGCCTGCGCGATCTGGACGCCGATGTGCGCGTCGTTATGACCGAGAGCGCCACGCATTTCGTCAGTGCCACGACGTTTCAGGCGCTATCCGGCCAGAGCGTGCGCGTGAGCCTGTGGGATGCACAGGCCGAAGCGGCGATGGGTCATATCGAGCTGGCGCGCTGGGCCGAACGCATTCTGATTGCGCCGGCCAGCGCCGATATCCTTGCGCGGCTGGCGCACGGTCTGGCCGACGACCTGCTGACTACGCTTTGTCTGGCCAGCGCCGCGCCACTCTATGTGGCGCCGGCGATGAATCAGCAGATGTGGGCGCACGCTTCGGTGCAGGCGAATGTCGAGACATTGCGCCAGCGTGGCGTGCATCTGTTGGGCCCCGCCTCGGGCGATCAGGCCTGCGGCGATGTTGGCAATGGGCGGATGCTGGAAGCGCACGAGCTGCGCGACGCCTTGGCCGCGTCTTTTGGCGACGATTCCCTGGCCGGCCTGCAGGTGGTCGTCAGCGCCGGCCCCACGTATGAAGATATCGATCCGGTGCGTTTCATTGGCAACCGCAGCTCTGGCCGCATGGGGTTTGCGGTCGCGCAGGCGGCTGCGCTGGCCGGAGCGCAGGTGACCCTGGTCGCGGGCCCCGTGAGCCTGGCGACGCCGGCTGGCGTCGCCAGGCGCATCGATGTGCGCAGCGCGGCGCAGATGCATGCCGAGGTGCTTTCGGCGGCGGCGCATGCGGACATCTATATTGCCGCCGCGGCCGTTGGCGACTTTCGTCCCAACGAGGTCTCTGCGCACAAGTTGAAAAAGACGTGCGACGGCGCCGGCCTGTCGCTGCAGCTCAGCGAAAATCCGGACATTCTTGCCAGCCTGTCGTCGCGACCGACACATCCTTTTCTGGTCGGCTTTGCCGCCGAAACCCATGATGTGGCCAGCTACGCGCAGCAAAAGCTCAGTCGCAAGGGACTGGACATGATTGCAGCCAATCAGGTCGGCGAGGGGCTCGGCTTTGAGGCGGCCGACAACGCGCTGAGCGTTTACTGGGCCGACGGATCGATAGATCTGCCGCGGGTCGGAAAGGGAGAACTCGCTCGCCAACTGATCGCCCAGGTGGCACACCGCTATCGTGCGAGCCGCGCCGTATGAGTCGCGCGGTGATCGATGTCGCGCTGAAGATTCTGGACGAGCGCCTTGGCAAGAGTATTCCCTTGCCGGAGACGGCCACCATCGGCAGTGCCGGCATGGATTTGCGTGCCGCGCTCGAACAGCCGCTGACCCTGATGCCCGGCGACAGCGTGCTGGTGCCCAGCGGCATCGCGATCCATATTGGCGATCCCGGCTGGTGTGCGCTGATCGTTCCGCGCTCGGGACTGGGGCACAAGCACGGGCTGGTGATGGGCAATCTGGTCGGCGTGATCGATGCGGACTATCAGGGCCCGCTGATGATTTCCTGCTGGAATCGCGGCACGCAGCCGTACACCATTGAGGTGGGCGACCGCATCGCGCAGCTGCTGCTGGTACCGGTGGCGAAGGCACGCGTGAACGTCGTCACGGAATTTGTCGCCAGCCAACGTGGCGCCGGTGGCTTCGGCTCGACCGGTATCCGTTAGGATGGGCTTGGATGCGGTGTGGGTAGGCCCCGCATCGAGAACTTCCGGGGATGGACTATGGCGTTGAGCATGGCGAAGGTTCGCGCGCGACAGTCGCAGGTCGATTGGCGGCGACAGCTGCCGCTGGCTGGCGGTACGCTGCTTTTGCTGCTAGGCCTGTTTTGCGCGTGGCAGACCTACCTGATTGCCGATGAATCCAGCGCGATCGATCACGTCCACGCGGCGCAGGATCAAGCCCTGCGGGTGCTGGCCGCCGAGATAGCCGCGCAGCGCGGGAAGGTGCAAAAGGCTGTCCGCATCGTCGATCCCGCAACGGCGATGGCTGATCCGGCAAGAACGGTGGAAGCGCTGAAACTTCAGCTGCCGCAGTCGAACAAGATTGAGGTTTACAGCGGTGATCTGCGCGAGGTGCTCCACGCGAATTACCACGACTTCGGCTACGCCAAGGCGGCGCAGCTGATGGCTGCCAAAGGTGCCGATGGCCCGACACCCGTGCAAAGCGTGTCAGTCGGTAACGGCGATCGGCATCTCGCCCTGATCACGCCGATGGGAGCGCATCAGGACCCGGCCGCCTGGGTGTGGGTCGAGCTGCCATTTGCGCCGCTGCAGAAGCTGTTCGATTCGGTGTCGCCGGCCGGTGGTCGGCTGGAGTTGCGTCAGGACGACGAGCACGGCGAGTTGAGCCTGGCTTCCCACGGCGCGGCATCGGCAGTAGCCGAAGTGGCGGCCAAGTCGGTGCCCGGCAGCGCGTTCAGCGTCACTGCGGCGTTGCCCGATGCCTTTATTGTTTTGCCGCATGTCTGGCCACTCGCTGCGCTGCTGGCCCTGCTCGGGATCGGCGGCGCGGTTTTCCTGCTCCGCGTGCGCCTGCGGCCAGCAGCACCATTGGTCTCTGAACCCGACGAGGATGTCGCTGTGCCTGAAAGAATCCGGCGGGTTAATCCGCCCGTTGACGCCGTGACAGCTTCTGCCCCCGCGCTGCCCAGCGCGCCGGCAATCAAGCTTGACCCAAGCATTTTCCGCGCTTACGACGTGCGAGGTGTTGTGGGAAAGACCTTGAACGCAGAAGTTGCGCACGCGCTGGGCCAGTCGATCGGCACACTGATGAGCGAGCAGGGCCTGCGCGAAATCGTGGTCGGGCGCGACGGTCGTTTGTCGGGCCCCGAGCTGGCCGGTGCGTTGTCCGATGGCTTGCGCGCGGCCGGTATCGATGTGATCGACCTCGGCGCGGTGCCCACGCCGGTGGTTTATTTCGCGGCGTTCCGTTTCAACACCGGCTGCGGCGTCGCGGTGACCGGTAGCCACAATCCGCCGGATTACAACGGTTTCAAGATCGTGGTCGGTGGGGAGACCCTGGCGGAGGCCGCGATCCAGGATCTGTACCAGCGCATCGCCACCGGCGCACTGAAAAGCGACGGCCTGGGCGCGCTGCGCCAGGTCGATGTGGCTTCCGATTACATCGAGAAAATCGTTGGCGACGTGCAGGCCGAACGTCCGCTCAAGATCGTGGTCGACTGCGGCAACGGCATTCCCGGAGCGCTGGCTCCGCAGGTGCTGGAAGGCGTCGGCTGCGAGGTCATTCCGCTCTACTGCGAGGTTGACGGCACCTTCCCGAACCATCATCCCGATCCGTCAGATCCGCACAATCTGGAAGACTTGATCGTCTCGGTTAAAAGTACCGGTGCGGATCTGGGTATCGCTTTCGACGGCGACGGCGACCGCCTGGGTGTAGTCACGCGTTCGGGTGAAATCATCTTTCCCGATCGCCTGCTGATGCTGTTCGCACGCGATGTCCTGGCGCGTCAGCCCGGTGCTACCGTCATCTATGACGTCAAATGCACCGGCCATCTCAAGGGTCAGATTCTTGACGCTGGCGGCAGCCCGCTGATGTGGCGCACCGGCCACTCGCTGATCAAGTCGAAGATGCGCGAAACCGGCGCGGAGCTGGCTGGTGAGATGAGCGGCCACTTTTTCTTCAAGGAGCGCTGGTACGGTTTCGACGACGGCATCTACGCCGCCGCTCGGCTGATGGAAATTCTTGGTGGCGATATACAGGGGCGCACGCCGGAAGAGATTTTTTCCACGTTGCCCAAGAGCGTCTCTACGCCCGAATTGAAGATCGAACTGGCCGAGGGCGAGCACTACACGTTCATGGAAAAATTCCGCCAGCAGGCCAGCTTTGGCGACGCCACGCTGATCACCATCGACGGCCTGCGCGCGGACTGGCCGGACGGTTGGGGCCTGGTGCGCGCGTCCAACACGACGCCAGTGTTGGTGCTGCGCTTCGAGGCCGATGATGCGACAGCACTCAAGCGCATCCAACAGGTGTTCCGCAAACAGTTATTGGCCGTCGACTTCACGCTGAAGATGCCATTCTGAGCGCTCCTCTCGCACTGCGGAACCAAAAAAGGCCAGCATCGCTGGCCGTTTTTTATCCTGATTTCTGATCGATCCGGCGAGTTGACCGGCTCACTTAATCACGGCGTCGGCTTCGCCTGCGCCGCCTTGATTTCGCGGTAGTGCGTCATTTGCGCGGATTGATCCTGCAGCATCTGCGCGCGCGTCGCCTGCTGACGCTGCAAGGTATTCTGCTGGCCTGTAACCACCGCGCGCTGGCTGGCGATGCTGTCACTGATGAACTTCGGCACCGTTTTCTGGGTGCGCTCGATTTCCGCCGCGCGACCGAGCAGGTCAGTCAGCGCTTTTTCCTGCGTCTTCAGGTTGAGCTGCGTGGTGTGGATCTGTTGATCCAGCGTATCGAGCGCCTGCTGCTGTGAAATCTTGAATGTATTTTCGTCAGGATACGCCTCCAGCATCTGCGCATCAGCGTTGATGCGATCCTGCTCGATACGCTGCTTTTTCGCCTGCTCGGCAGCCAGCTGATTGGCGGCGGCGCGCTCTTCGGGCGTCAGCTGCCGCGGCACGTGCTGAATCACCAGACCTTGGTCGTTCACCGCGTCGAAGCCGTATTTCATGGCCTCGGCGGTGAGGCTGTCGCTGAAGTGCACCTTGCCCTGGGCGTCGTGCCATTTGTAGCGGATGCCGCTGCCGGTGGTTGGCGACTGAGCGATGGCCGCGGTGCTGGCCATCAGCGTCACGGCCGCGAAAATGAATAAACGTTTGTGCATGGAATCCCCCTGTTGGTTCCATTATAACCTTTGATACGGCGCCGCCGACTTCTCCACGCCGGCAAATCGCTAGCCGCCGGAGAACGCTTAGCGCTGAACGCCGTAGCGCTCGCGGTAGGCCAGCAGGCGCTGGTGCTCGTCGGCGAGCTGCGGCCGCTCGCCGGCGTAGGCCAGCACGTCGTCGAGGCTGGTGATGGCGATGACGGGTACGCCGTAATCCGCCTCCACTTCCTGCGCGGCGGAGCGTTCGCCCTGCCCGCGCTCCTGCCGATCCAGCGCAATCAGCACACCCGCCGCGGTGGCGCCCTGCGCGTGGATCAGGGCCAGCGATTCGCGCACGGCGGTGCCCGCGGTCATCACATCGTCGACGATCAGCACCCGGCCTTGCAGCGGCGCGCCAACCAGCGTGCCGCCTTCACCATGATCCTTCGCCTCTTTGCGGTTGTAGGCCCAGGGCAGGTCGCGCTGATGCTGGTCGGCCAGCGCGATGGCCGTGGCCGCCGCCAGCGCGATGCCTTTGTACGCAGGGCCGAACAGCATGTCGACCTGGATGCCTGAATCCACCACGGCGGCGGCGTAGGCGCGACCGAGTTGCGCCAGCGCTGCCCCGGAATCGATCCGGCCCATATTGAAAAAGTACGGACTCAGACGCCCTGATTTCAGAGTGAACTCGCCGAAGCGCAGCACGTCGCGGCTGAGGGTGAGTTCGATGAAGTCGCGCTGGTAATCGTGCACAGGTCGCCTCGCTGGCAATAACGTAGAAATGAGAAAGATTTAGCCGTACCGGTTGGCTGCCGATGTTCCGCGGTGCGGCGTCGACCATGGTAACGCTGCTCGCCGTCCGTGACGTTCGCCCGAGGTTGTTATGATCGCGCATCACTTGCAGGAAAACGTCATGCGCATCATCAGCCTCAACGCCAATGGCATCCGTTCGGCCGCGACCAAGGGCGTATTCGACTGGCTTCGGACGCAGGATGCCGATGTGGTTTGTCTGCAGGAGACCAAGGCGCAGGAGGATCAGCTCGGCGACCCGATGTTCCGTCCCGATGGCCGACACTGCTTTTACCGTGATGCGACCAGCAAAAAGGGCTACAGCGGCGTGGCCATCTATGCCAAACGCCAGCCCGACCAGGTACTCACCGAGCTCGGTTGGGACGAATTCGATAACGAAGGCCGCTACATCGAGGCGCGCTTCGGCAACCTCTCGGTAGTGTCGCTGTATTTTCCTTCGGGCTCATCCGGCGATGAGCGCCAGCAATTCAAGTTCAAGGCCATGGAATGGTTTACGCCGATTCTCGATGGCTGGCTGAAGAGCGGCCGCGATTATGTGATCTGCGGCGACTGGAACATCGTCCACACGAAAAACGACATCAAAAACTGGAGTTCGAACCAGAAAAATTCCGGCTGCCTGCCGGAAGAGCGCGCCTGGCTGGATCTGCTCTTCCAGCAGCGCGGCTGGGTCGATAGCTTCCGCGCGCTGAAGCCCGACGCGGTGGAGTACACCTGGTGGTCCAACCGCGGTCGGGCGCGCGCCAACAACGTGGGTTGGCGTATCGACTATCAGGTGATCACGCCCTCGCTGCGTGATCGACTGACGGACTGCGCGATCTATCGCGAGCAGCGGTTTTCCGATCACGCACCTTATATTGTTGACTATGCCAACTGAGCCGCGCGACGAGCATCGGTCCGCGCGAAAAGTAAAGCGTTCCCGGCCATCGGTCTGGAAATCCTTTGCGCAGCCTGCGGCGTGGACGATGCTCTTGTTCGGGTTTTCATCGGGACTGCCGTTTTTGCTGGTTGCCGGCACGCTGGCGTATTGGCTGAAAGAGCAAGGCATCGTGCTGAAGGACATCACGATGATCGCTAGCGCGGGAATGACATATGCGCTCAAATTTCTATGGGCGCCACTGCTCGACCACTGGCGCCTTCCCGGCTTTTCGCGTCTGGGTCGTCGGCGCGGCTGGCTTCTGTTTGCGCAGCTCGGCGTGGTGGCCGGCCTGCTGGCGATGGCTTTTTTGACGCCGGCGAAACTGATACCTTTTGTCGCCGCTACGTTATTAGTGGCTTTTTTCGGCGCCACGCAGGATATCGCCGTCGATGCCTACCGTATCGAAATTGCGCCGGTTGCTGCCCAAGGTGCGCTGGTCGCAACTTATTCGCTGGGCTATCGCATTGCGCTGATTCTGGCTGGTGCTTTAGCGCTGATTCTCGCGGACCATATCGCTTGGAGTTGGGTCTATCTGGTGATGGCCATTGCCATGGGTATACCGATTGCGGCGACCTTGTCCGCGCGCGAGCCTGAAGTGCGCTTGGTCGCTGCGCGCGGATGGCAAGCGGCGATGCGGGAGAGCGTGGTCGATCCCTTTGCGGATTTCTTTCGTCGCTATGGCTGGCATATAGCCGGTGTAACGCTGCTATTTATTTTGCTGTTCAAGATTCCCGAGCAGGCCACTATCGGCGGCGTCATGAGCCCTTTCTATCGCGACATGGGATTTTCCAAGACTGAAATCGGCAGCATCACCAAGATCTACGGTATCTGGATCGGCATCGTCGGGGTCTTTCTTGGCGGTGCCGCTGTAGCGCGATGGGGCGCGTGGCGATCGCTGGGCGTCACCGTTGTGCTGTGTGGCTGCAGCAATCTGCTGTATCTGGCGTTGATTGCGCACCCGGGGAACCTGATCGTGCTGACCATGGTGATTTCTGGCGAGAACCTCACCCTCGGCATGCTGGGACCGCCGACGGTGGCGTTTCTTTCTTCGCTGGTCAATCGCGAGCACACGGCCACCCAGTACGCACTGCTCAGTTCGATGGTCAATCTACCGGGCAAGTTGCTGGGCTTCTTTGCCGGGGGCATTGCGACGACTACGGGCTATGGCGAGTATTTCGTGATCACCGTACTGTCGATCCTTCCTGCGACGCTGTTGTTCTTCTATCTATGGCCGCGGTTTCGTCACGCCGATTCACCGGCGGCAGGAGCGGAGTAGATCGCGCCCAGTACGCGGGCTCCACGCGCGCCGGTAACGGCCGGTAAATTGCCTGGCAGCCCAAGCAACCGCTGACGCGCCAGCCACGCAAAAGCGGTGGCCTCCAGGAAATCCGGGTCGATGCCGTGTGCTGCCGTGCTGCTGACCACGCGCGGCGCGAGCAGTTCGGCCAGTCGCTGCATCAGCCGGTGATTGTGCGTGCCACCACCGCAGACGAGGACGTCAGCGGAGGGTGGCGTTTGCCGCGTGATGGCCTCCGACACGCTGCGCGCGGTCAGCTCCAGCAGTGTGGCCTGCACATCGGCAGGGCTGAGGTTGGCAAGGTGTGGATGCGTCGCCAGCCAGCTCAGATGGAAATGTTCGCGCCCCGTGCTCTTGGGCGGCGCGAGCGCGAAATAAGGGTCGGCCAATAGCGCTTCGAGCAGCGGTGTATCGACAGTGCCGCTGGCCGCAAACGCGCCGTCGCGGTCAAAAGCTTCGCCGCGGTGACGAAGGCACCACGCGTCGAGCAGCCCGTTTGCCGGACCGGTATCGAAGCCCAGCACGTCGCCATGCGCATCCAAGACGGTGATATTGGCAATCCCGCCCAAGTTCAGCACCACGCGGCTGTGGCCTTCGCGCGCCAGCAGCATGGCGTGCAGTGCGGGTAACAGCGGTGCACCCTGCCCGCCGGCCGCAATGTCCGCGCGGCGAAAGTCGGCAACCACGTCGATACGGCAACGCTCGGCGATCACGCTGGCGTCGCCCAGTTGCAGGGTAAAGGGATAGTCGCCGCCTGGCCGATGGCGCATCGTTTGGCCGTGAGAGCCGATGGCGCGCACCGATCTTGCCGGCGTGCCGCTTTGCTGTAGCAGTTGCAGCGCGGCTTCGGCGAAGCAGTGTGCAATTTCGACGTCCAGACGTCCAAACGCATCGAGGTCAAGCGTGGCCTCTTCCTGCATCAAGGCGAGCATTCGCTCCCTCAGCGATGCAGACCAGGGGTGCGCGTAGGTTGCCTTAACCTGAGGCGTGCCGCCCGCAAAGCTGACCAGAGCGGCATCGATGCTGTCTGCGCTGGTGCCGGAAATCAGCCCAAGATAGAGCGCCGAATCGTCAGTCACGCCGGCGTTGCGCTCAGTTGTCGTTGTTGGCGGGCGCGCTGGCCTTGGCCAGCTTGATGCGCGCGTCGAGCTCGGTCAGTCGCGCCAGCTGCGGCTGCACGACCTGCGATTTGAACCTTGCCAATTGCGCCGCCGGCAACGGCTCCGGTTTCGGCAGCGTCACCGTCTGCGGATTGCGCTGCGTGCCGTTGACGCGGAATTCGTAATGCAGGTGCGGCCCCGTGGCCAGGCCGGTCATGCCGACAAAGCCGATCACCTGTCCCTGGGTGACGTGCTGACCGATGCGCTCGCTGCCGAAGCGCGACATGTGGCCATAGGCAGTGCTGATGACGTCGGTGTGCTGGATGATGACGAAATTACCGTAGCCGTTCATCCACCCTTTGAACTTGATCACGCCATCGCCGGCGGCGTGGATTGGCGTACCGGTCGGCGCTGCGTAATCCACGCCTTTGTGCGCGCGCATCAATCCAAGGATGGGATGCAGGCGCGCCGAGCTGAACGTGGACGAGATACGGGTGAAATCCACCGGGATGCGCAGGAATGATTTCTGGATCGGACGGCCGTCTTCGCTGAACCAGCCGTAGTCGCCGCCGGCCTTCTTGAACCGATAGGCGGTGTAGCGCTGGCCTTGGTTGATGAATTCCGCCGCGACGATGTTGCCTTCGCCGTAGCGGACGCCATCGCGGTAGACGTCATCGTAAATCACCGTAAAGCTGTCGCCCTCGCGCAGATCCTGCACGAAATCGACGTCGTACTTGAACAGGTCAGCGAGCTTGCCGACCATGGCGGCATCGAGGCCGGCCTGATCGCCAGCGGCGTAAAGACTGCTGTGAATGACGCCGTGTGCTACTTGTTCGCGCGTGTCCATGTCACGAGGCTGGATGCTGACCGTCGGCTGGTCGCCGTCGAGACGGACCGTCGCGCGGTTGGCGTCGTCCTGATCGAAGCGCAGGCCTTTGAGAACGTGGTTGCTGCCCAACAGGAAATCGAACTCCTCCCCCGGATGTATATGGTGCAGCGCCGTTTTCGCGGCGCCGGACGCGTCCACGACCTTCTGCAAATCGGTCATGCTCAGGCCGCGGCCGGTAAAGATGTCCGAAAGGCTTTGCCCCGGCTGCACGCGAACCGTTTGCCAATCGTCCACCGCAGGCGCCGGTGCGCTGACCTCAGCAACTTTGGGCAGAGCAAGCTTCAGAACCGTGTGCGCTTCAGGCACCAGCGCGGGTCGCATCGCGCTTGCCCATGCGGGCATGATGAAACCGGACAACAGCGTGATCAGCAGCGCCATACCGGCGAGCACCCAGCGCTCGCGATGCCAGTGGATAGGTTCAACGACATCGGACTGGTGAAACGACCAGTGGGCGAAGCGCTCGTAAAAATGCGAGTGCTGCTGCTGCGCTTTGCGGCAAATGGCCTGTTTGCGCGCCTTGCGCGCCTCCTGCTTCTCTTCCGCCATTTCGACACGCCCCGCAGATACGTTCACAAACAGGTCGTACCATAGCGGCCGTGTCTAAACAGCGTCAACGTCCTTTTGCATCAAGGGTTTGCGCGCTATTTTCGATTAACGCACAATTAACGTTTTGGCACAGTCAGTTTCCATCGGCCGTCACTCCACCACTTAGCGATCTGAGGCAAACACGAATGAACGAGCTTGAGCAGGCGTTGGCAACGATCACCCGAGGCGCCGACGAAATCATCAAGCGTGAGGAGCTGATCGAACGTTTGAAAAGCGGCCGACCGCTGCGCATCAAGGCGGGCTTCGACCCGACAGCGCCCGACCTGCACTTGGGCCACACCGTATTGCTGAACAAGATGCGCCAGTTTCAGGATCTGGGTCATCAGGTAATTTTCCTGATTGGCGACTTCACCGGCATGATCGGTGACCCCACCGGCAAAAACGTTACTCGCAAGCCGCTCACCCGTGAGGACGTGCTGGCCAATGCGGAGACGTACGCCAGCCAGGTCTACAAGGTATTGGACAAAGAGCGCACCGAGCTGCGTTTCAATTCCGAGTGGTTCGGCCAGATGTCGGCGGCCGATCTGATCAAGCTGGCGGCGCAGCACACGGTGGCGCGCATGCTCGAGCGCGACGATTTTGCCAAGCGCTATGCGGCGCAGCAGCCGATCGCCATCCACGAGTTCCTCTACCCGCTGGTGCAGGGCTATGACTCGGTCGCGTTGAAGTGCGACGTCGAGCTCGGTGGCACGGATCAGAAATTCAATCTGCTGATGGGTCGAGCCCTGCAGGAGCATCACGGCCAGCCGCCGCAGATCGTGCTGACCATGCCGCTGTTGGAGGGTCTGGACGGCGTCAACAAGATGTCCAAATCGCTCGGCAACTACATCGGCATCAACGAGCCGGCCATCGACATGGTGACCAAGACCATGAAGATTGGCGACGAACTGATGTGGCGCTGGTTCGAGCTGTTGAGCTTCGACGTATCACTGGAGCAACTGGCGCAAATGAAGCGCGAGATCGCGGACGGTTCCCTCAACCCGCGCGACGCCAAGCTGCGCCTGGCGCGGGAACTGGTCACGCGCTTCCACGATGCGGCCGCTGCCGACCAGGCTATTGCCGGCTGGCATGCCGTGGTGCGCGGAGAAGGGGATACGTCGTTGCTCCCGTTGAACGACATCGCCGTTCCGGCCGAAGGCATCCGGCTCGCGGCGTTGCTTACGGCTGCCGGCATTACCGTGAGCAATTCAGAGGCGGGCCGCAAGTTGAAGGAGCGGGCCGTGCGCATCGATGCGGAGGTCGTCGAGGACGCGCAGCGCGTCTTCAGCGTGGGATTCGAAGGCGTGCTGCAGGTCGGCAAGCGCAACTTCGCCCGCGTGCGGCTCGTCGCGGCCTGAAAATCGGTGGGTGACGACGGCGGGGCACGCCGATTTCCAAATTAGCTCTTGTGCTTTTTTCTGTAGCTCGTATGATGCGCGGCCCGGAGTCGTCCATGCAGTTTTTGACGAGTCGCGGCATCTTCGAAAAAGTGAAATGAAGGTGTTGACGGCCACAAAAAACGATATAGAATGGGCGGCTCACCTAGGACGAAACGTCTTAGACGCAACACGAGGAA
>Ga0302305_1000432_pt1 | contig 25916 bp, 8 predicted proteins | sample III_Palsa_E2_3_FD_198764 | JGI IMG/M metagenome (GOLD analysis project Ga0302305, IMG submission 198764) | Peat permafrost microbial communities from Stordalen Mire near Abisko, Sweden - III_Palsa_E2_3 | ecosystem: Environmental > Terrestrial > Soil > Palsa > Peat permafrost | place: Sweden... | reverse complement strand
GCCACGATTGCCCTGGGCTTCATAACCTGCGCAGTTCTTATCGGCGCCCAAACAACGGCGGCTCCAAAGGTTGACGACAAGACTCCCCCCACGCTCGCTGAGCGAATCTCCAGCATGAAACACATGCCGGGCCTCTTGCCGCTTGATTGGGACGGCGCATCCGGGAAACTCTATCTCGAAGTCCCTCTCGACGGCGATGCAACTCACACGCAATCGAAAGACCTTCTTTACGCCGAATCGTTGCCCTGGGGCACCGGCTCTAACGATCTCGGACTGGACCGTGGGCAGGTCTCCGACGGTATCGTCGTTCGTTTTGAACGGACCGGCCCTAAGCTGCTGTTGGTCCAACCCAACCTTGCCTTTCGTTCAAGCTCAACCGATCCCATGGAACAGCTTGCGGTCAAGCAGTCATTCCCTGAATCGGTGCTTGCCGGCTTCAAGATCGAGGCGGAAGCTCCAGACGGTACGGTACTGGTCGATGCCACGGACTTCTTCTTGCGCGACTCACACCACGTCACTGAAGCACTCAAGCAATCGAAACAAGGAGAGTACAAGCTTGACCCTGCTCGCTCCGTCATCGAACTCGATCGCACGAAAGCCTTCCCGAAGAATACGGAGGTCGAAGCAGAGCTTACCTTCGCTTCAGATAACGGGGCTCACGACGCTAACTTTGTAAACGACGTAACTCCTGACCCGCGCTCGCTCACAGTGCGCGAGCACCAGAGCTTTCTGGAGCTTCCCCCTCCCGGTTTTATACCGCGTCGCTTCTCCCCGCGCGCCGGTTACTTCCCCGCAACCTACCGTGATTACAACGCACCTCTGGGCGAGCCGCTCGACCAGAACTTCATCATCCGTCACCGTCTCATCAAGCGCGATCCCTCCTGCACGCACGCTTGCGTAGCTGTTGCGCCAATCCAGTACTACGTCGACAGCGGCGCGCCGGAGCCGATCCGTTCCGCTCTCATCGAAGGCGCACGCTGGTGGGACACAGCCTTTCAAGCCGCTGGATGGGCGCCCGGCACATTCCGCGTGGACGTGCTGCCACCCGGCGCCGACCCTATGGATGTCCGCTACAACATCATCCAGTGGGTGCATCGCTATACACGTGGCTGGAGCTACGGTGCGGCCATCACCGATCCCCGCACCGGTGAGATCGTCAAAGGCAATGTCACGCTGGGCAGCCTCCGCGGTCGTCAGGATTATCTGATTGCAGAAGCCCTGTTGAGCCCTTATGTCGCAGGCAAATCCTCCAGGCCTGAGGATGATCCCATCACGCAATTCGTTCTTGCCCGCATACGCCAGTTAGCTGCTCATGAAACGGGCCACACCCTGGGTCTCGCGCATAACTTCGCAGCTTCCAGCTTTCCTCACACCCCGGACCAGTCGGTCAGCGTCATGGACTATCCCCATCCGTATATCACTCTCGACAAAAACGGAATACCGGACATCTCTCATGCCTACGCAGCCGGCATAGGACAGTGGGACAAGGTCGCTATCGACTATGGCTATCGCGAGTTCGATAAGAACGGCAAGCCGGCAGAAGATGCCACAGCCCTTGACAGCATTCTCACCCAATCCGAGAAAACCGGCCTCATCTTTATCACCGACGACGATGCCCGGCCTCTAGGCAGCGCCCATCCACATGCTCACCTGTGGGACAACGGCACAGACCCCGCAGATGAGCTTGATCGAGTCCTCAATATCCGGGCGGCTGCTCTCTCCCGCTTTGGCGAAAATGCGATCAAACCCGGCACTCCCATGGCGCAGCTTGAAGAAACCCTCGCGCCGTTGTACCTCTTCCACCGCTATCAGACAGAGGCCGCAATTAAGGAGATCGGCGGCCTCGATTACCGCTATAACCTTCGCGGCGACGGCCAGATCGGTCCTGCGATCGTCGATCCAAAGGAACAGAAAAAAGCGCTCGACATCGTATTGAAAACACTCGCTCCACAAACGCTGACCCTGCCTGAATCCATTCTTTCCATTCTGCCGCCACACCCTCCGGCTCTCAGCCGCACCCGTGAATCTCTGCCGTCACACACCGGACTGACCTTCGACCCCATCGCCGCGGCCGAGGCCTCAGCGGACCTCACTCTCACGGCGCTGCTTGACCCCGCCCGCGCCAGCCGGCTCATCGAATATCACATGCGGGTCCCGGCTTCGCCAGCGTTGCGTTTTGTTCTTGAGGGCATCTCGAAGACGACCGCCGAACGCCCTGATGCCGGTCATAGCATGTCTTCCGAAGTGGAACGTGCCGTCGAGTTCCGCGGCCTCGAGGCGATGCTCGCACTGGCCGTCAATCCATCGGCATCGAGCCAGGCGCGGGCCATTACGAGATCTCATATTGACGACTTGTTGAAGGAATTGACAGCCGCGCCTCCCCTGCAGGACACCGCGGAGGCCATCCACCGGGCAGATTTCCTCGACAGAATCCGTGAATTCGAAAAGGACCCCGGAAAGTTCGTTCCTGCCAAGCCCATCGAGGCGCCCCCAGGAATGCCTATCGGCGATGACGAGTGGTAATCCGAGCGTGACCGGCGAGCCGGGGATATAGGCTGCGTCCTTGAGAAATATTGGAATCGTTATCAGCACTTAGTAACATCGTGAACCCCTAGCAATCCGTTGACAATGCCACATCGAGATGGGTAAACTCCTTCCGTAAATGATAACGTTCATACTTTGGTTGTGACGATTGGCCATGCTTGTTCTCCTATCCAAATCTGGTTTCATCGATTTTGGTTTCATTGATCACCGGCACCGGTCGGTTCGTCCGTATGCGGCGTTTCCATCCCGCCTCTTGCTCCTTGCCGCGTCCTTCTTTTTCGGCGTGATCGGCGTCGCAGAGATTCAGGCGCAAACGCTGGACACCCTGACCTTCGGCAACGCCACGTCGGAGAGCGGCCATGGGCTTACGACAGCCTTCTTTGGAGAGGTCACGCCCCCGTCGCTGGTGACGGCTGGTGGAGGCGTAACGCCCAGCAATCCTTCGACAACGGGACCCAGCCAGGCGGTAACCAGCGGCGCGCTTGCCCAGTCCGGACGCCAACTGCTTCCCCGCACGCCCAACGCCGACGTCTATGGCGGCCAAATGACCTTCACCATGAAGGTCGACCCTGTGCAGCAGAACTACCTTACGGTCAAGTTCTGGGGCTCGGACACGAACGCGAATGAATGGCTGGTGCTGGATTGCAACGGCCTGGAGGTTGGCCCGCGCCACGACTTCATTGGTGACCCCAACCAGGACAATAGCGAGGGGGAGATGTTCTGGAACTTCTCAACCGCGTGGTATCCAGGCCGCTGGATCTACCGGACGCTGCCGTTGCCGCTGAGCCAGACCATGGGCCAAACCACCGTGACGTTGACGGTCCGCTCACTGGGCGTGATCTCCTACTACGCTTCCGGCGCATACTTCGGCGACTATCAGGAGTTGATGAAATCGCCTACTCCGGTTCTCTATGAGGCAGTCACCCATACCAACTCGTACTTCGACACCTCGGCTGAACTCCAGGGGGTGGGGCCGACGGTGCTGACGCCGCTGTCGACGCCGACGGCAAGCTCGGCGATCTCAAGCATCGAATCGGGCGTGAACTCGCAAGCTAAGACCTTCATCAATGCATCGCCCACCTCCCTGGCTCCGTTCGATGTCGATTATCTCGCTGAGGTCTATGGGACGAGCTGGAGCACGTACAAGGGCAGCTCGGCGATCGTGACCCAGGTCATCGCCGGCATCGATGCCATGGTCACGGCCTATGCCGCGGCGCCGACGACCTATATGGGCACCTTTGGCAACGATAGCTGGGGCGGCCCCTTCGGGCCGGTAGGAGACGCGATTCGGCTGCTCTGGCCGGAGATCAACACGGGTACGACGATGTCGACGACGGTGGCCTACGGGGGCTCGCTGGGCACGGTCTCGCGGACGACAGCATGGTCGACGGCGTTACGAGCGAGCGTCGATTACGGACGCTTCAATCGCCGCGGCATTACCAACCAGTCGATCTTTGAAGCAATGGACATCTATACCGCCAACCGTGGCCTGGAACTGGTGCAGTCCAGCAACGCACTGTACGAATCGGAAGCACTCCGTTACTTGAACGAGTGCTCCGGCATCAGCCCGTGGCTGGGCAACGACCAGCCGGGCGAGGGGCCGACACCCGTCTACGGAACGGCCCCCAATGGGCCCAACTGGTACATGATGACGACCGCGGGCACCAGCAAAGAGATCGGCTTCGTCGGCAGCGATTATGGTGAGGTGGGCGGAGAGATCTACCGTATGGGGATCGTCTCGGGCAACGCCGCGATACAGGCACGGGGCCTGGTCTTGATGCAGGCGCGCGCCTACTTTCGCTATACCGGCACCGATCCCAACAACTACCTGATCATGCTGGGCGCAGAGCCGGTCGGGGTGCGTAACGATCAGGAGATGCCGGGCCACACGGTTTACCTGGGGCGCGAAGCTTCCGACGACTTCCTCGTCGCCAGTCAAGGGGCGTCCGTAGCCGGGTCGAATTTGCTCGGATACTTTCAGCAGGCCATCAACCAGGGCCAGATGTGGCCGGCGGTGGAAGGCTGGGGCAACAGCGATGAGTATGGGGCAGAAAACCAAATGCCGCTCCTTCCCGACTATTGGACTGCAGCCTCAACGCAAGCGCAGACCGGTGCGTTACTGCCCGAGACCAACAATGCTGGCCTGCCGAACTTCGCCTGGGCCGACCCCCAAAATATGACGGTCGCGGTCAAGTACGGCAGCGGCGCGACGGAAGAGAACTTCTACGCCGACATGCTCTGGCACGAGCCGTACTACATCAACGGCATGGCCAAAGTCTTCGACCTGACCCCAACCCAGGCGCGGGACGTCGAGGTGATGCTACAGGATGAGCAGTTCACCAGCTCCGGCGTCACTCTGATGGGGTCAGATGTGACGGACGGGACCTACGAGCCGTGGGACAACCCAACCATGGTGTCCGCGGGCCAGCCCTTTACAGAAGCCGTCCGTTCCGACCTCACTACGATTCCGTCGACGAACCTGGACGGCGGCCGCGGCAACGGTTACACCCTGCGCTGGGGCCACTGGCTCGTCGGCATGAATGGCTATCAGTTGTCCACGGGTACGGCCTACGAGATGAAGATGCCGTCGGACTTCACCTCCGGCACCGACCTGATCTCCGGGAAGACGTTCACGGGACAGATCACGCTACAGCCGCAGACCGCCGTAGTCTTCTACATGACCAACAGCATTGATCCTGCACCGGCACCAAACCGGGTACTGTACCTCGGGGCCACTGGCAGCAATAGCGAGGTCATCTTGAACTGGAACGCTGCCGGGGGCGCGAACTACTACACCGTCCTGCGGTCTACTACCTCAGGAGGGCCATACAGCGTCGTTGCCAACGGCCTCACCCAGGTCCAGTATGTCGACAACACTGTGACGAATGGATCGAAATACTACTACGTCGTGGCCACATACAACGCGGCAGGTCTGACGGGCGGGAACTCGCCACAGGCCACAGCAACGCCGATGGCCTCGGAGAGCGCGGGCCTGCCTCCACCCTGGGCCAATGCCGACATCGGCACGGTGGGAGCGACCGGAAGCGCAACCTACAGCAGCGGCACCTTCACGGTCAACGGCAGCGGAGCGGACATCTGGAGCAATGCCGATCAGTTCCAGTTCGTCTATGCACCTCTCATTGCCAATGGATCGATCACCGTCAAGGTGGTGAGCCTGCAGAACACCAACGCCAATGCGAAGACCGGCATTATGATCCGGCAGTCGCTCAACTCCGAAGACCTCAACGTCGACCTCATCCTGACGCCGGCCAACGGGGTACAGCTTAACCGGCGCTACGCGCTCGACGGCGGCAGTTCCACCGTCGCCAGCCAAACCGGCATCGCAGCCCCCTACTGGCTACAGTTGGCCTATACAGACCAGAACACCTTCACCGGCTACATCTCGCCGGACGGCGTCACCTGGACCGAACTCGGGACCACCGGCCTGGGCAACTGGGTCGCGGGGGGCAACTTCATCGGCATGGTGGACACCTCCCATAACAACGGCACACTCAGCACCGCCGTCTTCAGCAACGTCACGCTGACCGGCGTGCCCACCGACACCACTGCAGCCGTTCCTTTGCTCTCGGCAACGATAGTCGGGGAACAAGTAAATCTGAAATGGGGCGCAATCACGGGCGCAACCGGCTACAACCTGAAGCGCTCTTCGACGTCCGGCGGCCCGTATACGGCGATTGCAGCAAACACCGGCAGCGTGAGCTATGTGGACAGCTCTGTTACGGCCGGCTCCACCTACTACTATGTGGTCTCGTCACTCAATGCAACAGGCGAAAGCGCGAACTCAAATCAGGTAAGCGCCATACTTCCTGGTTTCTCTCTATCTCCCGGCTCAAGTTCCATGTCGATCACCGCGGGTTCATCGGCGTCCGTGCCGTTCACCATACTGGCAACGGGAGGATTCACGCAGCCGATCACGTTCTCCTGCTCAGTCCCCGGCGTCTCGGTGACGTGTACGTTTGCGTCTCCCGTCTTGACACCGGCTGGCGCAAGCACGGCAACCAGCGTAAGCGTGGCATGGCCGGCAGGCGTCGCCCAGGTGGAACGCCCGTCCAACGGCAGACACGGGCGCATAGTAATCCTGAGCGCAATTGGTTTCCTCCTGATCGGTTTCAGGTTCCGAAAGAAGGACCGGCTGTTCAAATCTGGCCTTGGCAAGCTCACGCTGCTTCTGCTGGCGTTGCTTCCCGCAGCGGCCTTCATCTCAGGCTGCGGTGGATCCAACAACGCCCCAGGCGGCGCTCCTGCTGCGCCTCTGACCCACACGCTGACGATCACCGGTACAGCGGGACAACTCATCCAGACAACCACCGTGAATCTGATAGTCACTGTGAACTGACCTAACGAACGATATAGAAGGTATGGGCAACGGGTAATGCGCTCTGTACCTTCGGTTCCATCGAACGCCCATACTGCCACGCGACGACAGTCACCGCGATCGGAAATTTGGCTCGTACAGGAATATCTGTGAAGGTGAGTACATCCCCACTAACTGTCGCTGGGCCTTCGCGCACATAAAAAGATACGGGCAGGTGGGCGCTCGAAGTGGCCTTCAAACGGATGCTGCCGATGCCCTTCTTCTGGTCAGGAATGTTGGTGAAGTCAATATGTTGCGCTGTTCCTTCTTTATTGACCGCAGGAATATAGATGTGCGCCTGTTGCACCGCAGGCCGGTACTCCGCGTCGCCGGGATGGGTGGCAGCGAAGACCAGTTCATACTTTCCTGAACCGTTGACTCCGCCGGGCAGCGTCTCCTTCTGCATGGCGACCCGGAAGAGGTTAGGTGCAATCTGCTCAACGGGCCCCTGAATGACTCCTATCTGGATTGGGGCACCGCCGTTAGCATGGCCGACAGGCGATCCGGCGGGAAGACCTGTCCACACTGCTGGACGTGGACTGCCACCCGGCACCCCATCGTAGAAAGCGCCGTGAAGCTCGAATGTGATGCCATCGGCTTCCGGCTCAAACTTCGGCGTCAGTTGCAGGTGCGTATTGGTCTGGGGGACCATGGCGCCGTCCTGAACAAGGCCAACAAGCTCCACCTTGAGACCACGGTCTACGGCTTCATAGCGTGCTGTTTCCTTCGCCAGCTCTTCATCGAAGTACCAGAAGGCCTGGTCGGGGTCGCCCTTGTACTGTCCTACCGGTGCGGGCGGTGCCAGCGGGGGTTGATTGCCACGCCATTTATCGACCAGCCAGCCGGTCTTCGTGGGGTCGATGGGCAGCAGTAGGGGGGCCGACGTACCCGGCCACTTCTTCGGCATCCGGTATTGGACTGCCTTGCGAAGGTAAAGGCCGAGGTAGTCTACTTTCTGATCCGTGCTGGCGAAGTGCCCCTGGGCTGGGTTGGCCAACATACTCAGCGGCGTCAGCGGGTGCTGCTTGCGGTCCCTGAGGCCATTCGCGGCCCAGGTGCCGGCGGCTTCATACTCGCCCATGGTTTCAAGCGCAGGAACATAGTCGATTTTCTTATCGCCCCAGATGTCAGGCGCATAGATGGGATCGCGAAAGTAGGGCCACTGTCCACTCACGGAGATGGCCGCCAGTGTGCGCTCGGGGTTCCATGTGGCGAAGTAGTACGGCCAACTGGCGGCTGCGGAGTGGCCCATGGGTACGACAGGAACGAAGTTGAGTTCGTTATAACCAGAGATGCCGGCGAGATCTTTCATGATGCCGTTGAAGGTATCGCCGGCGCCCTGGTCGAAGCGGAAGACGTGATCGAAGGACGGCGAGACCCACATCTCGGCAAAGTCCAGATCGGCAAGCGTCTTGCGAAAACGGGGGTTCTCCAGGATCGAGCGCTCCTCCATATTGTCCTGCGCAACCACTACGCCGCGGAGGAGATGGCTGCCAGGTGGCACCCACAGGAAGGCCCGCGCTGGGCCCGGCGGCTTCTCGGATTTCGCCGTCACAGACCATTGCCACACGCTTTGAAGACCTTGCGCGTTTGCTGGCAGACAAACATGCGCTACGGAGATCAACACCAGAAGCAGGAAGCATCTCCGCCGATCTGGCATGGCCTCCTTCAGTGTCGCCGAGCTTACCCGCGTCGTCTTCGAGCTCACTGCGGCAGCTCCTCCCGCCCAGTGAGGGTCAGCTTCGCCTGTTGTCCCGGGCCGTTCCCAGGTTGTGAACCGCCCACGCTGACCGTATAGTCTCCACCTGCAACGGCGCGTACACCTTGAGCGTCCACTACCGACAACTGTCTCGGTCCCAGTTCAAAGGTCAGCCGCCGCGTCTCACCTGCCCGAAGATGCACGCGCTGAAACCCTTCCAGGGCCAGCTTTGGCGCAACCCCACCCTGCGGCGGCGTCACATACAACTCCGCCACCTCGTCGCCGTCGCGCGTTCCGGTATTGGTCACATCCACCTCAGCCGTTAAGCTGCCACCAGCCACCACCTTTTCCGCCGACAAACTCAGCTTTGAGTATTCAAACTTCGTATAGCTCAACCCATCGCCAAAACGGAACAGCGGCTGCCCCTTGTAGTACCGGTACGTCCGCCCTGCCATGGCGTAGTCCTCAAACGCAGGCAGATCGTCCACGCCTGCATAAAACGTTACCGGCAGACGCCCCGCCGGATTGTTGGCTCCCGTCAGAGTCTCCGCAATGGCCTGCCCGCCAGCCTGCCCCGGATACCACGCTTCCACAATCGCATTGGCATGGCTCTTTGCCCACCCTGTGGCCAGTGCGCTTCCATTCAGCAGCACCACGACCAGCGGCTTCCCTGTCGCCGCCACCGCTTCCAGCATCTGCTCCTGCACCGCGGGTAACTGGATGTCCGTCCGGTCGCCGCCGCTGAATCCCTCCCCGGTCACCTTCATCTCCTCGCCCTCAAGCCTTGACGACAGCCCCACCATCGCCACCACGATATCTGCGTTGCTGGCCGCGGCCACAGCCTCCTTCCTCAGCGCCTCCGCTGGCGCGTTCCACTCCAGCGTCACGCCTCCGCCGAACAACGCCGACTCGTGGACATACTCCACCCGCAGCCGGTGAGCCTTCGTATCCGCCACCTGCACCGGCTTCTCGTTCTCCGTGAACTTTTCATCCGCCCCTTTGCTCCGGTCTGCCACCAACGCGTCGTCCAGCCACACCTTGTACACATCCGACCCCCGGCTATTCGCCAGGCGCACCCCCAGGTCATACTCTCCAGCCACCGGCGCCGTAAACGTCCCCGTCCAACGCACCGAGTACGCCTTCGAAGACACTCCTTCCACCGGCGAGTCCGCATTCCAGTCGAAGTCAATCTGCTTGTCCACCCGTGTCACCACGGGCTTCCCTGCAAACGCCGTCCCATTGAAGTACTCCGCCAGCAGTCCCGGTTCCGGTGCGTCGCCGCCGCTCGATAGAACCGTCCGGGGCATCGCTATCGGCATCCCTACAACCAACGGAGACCCCTGCGCATACACCACCTTCTTTCCGGCGACCTCCTTCGCCAGCGCATCCACGGGCATCATCGGGTACTTCGGAATCGCGTTATAGTTCCCTTCCAATGCGATCAGCGATGCCGCATTCGGCCCAATCACCGCAATGGTCTTTACATTTTTCTGCAGCGGCAGCGTTCCATCATTCTTCAGCAGTACCATCGACTCCCGCGCGGCCCGCAAGGCCAGTGCCTGGTGCTCCGAATCCCCCACCACGCTCATCGGAATCGACGCATACGGCACCGTCTCATCCGCTCCCAGCATGCCCAGCTTCATCCTCGCCGTCAGCAGCCGCTTCAGGCTCACATCCAGTTCGCTCTCCTTCAACTTGCCCTGCTTCACTGCCTCCGTCAGCGCCACATAGGCCTTCCCGCAGTCGAGGTCAGTCCCCGCGAGCACCGCCGAGGCACTCGCCTCTGCCTTGTCTGCCGAGTATTTATGGTCCACAAAGTCCTTCACCGCATCGCAGTCCGAAACCACAAACCCGCCGAACTTCCACGCCTCCCGCAGCTTCGTCTTCAACAACAGACCGCTCGCACACGCCGGCTTCCCGTCCACCGCGTTATACGCGCACATAATCGAATCCGCCTTCGCCTCCGTAATCGCCGCCCGGAACGCCGGAAGATACGTGTCTTCCAAATCGTGCGCCGTCGGGTCCACATCTGCCTTGTGACGTGTGCTCTCCGGCCCGCTATGCACCGCAAAGTGCTTCGGAGTCGCTATCGCCCGGTAGTACTGCGGATCGTCCCCTTGCAGTCCTTCCACAAATGCCACGCCCATCCGCCCGGTCAGATAGGGGTCTTCCCCATACGTCTCCTGGCCGCGGCCCCAGCGTGGATCGCGGAAGATATTGATGTTCGGCGACCAGATCGTCAGCCCGTAATAGATGGAGTGATTGTCGTGCTTCACCGCGTCCGTATACTTCGCCCGCGCCTCCGTGGAGATCGTCACTCCCATCTGTCCTACCAGCGGCGCATCCCACGTCGCCGCCATCCCAATCGCCTGCGGGAACAGAGTCGCATACCCTGACCGCGCAATCCCGTGCAGCCCTTCACTCCAATAATTGAACGCTGGCACTCCCAAACGCTGGATCGCCGGCGCGTCGTTCATCATCTGACCCACCTTCTCCTCGAGCGTCATCCGCCCCGCCAGATCGTCCACTCTCTTCTCTATCGGCAGCGATGTGTCGCGATAGGTCAGCGTCGACTGCCCCATCGCAGCTCCGGCAACTCCACAAAATACAACCCCCGAAATAAATACCCACACCCAGCCTCGCGTCATACACACCTCTCCGTCCTCATCCTAAATCGCAATGCCCGTACCGGGAGTGCCGGCACGGGCAAAGTTGTACTTCGATTAGGGCTTCGTCCCGTAGGTGCCAGCCTTAAGAGCGGCAGCGATGGGCGTGACTACCGGAGCCGCCACGCCTACAATCTCCACAATCGGCACCGAAACTCCGGCACCACCGGTTAACGGAGTCGTGCCGGTGGAATTATCGCTCTTGCCCCCATACCATACGTTTCCAGAGAGATCGACCGCCGGATTGCTCGCGCCGGAGAGTGTCGTATAGCGGTGATAGGGCGATGCCTGGCCGGTGGTGGCTGTCCCGCTACAGCTTGTGCCCGATCCATTGACCGTAGTGGACTGCCAATAGCAGGAGCCGGCGAAGCCGCTTATGCCACTCCAGCCCGACGCGGCCGTGGAGGGTGACAAGGCGCAAGTTGAAGCCGTGGCGCCATTGCTATTGCTCGAGGTATAGGGACAGGTACCCGATATCTCCCCGATACCCGTGCTCCCATCCTCGGTGCCGGAGCCGCCCGCGTTCCACATCGTGAAGAAGACGTTACCTGCGCCATCGACTGCAAAGCGCTGCGGCCGGGCAAACCCGCTGCCCGACCCATCCGCCATTCCACCTAGGCCATGGAAGAGATTGTAGGTTCCGGAGGTGTTGGCGGCGCTGAAGGTGGAGGAGCCATAATTTAGCGTGAGTTCGGAGACGGAGGCGTTGATGCTGCCGGCGGCCGCGACAGTCAGCGCCGGATTGCCCAGCGAGGAGGTGGAATCGGTGGTGCCGTTTAGGCCATTCGATCCATTGCTCACCCATAGATTGCCCGAGCCATCGAAGATCATGGACGTAGGACTACTCATGAAGAAGTTATAGTAATCCGTTGCCGGGGCTGTCCCGATGATGTTGAAGTTAGAGCCGCCGGATGCTCCTTCCGAAGTAAGCGTGCCGGGAATGGCAACGTTGGCCTGGCCGACAGCATTGCTGCCTTGGGTAACGTTGAATCCGGTAACCACACCGCTGCCGTTGACGATTGCGGTAGCCGAATAGCCGGTGGCATTGTTGCTCCCGTAAAAGACCAGGGGAGAAGTAGTCGAGAAGGTGACCGTGGGAGGCGCGCCCGAGCTATAGCCCGTGCCGCCATTCACGACCGTAATGGAGAGCTGTCCCGAGCTGTTGACAACCGCCGAAGCCGTGGCGGTCGTCCCGCTGCTGGGAGCGGCCACGGTGACAACCGGAACGTAGCCGCCCTCCGCGGAGGAGATTCCATTGACGGAACTGACCGTATCGGTCGTGGCCTGCGTAATCGAGGTGTAGCAGCCTATGTTGGTAGCAGTCCCCGCTGACCCGGTTGTGGTCGTGTAGAACTGATTGATCACGCCCTGCTGCTTGCCTGTAAGGTTGGTGCTGTCTGTGGCACCCTGGGTTGTGCTCTGGTTCTCGATGCCGGGGGCGGAGAGCACCCACAGGAACGGAGCTCCCGCGATCGTTGAAGTGCCGCTGCTAATCGTGTCCGTGAGATAGGTACTGCCGTTCTTCACGATGGGGTCGATGGTGAGGACCCAGGGATTCTGAGTGGTCGTCCCGCCATAGACCACATACGGAGAGGCTGTTGTTCCCGCGTCGGCGCTGGGACCGGCGGCGCTGCTGCCAGTGCCCGGATTGCCTGCATTGAGGACACCGTACAGGCCTCCGTATGTGACTGTTGCGAGATTGGGGGCAGTTGTTGGGCAGGCTGTTGTCCCAGCGCCGCCGTCGGTGGCCATCCAGATGTTGTTGTTGCCATCGATGGTCATCCCCGCGCCACGCGCGGAGTTGGCCACTCTGTATCCGATGGCCGAGCTGTTGCCGCCGTTGGTAATCGTGGTGGTGTATCCGTTGCTGGTAAAAGCCGCGCCGGAGCCGGTAATGCCGACCAGGTTGCCGCGGCTACCCGATGTGCCGTTGTAGCCCGTGCCGCCGGAGTTGGTGAAGGCGTTGCCGCTGTCGCCATCGTAGAACCAGTAGTTGTTATTGGTGTCGAAAGCGCCCTGCCAGGTGCCGTACTCGGTGGTGGTGCTGAACTCGCCGCCGATATATTGCGAGCCGGTGGGGGTTAAAGGGGATATGAGCGTGAACTGGTTGATCAGGTAGTTGGTAAGGCTTGTCCCGCCGCCTGAGATGTTGGGAATGGGATTACCGGTGGGATCGAGCTCGAGGACGCCCGCATTGATGTAGGTGGCCGTTGCCGACGGTGTTCCCGTCTCAGTCCCGATCCAGGGATTGCCGTACTCGTCGATAACGATCGATTCGACACGGTCCGTGGTGAGCGCCGTGGTGGTTCCCGGCACGACCGGATAATAGGTGATCCCAATGGTCAAATCTTGGACCTGGGTGGCAAGATCGGGGTAAGGGTTGAAAGGAATGCCGCTCGGCGGGATCAAGTTATACAGGGCCGTGATTTTAGTGCTCCCGAGGTTGGGATACAGCGCCATGTCAACCGCGGCCTGAAGCGTGTCCCCCGGCGTCGACCCATCCACATCGGCAAACAGGGTCGAGCAAGCGGTGGACGACGGGCCGGATGAGTTCACGCAGTCGGCAAGGATGTCTGCGATCATATTGACCTGCCAATAGTCGGGCTTCGCCGTGCCACTGGTGTTGCCGCCCGGCGAGGCCCCGGTGACAAAGCTTGTCAACACATTCGCAGTCGCCATCGCGTTCGCGACCCCCTGGCTGCCCTGGGTACTGGAGCTGGTTGCAAAATTGTCAGCCGGGTTGCCCGTGGGAGTCGTGCTCTGCGCGGTGCCCCAGGTCGTCCCGCCGGAGAACTGCGCCAGCGCGTAAGCACCGGCAACCGTGGTCGCCTCATTGATTTGGACGAAGGTGATGGAAGAAAGCGTATTGCAAGGTCCAAGAGCGGTCATCATAGCGATTGCGGAGTTGTTGGTGCCAACCGAGAGCCCGGGATTGCCTCCGGATGCAGTGAGGTATAAATACGTTCCCGGAGTACAGCTGATGGGGCCGGTAAGATAGAACGAACCGGTAGCGCTGGTAAGAGCACTGTTGTTGCCGACGACCTCGGTTACCGCGGTCGCGCCGCTGCCGCCGCCGCCTCCTGAAAACGAGATCGTCGGCGGGGAGTTGTACGTGTACCCCGTTCCCGCTGTCGTCACCGTGATCGCTGTCACCGCGCCGCCGGAGACCGTAGCGGACGCCACCGCACCGCTACCGCTGCCGCCGGAGAAGATCACCGTTGGGGCCGAGCTATAGCCTGAACCGCCTGCAGTCACCATCACTGGCCCAACCCCGCCGGTCTGGGCCGAAGCCAGGATCAGTGGCGTGGCATGGGAGGTATAGCCGGTTGCGCCAACCTGGTAAAGCTGAATGATTGCGCCGGCGACTGGCTGCTGGCCGCCATGCACATGGCCGGAAAGCGTTCCAGATCCGCTTGCGGGAACAACCGGCACAATCGGGCTAAGCGAACTTGTGCTGGTACCGCCCTGCATACCGCACCCCGTCAGCAAAAGAGCTGTTGTTGCGAGGGTTATCGCTGCGAGGGTTATCGAAAGGTAGGCTGTCTCAAAGAGTAACGTTCGCTTTGACGATGTCATACAAAATCTCCCCGGAAATACTGAAGTCGTTTAGCGCTGGGTGATATACGTTCGACGGAAGTCCAGTCCCGCGTATTCTAACCACAATGAATAACGTTAGGAAAGAGATAACGTTATTTTTTTGTTATCATTTTCTAAGACGTCCCAGAGGCGCAATTTCCTTATAAGGGAAAGTCATGTGTTTTCTAGGAGAAAGCGCGCAGACGGATGACGCTGGGCCGGGAGTGCTTATTGCCGGGTTGGTGGCTAAAATCTTTCGGCGTATATTGAACGTTCTCGCCTGGAGCAGCCTCAGCTGCGGTTGGAGATGTGCTTTATGAGTATTTGGACCCGCAGAGAGTTCAGCGGTGGAGTCGCTAGCATCGTGTGCGCTTTGCCCTTTGGGCGGAGTCTGGTGGCGGAACAGAAGCCCTCGCCCGGAAGGTTCGTCCATCCCGGAATGCTGCATGGACCGGCTGACATCCAACGCATGAAACAGGCGGTGGCCGACAAGAAAGAGCCGGTCTACTCCGGTTTCCAGCGGCTACGCGATGATCCGCACGCCCAATTCACGTATGCCATCCGGGGGCCCTTTTCGGAGGCTGGGCGCGGCCCCGGTAAGACCGTTCATATCCACGAATTCGATAGCGACGCGGAGGCCTGCTACCAATGCGCTCTTATGGGCGCCATCACTGGCGATTCCGGCTACTTCACGGTCTCCCGAAACATCCTCAACGCCTGGGCGAGCACCCTCAAGACGATCGTCGGAGTGGACGCTGTCCTGGGCTGCGGCCTGGGAGGATTTCTTTATCTGAATGGAGCGGAACTATTACGGTCGACAGACCATGCGGCTCCCGAGGAGATCGCGGCCTGGAAGCGCATGTTTCGTGAAGTCTTTCTTCCTATCATTGTTGAGTTCGCTCCCTTCGCCAACGGCAACTGGGATACCGCCGCGATCAAGACGGTAATGGCGATGGGAGTCTTCTGCGATGACGCCGATCTCTTCGATCGCGCCATGCAGTATTACCTCTACGGTTGTGGTGACGGCCGTCTTACGAACTACATTTACCCCGGCGGCCAATGCCAGGAATCGGGTCGCGACCAGGCCCACACCCAGCTCGGCGAAGGCCACATGGGCGACTGCTGCGAGGTGGCCTGGCAGCAAGGCCTCGATCTCTATGGAGCGCAGGATAATCGCCTGCTCTCCGGGTTCGAATACACCGCTTGCTACCAAACCGGCGGTACCGTTCCCTTTACGCCCGATACTGACCGCACCGGCAAATACTCTCACGCTGTCATCTCCGTGCGTCATCCCAAGGTCCCACCGATCTACGAACAAATTTATAACCACTACGCCAATCGCATGGGGCTTGCCGCGCCGTATACCGAGCGTGCCGCGAAGTCGATTCGCCCCGAGGGCCCCGACGATGCCGCACACCCTGGATTCGGCACGCTGACCTTCACGCGGGACGAAAGAAGTGGCTCGGAAATGGCCCCGCCAGGTGCGGCGGTCTTCGGCCTTCGGGCCCGTGGCAGCCTGCATTCCGTTGACCTCGAATGGCTGCCTCTCCACGGCCAGGAGACCTATGCGGTCCAGCGGGCGGGCGAGGCAAATGGCCCTTTTCGCACCATTGCCGCCAACCTGCACACGGCGAAGTGGACAGATGTGCGCGTAACTCCTTCGCAAACCTACTTCTATCGCATTCTCCGCGAGCGCACGGGCAGCATTTCTTTGGCGAAAGGCGCGTGCGCCGGTTTGCCATCGGGATGGAAGCTCAATGAACTAGGCACTGCGCAGGTGCCTCCGGCCGCCTCCCACGATGGAGAAGCTTTTATTTTGGAGGCAGCGGGCAGCCACCATTCCATGCAAGGCGGGGCCTTTCTTTCGCATCCCTGGCGATCGGCAAACGCCCTTACGGCTCGTCTCGTGCCCCGCATCGCATCGCAGCAACTAGGTGTGGGACTTATGGTCCGTGACTCCGGCAGCCCTCAAACCGTGTCGTTATTTCTTTCGGCTGAATCGGCTGTGATTGAGGAATACCCTGCTTGGTCCGTACGAATGGAAGGACCCGCAACAGCAGGTTCTGACCAGGGCTCGGGACCAAAAGTACTGCTGGAAGCGCCAGTGCTGCAAAATGGGCGTGTGCAGGGCGAACTTTGGTTCCGTTTGGAACGTCACCTCAAGATGCTGCAAGGATCCATTTCCGCAGATGGACATACCTGGCAAACCGTCGGCAAGGTCCAGCTCGATTGGCTCGCCGATTCCTCGCTGGCCGGTCTGGCGCTCAGTTCCGGCCTTGGAACAGTGACGACGGAAGTTGTCATGGATAGAGTCGCCTTCACGTAACTATTCGATGCTGTCGAGATCGGCTGGTACCGCAGTTTCTTCTGCGACGCCCAAGCTCCTCAGCAGCGAATGTCATGGATATCCCCTAACCCGTAAGTTCGTCTAGTGCCGAGGCCCTCCTGATGACGATATCTCCAAGCCTGGTTCTGATTCCTGTACTGAGCATCGTGGCTGCAGGCTCCACGTTGGCTGTCGCGCAGGATGCGCCCCCGCCACCTCCTGCCACAGTGCTCCACGTCACCTCACGCCTGATCACCGTCGACGCGGTTGTACATGATCCGAATGGGCAGCCGGTGCATGCCCTCGACAAGGGCCGCTTCCATATCTTCGAAGATGGCGTTGAGCAGAGAATCTCCAGCTTTGAAGAGCATTCCTCTGGCGAACCGGCGCTCAATAAACCTCTGCCCCCGCTGCCGCCGCACGTATACAGCAACTATCCGATGGTGAAGACCAACAACTCCGTCACCGTTCTGCTCCTGGATCGTTTGAATACACCGGTCCAGGAGCAGATGTATGCCCAAAAGCAAATGGTGTCGTATCTGCGCCAGTTGAATGGCAGTGACAAATTGGCCATCTTCGTCCTGGGGTCCGAACTGCGGCTTCTGCAGGGCTTCAGCACGGACCCGTCTATTCTCCTCGCCGCTCTCAATAACAAGAAGGGCGATCCGGGCACTCCTGCAAACGGCGTGCAAACGCAGAGCGATGTGGACGATCCCGGATTCATGGTGGCTCAAGAAGGCGTAGCGAACGCCCTGGATACACTCGAGCAACAGCAGGAAGCCTTCCAGTCCGATCTCCGGCTTCAGGAGACGTTGGAGGCTTTTCAGGAGATCGCAGCATACCTGGAGGGCTTCCCGGGACGAAAGAGCGTGATCTGGTTCTCCGGCTCGTTTCCTGTGTCGCTTGAACCCTCCGATGCCAACGCCGGCACTGCGGCTGCACAAGGAACGGCCATCACGCCCAACCTATATGCACGGGAGATCACACGCACCATGGACATGCTGAGCGCATTGCAGGTGGCCATCTACCCCGTGGATGTAGGTGGTCTGCAACCACCGACGGCGTTCTCAGCGAACCAGAGCAAGGGTGGAAGGAATCTCGGTGCGTCCATGGCGAACGACTTTCAGCGTGATGCCGCCAAGCACTCAGGTATGAACGAGCTCGCGGAAAGTACAGGCGGTTTCGCCACCTACAACACCAACGATCTCAAGGGTGCGCTCGGCCAAATCATGCTGGACAATGGTAACTACTACACCCTGGCCTATGTGCCGTCCAATCGCAACGACGACGGAGGATTCCGCCACATACGCTTAGTCGTTGACGGAAAGAAGCTGAATGTCTCCTATCGGCGCGGATATTACAGCGATAACCCAAATCAAAGCCAGGACACGATCGCCGCCGTGACGCCACCGGGACAGGACCCCACCCTCTACGAACTTGCAACGATCATGCAGCGTGGCGCTCCTGACTCGACTCAGATCCTCTTCAAAGTCAAAGTCGCCCCGGTGCCGCAGGCTGAAGCCTCCGCCGCAAACCCAACTGACGCATCCGCAAAGAACGTCATCACGGAAAGGATCGATTGGGCCATCGACCTTCATGCAGTCTCGTTCCAGGCCTCGACGGATGGGCACCACCACGCTTCCCTGTTGCTCTGTGCCGTCGCTTATGACGTGAACGGCAAACCGTTGCAGGCAGACCGCGAGCGGCTTCTGCTGGATATGGACCCCGAACAGTATGCGCGCGCGATGCGCTTCGGCCTGCAGCAGCACAAGACCCTCCAGATCGCGCCGGGGAACATCTTCCTGCATCTGGGCATTCTGGACGTGGGCTCGCAAAATAGAGGGTCTACGGAAATTCCCATGAGAGTCAGCCCCGCCACGCAACAGCCCAGCAACAACCCCTAGCCAAACTCTCTCGAAGCCCCGGACAGCATTAGTATCGATTGCTCTTCTGCGATCTCATCGGGCCATCTGCCGCATGACCGAACCGGAACACCAACCCGGGGACAATGCGATAACTGTTCACGTTGACCTGGCCTCCACTAAAGGTATAGGCCGGTCCGTAAGAAGCATGAATGTACTGATAGTCCGCCTGCGCCCGCACGGCAAAGTGTCCATGCGTCAGAGGGACCACTGCATCGACACTCACGCCGGGCGTAAGCACCGTCGCCCACAGTGGCGGATTGGCGTAAAAGGACCCGGACGGCGTGGCCGGCACCACAGGGCCTAAAAACTTGTCCGCGCCAATCAACCCATGGGCCCTGATCACGACATAGGGAAGAATGAAGCGATAGACCGGTCCTGCCGCACCGCCTCGGAGTCCGTCGTTGGCGGTCTGCTCGTAGTAGCTTCCCTCAACTTCCCAGCCGAGACTTCGATCGGTATAGTACGTTCCGCTCACGACCCCGCCATCCTTCAGCGGATACAGCGGTTGACCGTTCACCGACGAGTAGGGATGCCAACGTGAATACGAGCCCATGATTTCAAACCGAGGAATGGTTGGCCCGGACCCATGCGAAGGCTTCGGGGTCTTCTTCACCTGGCTGTAGAAGAAGGCGTGCATCGGCACCTCCACCGGCATCTCCGAATTCCCCGAAGAGGAGATAGTCGACGAGATAACCGGACGCAACTCGCTGAGAAGCATCTGTTGCGGCGCCGGAATATCTCCAGCAGTAGCCTGCGCGCTCATGACCAGTGGTGCGCAAAGCGCAGCTAACCCGGCCAGCACACAAACCCTTACTCGATAGAAACCATGTTCGATAATTTCCACAACTTCTCCTTGCTCGCCGATTCCGCTCGCCAATTCTTTCGCAGGCGCATCGCCGGCGCGTACTAGTCCGTAACCTATTGCGTGACCGTTACACTCAGCGTCGCGGACCGGACGATATTGTTGGTCGTGTCCGTGCCCACGATATTGATTTGATACGTCCCCGGCGCGACGCCGACCGGGTTGTATCCGCAACCTGAGATACTGGCAAACCCGCACAGCGACAACGCCAGCGCAAGCAACATCATGCCGCCGCGCATCTTCGCGGGCACATACCGTCTCTTCTTTCCGATCCAACCTGCCACCATCAATGCCGGGAAGAACAAGGAGGCTTCCATCACGCCCGTATCGGTCCATCGTCCGTAAGGACCGACTCGGTTTTGAGAGGTAGTTAAGGCTCCGATAGTGAAGGTTGTCACGGTTGGAAAACTGCTCGGGTAGGATGCCGATGTCAAAGTGACACTGGTTGGATTGATCGTGCAGCCAACATACGCGGGCAGGCCTGAACAGCTGAGATTTACAGTACCTTGATAGCCAGGTGCCGCGGTAGTGCCCAGATAATCGTTCCCGACTACTTCCACCCATATATTGGTTCCCGTACCCGAAGCTACAGTAATCGAGCTTGTCGGAGCTGCCGCTGTTGCACCTGCCGCAGGAGTCTCCGGAATGATGGTGAAGTCGGCCGGGCTGAACAACACAGCCAATGACGCCGAACTCGATGCCAGGAAGTCTGTGCTGGCCTGATAGTTCGCAGTCACAGCATAGTTTCCATAGGCCGACAGCGGAGCCGTACCGAACGTATACGTGCAGGTCGCAGTGCCCGAAGAGGAAACCGTGGAAGTGCAGATAACGACCGTGCCCACCTCAAACAGCACCGTTCCCCCAGCAGTGCTGGCTCCCGTTGCCGAGGTAACAGTTGCCGTGAAGGTTGCAGGATTGCCCGGATAGAGGGTCGACGGCCCAGAGAGTGTCGTCGCTGTGACTGCTGCCGTCACACAGAAGTTCAACGTCTGTGAGACAGCCCCGTATTGCGTGCTGCCGGCGTAGTTCACCACGAGCTTATGGCAAGCGACAGACAGGCTGTTGCCCAGCGCGATCGTAGCGGTCCCATTCGTTACCGTAAGAGGAAATGGCACGGTTCCGGCATCCAGAATGTAGGTAACTTGGGCAGACAGCGGTGTGTTGGTAGCTGTCGCCGTGAGCGTCACTGTCGCGGTCACGGAAGTCCCCCAGGTCGGGCTGGTTGGAGCTTCAGTGACCCCCAGCGTCACCCCAAGGCCGGTCACCACAAAGGTGAATGTCGCCGTCGAACGGCCATAGGTTGCATCTCCCGAGTAGGTGACGACGAGAGTGTGATTGCCCGCAGTCAAGCTCCCTAAACTGACCGGCCCGTAGACGCCGGCGGTGAGAGTTTCGGCTACGGAGGTGGCGCCGCTGTCGACTTGATAGGTGATGGTGCCGGTTGGCGTTGGGTAGGTCCCCGTCCCGCTAACCGTAATCGTCATCGAGGAGGGCGAGCCATAGGTTACTGTCGGCACCGACGCCGTGATCACGCCCAGCGCGGCTACGCCCTTTCCGCTGACTGGAATCGACTGGCTGCTGGTAGCGACGTTGTTGGTATTGTCAGTAACGGTAATGTTGCCGCTCTGGGTGGCAATGACCGTGGGTTTGAAGTCTGTCGCGATGTAGCAGTCCGCACCGCTGGCCAGGGTATTCACATATCCGCTACTCGCTGCGGTCGCACAGTTCACGCCTGTGGTCACCGTTGTGGGCTGTTGCGCAAAGTAAGTCGGGAATGTAAGACCCGTAAATGTCAGCGCGGTATTACCGAGGTTCTGAACGATCGTGCTCAGAGGATTGCTCGTGGTGTTGATGGCCGTGTCCGGGAAGGCCAGCGGGACCGTGGGAGATGTCGTAAACGACAGGGTGCGGATAGCATTGTTACCCGTGTCGACAACATAAAGGATATCGGCGCCACCGAGGCTCAGCGACGCGGGAGCATTCAGCGTAGCCGAAGCTGCACCGCCGCCATCGCCGCTGTAAGTGGCCACGCCGGAAGTTCCGGCAAGCGTGGAGATAAGACCGCTGCCGTATATCGCCCGCACGACGTCATTTCCAGTGTCAGCTATATAGAGATCGCCCGCAGCATCGATAGTTATGCCCGACGGCGCATTCAAAAGAGCGGAGGTGGGCGCGCCACCGTCACCGCCATATCCACCTATGCCCGCATTGCCCGCCACGAGGGAGATAATTCCCGTTCCAATAGAGAGAATTCCCGTTCCAGGTGACGGAGTGACCTTGCGGATGACATCGTTGCCCGTGTCGGCAATGTAAAGGTTGCGCGATCCATCCAGCGCTAAGCCGGACGGGTTGCTGAGTTTGGCTGCGGTTGCAAGACAACCGTCGCCGATGGTATCGATCGCCGTACCGCCGATGCAGGAAGAACCCGCCGTGATCGTCGTCGCGCCCCCTGCAATGGTCGAAATCACTCCTCCTACCACTTTACGGACGACATTATTGCCACTGTCTGCGAGGTACAAATCGCCATAGACGTCAGCTACAAGCCCAGCAGGCTTAGTGAGTAGGGCCGAGGTCGCCGCTCCACCATCGCCGCCGGACCCTGCGGTTCCCTTGGTGCTCCCCGCTATGGTATTGATGATGCCACCGGTCACTTCACGGATCGAATTGTCGCCGGTGTCCGCGATATAAATATCGCCAAGACTATCCACCGCTACGCCTAGCGGCCCATTCAAGGTAGCCGCCGTCGCGGTACAGCCGTCGCCGAAGGCGTCGGTGCTGCCCGTACAGGTCGCCGGACTCGTGCCGCCACCCGCCACGATGGAGACCACGCCTGCGGTCGTAATCTCGCGCACAACATTATTGCCCGTGTCGGCGACATACAGATTGCCGTCGGTATCGACCGCCGAGCCGGCCGGCGCCTTCACCACTCCGGTCGCAGCGGTAATGCTGGCGATAGGTGGTGAAATGAAGCCCGCGACCGGCCCAGTACCCACTCCACTAAGCGTGAACGTATCGACAACGCTGGAGCCGTCAGTAATCGAAAGAGGCTCGGTACGCTGTCCCGCATACTTCGGCTTGAACGTCACCGGCACGGTGCAGATGAGTCCCATAGCGTTCGAGGTGCTGCCGTTGATCGTGCAGCCGGTCTGCGTCCCAAGCGTAAAGTCCCCCGAAGGACTCGTCACGGTCAGCGCATTCAAGGTCGTTGCCTTGGTCGTCTCCAAATACAAAGTCGCCGTCGAGCTCGAACCTACCGCCACGGAACCCGCGCCAGCGAGATTCGGGAACGAAGGAGTCAGCTTGCGAATCCTGTTATGGGTGGCATCGGCGATGTACAGATTCCCCGAGGCATCGATGCTCACGGCCTCGTCTACGTCGAGATTCGTGTTAAGCGCTTCCACTCCATCCGCATAGGTGGAACCTCCCCCAGCAATGGTGATGATAGTGCCCGAGGACGCAAGCACCTCGCGCACCCGGTTGTTGACCGCATCGGCGATATAGACATTCCCGGCTGCATCCGCAATCGCCGACTCAGGTTTAAGCTCCGCTGCTGTCGCCGGCCCGCCATCGCCGGTAAACCCGGGCGTGCCGTTGATGCCGGCAATGACCGTGATAATCGCATTGGAGCCAAGCCCCGCCACGTTCGTGAGCTTCAGGACCATCTCGCCGCTATTGTTCGGAATGGTCACATAGAGATTGCCTAACTTATCCGCAAACACTCCATCGATGCTGCACGTGTTGACGCTACCGATGGTGAGTCCCGTAGCAGCGTTCACATTCGTACAGTTGTAGGCGCTCACCATCAGGCTCAGGGCTCCCGGCGTAAAGATCAACGGGTTTCCCGAGGTATTCGCAATCTTCGTCAGTCCCTGGCAAACGGAGCCATTCATTCCCATATACAGATTGCCCGCTGTATCGAACGCGATCTCCGTCATCTCAATCACCGGTGCGCTGCTGCCGTTCGCCAGATTGGCCGCGGTAGCACTGGTAGCGCAGGATCCGGGACCCGTTCCGATTCTGCCTGCCAAATTGGTAATCACGCCCGTTCCAGTAGACGGATTGGTGACCTTGCGCACGGCATAATCCGCGCGGTCTGCAATGTACAGGTTGCCCTGCCCATCGAATGCCATACCCTCCGGTTTGGCCAAAACTGCCGCTGTCGGAATGCATCCATCCCCGAAGGCGTCCGTCGCGGTGCCTGGGCCGGTGGGACATGCAGTCCCCGCGGTCGTCGTCGCGCCTCCACCCGCAACGATAGAGATATTGCCCGTCGACGCGCTCACCATGCGTATTACATTGTTGCCGGTATCGGCGATATACATGTTGCCGGCGGCGTCGAAGGCAGTCCGCAGCGGATTGCTCAGTTCAGCGCTCGTCGCCAGGCTGCCATTGCCGCTGCTGCCGGCGGTGCCATTACCGGCCACGGTGGTGATCGTGTAGCCGCCAATCACCGACTGCGCCACAACCTTCGTCACTGGCAAGATGATTGCTAGGCCAACCAGCAGGATCGAGACCGGCGCATTGCACCTTGCCTGAGGCATGGTCTTCCTAAGTGCGCTGCTGCCCGCGCCGGCTATCGAGTTGTTACCGCGTAAGATGTCCATATTCACCTTCTGCTGCCTGCATGCGCTTAGCATTTCAAAGCCTTGCGGTCCGCTGCATTCTTGCTGTCCGTGCCTAAAACCTTCCACTCAAATCGAACTGAATGATGCGGCCGTTACGAAAAAAAACCGTGTTCTGTCCATTGACCCCGCCACCGCTATTGGCGGTGAAGAACCCTGGATTTATGTTCCCGCCAACCGGAACCATTCCGCCGTTGAGGTAGTTGTATTGCAGAACGGTATTCAGAGTGCTGACCAACGTGCTGTTCGGCACGTTGTAGGCCTCCGTCCGGAACGTAAGAAGAAACTTCTCCGTGGGATGGAACGTTCGATAGAGCGTCACATCGAACTGTTCCCAGTGCGGCAGGTTGAACTCGGCATAACCCGTATTTCCCCATGAGCCGAGTGCCGGTCCCGTGAACTTATTGTCGCTGTCGCCAGGCTTGAATTTGGCACTGGCACTTAGCAGCACCGGGCGCGCCCCGTCCGTCGACCCCGTAATCGCACTGGCAACATTGGCGGAGATACCGGCGCCTCCGGCATGGGCAATGCTCTCTAAATCCAGCGACGGAGTGAACGGAGCCCCGGTCGAAAAGCGATAAATCCCTGACGCCGACCAACTGCGTCCCAAAATACTCAGGAAACGCGAATCCAATAGCCTCCCCGGATCGGGAAATTCGACGATGTACCAGAAGTTGATCAAGTCGCGGCGGTCATACTGCAACGGCCCATAGAAGCTCAGCGGCTCAGGTTGTGATGCCACTCTGGTGTTGTCCTGGCTGGCATCGCCAAGCGTATGTCCGAGCGTGTAGTTTCCCCGCAATTGCACATGGCGATGGAAGAGCCTTTGCGCATAAGAGACCTGCATGGAGTTGTAGTTGGCACTGGCACCCAGATACTGATTTTGGACGAAATCGAAACCCTTATACGGACTCAGAAACTCCACACTCAGCATGGTGGGGGTGCAGGTCTTGGCGGTGATCGAGGCTGGCGCGCACGACGAAGGGTCTATATTCTGAGGATTCAGCTCATAGAGCTGCGAGTAAAGAGGCGCGTTATTAACGCTTTGCGCCGCCACAATATGCTGAGAGACATTCCCCACGTACGCAACTCCCAGAGTCCCATCTCGTGAGATCTGGCGCTGCATCTCCAGGCTGTAGGAATGATTGGTGGGCAGTGGGTGCTGTCCGAGCGCGAAATTATCCATATTGGGAGGTGCAATCTGGCCGCTGCTTCCCAAACCGGCCAGCTGCGAGTATCCGCTTATGTCATTCACTGCTTCCTGTGTGACTGTCGGCGGATTGCTCATCAGGTTCAACTGGTCTTGAAGAGGAAACCGGTC
>Ga0302305_1000428_pt1 | contig 26036 bp, 26 predicted proteins | sample III_Palsa_E2_3_FD_198764 | JGI IMG/M metagenome (GOLD analysis project Ga0302305, IMG submission 198764) | Peat permafrost microbial communities from Stordalen Mire near Abisko, Sweden - III_Palsa_E2_3 | ecosystem: Environmental > Terrestrial > Soil > Palsa > Peat permafrost | place: Sweden... | reverse complement strand
GTCGAAACGGGTTACATTGGTGGAACCTGTGTCAAAATCGACGCTTTTCTGGAGCCCCTGACTTATATGCCAATGCCCCTCACGCCGACGACCCTGACCCCGACAAACCGGACGATGAAGGTTGCGGCCTTTTCTCTCGCTTTTGCTGGCCTTATCGCAGTTGCCGGCCTTTGGAAGCCCACCCCGGTTGCCGCCCAGAGTGATCCCGCACCCAACACTGAGGCGTATTACACACAGAAAGTTGTGCCGATCATCCAGGCAAACTGTTCGCGCTGCCACGGCGGCATGAACCACCGCGGCGGGCTGTCGCTGGATACGCGCTCTGGCATGTTGAAGGGCGGCCATGACGGCACAGTACTGGTTCCCGGCAGCCCAGAGCAGTCGCTGCTGATCAAGCTGATCCGCCACGAAGGACCAGCCAACGATCCCATGCCGATGCCGCCCAAGAGCAAAATCTCCGATGCTGACATCGCTACGATTACGGCGTGGGTAAAGGCTGGAGCGATTGTTCCTGCCAGCGCGCAGTAGGTGGAACAGAGTTAACAGCAAACAGTTAACAGCGAACAGAGAGAGCAAGTAATAGCGAGCAGAAAGCCGAAGGTTGAGCAGTAATGGCGGATTCGTATCGTGATCTTGTGGTTTGGCAGCGTTCTGTGGAGTTGAGCGTTGCTCTGTACCATGCAACGGCAGCCTTTCCACGTGAAGAAGTCTATGGCTTGACCAGTCAACTCAGACGTGCCGGCGTTTCAGTCGCCAGCAATATCGCGGAGGGTTGGGGACGTCAATCCGAGGGAGAGTTCCAGCACTTCCTCGGCATAGCCAGAGGTTCCAACATGGAAGTCCAGACGCAACTCATCATTGCCCACGAGCTTGGATTCGGGGACGACGCGAAGCGAAAGCTAGCGGAGTCCCTGTCCCATGAAGTCGGCAAGATGCTCGTCTCCCTCATGAACAAAGTCCACATCAAAACGAGCTAAGCCTCTCGCTTTTCTGTTCGCTCTTACTTGCTCTGTCTGTTCGCTGTTAACTTTTCGCTGTTAACTTTTTCACCGCTCCACCGCTGCTAATAAGCGCGTTGATACATGCGCGACATGCGGTCGTGCCAGCCCAGCCGTTCTTCGTCGAGACAGGCCCACGCCAGCCCCAGGCCAAGCGGGCAAGCGGCAAGCAGAGTCGCCAGCACGCGGCGGCGCATAGCTTTACGCGAAGGGTTGCGATCGCCGAAGGTGCATAGCCCGATGCGCGCGTAGCGCATTCCCGGCGTGCCGCCCATCAGCGAGAAAAACAGGATCTGGTAGACCACATAGAAGACGGCCAGCACGGCGGCGGCCGTGGCGGCCATCATCGGGATCGGCATCTCGTGCAGGCGTGCTCCGGTGAGCTCGACCACGACGGTCGCAAAGGCGGCAAAGACTGCGCCGATCCAGCAGAGATCGACAGCCCCAGCCATCATCCGGAGCTCCAGCGGAGCGGTCTGCGGCTGCAGGGTGAACTGTAGTTGCGCGTCAATCGGGGTGGAGGGGGAAGCTGCGCTGGAAGCGTCCAGTAGCAGGCTCTGCCACTCGGGAGCGGCGGAGGTCTCAACGACTGGCTCGGCGGAGATCTGCTCGGCTTCTACCTCAAAGATGCGCAACTGCGGCTCGGCGGGAGCGTCTTCCCGCAACGGGCCTTCCGCCAAACGAGGACGCGACTTCCGCGAAGCCACGAGTTGACGCGGGAATTCGATCAGGTTGCCGGGAATCGACTGGCCTTCCAGCACATACGGCTCAAGCTCAGGAGCGCTGCGAAACTCAATTTCTTCGTCCAATTCGCGGAGCTCCTGCTCGTGCAGGTCGAGTTCTACAAGCGCCTGCCGCGACCACGTTTCCACGATAGCCGGCATCGCAATGGCCGTGTCTTCATACAGCCGGACACTCAGACCGCTGTTCGCGACCTCGGGATGGACCTCTGTCAGGCCGCGGTACGGAACGATGGTGGGCTCTTCATGAACTTCGGAGACCTGCTCCTCATGGCTCTCAGTGCGGTTCCACTGTTCGAGCTCTTCCATGAGCTGCATCTTGGCTTCGGCGACGGCGTTGGCGGTGCGGGTGGCGACTTCTGCCGCGGCCTGAGCCTGCTGCAGGGCGCGTTCGGCTTCGACGGCCAGAAAATCGCGGTAGCTGACGCTTTGTTCGTAGCGAGCGGCGACAGCCTCGCGTACCCGCAGCGATCCGCGCCGCGAGGGACTGCCTTCGCGCAGGGCCGCCTGGGCCGCTGCCAGGGACTGGGCTTCGCTGGCACGCTCAGCGGCGCGCCGGTTGCGATGCGCAGCCAGCCGCTCGGCCACGGCCTGTTTCAGGCCGCCATCGGTACCGGTAGCCTGGTAAACCAATGCTTCTTCCGCGTCTTCCCGTTGCGCTGCACCGCTCATGCTCAATCTTTGCTCCTATGGCCCGGGTCACAATTGCAGCCCTGAATTTCTCTACACCAAACGTCTTCGTCGAGAAATCGTCTAATCTCGATCAAGTGGACGGTCTCATTCAAGCCCTTGCCGGAACTTCGACCGGCGTACGCGTAAGGCCCTGGCTCGCAATGCGACTGGTGCTCCTTTTCATAAGTACCACCCTCGTGGTCGCGGGTCATCAACATCTGCACGCGCAGGAGGTGACGAATGAGGAACCTCCTGCTGCTTCCACCCAGGCTGCAACGCCGGACGGAGCCAACAATCTGCCCTCCGCACCCGAGCCACAGCAGCAGGCATCGCCTGATCTTTCCGCGATTCCCCGCGCTACGGTGCTGCCCAGCAAGCCCGAATCCATCGCCGTGCTCGAGTCCGACACGCAGTCCAAGCATGGCGATCTGTACCTGCTGACCGGCGACGTCGTCATCACGTATCACGACCACGTCCTGCACGCCGACACCGTCACCTACAACGCGGCTACCGGCGAAGTGACCGCCGAAGGCCACATGCGGCTGACCGGTGGCGAGAACGACGAGTACATCGAAGCCACGCACGGCACCTACAACGTACGCTCCGGCACGGGCCGCTTTTATGACGTGAGAGGTTCGGTGGGCATGACCAACTCCACCAGCACCGGCGTCCGCAGACCCGGCTACCAAAGCTCGAACCCCTTTATCTTTGGCGGCAAAGTAGTTGTAAAGACCGGCCCCACCAACTACGAGGTTTATGACGGCTCGGTGACGAGCTGTCTGCTGCCGCATCCGGACTGGCAACTGTTCTCCAACCACTTCAGCCTGACCGGCCAGAAAGCGACGGCGGCGAACTCCACCTTCAAGCTCCTTGGCATCCCCTTGCTGTTTCTTCCCTACGTCACGCACCCCACAGACTCCGATGAGCGGCAATCGGGCCTGCTGATCCCTGTAATCGGCTACTCCAGCGCCAGCAAGGACACAGGATCGAAGGGCCTGACGGTCGGCGAGCAGGGCTACCTCACCCTGGGACGCTCCGCCGACCTGACCGTGGGCACGCTCTATTACTCACTGCGCGGATTTTCGGAAAATGGCACCTTCCGCTATCGCGGCCCGGCGGACGACTTCTTCACCGCCCACTTTTCCGCACTGCAGGATCGCGGCTTCACCACGACTGCCGGTCTGTACGTCAACCAGGGCGGACAGGATGTCACGATGGGCTTTCGGCGACAGCTTACGACCAACACCCGGTTCGTCGGAGACGGCGAGTATCTGAGTTCTTACGTCTACCGCGAAGTTTTCACGGAAAACTTCAATCAGGCTGTCAGCTCCGACATTACCTCCGTCCTTTACCTGACGCGCCAGAACGATGGGTACTCCATCGACGGACGCTTCGACCGCTATGAAGGCCTGAAGGTGGTGCCGGTTGGCACGACACCTGGAGAAGAAGTAAAGGTCTTCCACGCGCCTTCCATCGACTTCACCGCGGTCGATCATCCGATTGCAGGAACGCCGCTGCTCTGGAACGTGGACGCCTCCAACGCCCTGGTCAAGCGGATTCAGCCGAACTTCACCTCCGCCATGGTGGAGCGGCTCGATGTGCGGCCCGAACTTTCGCTGCCGCTTTCGTTCCAGGGCTGGCACATTATGTCGAGCATCGCCTCACGGGAGACGTTCTACTCCCGCTCGCGCCGTGCGCCCTATGGCAATGGAGCAACGCCGGTCGAACTTGATGCTTCCGTCAATCGAGCGGACGTGGAGGGAACCGTGGACATACGGCTACCTGTGCTCGAGCGCACCTTCACCGTGCCCACAAAGCTGCACTGGCTGCTGGGCGACGAGGTTCGCCACACCATCGAGCCGGAGGTTACTTACCGCAACGTCTCAGGGATCAACAACTTCCTCAGCGTGCTGCGCTTTGACGATGTGGACATTGCCAGCGATACGAACGAGCTGGAGTACGGGGTAACGCAGCATCTCTACTTCCGTCCGCCACCCAAGAAAGTAACGCTGCCCAGACCCGGCTGCCCTGTCACGCCCGGCCAGCAGACCGCCGAGCAAAAGCCCATGGCAACTGTCTCGACCCCGACAGCCGACGAGTCCTCCCCGAACGCGGCTGAAGACGTCCAGAGCACGATCCCGGCGCAGCAACCGAGCAACGATGCCAACGGCATACCAAACGCCTCAGCCACCGCGCCCGATATGCCCACGCGCACCCACGCTCGCCATGCCGATCCCTGCGCCTCCGTCGCGCCTGCTCCAACCGCACAGCAGGAGTGGTTTAGCTGGAAGCTCGCGCAGAAGAACTTCTTCGACCAGAACTTCGGCGGCGCCATCATCGACAAACGTCGCAACATCTTCGATACCACGCTCGCTTTCTCCGGTATCGCCTTCCTTACCGAACCCCGCGCCATCTCACCGCTGATCTCGCGTATGCGCTTCCGTACCTCCAGCCACGTTGACATCGAGTACGACTTCGATCTGGACATCGATGCAAGGAAGTTCAACAGCCAGAACATCTTCCTCGATCTTCATGAGAAGCGCGTGTTTGCGGGCTTCTCCTACGCTCGCCTGAACGCTCCGGGCCGTTTCTATACCGAGGTCGTCGATAGCGCCACCAACGTGGCGACCGGGCTGACCAGCTCGGCAACCTCCAACTTCTCGCAGGTTCGCCTGTTGGGTGGTTACGGTACGCCGAGCAAGCCGGGCATCTCTGCCGCCGCAGGCGCGGGACTCGATTTGAACGCAGGCAGCGGGCAGGATACGTCCGGAGTAGCGCAGTACGTAACACTACAGGGCAGCTACAACTGGAACTGCTGCGGTCTCACGGTGGAGTACCGCAAGTATGATCTTGGAGCCATCCGAAACGAAGGTTCCTACCGCTTCAACTTCACACTGGCCAACATTGGCACTGCCGGCAACCTGCGGCGCAACGAAAGCCTCTTCTAGCTCCAAAAATGCAGTTCAAATCTAACCCTCTGAGATAATCAAACTGTGTTGAAGCCTCGTAATTTCTCCGCCGTGCTGTTCGCCACCCTCCTCGCCGCGCTGGGCTGCCATGCCCAAACCCCCGCGAACCCGGCTTCTACGAGCCCGGCCACCATGAGTTCCTCTGTGAAGGCCACGCCGCTTTCGCCAGAGCTCGCTCGTCGTGTTGAAGTGCTGGTACGGCAGAAGGCTGGTCTACCACCGGGTTCGGTCGTCAACGTTGGCGGTCGCACGCCGTCGGATGTGGCCGGCTACGATTCCATCCCGGTCACCATCTCCAACGACGGACACGTCTCACGGCCCATCATCTTTCTGCTTTCGCCGGACGGCAAGACGCTCGCGCAGTTCACTCGCTTCGACATCTCCGCCAACCCGCGCGACCTCGTCTCCGATGCCGGTCGCCCAGCGCGTGGCGGCCCTGAAAATGCTCCGGTGCTCATCATCGGCTTCGACGATCTCGAGTGCCCCTACTGCGCGCGGCTCCATGCCACCATCTTCCCTGCCATTACGAATCGCTACGGCGATAGCGTACACATCGTCTACCGCGACTTTCCGCTCAGCGAAATCCATCCCTGGGCGATGCACGCGGCGGTCGATGTGAACTGCCTGGCGGCGCAGTCCGGTACGGGTTACTGGAACCTTGTTGACGGCATCCACGCTCATGCTTCCGACATCGGCGTTGGCGAAGGCGATAAAGACAAGACCGTCGCTCGCGCCAACGAACAGCTCGACAAGCTCACGCTGGAACAAGGCAAGCTGCAACAGGTCGACCTTTCCAAGCTCACCGTCTGCCTCCAGAAGCAGGACACGACGGCGATCGACGCTTCCGTAAAGGTCGCCACTTCCCTCAATCTTGAATCCACGCCGGTACTCTTCATCAACGGCGCCAAGATCGACGGCGCTCTGCCCATCGAGTTCATCTTCAACGAGATCGACGACGCGATGCGCGTGGCAGGCAAGACGCCTCCGCCGCCGTACGTTGCTCCTCCTGCAGTAGTAGCGCCCGCCAAATCAGGGCAGTAACACGGCATTCGAGCGGCGCGGTTGGTTGATGCGCTAGCATGTTTCGAGAACTCCATCGAGACCGTCAACCATGCGCCGCTCTGCCCACGTTATTGCGCCTCTCCTCGCTTCTGCCGCCGTCGCTCTCCTCACGGGCTGTAAACCAGCCGAAGAGCAGCGTTGCGTCGACGAACAGAACCACGTCGTCGATCCTATGTTTTGCAAAAACCTGCCTGCCGGAGCACAGCAACCCGTCACCGGCAACATGGCCAACGGCGGCGGTTCCTACAGCAACGGCATCTTCTTTCCGCACTACTACCGCTACTACTACGGCGGCAGCGGAGGCGGTTTTGGCAGCCTCGTAGGCGGCGGAAGCTATGCGCCGCTGGCTGGACACAACTACTCCGTCGGCACCAGGCGCGGAGGCTTCGGCAGCTTCTTCTCCGGTGGCGGCGGTGAAGGTGGCGAGGGCGGTGGTCACGGCGGCGGGAGCGGCGAATAACCATGCAACGACACTCGCTCACTCCCCGCAAAGACTGGCAGACCATCGTCGAACAACAAGGCCTGACGTTCCATACCCCTGAGGCCCTGCCGCAAGGGGCGCGTCCTTACTGGGATGAATCCACCTGCTATGAGTTCACAGCGGCTGAAGTCGACCAGCTGGAAGCTGCCGGCAACGAGCTGCAGGAGATGTGCCTCGCTGCTGCACAAAACATCATCGACAACCAGCGTTACGCCGAGCTTGAAATTCCCGCTGAAGCTGTGCCGATGATCGAGTGGGCATGGAACGAAGAGCCACCCGCGCTCTATGGCCGCTTCGACATCTTGTGGGACGGACAAGGCGCGCCCAAGTTGCTGGAGTACAACGCCGACACACCAACCTCTCTGCTCGAAGCCGCCGTGATCCAGTGGAACTGGCTTCGCGATCTCTACCCCAACGCCGACCAGTTCAACTCGTTGCACGAAAAGCTGATCGCCAAGTGGAAGGACCTCGATAGCTATCTGGCAAAGCCGGTTTACTTTGCCAGCACCGACTATCCGGAAGACCTGCTCACCGTCGCCTACCTGCGCGACACCGCCGAGCAAGCCGGGCTGCCTACGCGACAGCTCCTAATGCAGGAGATTGGCTGGAACGACGAACGCCAATGCTTTGTGGACACCGACGCGGCGGAAAGCCCCATCGAATCCATCTTCAAGCTCTATCCGTGGGAGGTGATGCTTGCGGAAGAGTTCGCCCAGCAGGCACTCGGCACCTACCAGAACATGCGCTGGATCGAACCGATCTGGAAGCTGCTTCTTTCCAACAAAGGCATCCTGCCGATTCTCTGGGAGCTGTATCCGAACCACGAACTTCTGCTCGAAGCGCACTTCGTCACCGGAGCCAGCAACTGGCAGCCGCTGCCCGGGTGGGTGCGTAAACCGATGCACTCCCGCGAAGGCTCGAACATTGTGCTGGCCGCGACGGATGGAAATCACATTACGACGGAAGGCCCATACGCGGGCGGCCTACAAATCGACCAGCGGCTCGGCCCCGCGACGAAGTTCCCTGACGGCAGTGGTAGCAGCCGCTGGCCCGTGCTTGGGCTTTGGATGATCGACCAGGAGTGCTGCGGGATGGGGATTCGCGAAGACGCCGGGCCCATTACCGGAAACCTCAGCAGCTTCGTTCCGCACTACTTCCGCTAGATTTTCTAGACGCGCAGCATCTATTCCCACGCCATGGGAAGCTAGCGACCCCAATTTCGGGAAAGTGCTGGAACAAGCCTTCAATTCGATTAAGTTGGGGCGCGATTTGGCGCATACCGGACTACACTAGAAGGGTTGCGCCGGTTTGCGATAAATCGGAGTCCAGGAGATTGTGTTGAAGATCGTTCTTGCTGAAAAGGTTTCGCCCGCTACACTTGCCATCCTCCAAAAAGAAGCCGGCTGGAACGTCGTTACCGCCGACAAGATTGCACCTGGTGGACTACCCGCCGAACTCGCCGACGCCGACGCCCTGATCGTCCGCTCGGCTGTGCAGGCAGACGCTGCCCTGCTGGCTGCTGCTCCCAAGCTCCGCATCATCGGCCGCGCCGGTGTCGGTGTCGATAACATCGACGCGGAAGAAGCCACGCGCCGCGGCATCGTTGTAATGAACACCCCCGGCGCCAACGCGGTTGCCGTCGCCGAACTTACGCTCGGCCTGATGATCTCGATGTCGCGCTCGATCCCTCGCGCAAACTCCAGCATGCACGCCAGCAAGTGGGACAAGAAGTCGCTGCAAGGCTCTGAGCTGCGCGGCAAGACACTCGGCATCGTCGGCTGCGGCCGCATCGGCCTTGAAGTAGCGCGCCGTGCGAAGGCCTTCGGCATGACGCTGCTCGGCTACGATCCCTTTATCGCTCCCGTGATCGCTCGCGAAAACGGCATCACGCTGGTTCCCATCGACGAAATCTTCTCCAGCTCTGACTTCCTTTCGCTGCACGTCGGCCTTACGCCACAGACCGAAGGCCTGATCAACAAGACTTCGCTGGCGATCATGAAGAAGGGCATCCGCATCATCAACTGCGCACGCGGCGAGCTCATCGTCGATGAAGCGCTTGCTGAAGCGATCAAGTCCGGCCACGTCGCCGGTGCTGCTCTGGACGTCTTCCGCCAGGAGCCGCTCAAGGACTCACCCTACTTCGAGCTTGAGAACGTGCTGCTCTCTCCGCACATCGCCGGCTCGACCGACGAAGCGCAGGAAGCCATCGGCATCCAGCTCGCCAACCAGGTTCGCGACTACCTGAAGCTCGGCGTCGTACAAAACGCCGTCAACGTAGCGTCGCTTTCGGAAGAAGAGTACGCCGAGGTTTCGCCCTATATCGAGATGGCGGCACGGCTTGGCCAACTTCTGGGTCACGCTGCCGGATCAGCCGGTGGTGGCAATATCGAAAGCATCGCTCTGACCTATAACGGCCGCCTGGCGCAGTTGAAGACGGACATGATCCGCAACGCGGCCATCGCCGGCGTGCTGCACGGAGCCGACAGCATCAACCGCATCAACGCCGCAGCCGCGGCTACAGAACGCGGCATCCGCATCCAGGAAGACAAGCGCGAGCACGTCGCCGGTGGTACCGGCGCGACGCTGCGCCTGGTGCTGCACTGGACGCGCGGCGGCGAGCAGGGCGACTGGACCGGTGTTGCCACCGTTCTCCACGGCCACTCTCCACGCCTGCTCAGCTACGACGGCATCGATATCGAAGCCGAGCTCGCCGGCACGCTGGCCATCATCCGCAACCAGGATGTACCCGGCGTTATCGGTCGCATCGGCACCATTCTGGGCGAAGCGAAGCTGAATATCGCCAGTTTCGCGCTCGGCCGCAGCGGCTCCGGCACCACCAAGGGCGCGCGCGTTCCGGAAGGCCAGGCACTCGCCGTCGTCCAACTTGATGTTCCCCAGGAATCGCAACCCGCGCTCCAACAGGCGATTGTCGAACTCCGCAAGGTAGAAGCTATCGCCAGCGCCCGCACCGTTGATCTGGGCAAGCTGTAAACTGAATCGAGGCTTGCAGCCCACCGCAAGCCCGTAGGAAACCTCCCCATGCCGAAGTCTTTTCGTTCGTCCGCCGTTCTCTTCGCGTCCACGCTCGTCCTCGTCGCCGGTTGCCACAAAGGCCCGCAGGATGGCGTTGTCGCCACCGTCAACGGCCATCCTATCCAGCGCACCGATGTGGACAAGGTCTACAACGCGCAGCTCGCCAGCAACCCGCAGCAGGTGCCTTCGACGGACCAGGCTGACTCGTTGCGCCTCAACATCCTTCACGAGCTGATCGTGGAAGAAATTGTGGAGCAGCGTGCGGCCAAGCTCAACCTCACAGCGACCGACGCCGAAGTCGATGCCAAGCTCGCCGAGATGAAGGCTCCGTACACCGAAGAGCAGTTCCAGGCACGGCTCAAGGCCTCCGATCACACGCTCGACGACGTAAAGCATGACCTGCGCCGCTCGCTGACGATCGACAAGCTGCTGAACAAGGAGATCAACTCCAAGATCACCGTTACCGACGGCGACGTCTCAGGCTATTACAACGCACACAAAGCGGAGTACAACCTGATCGAGAACCAGTACCATCTCGCGCAGATCCAGGTGACCGATCAAGGTGCAGCGCAGTCCGGCAACCTGCAAGGCTCTAAGGCCACCAGCGACGAAGAAGCTCGCAAGAAAATCCAGGCTCTGAAGAACCGCATCGATGCGGGGGAAGACTTCGGCGCACTGGCCATGAACTTCTCCGAACGTCAGGACACCGCTCCTAACGGCGGCGACATGGGCTTCGTCACCGAGTCGCAGATGAAGGGTGACCCGGCTACCTACGCTGCCATCATGAAGCTCAAAGCAGGCCAGACCACCGACATCCTGCCGTTGCTGGATGTCACCAGCCACAAGCCAGCCGGGTACTCCATTTACAAGCTCATCAGCAAGGACGCCGCCGGTCAGCGCGAACTTGGCGACCCTCGTGTGCAGCAGGCCATCCGCCAGCAGCTTCACGACAGCCGCTCACAGCTCTTGAAGTCGGCGTACTTCGAAGTGCTTCGCGATCAGGCTAAGGTCGAGAACTTCCTTGCCGATCAAATCTTCAAGAACGCAGCACAGTAAGACAGAGAGTCGAGGTTAGAGAGTATTGAACATCGTCGTCACCAGACAGCTTTTGCTCTGCGCTCTAACCTCTACGCTCTGTGCTCTGGTTCTTACCGGCTGCAACTCTACGCCGCCGTCAATGCCGCTCGATCAGCTCAACGCGCAGCAGGCCAGCGGGCACCAGGTCTTTGAGACACACTGCTCGCAGTGCCACTACGACCGCGTCTCCGATCCGCTGCACGGCCCCGGCCTGCGCGGCGTCTTCAAGAAGCCTTATCTGCCCAGTGGCGCACCGGCCAACGATGACCGTGTTACCGCAGCCGTACTCCACGGTCGCAACCTGATGCCCGCGCAGCCCAACATGGACCCGCAGGACATGAACGATCTGCTCGCTTACCTGCACACCCTTTAGATCGCCATGACACCAACTCCGCCATCCTCGAACCAACCCGCCGAAGACCTCGGCTTTCGCTCCCGCCATCTTCCCGGCACACCCGCGGGCGAGGCCAAAGGCATGTTGCCCGGCATGGCCGTCATCGGCATGTACCTGCTGCTGATGGGCATGATGAACGCCTTCGCCGCCATACAAAACAAGTTTGGCAACGGCGGCGCGAAGTACAGCATTCTCGGCATCTGCACGCTGCTGGTCATCGGCGTCTTCGGTATGCTGCGCCTGCGGCGCTGGGGATGGGCCTTGGTCACCGCAGGCTGCCTGCTGCTCGCGGGCGGCTACTTCTACGGCTTCCACCGCGCGCACTTCGCGCCGTACATTATCCAGGGCCTGTTCTCAATGGTCTTCTTCCTCTACCTCAGCCGCCCGGAAGTCCGCGAACGGGTTCGTTAGCGCAACGACTGCAACCTGCGCAACGGCATACAATAAAACAAGCATGGCCCCTCTCGTCCAATCCGACGCGCTGATCCAGATCGATCTCACCCCGCGCAAACCCGTGTCCAAGCCGGAGTGGCTGAAAGCCCGCGCGCCCATGGGCGAGACCTTCCACAACCTGAAGAAGCTGGCCCGCGAGCTCAACCTGCACACCGTTTGCGAGAGCGCCCATTGCCCAAACATCGGCGAGTGCTGGAACCATAAGACCGCGACCTTCATGATGCTCGGCAACCTGTGTACGCGACGCTGCGGCTTCTGCGCGGTACCCAAGGGCAAGCCCGAACCCATCGACCACCAGGAGCCCGAGCGCGTGGCGTACGCCGTCGCGCAGCTTGGCCTGAAGCACGCCGTCATCACCAGCGTGAACCGCGATGACGACAACATGGGTGCCGCGCAAGCCTTCGTCAACGTCATCCAGGAGATTCGCAAACAAGCTCCCGGCTGCCAGGTGGAAGTGCTCACACCCGACTTCCAGGGCGTCGAAGCAGCTCGCCAGCTCGTCGTAAATGCGCGGCCCGAAATTCTGAACCACAATATCGAAACGGTGCCGCGGCTCTACCGCGTCGCCAAGTCCGGTGGGCGCTACGAGAAGTCTTTACACTTCCTCGACAGCGCGAAGAAAGAATCAAGCCTGCATCCCGACGGCCCCATCGTGACCAAGACCGGCATCATCGTCGGCATGGGGGAAGAGATGCATGAGCTGCTCGGCGTCTTCCGCGATCTCGCTGATCGCAAGGTGGACATCCTCACCGTCGGCCAGTACCTGCGTCCCTCGCGCGACCACCTGCCGATGTCCCGCTTCTACACGCCCGACGAGTTCGCTTTCCTCAAGCACGAAGCCCAGCAGATGGGCTTCCGCCACGTGGAAAGCGGCCCGCTGGTTCGCTCCAGCTACCACGCGCATGAACAGGCCCAATCCACAGGACTAGCCTAATGCTTCTGAACTACCGTTTCGCCCTTCGTAGCTGTGCGCTCGCTCTCCTGATCGCAACCGGTGCATCCGCGCAAGCTCCGAACTACGCCGCAGAGCGCGCCGAAAACGCCAAAGGACTCACACAGCCTTACGGCTGGTTCTCGCTCATCGGCCTGGAGTCCGTCAAGCCCTGGATCACGACCGTTGGCTCCGCAAAAGACAACACCGTCATCGTCGCGGCAGCGCCCGCGCATCTCATGACGCTTTCCAACAAAGACAACGTCGTGACCATCACCGCCGCGGCGTCTTGCCTCCAGTTCCAGGACAAACCGGTCTCCGCTGGCTTTGTCTTCTCAGAGGATGAAAGGCTGTCCTCTGGCCTCGGCTGCAACACGCTTCGCTTCTGGGCGATCCATCGCGGCAATCAGCGTTATCTGCGCATCAAAGACTCCAATGCACCAGCGTTGCAGCACTTCCACGGCCTCAACTGGTACGCACCCGATCCGCGCTTCCGCGTAACCGCTCGCTGGATTCTTTATCCCACACCACACACAATGAACGTGATGAACAAGCTCGGCCAGATCACGCCCGTCCCTGTTCCCGGCTATGTAGAGTTCAAGCTCGCAGGCAAGACCTACAAGCTAACGCCGATGGAAGCTGACAAAGACTCGCTCTTCTTCGTCTTCCGCGATGAGACCTTCAAGCAAACGACCGACGGTGGCGGACGCTTCCTTTCCACCGCAGGCCCCTCAAACGGCATCGCCCAACCCGGCACAGTCGTTCTCGACTTCAACGAGGCCACCAACCCGCCCTGCGCGTACACCCCGTACGCAACCTGCCCGCTGGCGACACCGGAAAACCGCCTGCCCATCTCCATCACAGCCGGCGAAAAGCGTTACGACAACTAGAACCCGATAATCCGCCCCCGCGCCTTATTGATCTCTCGCCGATCCTTCTTCGTCGGCCGACCCGCCGGCAACTCCCAAGCCGCCATGGCTTTCCGCTCTTCCTCCGCCTTAGCCCGCGCCAACTTACTTGCCTCTGTCTCGCGATAAAGCCCCTGCGCCGCCGCAGCAGGCCCACGCACCGAGCTTAGCCCAAGCACCTCCACCACAAACTCGCCGCCCTCACTCTTCACCCGCAGCACATCACCCACACGCACATCACGAGCGGCCTTTGCTTGATGCTCGTTCGAGACGATGCGACCCATATCGCAGCTATCCGCCGCCAGCGCACGCGTCTTGAAGAACCTCGCCGCCCACAACCACTTGTCCATCCGCACTGTATCCATCAATCCGCAACCACTCCCTGCCCCGCCATATTTCTATTGTAGGACGGCTGTGACTCACTCCAAGCCCGCGAATTCCGTATCATCATCACTGAGCTCTCATGGAAACCACACCCCGCACACCGCTGCTTGAAGCCCGCGACCTGGTCAAGGATTACAGCGCCGTGCGCGTGATCGACAACGTCTCCGTGCAGCTCTATCGCGGCGAAACACTGGGCCTCGTCGGCGAATCAGGCTCCGGCAAAAGCACCGTCGCACGCATCCTGCTGCGGCTCATCGAACCCACCTCCGGCCAGATTCTCTATCGCCCAACCGACGCAAACAACCACACACGCGAGTTCGATCTGCGCCACGTAACACCGCGCGAGATGCGTCGCCTGCGCCGCAAGCTCGCCATCGTCTTTCAAGATCCGTACGCTGCGCTCGACCCGCGTATGACGGTACGACAGACCCTCGCGGAGCCGTTCGCCATCCATCACGAACGGCCCGAAATCGGCATTGAAGCGCGTCTCCATGAGCTACTACAGGAAGTCGGCCTCGACGCTTCCGCACTCACGCGCTATCCGCATGAGTTCTCCGGTGGCCAGCGCCAGCGCATCAACATCGCACGCGCACTCGCGCTACGCCCTGAAGTTCTCGTGCTCGATGAGCCCGTCAGCGCGCTCGATGTCTCAGTTGGAGCGCAGGTCATCAACCTGCTGCGCGATCTGCAACAGCGTTACGGCCTTACCTGCCTGTTCATCTCGCACTCCATGCCGCTGGTGCGATACCTGTGTGATCGCGTCGCGGTTATGCAGCGTGGACGCATCGTGGAGACCGGCACCTGGAGCGAGGTTTGCGAGCATCCTCGCGAAGCCTATACGCAACAACTGCTCGCAGCCACGCCCGAGTTGCCGTCTGTCGCTTAGGCCTTCCCCTTGGCTTCTGGATGCTCTACGCGATCACACACATTGCGCAGATAGTCCCACGAGTACAACCCCGCCTCGTGCCCATCGTTCCACTTGAAACGCAGCGCGTACTTGCCCACCGGCGTTACCTCAACCGGCCGCGGAGGCGCAGTAAACAGCGGCAGCAGCGACGCCGGTTTCGGCTTCTCTACACCCGGTGCGCGGCCATCGGCTTCGCGCTCTTCATGGCACGTCGCACAGGGGCAGGCCGCACGCAGCCACGCAAAGTTCCACGAACTCGCATGTCCATCGCGCCACTCGATGCTCATTCCCGTGCCGCCGCTTTTATCCACGCGTACCTTCGCAGGAGAGATCGCTTCCCCCGTCAACTTCGGGGCTTGCTCCTCGCGCTGCGCTTCTTCCGAGCTTACAAAACGAATGCCTTCGTGGCTCATACCAACTCCTTCCGATGAAGAACAAGCTTCATCGCGGCGCTCCTGCGGGCTGGTCCGCGCGTAACGCAGCGCGGTCGAAACGCAGCTTCAAAAACAGGATCGACGCCGACAGTACCAGTGTCACACCATTCGCAATCGCCACCGGGGCCGAACGCGACAACACGCCATAGGCTAACCAAAACAGCGTTCCCACCGTAAAGATAAAAAACATGCCCAGCGAAATGTCGCGGGCCGTACGCAGCTTAACCACTCGAATCAACTGAGGCAGAAACGAGATCGTCGTCATCGCCGCAGCAGCGTAGCCGATCAGGTCGATGCTCTCTTTCGCTACCGTCATGCCTGCCTCCAGAAAAAATAGGCCGCAATCACACAGCCTGTTGCGACGACAATTCCTCGCAACACATCCCCATTCGTACGCTTGGCAAACTTTGCTCCCGCGTATCCACCCGCAGCCGCAAACACCATCGAGATCAGGCAGTCATGCCAAACGACCGCACCCATTACGATGAACGTCACAATCGCGCAGAAGTTCGACGAAGTCGCCGCGACAACCTTCATCGCATTGAGCGCATGCATGTCTTCCATGCCAAAGAGCGCAAGAATCGTCATCACCAAAAAGCCGCCACCCGCACCGAAGTAGCCGATATAAAACGTCACAGGAAACAGCGCCAGAGCAAGCCACAACTTCGGTATCGCAAGCTCATGATGCGGATGCTCCGCACGCCGCCGCAGCCACTTGGACAACGGTCCGCTGATGCCAAAGATCAGCGTGCCGCCAAGAATGAGCCACGGAATCATGTGCAGAAACGTGCGCTGCTGCGTATGCAACAACACCTCCGCGCCGCTCACTCCTCCGATCAGGCTGACCAGCGCGATGGTTGGCAGCAGGTCTTTGCGAACGTCGTTCCGCAGCGTCGCCAGCGAGGTCAACTGCCCCGGCCACAGCGCCACCGTGTTCGTTGCATTGGCCTGAACCGGCGGTACACCCACGCCCAGCATCGCCGGAAACGAGATAAACGACCCACCACCGGCCATCGCATTCATCACCCCGGCGATCGTCGAAGCAACGACCAGCCAGATGTAGTGCCAGTGAGGAATGGGTTCAGAGAACATCTCCTCCCATTCTAGCTGTCGCACTCCTGCATCCGATCGGGCGGCCCATTCGTTCTAACAGATAGAGCTTTTTCGCCTCTACCTCAAGCGCATCAACCAGATACACCACGGTTGCTTCGCCCTATCTCCCCCGATTGACGACTTCCGAGTACGAAATGCCGTTTCACCCCTCAGCTCACCCTTTTGACATCTTTTTGCACCAAACCAAACAACATCGTTACTTAAATGGTTACTTAAGGCATCCAAATTGGTTACCATACCCGTCTGATTGAGAGATCGTCCCCTGTCGTGTTCTGGCGAGGTGATTTTTCAGAGATTTTGAATGCCACGTTCCAGAAATTCGTTCCTTCAAGCTTTAGCAGGCAGGTCCTATGCAATGTCCTAAGTGTTCCGAAAAACACGTCCTCCGCCGGATGCCGCGCATCGGCTTCCTCGAACAAAAAGCGCTCTTCTGGCTGGGCTACTACCCGTGGGAGTGCTCCGCCTGCCGAAAGCGGGTCATGATGAAGGTCCGCGGTGAGCAAAAGAAAAGGTCGCAACCGCCTCACTCCGGCCTCAGCACGAACTAGCTCGCGACATTCGCAGTGCGTAAGCCGCCTCGGCTATCATGGCATCTCGCCATGCGAGCTAAGGACACCTGCTAAATGCGCTTTCCAACACGCCGTCTTTCATGGGTTCCCTCTTTCACCTGCGCGCTGCTCGCTGCTGCCGCCTGCATTGCTTTCTCGTCTACCCCCGCTTCCGCGCAGGATAAAGGCGAGCCCGGCAAGTTCGACTTCTACATGATGAACATCTCCTGGTCTCCGGAGTTCTGCTCCATCCAGGGCACCTCGTCTCAATGCGCGGCCAAGCCCGGCTTTATCCTGCATGGGCTCTGGGCGCAAAACAACGACGGCACGTACCCGGTCTTTTGCAGCAACGAAGCCGGCCCGAAGAACCCTTCCGAAAACCTCGATATCACGCCTGACCTGTCCCTGCTCGACCACGAATGGGCCAAGCACGGCACCTGCAGCGCAGTCGGCCCGCAGCGTTTCTTTGCGATGGAGCGCCAGGCCTTTCACTCGCTTAAGATTCCCACCGAGTTCGATCACATCGATCACGAGATCAGCATGACGCCCGACAGTATCCTCGCGTCGTTCCACGCCGCCAACCCAACGTTCCCAGAAGGCAGCATCCTGCTAAGCTGCGGACGCAACCACCTTACCGCCATCGAGGCCTGTTTCAGCAAAGACCTGAAGCCGATCCGCTGCCAGGGACTGCACACCTGCGGTGCGACCTCCGTAAAGATCACGCCATCAGGAACGGCCGCGCACCAGTGAGTACGCCAGTACAACAAGCCCCTCAAGAGATTGGTGGAGATAGCCGGCCTTATCTCGCCCTGGGTCTAACATTTCTGCTGCTGGGTATCGGTTTCGCCAACCCCTTCGCTTTAGTTCCGTCGTTTCCACGAGGCATGTGGGAAGGGCAGTTGTCTCGCGAAACTCTCAACCTCTACGCTCTGACAGCTTTCCTCGGCTGGGCACACTTCGCATACGCATGGCGTGGTCAGTGGCACTCCTCTACCCGCATGGCGCCGAAAAAGCGCAACCTCTACTGGCTGACGGTTGCGCTTTTGCTTGTCGTACTTCTGGCCGCACGATCCCTTTTAGGCACCGCTGTTTTCAGCCTGATTACATGGGTCTACAACATCTCCCACTTCATCAAGGCAGAGACCTTCTTCGCAGGCAGAACAGGTAAAGAACGCAAGACCAGTTTCTTTGCTCCCGCGATTGCCTTCGCATGGTTCACACTGGTGCTCTTCCGCGTCGGCCCACTCAACCATCTGACGCTTGTTTTTGTCGGCACACTCGCTCTTGCGGCGACCTCTCTACTGCTTGGCGATTGGCGTGCATTGGCAAACAATCAACTTCGCCTGCCACTCCTTACCCTGTTTTTCCTTGGAGAGACGTTGATATGGAGCGCATACGGCCCCTATATGACTCCGGCATTCCGCGTTGGCGTGTACGTCCTGCATATCGCTGCAGCCAGTTTTTTCCACTACCTCAGCAGCTATTTATTTGCCCAGCGACGCGCTAGTGCGAGCATCGCCCTACACCCGCTGGTAATTCTCGCGGTCAATCTCTGTTTTGTTGCACTTGGATGCGCAGCAACGCGGCTGGACATACTGAAGGTGCTGCGCTTCATACTCGCTCCGGAGTGGTTCACACTCTGGGTTGCCTTACACCTCGCGGCAAGTGACCTGCTGCCCGCATGGAAGCGTCGAACCTCAGTTCATCCATCCCGCTAGCAGGCACAACAAAGCGGTGCGCATAACGCACCGCTTTGATCGCACTTGTTGCGGAAGCCCGCAGAGGTTCTTAGCGAACCGAAACAGTGGCTCCGTCGAGCTCCGGCATAGCAGTTGCGAGAATCGTACCCGCCTTGTTGCTTGCCGTTTCTTCTACAGCCACAATCTGCTGACCAACCGAAAGAGATACATCTACCGGCTTGTTCGGCAGCAACGTCATCTCGTTGTCGCCAACCTTTACCTTCAGCGGCGCGGACGAAACGTTGCGCAGGGAAAACTTCACAATCTTGACCTTCGCGTAGATCGCATTCACGGGCGAATGAACTGCGGTGGGTGCTGCGTAAACTGCCTGGGCGGATACGAGCGTAGCCGCCATTACTAGAACTCCAAGAACAGATTGACGATTCATGACCTTCTCCTGTGAAACCAATTTGATGTTCGATCGAGTCCTCTGCAATTGGTCTCAGAAGATTCGTGTCGCACAGGTCATTACGCAAGGTTCCATGGAATGGTTCCGGGTTCTGCGAAAAAAGTTTTACACAAAGTTTTCTTCACGTTCCCGTCACATTTAAGGCGAAAGCCTGTCGCTATAACTCTGTGCATCCCAGAGCAAAACTTGTTATGTGACAAACAGATAAAATAGACCTCGTGCCTGACCTTCTCGCCAATATGAATCCGCAACAACGCGAGGGCATCCTATCGGTTGACGGACCTGTGCTCCTGCTCGCAGGCGCCGGCTCCGGCAAGACCCGCGTCATCACGCATCGCATTGCGTACCTCATACAGGAACGCGGCATCTCGCCCGACAGCATCCTCGCCGTCACCTTTACCAACAAGGCGGCCAAGGAAATGGCGGAGCGCGTCGAGAAGATCCTCGGCCACTCCACACTCGCGCAGCCTACGCTTGCCACCTTCCACAGCTTCTGTGTGCGTGTCCTTCGCCGCGACATCGAAGCCCTGCGCGTCGGCAACGTTGGCCTCACGCGCAGCTTCGCCATCTATGACGAGACCGATCAGCAAGCCGTCGTAAAGTCCGCGCTCAAGCGCCTCGGCATCGACGACAAGCAGCTCAAGCCACGCGTCGTACTCGGCCGCATCTCCTGGGCAAAGAACCACATGATCGATCCGCAGGAGTACTTCCTCGCTTCGACCAATCCGCTTGAAGAGAAGATCGCGCACATCTTCGAGATCTATAAGAAGGAACTCGCCAAGGCCAACGCTCTCGACTTTGACGATCTGTTGCTCGAAACCGTACGCCTACTCAAGAGCTCCGCTGAAGTCCGCGAGAAGTACAACCGCAAGTACAAGTACCTGCTCATCGACGAGTATCAGGACACCAACCGTCCGCAGTACGAGCTGATGAAGCTGCTCGGCAAGCACGGCAACGTCTGCGTCGTCGGCGATGAAGACCAGTCCATCTATAGCTGGCGCGGCGCGGACATCAAGAACATCCTCGACTTCGAAAAAGAGTTCCCCAACGCGAAGACTATCCGCCTCGAACAAAACTACCGCTCTACGCAGATCATCCTCGAAGGCGCCAGTGCAGTCGTCGCGCAGAACACGCAACGCAAGGGCAAGAACCTCTTCACCACGCGCGAAGGCGGCTCGCTGATCGGCTACTACGAAGCTGCCGACGGCGAGAATGAAGCAATCTTCATCGCCGACCGCATCCACAAGTATCTTCGCGAAGCTGCCGCCGGCACCGACAACCCCGTCGAGACGCCACGCTGCGCTGTGCTCTATCGCACCAACTCGCAGTCGCGCTTGGTAGAAGAAGCTCTGCGCCGCTATCAAATCCAGTACCACATGGTTGGAGGCTTCAGCTTTTACGACCGTGCTGAAGTCAAAGACATGCTCAGCTACCTGAAGCTGGTGCAGAACCCTCATGACTCCATCGCGCTTGGTCGTGTAGTGAACTCGCCTCCACGCGGCATCGGCAAGACCACCATGGACACGCTCGAACGCATGGCCCTCACCACAGGCATGAGTTCGTGGGACGCCATCGCGCACGCCGTCGCAGACAAGCTCTTGCCCGCACGCGCACTCCTCGCACTGAGCAACTTCCGCAAGCTCATCGAAGACGCCCGCGCCATGCTCGGCCCGGACTTCGCCGCTGCCCTCACTGCCGATCTCGCCGCACCTTCAACAGATGACGCCGAACTCAGCGATGCAGAACTCGACGCCGCAGCCGCGAGCTTCGATCCCGAATCTCTGGCCGCCGACAACGATACCAACTTCGACTTCGGTTTCGCCACAGAAGAAACCCCTGCGCCCAGCGTCACTCCCAACGACGCCAACACGAGCTTCGACACCAGCTTCAACTTCGGCTTCGACTTCGGCCCCAGCGAAGAAATCTCCACCATCGCCCCCGAAAACGCCGTCATCGAAGAACCCGCAGCGGACGCCGCCGCGAACTTCAACCCCTTCGCCCCCATCCCGCTCAAGCAGTCCGCAAGCGATGTCATCATGGCCCGTAACAAGGCTAAGCTCGACCGCATCGTCGACGCGCAGGCCGGCGACCACGAAGCCGCTAACGAAGCAGACGCAAAAGCCTTCCGCAAACCCGGCGATCCCGCCACGCTTTCCGAGCTCATCAAGTTCCTCAACGACCGCTCCGGCTACATCCGCGCGCTCGAAGACGAAGCAACCCCGGAAAGCTTCTCCCGCATTGAAAATTTGAAGGAACTCGCCAACGCCGCACAGGACGCCACATCTCGCGGCGAAACGCTGGCGGAATTTCTGGACCACGCAGCTCTCGTCTCCGACGCCGACCAGTACTCCGCCGACGCCCGCGTCACGCTGATGACCCTCCACGCCGCCAAGGGCCTCGAGTTCCCACTCGTCTTCCTCACCGGCCTTGAAGAAGGCCTCTTCCCGCACTCCCGCACGCTGCAGGACCCCACGCAGATGGAAGAGGAACGCCGCCTCTGCTACGTCGGCATGACCCGCGCCATGGATACCCTCATCATGACCCGCGCCCGCTACCGTCGTAAGTACGGCAACGACAGCCCCGAGTCCTCCATGCCCTCGCGCTTCCTCGAAGAGGTGCCCTCGCGTCTGATCGAAGACCTCGGCTCGTCACCCGCCTTCAGCAACGCCTACTCCACGCCCTACCCCGGTCGCGGACGCCGGCCGGGAGCTGGCGAAGACGATTACGGCACCTCGCAGCACTACAGCTACGAGGACGAAAGCCAGGATTCGTCCTCTTCCGGAGCAAAAAACTACGCCGTACAGCGGTTTGGAGGCGGAAAACGCACCACCGGCAGCGGTCCGCTGGACAATACCGCCGCCTTCTTCGGCAAGGCAGGATCGGGCTTTACCCCCGCTTCCAAGTACCCTTCAAAGGGGCATTCGGCCTCAAAAATGCAGATTGACGCCCCCGTTGGCCGTACCGGACTCGGAAAAGGCGCCCGCGTCCGGCACCCGAAATACGGCGAAGGGATCATCTTCGCCCGCGAAGGCGATGGGGAAGATGCCAAGCTTACAGTACAATTTAGTAGCCACGGCATGAAGAAGCTGGTCGAGAAGTTCGCCCAGCTTGAGCGATTGTAAAAAAGAAGATCCTCAGCTCCTTGGCAGGCAAGACACGCCTCGCGGGCTCAATCGCCGGCAAGAGTTTCGAACACATCCAGCATCACCGAAAGCATAGAGAGAAGACATTCATGGCAAACACCAGCACCATCACTGACAAGATCGAGCGCAAGAAGGTAAAGCGCGCAGCACGCAAAGCCGCCCCACCCAAGGGACCCCGCACCGGAGCCCGTGGCGAAAACAAGGCCAAGGTCAAGAAGGCAGCACGCGGCACAAGCAAGCGGTAACTCCCTTTCAGCAGCACCCGAACGGCGAACGGAGTCCATCTCCGCTCGCCGTTCGTCTTTTCCATCACTGAACCACAATCCCTCACGGCTTAGGCCAAGTCCCAGCCACCAGCTACAATCGACATAATCCAAGCATTCCTGACGACGAGGACTTCGCCCCCTGGCACGCCAAATCTTCGCTACCAAATCGATCGACAAGCTTATCTCCGACTCCGAGCGTCCCGAGCACTCTCTCAAAAAGACGCTCGGCCCCGTCTCGCTCACCGCTCTCGGCATCGGCGCGGTCATCGGTTCCGGCATCTTCACCGTCATCGGCACAGCCATCGGCGGTAACCCCGCGCAGTCCGGCGCGTGGGATCAGTCCCCGGTCATCGACCTCATCCTGGGCCTCGTGCATCACAACATCGGCCACGTAGCCGGACGTCCCGGCGCCGGCCCGGCGCTTGCTCTTTCGCTGCTGCTCGTCGCCATCGTCTGCGCCTTCACCGGCCTCTGCTACGCCGAGCTCGCCAGCATGATCCCCATCGCCGGCTCCGCCTACACCTACACCTACGCCACGCTCGGCGAACTCATCGCCTGGATCATCGGCTGGGATCTCATCCTGGAGTACGCCTTCTCCAACATGAGCGTCTCCGTGGGCTTCGCCGCACACTTCGTCGATCTACTCGACTGGCTGGGCTTTCGACTGAGCCCAAAATGGCTTTCGCCCGCCTATCTACCGCAAGGCCTGCAGGATCTCGCCGGGAACGACATCTACAAACCCGGCTGGCACTACGGCTTCAACATCCCAGCCTTCATCGTCGTCATTCTGCTCACCATGGTTCTGGTGCGCGGCATTCGCGAGTCCGCACGCACCAACAACATCATGGTGCTCATCAAGCTCGTCGCGATCCTCGCCTTCATCTTCGTCGGCCTGCACTTCATCCACCCCAGCAACTACGTCCCGTTCTCGCCCAACGGATGGTCCGGCGTCCTCGCCGGCGGCAGCATCATCTTCTTCACCTACATCGGCTTCGACTCCGTTTCCACGGCCAGCGAAGAGTGCAAAGACGCGCAGCGAACCGTGCCCATTGGCATCATCGCGACGCTGATCATCTGCACCATCCTCTACATCGGCGTCTCGCTGGTGCTGTGCGGCATCGTCCCGTGGCAGTCGGTCATCGGCGACGCCGCCCCGGTCGTCAACTCGCTCAAACGCCTCACCCTCCAAACCCATAGCCCGCTGCTCCACTGGACGCGCCTCGTCGTCCTGGTCGGTGCCATCATCGGCATGGTCTCGTCGATCCTCGTCTTCCAGCTCGGTCAGGCCCGCGTCTGGTTCGCGATGTCCCGCGACCGCCTGCTCCCGGACGCCTTCTCGAAACTCCACCCGAAGTTCCGCACCCCGGCCTTCGCCACCTGGTTTGCGGGCATCCTGGTCGCTATCCCCGCCGGCCTGTTCGACGTAGGCACCCTCGCCGAGCTCTCCAACATCGGCACTCTCTTCGCCTTCGTTCTGGTCTCGATCGGCGTGCTTGTCCTACGCAAGAAACAGCCCGAACGCCGCCGCGGCTTCCGCGTCCCCGGCGGCCCAATCTTCCCCGTCCTCAGCGTGATCTTCTGCATCCTGCTGATGGCCGGCCTGCCCGTCCGCACCTGGGAACGCTTCTTCGTCTGGCTCATCATCGGCCTGTTCGTCTACTACTTCTACAGCCGCAAGCGCAGCGAGTTCTACAAGGGCTAACCACACACTCCCCGGTCAACCTATACTTGATACCGAGGAACTCATGGCCGCCCTGGTAGAAGCAATCCACGTAAAACGCAAGCATCTCTTCGAATTCGAAAACGAACCCTACGTCTGTCTCGACTCCGACATCTCCACCCCCACCGCTCGCGGCGGCCAGACGCTCGTCCGCCTCAAGATGCGCAACCTGCTCACCCAGGCCGTCTTCGATAAGACCTTCAAAGCGCAGGACAAGTTCAAAGAGCCCGACCTCGTCCTCGTCCCCGTCACCTACCTCTACTCGGACGCCGACGGCTCTTACTTCCTCGACCAGGAAAGCTACGAGACCCACATCCTCTCCGGCGACATGCTCGGCAACGCCACCGACTACCTGATCGACGGCCTCGCTCTCCAGGTCCACAAGTACAACGGCAACCCCATCGGCCTGCAGCTCCCCATCTTCGTCGACCTCACCATCACCTACACCGAGCCCGCCGTGCGTGGCGACACCTCCAGCGGTGCCACCAAGATCGCCCGCCTCGAAACCGGCCTCGAGGTCAAAGTGCCGCTCTTCATCAAAGAAGGCGAAAAGATCCGCGTCACCACCGAAACCGGCGAGTTCTCCGGCCGCACATAAACACCGCCAATATGTCCACCTTCCTCACCGCCGAGTGGCGCAAGCTCATCATGGCCCAGTACGAAGTCTCCCCCGAGACCCTGGAACCGTGGCTTCCCACCGGCGTGGAGCTGGACCTCTTCCAGGACGAAAACGGAGCACACTGCTACGTTTCTCTCGTCGGCTTCCTCTTCGACCGAGTCCGGCTTAAAGGCCTGCCGATCCCGTTTCATACGTGCTTTGAAGAAGTAAACCTCCGCTTCTACGTCGTGCGCACCGACCCCGATGGCACCCGCAATCGCGGCGTCGTATTTATCAGCGAGTTCGTCCCGCGCGCGGCGATTACCTTCATCGCCAATACTCTGTACGAAGAGCCGTACGCCACGCTTCCCACCCGCCACTGCATTGCCCGCACGCCGCAGTCGCTGCACGTCGAGTACGGCTGGCAGCACAAGCGCTCCTGGCAAACAATGTCGGTCGAAGCCCTTCCCGAACCCCAGCCCATCGCTCCCGGCTCCATTGAGGAGTTCATCACCGAGCATTACTGGGGATTCACGAAGCGCAGCAACGGAACCACCTCGCAGTACGCCGTCAGCCACCCCCGCTGGCAGGTCTATCCCATCCTCCAACACACCCTTCAGGCCGACCTTGGGAGCCTCTACGGGCCAGCATTTGCCGGTATCGACGCGGCGCACCCCTCCAACATCCTGCTCGCCGAAGGCTCGGCCGTCTCCGTCGCCACCAACTCCCGCATCTCAGCCCAGGGCTGAGCTTGCGGCCGGTCATGCGACCCCGACTCTACTTCTGCGTCTAATCTAGTAGCAGGAGTAGAAGGTAGGATCTAAATCATGCAAACCATCAACGCATCGCAGGGCATCCGCATCCTCGACACCAAGGCTTCCGTAAGCCTGCTCTCCAAAGTCCTTTGGATCACCACGGTCGGCTTCATCTTCACCGCCTTCGGAGCCTACATCGCTCCAGACGTGCTTCCCGGCATGAGCTTCTTCGCGGTCGTCATCCTGAGCTTCGTGCTGCTCTTCGCCATCCGATTCGCGGCGCAGCGCTCCTCAGCTCTCGG
>Ga0302305_1000421_pt1 | contig 26287 bp, 23 predicted proteins | sample III_Palsa_E2_3_FD_198764 | JGI IMG/M metagenome (GOLD analysis project Ga0302305, IMG submission 198764) | Peat permafrost microbial communities from Stordalen Mire near Abisko, Sweden - III_Palsa_E2_3 | ecosystem: Environmental > Terrestrial > Soil > Palsa > Peat permafrost | place: Sweden... | reverse complement strand
AGCACTTTGAGCTTCGCCTCGGCAGTCTTGTAGTCCTGCTTCTCGAGCGAACTCTCCGCCTCCCGGATCGCCTCGCTCACCGCGTTCTGCTGCGCATGGTCGTCGACGCTGTGCGTTCCCGGCGGAAGCTGCTGTGCAACGCCAGCACTCGCTGCCAGAACCAGCAGAGAAGAGAACACCATCACCCGAGCTCTCATGCAACCTCCCGCTTGCGCTGCGATCCGCCATCCAGCACCTTGCCCAGCCAATGGCCTGTATGCGATGCCTTCACCTTCGCGATCGCCTCAGGAGTCCCAGTTGCCACAACCTGTCCGCCGCCAGATCCGCCTTCAGGTCCCATATCGATGACCCAATCCGCGCACTTGATCACGTCCAGGTTGTGCTCGATCACCAGCAACGAACCACCGCCATCGATCAGCTTGTGGAACGCGGCCAGCAGCTTCGCCACATCCTCGAAGTGCAGTCCAGTAGTCGGCTCGTCCAGGATGTACAAAACCCGGCTCGCAGCCCGCTTCGCCTCGCCCCGAACACCGCTCGCCCCGCCCGACGCTCCCGACCGCGCCGCTGCCAAATGCTGCGCCAGCTTGACACGCTGAGCCTCTCCACCGCTCAACGTAGTCGCACTCTGCCCCAGCCGCACATATCCCAGTCCGACTTCGTCCAGCACCGCGAGCTTGTCCACGATCTTCGGATGTCCAGCAAAATAAACCAGCGCTTCACGCACGGTCATGCCCAGCACTTCGTGAATATTCTTGCCCTTGTACTTCACCTCAAGGATGGATGCTTTGTAACGCGTTCCATTGCACTCCTCGCACGGAAGTTCCACATCGGCAAGGAACTGCATCTCCACCGTAACCGTTCCATCGCCTTCGCACACATCGCAGCGACCACCTGGAACGTTGAACGAGAACGATCCAGCCGTGAGGTTCTTCCGCCGAGCATCCGGTTGTGCCGCAAACAGCTCACGAATAGCATCGAAGGCCTTGATGTAGGTCACTGGATTCGACCGCGGCGTCCGTCCAATCGGCGACTGGTCGACCAGCACGACATCATTCAGATACTGCGACCCGGAGAGCTCCCGATACAGATTCACCGTATCCCGCTCGCCAGCTTCATCCTGTCCCAAAGCCTGCATCAGCGCCCGATACAGCACCTGGTGCACCAGCGTGGACTTGCCCGATCCAGAAACGCCAGTGACGCAGCACAGCAGCCCGAGCGGTATCTCCACGTCCACACCGCGCAGGTTATGGATCCTTGCCCCGCGCAACACAAGCTTCTCCCGCCCCGGCTCCAGCCGATGCTTCGGAACAGCAATGCTTGCCCGTCCACTAAGATATCGCCCCGTAAGCGACGCCAGGTTGTCCCGTACCTCGTCGACCGTCCCGGCCGCCAGCAAATGCCCGCCCAACTCCCCAGCGCCAGGACCAAGGTCCAACAGGTGATCCGCTGCGCGAATTACATCGGGATCGTGTTCAACCACCAGGATCGTATTCCCAAGATCGCGCAGCTCTTCCATGATCGTGATCAGCTTGGCCGTATCGCGTGTGTGCAACCCAATCGATGGCTCATCGAGCACGTAAAGCGCGCCGACCAACCGGGAACCGAGGCTGGCAGCAAGCTGAATTCGCTGCGACTCGCCCCCGCTTAGCGTGGAGCTCAATCGATCGAGTGTGAGGTACTCGAGCCCGACCTGTTGTAGGAAGCGGACCCGCTGCCGCACCTCTTCGAGCACCTTGCCGGCGATCTCCTGCTGCGATGGACTTAAGCTCAACGAATCAAGAAACTCTTGTGCTTCAGTGATGGTGAGCGCGCATAGCTCGCAGATGTTCTTGCCGCTCAGGAGCACCGCACGAGCTTCGGCCCGCAGCCTTTGGCCGCGACAGTCAGGACAGGTTGCGTATCCGCGATACTTGGAAAGAAACACGCGAACATGCAGCTTGTACTTCTTGCGTTCCAGCTCTGCGAAGAATCCACGAACTCCCGCCCAACTCCCTCGACCTTCTTCTATGAAGCGCTGTTGCGGCTCAGTCAGGTCGAACCAAGGCACATCGATCGGAACTCCCTCCGCCTTGGCGGCCCGCTTCATCTCGCCGTGCCATGCACGATACTTGGTCTTCGTCCACGGATCAATCGCACCTTCATCGAGGGTCTTGGAACGATTCGGAATGATGAGGTTGGGATCGAAATCAATGGTGTTGCCAAAACCCTGGCAACGCGGGCATGCACCAAATGGATTATTAAAACTGAACAGCCGCGGCTCGGGTTCACGATATGCGCGATGGCAGTCAGAGCATTCGAAGGCCGACGAAAAGCGCAGAGACTCGACAGCTTCTCCTTGCTCCCTGGGAACAGTGCGCAAGACAATTTCTCCGGATTCACGATAGCCGGTCTCAATCGCATCTACGAGCCGCCCGCGTATCTCCGCCGAAAGCGCCAGGCGATCGATCAAAACATAGATCGGCCGATTGCCAACTGCACCGAAGTCCAACTCAAGCAAAGATTCCGGCGCGGAAAATTCCACAATCTTTCCGCCTTCGCCCGTCTCATCGGCCTGCCAGAGCCGGTTGTACCCTCGCCTGCGCAACTCGCCGAGCCTCTCCTTTAGAGACTCGCTCAAATCTACCGCGATGACCGTTTCGGACTTCTTGCCACTTTTCGCGACCTTCTTCGCCGCTTTCTTCGGAGCAGCAGTCACTTCGATTGCAGGGCCGACGACAGGGCCCTGCAGGGCCTCCAGTCGTACCTCTTTACGCACAATCGGAAACAGCGCATACATCCGCGTTCCTTCCTCCAGCGAGAGGACACGCGAAACGATGTCGTCCACCGTGTCGCGTCGCACAACGCCACCACAATGCAGACAAGTGACTGTTCCGCAGCGTGCATATAACAAACGCAAATAGTCGAAGATTTCTGTCGCGGTCGCCACGGTCGAGCGCGGATTGCGTGTCTGATTCTTCTGCTTGATGGCAATGGCGGGCGCCAGGCCGTCCATAAGATCCACATCGGGTTTCTCGATGCGTTCAAGAAATTGTCGCGCGTAGGCCGACAAGCTTTCCACATAGCGCCGCTGGCCTTCCGCATACACGGTATCGAAGGCCAGTGAAGACTTTCCTGAACCCGAAACCCCACTTACTACCGTGAGTGCGTTGTGTGGAATGTCGACGTCAATGTTTTTCAGATTATGCGTTCGCGCGCCGCGAATCGTAATCTTGTCGTTCGCGCTATTGGTCCCCATACAGCTTATGCACTCCTCTGTGGCCGCAGCATTTCCAGGAGAAGCAGGCAGGCTCCCACCACAATCGCCGAGTCCGCTACGTTGAAGTCTGGCCAGTGGTAGTGGACGATGTGCACTTCAAGGAAGTCCACCACGTACGCGAGCCGAATGCGATCGTATAAATTCCCAATGGCTCCGCCCAAAATCAACGCAAGTGCGACCGAGGTGAGGCTCAAGGAGCTGCCCATCTTCCAGATCAGCACCAGCACCACGACGACGGCAATGATAGAAAATCCGATCAACAGATTGCGCACCATGTTCGGGGAGCCATTCCCCTCGAACATGCTGAACGCCGCGCCCGTATTGAGTACGTGCGTCAGTCGAAAGACCCTGGGAATGATCACGATCGCTTGACCCGATGGAATATGAGATACGATCCAGAGCTTGGTCGCGCGATCGAGACCAACGACCAGTGCGGCAATCGTCAGGAGGAGCCATCGCATATCGCGCGACGGAGAAGCAATCGACATCACGCAGCCTCCCCGGTCAACGGCGGGAAGCCCACTGCATTCAGAGCCTCGGCGCAACGAGCGCATACTGTCATCCATCGTGGGTCCGCGCCGACGTCCGGAACGACCCGCCAGCAACGTTCGCACTTTGCCCCATCCGCCACGGCTGCTTCGATCAGAACGGCTGCTTGCTGCTTGGTATCGCCGACAAGTTGCACGCTAGCCTGGGAGACATTGAAGAACTCTGCCAAGGCGCCCTCATACTTCTTCAATACCAGTGCTTCAGCCGATCCCTCGGCCGCAATAACACGTACGCTGGCGTCCAGAGACTTACCAATGGACTTCGACAATCGAAGAGCTTCCAGCTCCACCATCACAAGCTGGCGAATGCTCGCCAATTGTTGCCACTCTGTTTCAAGGCTTGCCATTCTGCCGGGGATTACGTCTAGAACACTTGGGAACAGCGCCAAATGAACGCTTGGTAAGCGCCCTTCAACCGCGGGAAGGTATTGCCATACCTCCTCGGCCGTGAAGGACAAAATCGGTGCGATCAATCGCGTCATAGCTTCCGCAATGCGCCAGATTGCAGTCTGCGCGCTGCGTCTTGCGTGGCTGTTCGGAGCGAACGTGTATAGCCTGTCTTTCACCACATCCAGGTAGAGCGCGCTCAAATCCGAATTCGTAAACTCATTCAACGCCTGGTAGGCGCGGTGAAATTCGAATTCGTCGTACGCCGCCCGAATGGTGGCATCAAGTTCCGCAGTTCGAGCCAGGATGTACTGATCCAAAGGTTGCATCTGCGACCAGGACACGGCATCGCTTGCCGGATCAAAGTCCGAAAGGTTGCTGAGCAGAAAGCGCAGTGTGTTGCGCAGCTTCCGGTAGTTGTCGCTCACGCGTTGCATGAGGTTTTCACTTGCCGCAACATCTTCGCGGAAGTCCACGCTGGCAACCCAAAGTCGGATGATCTCGGCGCCCAGACGGTTCGCGACGTCCACAGGATCAACACCATTGCCTAGTGACTTCGAGAAGGCGCGACCCTGTTCATCCAGTGTCCAACCGCTGGTCGCAACCATCCTGTAGGGAGCAGCGTCTCGGATGCCAACCGAACTCAGCAGGGAAGAGTGAAACCATCCGCGATGCTGATCGCCGCCTTCTGTGTAGAGATCGGCGGGCCAATGAAGCTCGGGCTCTACATCGAGCACCGCATGCCAGCTGGCGCCACTCTCGAACCATACATCGAGGATGTCCATCTCTTTGCGAAACTGCATGACGCTTCCGCAAGCCTTGCAAGCCGTGCCAGCCGGCAGGAGTGCTTGCGGATCGTAGGTATACCAGGCGTCGGCGCCCTCTTTCGAGAAAAGCTCAACAATGCTCTTGTTGATCGCTTCGTCGTTCAGCGGTTCGTGACACTTCTCGCAAAGAAAGACAGCGATCGGAACTCCCCAGATCCGTTGTCGAGAGATGCACCAGTCGGGCCTGGTCGCGATCATGTTCGAGATCCGCTCTTCTCCCCACGCCGGATCCCAGGTCACGCGCTTGATCTCTTCCAGTGCGCGTTCGCGGAAGGTCGCATTCGGCTCTTCCGCTTTTGGGGAAAGCACTGGCGTTTCCATCGAGATGAACCACTGTTCGGTTGCTCGAAAAATCAGCGGCTTGTGGCAGCGCCAGCAGTGCGGATATTTGTGTTCCAGGTTATGCCGCCCCATCAGCGCACCCTTCCCGGCGAGGAGTGCCTCGATCGGCGCATTAGCCTTGAAGACGAACATGCCGTCATACTCGGGCAACCCGTTGCGCAGCTTACCCTGTGCATCCACATCGCAGGTCAACGGCAGTTCATAGCGGAGTCCTGTCGCAAAATCGTCGGGTCCGTGGGCTGGAGCCGTGTGGACCGCGCCCGTTCCCTGATCGGTTGTCACATAATCCGCGGTCACGCCAAGAATCTTGCGGTCAAGGAAAGGATGCGCAAAGGTTGCGCGGTCTAATCTGGATCCCGAGAAGGTTGAAATGACTCGCGCGTCTTTGAGATTGCCAATAAGATCGCAGGCCTCTCGAACCTGCTGGAGAAGCTCCTCGGCGACGACATAGACGTCGTTCCCGTCCTCTAATGCTACATAGTTGATCTCAGGGTTGAACGCGACCGCCATCGACGCGGGCAGCGTCCAGGGAGTCGTCGTCCAGATGATCGTCCACACATTCTTGCCACAAAGTTTGGGATCGATTTTCTCGGGCGCGCTAGTCAGCTTGTAGCGAACATAAACGCTCGGCGAAGTGTGCATCTCGTATTCCACTTCCGCTTCTGCCAGCGCGGTATGGTCATGCGAGCACCAGTAGACAGGCTTCAATCCCTTGTAGACAAAGCCCTTCTCGTAAAATCCGTAAAAAGTTTCGAGGATCTGCGCTTCGTAAGGAAAGTCCATAGTCGCGTAGGGCTTTTCCCAGCGGCCCAGTACGCCAAGCCTCTTGAATTGCGAGCGCTGCAAGTCGATGAATTTCGATGCATATTCCCTGCAGGCCTTCCGCACCGCGACCGGATCCATCTCCAACTTCTTGCCGCCGAGCTTCTCGTCGACCTTGATCTCAATCGGCAGGCCGTGGCAGTCCCAACCAGGCACGTAGGGAGCATCGAAGCCAGCCATGGTCTTGGTCTTGACGACAAAGTCTTTAATGCACTTGTTTAACGCATGACCAAGGTGAATTGCCCCGTTGGCGTAAGGCGGTCCATCGTGCAGAATGTACTTCGGTGCCCCGGCACGCGCCTTCCGAATCTGGTCGTAAAGCCTTGCTTCGTCCCATTTGGCCAACCGAAGAGGCTCATTTTGGGGTAGATTCGCCTTCATGGCGAAGTCAGTCTTGGGGAGGTTCAGCGTCCCTTTGAGGCTCTTCTTCTTGTCATCTTCAGACATCAACATCTCCAGGTTCGTGCGGCCAACAACGGATTCCGCTTACAACTGAACAAACTTCTATTGTAAATGTCTGTGAAGCCGCGCTGCCCTGTTCCGCCGGAGGCACCCTTTCAAATAAATGCCGGTTAGCTACTTTTCCGCGGCATGCGTCTAATTAGGCAGAGCAAACCTGGGTAAGACTTAGTAGAATGAACCAGGGACTTGGCGATGCACCTTCCTGCAACTGAAGGCTGTATTTGCCCAGGGAATGAAGATTAGAAGAGAAGACCGCGCCGAGACCCGTTTCGCCTATGCCCAACATTGATACCCTTCCGCCTCCCCCCACCGACCAGGTCGATTCCGATCTCAGAGAAACAGCGCCGCAGACGGTGGCTGAGCCGGTGCGTCTCAGCGGGGAGATCAAGGAACAAGGCGTCCTCGGATCGCTGATTTCAAGTGTCCGCGATGCGCTCTTTGCCCCTAAGCTTCCGCCGCTCGTGCTGGAATCCAAGCCGGTTGCTGTTCCGGATCGCATGGCGGTCAAGCGCAGTCCAGCCTCAACTGCGTTCGCTATCGGTGCGCACGTCGTCATCATCCTGCTGGTCGCACTCTTCATCGCCAACCAGGTCAAGGTGATCACGGCGAAGAAGGATGCTACGGCCATCGTCGCGGCGCCACCACCGCCGCCCATTGCACCCAAGGTCGAGCAGATCGGTGGTGGAGGTGGGCAGCACGACATCGCTCCCGTTAGCAAGGGACGGCTTCCCGACCTCGCTCAGAAGCAGATTGTTGCACCCAAGGCACCGCCAACAGAAGCTCCCAAGCTGGCCGTCGTTCCGACCGTTGTGGTACAGAAGGATCTCAATCTGGCCAACAACCAGATGCCCAATCTAGGCATGCCTAATTCCACGCTTGTAGGAAACTCGCTTGGCAATGGCAATGGTACCGGCATTGGGTCAGGCAATGGCTCTGGCATTGGGCCGGGTTCTGGCGGCAACACTGGCGGCGGCGTGATGCATATTGGTGGTGGCGTCAGTAAGCCGATCGTTCTCTACCAGGTTGAACCCGAGTTTTCGGAAGAGGCGCGCAAGGCGAAGTTCTCCGGAAACGTGGAAGTCTATCTCTATGTGGATGCGGACGGCAAACCCTCTCACATCCGCGTGGTTCGTGGAGTCGGAATGGGGCTGGATGAAAAGGCTGTGGAAGCAGTTCGCCAGTATCGTTTCAAGCCTGCCATGAAAGATGGCAAGCCTATCCAGGTCGACCTCTACGTCGACGTCAATTTCCAGATTCTCTAATCAGTGCGCTGCGGCTACGAGCGCTCTAGCGTCTGTGCATGCCGCGATCTCATCAAAGGTAAGATTCTCGGCTGGACTTCCGGTCTCTTCCTTCCACCGCAGGAAGAGTCTGCCGTAGCTCTCGGTAGTGCGCAGTTCGGACGCAATGCATAGCTTCTCCAACATCGTATCGATCCAAGCTGGTTGGCCTTCGAGTTCCGCCCAAACACCGATTGGCGTCTCGTCCAGCACCAGGTGGCCTGCGTCCATCTCCCATTCGGTGCGGAACTTCTCGTAGCGGAACACTGGACCGTAGCCGAGCTGGATGAAGATCTCTGCCAGCGCGTCACAGTCCTCTACAACGCTCTCAGTCTCAATGCGGATCTTGTACCGCTGATCACCATCGCCGCCGTCTGCCTGGCGTTTGTGAGTTACGGTGCAGCGGTCTCCATAGTGGCGAAGGCGTAAGATCTGCCTGCGAATGCGGAGCTGGCGGTCAGGCGAATCGTAGAGGATATTGCTCTCGAAGGTGCGCTCAGTTACGAGCTTGAACCCGAGGTCAGCGGCTGCTGCGCGAAGCGCTCGAACATCTGCCACGGAAAACTTCAGCTCGATCTCTGCAGCCTGCATGGCGTCAAGTATACGTCTGGAATCGGGACCGGAAGGCAACCAATTACGCCTGTGGAATACGTGGAATCGACGCGGCATTCGCTACGATGAGAAGTCAGCCTCATGCCACCAACCCTCCATCTCGACTCCTCTGATCCGGCGGATCTTTCCCGCGCGGCAATGCTGCTCCGCGATGGAGGGCTTGTGGCTTTTGCGACCGAGACGGTTTATGGCCTTGGGGCGAATGCGCTATCGGCAGTGGCAGTCGCCGGGATCTTTGCTGCCAAGAAGCGGCCGTCCTGGGACCCGTTGATCGTGCATCTCGCCTCGGCTGAGCAGCTTAGCCGCGTCGCGGAGGTTCCTGCGGAGCTCGCTGAACGGGTTGCGGCGTTGGCCGATGCCTTCTGGCCGGGGCCGTTGACGCTGCTTCTGCCACGGAGCTCGGATGTTCCGGACGCCGTCACTGCCGGCCGCAGATTGGTCGGGGTGAGGATTCCGGGGCATCCGGCGGCGCGGGCGCTGTTGGCGGCTGCAGGGGTTCCGGTGGCGGCGCCTAGCGCTAACCTGTTCGGGCATACCAGTCCTACGACGGCGGCGCATGTGCTGGCCGATTTGGATGGGCGGATTGATGCCGTGCTGGACGCTGGGCCGACGTCGATTGGGGTCGAGTCCACGGTGCTGGATCCGACGCAGACGCCGATGGTGCTGTATCGTCCGGGCGCGGTGACCGCAGAGCAGTTGACCGCGGTTACGGGAGTTGCGGTCGAGGTATTTGTGTTGGCGAGCGAGGCGCAGCCGGCTTCGATGCCTTCGCCGGGAGTGGGGATTCGCCACTACGCCCCGCGTGCGCGGCTGGTGTTGGTGGAAGGTACTTCCGAGGCGCTGCAAGCGGCGATCGCGAGTGAGGCGGCGAGCGTCGGTGTGTTGCTTCCGCAGGGCTGGTTGGCGGACGGGGAAGTTGTGGTTGAGAACTGGGGGAGCTGGGATGATCCGGAGGCGTTGGCCGCTGGACTGTTTGCTGGCTTGCGGTCGCTCGATGACTCTGGAGTGTCGGTGATTGTGTGTCCGCTGCCGGACGCTGGTGGGATTCGAGATGCGATCCGCGACCGGCTGCAGAAGGCTGCTCGACCGGCTTAGCCGCTACTTCATGACGCCGTTGGCTGGATGCGCGTCGCTGGTCTTGTAGAGGTACTTGATCGCGGCCTTGTAAACCAGGATGCGGGCGCGGCCGGCGCGGAGCTTCACGGTGCATCGGTCGTACCACTGAATGATGCCGTGCAGCTGTTCTCCGTCCTCGAGGACGACGGTCATCTCGGTCTGCTGCTGCATCTGCTTCTGGAAGTAGAAGGCTTCGGCGTGGGAGCTTTCCGGGGTTCCGTGGGTATCGGAGATCATGGCGTGCGTGAGCGGATCTTCGGTGTACACGGGATCGCGGCGGCGCTCTATGGGCGGCAAGGTTGGACGCACCAGCTTGCGGGTTCCGTTGAAGGTGTTGTCCTCGACGCGGGCTGCGGTTTTGGTCTCCATCCTGGCTCTCTTTACCGGCATTTGGGTCTTCTCCCTGGAGCAAACCACGTACGAGCGCTCAGAAGAAGCCGCTGGAACTGGGCTGAGAAACCAACCCAGAGTTGGCACCAACTGCTGTGCCTGATTTCTTTCAAAGGCGTGATTGAAAGGTTGGATGTACAGACGAAAGAAAAGGGTTGTTCGTTTCAACAACTAACGTCGGCTGCCTTCGAGCTCTACTGTAAGGGCGTCGAGGCTCAGGGAGCGCAACAGGTTACGGCGCATGCCGCTCTGGACGGCGTCCATGGCGCGGACGGCTTGTTCGATCCACTCGAAGGTAAAGGTGTCGGCGAGGCGCTGGAGGTCGGCGCGCTTGTCGATGTTGCGGACGCGGTCGGCTGCGCCGGACTGCAGGAGGAGGATGTCCTCGAGCAGGCTGGAGAGGGCGCGGAGGAGCGCGGTCGTTTTGGTTTGGCCCTCGGCGCCGGCGCGGTAGGTCTCGGTCATGCGGAAGAGGGTAGAGTGGTCCTGGGAGCCGCCGGAGCGCTCGGCGGTGTGGAGGATAGTGAGCGCGTCGTTGCGGGCGGCGGCGTACTCGGCGAGGTTGAAGGACAGGGCGCGGCCCGCAGCGCCTTCCGAAAGACGGGCGGTGAGTTCGCGATCGGTCTTGTTGAGGTCCGGGCGATGAGTGGCGAGGAGGGCGACGATCTCGTCGGCGGGTAAGGCTCCGAGGTGCGAGACGGCGCAGCGGGAGCGGATGGTTGGGAGCAACTCACCGAGGTTTTCGGCGAGGAGAAGGATGTGGACGTGCGGTGGTGGCTCCTCGAGGACCTTGAGGAGGGAATTCGCCGCTTCTTTCATGAAGGCTGCGGAGGTGAGGATGAAGACCTTGGCCGGCGCTTCTGCAGGCAAGTGGTGCGCGCGGTTGATCAGGGTGCGGATCTGGCCGAGCTTGATGAGGAGTTGCGGCGGATCGGGTGGGACGATGAGGACGTCTGGGTGCGTCTGGAGGAGGACGCGGGTCTCTTTTTTGTCGACCTCGCGCATGTCTTCGCGGGCGGCTACGGCCTCTTCGATTTTGGTGTCGAGGTCGGCGCTTTCGGCGATGCGGGTGCAGTTGCGGCAGTGGCCGCAGAAGGCGGCTAGCTGCTGGCCGGCGTGGGGGCCTTCGGTGGCCAGCTCGCGGGGCTGGAGCTCGCACTCCAGCGCCATCGTTAGCAGGAGGGAGAGCGTGTACTTGCCGGCTCCGCGGGGGCCGAGGAGGATGAGCGAGTGCGGGAGGCGGCCGGCGGCGATGGCGGCGCGGAGGCTCTCGACCGTGGGGCGGTTGCCGATGAAGTCGTGGAAGGTGGCGGGAAGCGGCACTGGTTTAGATTACCTTCTGGGTCCTGCACGGACGGCGGGAGATTTCGTTCGGGGAGGCCGGATGCTGGGTACCCCCCTCCCCCCTCTTTCCTCGTTTTTTGGTCGTAAGCCACTGAAAGCACAAGGGTTAAGGGTGAAGATCTTTGCTTGTTTGGGTGCGATTTTGGCCTGTAAAGTATTCGATTCAGGTGGGTTAAGGGTGTACATACTCCGTTCTAAGGAACTTACGGGCGCTATCGTTCGGGGGCCTGCGACCCCCTAAGGTATAGGTCGGGCCTTCAGCCCTTGGGTGGAGGTTAAAGTTTTGGGGCTAGTTAAAGTTTAGTCCTTTGGTGGGGGTGATACTGCCAGGTTTTGGAAATATAAATCGCCAGTGTTGACAGGGGGTTTGGCCGTTTTGGAGGGTTTGGGGGGCTTGACAGGTTTTGGCCGGGGCGGGGCGATAGGCCATGTTGGGGCGCGCGGGGTTCGGTGGCTCATCGAATGTCGTGGAGTCAACTGGCGTGGACTGAACTGTCGTGGATTCAACTCTCGCGCATTCAACGGTCGTGGGTTCAACTATCATGGATGCAACCAGGCGCACCCATCGATCATGGCTCCAGCTCAGAAGAAAGTGGTTCTTCGCAGCTTCTCGAACGAACTTGCCTGGGGGTATCTTCCCCAGTCGGGGTTCCTGCGCAACGGGCAGATTACGCTGATGGGCACCGACGGCCGGGTTACTCCTGTTCCGATCAAGACACTGAAGCGGATCGCGTATGTGCGGGATTTCAACCTGGACGACAAGGTCGACCCCGAGCGGATTGGGCGCATGACCTTTCAGGCGCGCCCGCGCGGCGACGGGATCTGGCTTCGCGTGACGTTTCGCGACGAAGAGGTGCTTGAAGGGCTGACTACTCTCGACCTGGCCTTTGCGGATTTGCTGCTGGACGACCACGGCCTGTTCCTGACTCCGCCCGACCCTCGGTCGAATACGCTGCGAGTGTTTGTTCCACGGCTGGCGCTGCAATCGATCGAGGTGCTGGGCTTTGTGACGGCTCCCTCGATGCGGCTTGCGGCCGAGCGCGCGGCCCAAACCGGGACGCGGTCGAAACATCGGGTGACAACCGACACGCAGCCCAGTCTCTTCGACGAGTAAGATTTGCACATGAACCTCGGCGACTTAGCTAAACATCTGAAAGCCGAATTGGTTGCCGGCGAGGGCCAGACCCTCGAAGCGGCGGCACAGCGCGCGATCGACGGAGTTGCGGGCATTGAAACCGCCGGCGCCACGCACATCACCTTCATCGCAAACCCTAAGTATGCGGCGCAGGCGCGCACCACCCATGCTGCCGCGTTGATCGTGGAGCCCACGTTTCCGGCGCTGAGGACGCCGACGCTGCGCACGGCGAATCCTTACCTTGCCTGGTCTCGCGCAATTGAGATCTTTCATCCCGCGCCGTATTACGAGCCGGGCATTCATCGCACCGCGGTGATCCACCATACGTCGCGGATCGGGCTGCGCGCGCACCTTGGCGCTTACGTGGTGATCGGCGCGAATTGCCATATTGGCGACGACGCGGTGCTGCTGCCGCACGCGGTGCTGTACGACGGTGTTCGGGTCGGCGCACGCTTTCTGGCGCACGCGCACTCGGTGGTTCGGGAAGGCTGCCAGCTGGGCGATGATGTTGTGCTGCAGAACGGCGCCATCATTGGCGCCGACGGCTTCGGCTTCGCGAAGGGTGCGGACGGGCGCTGGATGAAGATTGTGCAGTCCGGCCCTGCGATGCTGGGAGACGCGGTGGAAGTGCAGGCCAACGCCTGCGTGGATCGCGCGTCGGTGGGCGAAACGCGCATTGCTTCGGGCGTGAAGATCGACAACCTGGTGCAGGTGGGGCACGGCTCGACGGTTGGGGAGAATACGCTGCTGTGCTCGCAGACTGGGCTGAGCGGCTCGACTACGGTGGGGAAGAACGTGATTCTCGCGGGGCAGGTGGGGGTTGCGGGACATCTGACGATCGGCGATGGGGCGGTGGCTACGGCGCAAAGCGGGATTCCGTCGGATGTGGCGGCGGGGGCGATTGTTAGCGGGTATCCGGCGACTGAGAATCGGACGTGGCTGCGGACGGTGGCGGCAGTTAGCCGGCTGCCTGAGCTGCTGAAGCGCGTCAACGCGCTTGAGAAGCGACTCGGCATCTCCCCCGGCAACGAGAAGTAGTTCGCGGTGGCGCCAGTCTCAGTCCCGTCCCCTCGGCAATCGGTCAGCGCATCCGCCAAGATCCGCGCCGGGGTTGTTTCCGAACACGCTGTTTTCAATGAGTTTCGTTCCTCAAGTCGATTCGAGAGCCACCCATCAGCGGCTAAATCGTGTACTCGTCCTGGTTGCTATCATCCACAGATGTCATTTCGCGATGGGATACGGCCCGAAAGCGGGTATGCTGCATGGCGTTCTTGAGTTTCTGGTACAAAGCCCCACTTCTAGTTCTGTGCCTGGCAGCGTTCGATATACAAATCTGCTCGGCTCAGATCTTTTCGAAAGATCCTGCGAAATGGTGGCCCGATCCATCAACGGGCCTTATGTGGGCCGAGCACGGATATAGCGGTGATTCACACAGCGTATTACACCCACACGGGCGAACATGGCAGGAATCAGTTGACTACTGCGCGGCCCTTAGACTCGGCGGCTTCTCAGGCTGGCGGATTCCTGCGCTCGACGAGGTGAAGGGTATCGCCTACACCCGTCATGGGGTCGTGACGACGTCGGGTCATGGTTGTAGCCTTAGGCAAGATGTCGATCCCCACTCTACTTGTGTCAGCACCCTCACGACTTCAGATCCGTATGATCAAGTAACCGTAAAAGTTGACGAATGGGACGATGACCCTTTCCCCCTCACCACATTTGTCTGGACCTCGACCCCGACGCCCGACACGGAAAAACCGGCGCCATGGATTGCAGGGCCAACAGTATGGATTGTCGGTCCAGGACTGATACTCGGCGCGATTCCGAAAACCTCGGATATGTACAACGGTCGCTATATGGCCTCGCTCTGTGTTCGTCCCATCGACCCTGATCTTCTTCAGATTGCGAGGGATGCTCAGGTGAACGTCCCAGTTCCGGACATCCAGACGCTCAAGTTCTATGTGCCGCTGAACAAGGCTAGGTTGGCGTACGAGGCTGGCGAGTATCAGGACAGCATTACCCAGGCGCGAAATGCCCTCTCACTAGATCCACAGCTACAAACTGCCTATTGGGGCATAGGAATCTCTTATGGAATGCTGGGCCAATGGGATTTGGCCATTGCAAATCTCAATACTGCATTCAAGCTCGACAAGAACCACGATGCGGATGTGTACGGCGCCCTGCAATGGGCAAAGGCAAGTAAGAAAGCCGCAAAGAAAGGCGAGAAGCCGAAGATAAAAGGCAAGGACTGGAAGAACCCCGAGTGGAATGCTCCGTGGAGTTGATGTCGGAAAGGCTCAATAAGTGCAAATCGCCGAGTCACTCACCGATAGGGGAGTAGGCCTACAGCGAAATTCCCTTGAAGTCGGGTTATCGGAAAGTACAGTCATCCACCTGACCGGCATACTAGCGAATATCTGCCGTCTCCTGAGCGCTGTTACCTTTAACGCATGAGGCTCTGCGCATCCTGCCACTTCCGGAAAGAAATCATCCGCTACAGTCTCATCGCTCTCGGCCTCGCTGCGCTGAGCGGGTGCCATTCGCACTACGTGTCGATTGATATTCACAACGGCACGGGGAAGGCTGTCACGCTGGTTGAGGTGGACTACCCGAGCGCGAGCTTTGGCGTGGATACGCTGGCGGCTGGCGGGACGTACCACTACCGCTTTAAGATTTTGGGGGACGGGCCGATGAAGATTCTGTGGACCGATGCGGCGGAGCAGCAGCATACCGTGGCGGGGCCGTCGCTTAAGGAGGGGCAGGAAGGGGCTCTGACTGCGACGATTACGGACGGAGCCGCGACGTGGAAGTCGGACCTGCGCACCAATTAGGCTTTGGCTCGGAGCAGGACGAGCTTAAGGAGTTGCGGGTTCGTTGAGGTTGGAGGTCGGCGGCGTATGGGGCGCGGGGGTTCGGTTGCGCCCCAGGCCATGGCAACAAAGAAAATCGAGAGAATTGTAAGAAAACAAATGAAGAGGGTCGTCATCGTGCGACTTCCTTTCCGAAGGCGCTTCGTTCTCCGTCTCCTGCAGGTAGGATGCCGCGCCGTGCGGATAGGTGAGCCGACGGGGGATTGCAGTAGACTCGCATCGTGAGCTTAGGATCGATGTCGACGCCGAACCGCGGATTATTTATTACCTTTGAAGGGCTTGACGGCTCGGGCAAGACTACGCAACTGAAGCATCTTGCGGCCGCTCTTGAGGCCGACGGGCATCGCGTGGTGACGCTGCGGCAGCCGGGGGGGACGGCGCTGGGCGACCGGATTCGGGCTATTCTTTTGGACTCTCGCAGTGAGTCGGATCTTGGGGGCATTGCGCCGGAAGCGGAGATGGCGCTGATGTTTGCGGACCGGGCGCAGAGCCTGCGGCAGGTGATTTTGCCGGCGCTGGCGGAGGGCGCGATCGTGCTGTGCGACCGCTACACGGATAGCTCGGAGGCGTACCAGGGGGCGGGGCGGGGGCTTGGGTCGGAGCGGATTCTGGAGATGCATCGCGCGGTTTGCAACAACGTTCAGCCGGAGCTGACGATTCTGCTGCTGCCGCCGCTGGCTGCGTCGTTGAAGCGGGCGCGGCGAAGGAACGATCGGCATGTGCAGCAGGCGGGGACGGATGAGAATCGGTTTGAGCGCGAGGGCGATGAGTTTTATACGCGGGTGTATGAACAATATCGGGAGATCGCGCGACGGGATCAAAGGCGCGTGTCGGTATTCGATGAGGAAGGGTCGATTGCGGCGATCCATGAGCGCATTCTTGAAGTAGTGCGCCAGCGTTTGGCAAGCACCGCTGGGGGCGTAGAGGCGTCCGGCGTTCCAAGCCCGTTGGCCGAGTAATGCGAGAGACAGAAAAAGAGCGCGACTTCGAAAAAGAGTATGACTACACGCCCGCGCGGAATGAGGGTGAGTGGCGGTTGCCTGCGGGGCTTCGGCGGGCGCTGCCGTTTTATTTTCGGCGCAAGTGGGTGAGCTTCGGGGAACCGATTCCGCTGTTTGAGCACCTGCACAATACGTTCGGGCGGATCGCGCATTATCGGTTTATGGGCACGACCATTGTTTTCGTGAATGACCCTGACTTCATCAGCGAAATTTTGGTGACGCAGGTGGGGAGCTTTGTGCGGGAGCGGACGCTCAAGCGGATGAAGATTCTGCTGGGCGAAGGGCTTATCACTTCTGACGATCCGATCCACATGCAGCAGCGACGGATTGTTGCGCCTGCGTTTCATCGGCAGCGGATTGCGGGGTATGCGGACCAGATTGTGACGAGCGCGCGGGAGTCTGCTGAGCGGTGGACGGCGGGCGTGCCGGTCGACATCAATGACGAGATGATGCAGTTGAGTTTGCACATTGTCGCGCGGACGCTGTTTGACTCGGAAGTGACTGCGGATGTGCTGGCGGTGCGCGATGAGGTGAACACCATTATGGGGCTGTACAACTTTTTGGTGGCGTTTCCGCGGCTGGAGAGCGTGCTGCATCTGCCGATTCCGGGGATTGTGAAGTTCCGCAGGAGCCGGGCGAAGTTGGATGCGGTGGTTGCGAGCTTGATTGCCAAGCGACGGAGCCTTTCGCAGGCAGAGCTTGAGCAGCGTGGCGATTTGCTCTCGATGCTGATGGCCGCGCGCGATGAGGACGGCAGCGGGAAGGGCATGACCGACACGCAGGTGCGTGACGAGCTGCTGACTATTTTTCTTGCGGGCTATGAGACGGTAGCAAATGCTTTGACGTGGACGTGGTATTTGCTGAGCCAGAACCCTGAGGTTGCGGACAGGATGTATGCGGAAGTCGCGGAAGTGCTGGGTGCGACGACTGCTACGGTTGATAGCTATTCGCGGCTGAAGTATACGGAGATGGTGTTCGCGGAATCGATGCGGCTGTATCCTCCGGCGTGGGCTATGGGGAGGCAGTCGACGTGCGCGATCGAGCTGGGGCCTTACCGGTTTCCGCCGGACACGCACTTTTTCTTCAGTCAATACGTGATGCATCGGAGCGCGGAGTTCTGGCCGGATCCGTTGGCGTTTCGGCCGGAGCGGCACACGGCGGAAGCCAAGGCGGAGCGGCCGCGGTTTGTTTATTTTCCGTTTGGCGGAGGGCGGCGGCAGTGCATTGGCGAAGGGTTTGCGTGGATGGAAGGCGTGCTTTCGCTGGCCACGATTGCGCAGCGTTGGCGGCTGAACTTCCTGCCTACGTACCCGGTGATCCCGCAGGCAAAGATCACGCTGCGTCCGAAATTTCCGATGATGATGCGGCCTGAACCCGCTCGCTAATGTTTGGTGGGGTGGAAGCAATCGGTGGTTTTGGCGCTGCATCAATGAGGAAAACTCATTGAATGCGGTGAGGGGCGGTTTGCAAGCTACTGACTTTAGAGGGCCTGGGCAAGTAATCACCGCTGGTTACCTCTTCTTGCGTCATTTTTGCGTCAAAGGATAAAGCTTCTCGCTGAGATTCACCCATCGTGGGTGTGTGGCGTGGAGGACGGTCGCGATCCGCGGAGAGGTACACCTGCTGACCGGTCAATTTAATACAAGGGAGTAATGCATGCATACACAGCGTCAGCTCAGAACTACGCGTAGCTTGGCACTATCTTTGGCGATGGTTACATCGCTCGCTCTTGCGGCAGTTGCGCAGGACGCGACCGTCCAGGGTATGGTGATTGGAAGAGATGGTCCGCAGATGGCCGTAAGGACGGCGGATACACCGAGACTCATCGTTCTGTTGTCAGACAATACGAAGGCTACGCAAAAGGGTGGCTTTCTTGGGATGGGCGGAAAGGATCTCGGCGTTGAGTCGCTGGTTCCGGGCCTGTCGGTAAAGGTTGAGGGATCGTATAACCCTGACCACCAGTTGCTGGCGAAGAAGGTCGTGTTCTCGAAGGGATCACTGACGACGGCACGAGCCATTGATGCTGGTCTGAACCCTGTGAACGCGAAGCTTGGGGAACAGCAGGATCAGCTGGCGAGCAACAAGCGGGATATTTCCAGCGCCCAGGATCAGCTTGCGAAGAACTCGCAGGACATTGACCAAACCAAGCAGGGGCTCGCAACGACGACCCAGGCAACGACGCAGAACACGACGCAGATTGGACAGACGAACACGCGCATCGGCACGCTGGACCAGTATGAGACCAAGGACAGCATGACGATCAACTTTGCCAATGGACAGGCGACGGTAAAGAGGTCGGACAAAGACGCGCTGACTGACTTTGTGAAGTCGGCTGCGAATACGCCGGGCTTCATGATCGAAGTGCAGGGCTATGCGTCGACCGTTGGTTCGGCAACGCTGAACCAGAGGCTGAGTGCGGAACGTGCTGACAATGTGCTGGCAATCATTCAGCAGTCCGGTGCGGTGCCGATGACTCGGATCCTTGCGCCGGCTGCGATGGGCACGAGCAACCAGGTTGACGATGGTCACACGCGGAAGGCGCAGGCTCAGAACCGGCGCGTCGTGGTGACGATTGTGGTTAACAAGGGAATTGTTGGCTCGACCGGCAGCTAAGGGGTGTTGAACGATTGAAAGGCGGCTGAACGCTGCCTGGTAGCGGCAATCAGACGCGGTAGTGTGGCGAACGCAACGTTCGGACACTACCGCGTTGCCGCGTGAGGACCCAGGGAATCGGCGAGGGTGGGGCGTTGGGAGGGAACTGCCCGTTTTCCAGTGCAAAACAGTAGCCAAGGCCCTGAAAAGGGTGTAGAATTGGACGTTGTGTCTATAGGTTACAACGCTGTAAACGATTGATATGCCGCAAGTTAGGGCGGGCGCTTGAGGTGCCGGCGGCCGCTCGGAGCAAAGTACAACTCTCATGGCTGACTACATTTATCTGCTGCAGACCCGCCTTACGCCCGCACAACAATCCGCTCTCGAACATATTCGCCAAGTGGCGAAGGCTCGGGCGATGACCGTATTCCTGGTGGGGGGCGCGGTGCGCGACCTGACCAGCGGCAGCCCCATTCGCGACCTGGATTTGGCTGTCCAGGGCAATGCGACGAAGCTCAGGAAAGAGCTGCAGAAGGCTGGCGGCGTGGTGATTGGCGAAGACGAGCCGACGCAGACGCTGTATCTGACCTTTCCGGGCGGAGTGCGGCTGGAGGTGGGGTCGACCATGTGGGCGACGTATCCCAAGCCGGGCAAGCCGGTGTACAAGCCTGCGCCGATTTTGGACGATCTGCATCGCCGGGATTTCACGGCGAACGCGATGGCGTTGTCGCTCAATGACGGCTCGTTTGGGCTGCTGATGGATCCGCTGAATGGCGTTGCGGATATTGAGAATCGCGAGCTGCGGCTGGTATCGAATTACGGGTTCATTGAGGATCCGGCGCGGATGATCCGGGCGGCGAGGTTTGGGGCGCGGCTGGGCTGGCAGATGGAAGAGAAGACTCGGCAGCGGTATGAGAATGCGAAGGGCGACAACGCGATTGCGGCGCTGAGCACGACGCTGCACCACTATGAGCTGGAAGAGGTCTTCCACGAGGAAGATCCGCTGCGGGTGCTGAAGCGCCTGGAGGCTGAGGGCTGGGCGAAGGTGCTGTTCCCGGCGTGGACGTCGGCGAAGGTGAACGAGGGGGAACTGGACAAGCTGCGCGACACGATTGGGCGGCTGGAGTCGATGGGGATCTATCCGGATCCTTCGGCTGCGTATTTCCCGCTGTTGACGGCGAAGCTCGCGCCGAAGGAAGTGTCGGAGCTGAAGAAGAAATTTGCGCGGCCCGGATTTGCGGAGCAGATTCCTGCGCTCGAGGCGGATACCAAGGAGTTCGCGACACTGTTTACGAGTAAGGCGGCGGCTGCGCCTTCGGATGCGTGGAAGATGCTGTTTGCGGCTCGGCCAGAGGCGGTATTGTGGCTGGCGCATACGACCAAAAGCGCTCCGCTGAAGGCTCGGTTTGAGGCGTTCTTCAATGACTGGTCGCAGGCTCGGCTGAAGATTCCATACCAGCTGATGCAGGAGATGCGGATTACGCCGGCTCTGCCTGGCTATCACGAGCTGGTAGAGAAGTTGTTCTTTGCGGTGATGGATTCGAAGCTGGATACACCGGAAGCGGCACGGGCGTTCCTTGAGCCGTTCTCTCCGCCGGCGCCACCACCGCCGGTCAACATGCGGCGGCGTGCGGTGAAGCGAGAGGCGAAGGTGCCGAAGCCGCGCGGGAAGAAGGCTGCGGCTGCTGCTGAGGATATCGATGTGTCCGCTGAGGACGAGGTCGTGCGGGTAGAGAACCCGCCGGTTGAGGCTAAGGCTAAGGGTGTTGCGGCGAAGGCTGCGCCGGTTGCTGCGCATAAAGGTCTGCCGGCTGCGAAGCCAGTGCTGCCACTCAGGAAGGTTGCGCCGGTACTGAAGAAGGTTGCTCCGGTGGCTGCGAAGGTTGCGGCGAAGAAGGTTGTGGCCAAGAAGGCTGTCGTGAAGAAGGCGGCGAAGAAGGTTGTGGGGAAGAAGGCTGCGAAACCGGCGGCAAAGAAGGTGGTTGCGAAGCCTGTCTCCAAGAAGCCAGTTGCCAAGCCCGTGGCGAAGAAGGTTGTCGTGAAGAAGGTTGTAAAGCCGGTTGCGAAGAAGGCTGCCAAACCCGCGGCGAAGAAGAAGCCGGCGGCGAAGAAGCCTGTCGCGAAGCATGTCTCCAAGAAGCCAGCTGCGAAGCCGGCGGCGAAGAAGGCTGCTGTGAAGGCGAAGGGCAAGTCGAAGCGATAGTTCGGGTTTAGTTTCGCAGGGTCAACGGATTAGCTGCGGGATGCGTGGGGGGACGCGTCCGGTGGTGGTCGTTCATACAATTCAGGCTGAGAACGTGGGAGAATCTAGCTATGATTTCTCCCACGGAATTACAGGCCATCCCCATCTTTGCGTGTTTAGAGGAAACGGAACGGCAGCGGTTTGCTGCGCGGGCAGCGGACGTGCGTCTGCAGCCGGGAGAGTGGCTGATTCGCGAGGGCGAGGTGGCGAGCTTCTTCGTGTTGCTGGAGGGGGCGGTGGTGGTGGTGAAGGAGATCCTGGGGCGAACGCAGGATGTTTTCGAGTACAACGCGGGGGAGTTCTTCGGAGAGGTGCCGATATTGCTGGGCGCGCCGTCGTTTGCAGGGGTTAGGGCGAACGACGATGGGAAGGCGCGGGTGGCGCGGTTCGATGCACAGCAGCTGCTGGAGATGGTGCAGTCGTCGGCGGCGTGCAGCGCGCTGATTTTGCAAACGATGACGGACCGGTTGATGAGGGTGCAGCGGTTTGCGAAAGAGGTGCCGACGTCGCGGGTGCTGCTGATCGGGACACGATACGACAATGACTGCCGGGAGATTCGGCAGTTTCTTTCGGCGAACCGGATTCCCTATGAGTGGATTGATGCAGACAAGGACGCGAGCCGGATGCCGGTGTGTATGAATGGCGAGTATGACGGGCCGGCGGTGGTGGTGGATAACCATTACTGCGTGGAGACGCCGACGGTGCGGAGCGTGGCGGAGGCGCTGGGGATTCGGACGCAGCCGCGGTTTGAGGACTATGACGTGGTGGTGGTGGGGGCAGGGCCGGCGGGGCTGGCGGCGGGGGTGTATGGCGCGTCGGAGGGGTTGAAGGTGCTGATCGTGGAGCGTTCGGCGGCGGGCGGGCAGGCGGGTACGTCGTCGCGGATTGAGAACTATCTTGGGTTTCCGAATGGGATTTCGGGTGAAGATCTGAGTCAGCGAGCATTGCAGCAGGCGGGGCGGTTCGGCGCGGAGATCGCGATGACGCGCTGCGTTGAGCATATCGAGCGGCTGGGGGATGGGCGGTACTGCGTGGAGCTGGATGGCGGGCAGAGGGTGTCGGCGTGCGTGGTGCTGATTGCGACGGGGGTGGAGTGGCGGATGCTCGATGCGGAGGGAGTGGGGCGCTTCCAGGGGCGCGGCGTGCTGTATGGGGCTTCGCGCAACGAGGCGAGCAACGTCGTGGGGAAGCGGGTGGTGATTGTGGGCGGCGGAAATTCGGCGGGGCAGGCGGCCGTGTTCTTTGCCAATTACGCGGCAAAGGTGGTGGTGCTGGTGCGGGGTAAGGGGCTCGAGCTCACGATGTCGTCGTATTTGATCGATCAGATTGCGACGAAGAAAAACATTTACGTGGTGCCGTATACCGAGGTCGTGAAGGCCGAGGGGGAGGACCACCTGGAGCGGGTTACGGTGCGAACGCGTCCGCCGGAGGGTGAGGAGACGATGGGGACGTACGATGTGGATGCGCTGTTCATCATGATTGGCGCGAAGGCGAGTACGGCGTGGCTGCCGGAGAGTCTGCAGAGGGACTCGGGGGGTTATCTGTGTACGGGGCGCGATCTGGAGGGGTGGGGGCTGCAGGATCGGGCGCCGTTTCCGCTGGAGACGAATCTTCCGGGAGTGTTCTGCGCGGGGGACGTGCGTCATGACTCGATTAAGCGAGTGTCGAGTGGGGTGGGCGAGGGAAGCATGGCGATTGCGTTCGTCCACCAGTATTTGGCGCTGAATAATTTTTAAGGCGCATCTTATCTGGCGAAGAGTTGGGAGAGGTCGGCGAAGGATTTGAATTCGAGGGCGTTGCCGGCGGGGTCGAGGAAGAACATGGTGGACTGTTCGCCGATCTGGCCTTCGAAGCGGGTGTAGGGTTCGATGACGAAGGGGATGTTGGCGGCGCGGACGCGGTCGGCTAGCTGCTTCCAGTCGGGGGGAGAGAGGACGACGCCGAAGTGGGGGATGGGGACTTCGTGGTTGTCAACCGAGTTGGTGTCGGCGGCGGCGCTGCGATTGCGGGGTGCGGCAGTGGGCTTAAGGTGCGCGACGATCTGGTGGCCGTAGAGGTTGAAGTCGATCCAGTGGTCGGAGGAGCGGCCTTCGGGGCAGCCGAGAATGTTGGCGTAGAAGTTGCGGGCGGCGGTGAGGTCGTCGACGGGGAAGGCGACGTGAAAGGGTTGGACGGACATGGGTCGATGATAGCGAGAAGGAATGCCGGTGGCCAGGGTTGCTGACTGACCACCGGGCTGGGAAAACTAGTTGTGGTTGTAGCCACGCTGATAGCCGCGCAGGTAGGCGTCGCGGAAGGCATTGCGATAGACGTTGAAGGGGCCTAGCTGGGGGTCGTAGCCGGGCGTGTCGTGGAAGGCGCGAGTGTGTTCGGGGCGCGGGGGCATGCCACGTTCAGCAGCCATGGCGCCATCGGAGCGGCCGGTTTGGAATCCATTGCGGTCGGCGAGCTGGACCAAGGTTGGGCCCTGGGCCATGGGCGGCGGCGGTGGCGGCGGCGGTGGGTAATGGTGTGCGCAGCCAACGGCAGCAAAGAGCAGGGTTGAAGAGAGGGCAAGCATTAAGATCGGGCGTTTCATCAGCGTGTCTCCTGGCCGCGAGCGGCGATGTTGTCTTCAACGCGAGCTGGGAGACAAAGTTGCTGAGGACTTGAACGATGTCCCGTGAAAATACATGCCGGGAATTTCGCTGGATTGCCGATAAGGACTTCAGAGCTCGAGAAGAAGAGCGCGAGACTGAAGGAGATTTGGCGGATGCAGGTAATTCTTGCGGACAACCAGGCGATTTATCGCGCGGGCATTGCGCGGGTGCTGGCGGCGGAGGTGGCGACGGAGGTGGTGGCGGAGTGCGCCAAGCTTTCAGAGCTGATGGAAGCGGTGGCGAACCTGCGCTGCTCGGTTGTGCTGTTTCCGTCGAGCTTTGCGTGGGAGCAGCACAAGCTGCTGGACCGGATTGAGCAGGCGGGGAGTAGGGCGGTGATGATTTTGGAGCCGGGTGCGGAGGTGGATGATTCGATCAGTGTTCGGCTGCGGGGCATGGTGACGCGTTCGATGGCGGCGCCGCAGCTGATTGATTGCCTGTACACGGTTGCGGCAGGCGATCGGTATGTGCGGCGGGGCGTGGTGAAGACGATGGTGTCGCCTGACCATCTGGGGGTTAAGGCGGCACAGCGGTTGACCGCGCGGGAACTGCAGATTGTCGCGCTGCTCTGCGAGGGGTTGAAGAACAAACAGATTGCGCAACAATTGGGGACCAAGGAGCAGGTGGTGAAGAATTACCTGCGCACGATTTACGCGAAGACGAACGTGTCGGACCGGCTGGAGCTGGCGCTGTTCACGGTGCACCACCGCGCGCTGGCGGAGGTGGTGGAGGCTACACGGCTGGCGCTGGTGCGGAGCGCGTAGCTAGTTAGGATGAGAGTCTAGGAGCGTTTTTCGGCTATGGATTTGGCTTGGGTGAAGAGGGTTAGGTAGTCGGGGCCGCCGGCTTTGCTGTCGGTGCCGCTCATGTTGAAGCCGCCGAAGGGGTGCGCGCCGACCATGGCGCCGGTGCACTTGCGATTGAAGTAGAGGTTGCCGACGTGGAACTCGTCGCGGGCGCGATCTAGTTTCTCGCGGGAGTTGGTGTAGATGGCGCCGGTGAGGCCGTACTCGGTGTTGTTGGCGATGTCGAGGGCTTCGTCGAAGCTGGAGGATTTGATGATGGCAAGGACGGGTCCGAAGATTTCTTCCTGGGCGATGCGGGCGGTGGGAGCTACGTCGGCGAAGACCGTGGGGGCTACGTTGAAACCGTTGCCGGGAGTCTCTACGGCGGTGCCGCCGGTGATGAGGCGGCCTTCAGATTTGCCGATGGCGATGTAGTCGAGGACACGCTTGCGGGCTACTTCGTTGATGACGGGGCCGGTCTGGAAGTTGTCGGCGGGAGTGCCGTGGGTGAGAGCTTCGACGCGCTCTTTGAGGCGGTCGAGGAAGGTATCGTAGATGGGTTCGGCGACGATGGCGCGGGAGCAGGCAGAGCACTTTTGGCCGTTGAAGCCGAAGGCGGAGGCGGTGACGCCGTCGACGGCTGCGTCGAGGTCGGCGTCGGCGTCGACGATGATGGTGTCCTTGCCGCCTAGCTCGAGGATGGTGCGCTTGAGGAAGTGCTGGCCGGGCTGCGTTTTGGCGGCGCGCTCGTGGATTTCGAGGCCGACTTTCTTGGAGCCGGTGAAGGCGATGAAACGAACTTGAGCATGCTCGACGATGGTGCGACCAACTTCTGGGCCGCCCTGGACGAGGTTGATGACGCCGTCAGGGACGCCGGCTTCTTCCATCAAAGCGAGGAAGCGGGCAGCGATGGTGGGGGCGTCTGGCGAGGGCTTGAGGACGACGGTGTTGCCGCAGACGATGGAGGCGGTGGTCATGCCGGCCATGATGGCGAGCGGGAAGTTCCACGGGGGAATGACGGCGCCGACGCCGAGGGGAACGTAGCGGAGGAGATTTTTTTCGCCGGGGAATTGGATGGGGGTGGTGGCGGCGTCGAGGCGCAGGGCTTCGCGGGCGTAGAACTCGAGGAAGTCGATGCACTCGCCTACGTCGGCGTCGGCCTCGCCCCAGTTCTTGCCGACTTCGAGGACGAGCCAGGCGCAGAAGTCGAAGTGACGCTGGCGGATGAGGTCGGCGGCGCGGACGAGGAGCGCGACGCGGTCGGCGACGGGGACGTGGCGCCAGGTGGTAAAGGCGAGCTGCGCGACTTCGACAGCTTCGTTCGCTTCCTTGGCGGTGGCCGCGAAGTGGATGCCGATGACCTCGGAGGGGTTCGCGGGGTTTACGGACTTGAAGGTTTCTGAGGTCTGGAGGTCGCGGCCGCCCATGGTGAGGTCGTAGATCTTGCCGAGCTCGGCGCGGGCGCGATCGAGGGCGTCGAGCATGGCGCGCTTGTTGTCCGGGGTGGAGAAGTCGGTGAAGGGCTCGTTGCGGAAGGGTGCGAGGGACGGGTTAGCCATCCTTATAGTTTATGCGAGGTCCTGCGCGGACGCCGTGAGGCTTCGCGTGGGTGGGGAGATTTCGTGGGTAGGAGGGGC
>Ga0302305_1000412_pt1 | contig 26571 bp, 22 predicted proteins | sample III_Palsa_E2_3_FD_198764 | JGI IMG/M metagenome (GOLD analysis project Ga0302305, IMG submission 198764) | Peat permafrost microbial communities from Stordalen Mire near Abisko, Sweden - III_Palsa_E2_3 | ecosystem: Environmental > Terrestrial > Soil > Palsa > Peat permafrost | place: Sweden... | reverse complement strand
GGCATCGTCCTGCCGGACGGTCGCGATATGCCGCCGGGATGGTCCGCGCGCGATCTACGCTTGCATGATGGCGGTGGAGAGGGGCGAATTTTCGACGGAGGAGACTTCGAGATCGACGCCCCCGGGCGTTGGGCAGCCGCAAGAATGGCGGGGTCGGTGGTGCTTCGCGGCGGAGCCGGCACGCCGGCGGCGATCTGGGTGCAGAGTGCGCTGAGAGCGCTCGCGCCGTGTTGGAGCGCGGCGGCGCCCGGTTAGGCGAACAGTTTGACTCCTGGGCTGGGATTTCACTCCAGCACCGGCTCAAGCATGATGATAGAACATAAGTACGGAGGACCAGCCCATGACGCTTCACAATAGCCAAGACAAAGCCCTGCGCGAGCGCGCGGCGGCGGTGATCCCCGGCGGCATGTATGGCCACCAGTCCGTCGGCCTGCTTCCCGACGACTATCCGCAGTTCTTCGCCAGGGCCGAAGGCGCCCGGCTGTGGGATGCCGACGGCAACGGCTTCATCGACTATATGTGCGCCTATGGTCCCAACCTGTTCGGCTATGGCCATCCCGAGATCAACGCCGCCTTCGTCCGCCAGATGGAGACCGGCGACACCATGACCGGCCCCTCGCCGGTGATGGTCGACCTGGCCGAGACCTTCGTGGGCATGGTCAGCCACGCTGACTGGGCCATGTTCTGCAAGAACGGCACGGACGCGACCTCGATGGCCATGGTCATCGCCCGCGCTCACAAGAAGCGGAAGACCATCGTCCTGGCCAAGGGCGCCTATCACGGCTCCGCCCCCTGGTGCACGCCCCGCCCCGCCGGCACGACGCCGGAGGACAAGGCCAATCAGATCTTCTGCACCTACAACGACATCGCCAGCCTGGAGGAGGCCGTGGCCAAGGCCGGCGACGACCTGGCCGCCATCTTCGCCGCGCCGTTCAAGCACGACGCCTTCAGCGACCAGTCGATGCCCGATCCGGCCTACGCCAGGCGCGCCCGGGAACTGTGCGACCAGACCGGCGCCCTCCTCGTAGTAGACGACGTCCGCGCTGGCCTGCGCGTCGCCCGTGATTGCAGCTGGTCGGTCGTCGGCGTGAAACCGGATCTCTCGACCTGGGGCAAATGCATCGCCAACGGCCATCCGATTTCGGCCCTGATGGGCGCCGACGTCTGCCGCGCGGCCGCGTCCAAGGTCTATGTGACCGGCTCCTACTGGTACCAGGCCGCGCCGATGGCCGCCGCGCTGGAGACCCTGCGGCTGGTGCGCGAGACCGACTACCTGGAGAGGCTGAACAGCCTCGGCGAAAAACTGCGTAGCGGCCTGGACGAGCGCGCCAAGGCGGCTGGCTTCTCGCTGCGCCAGACCGGCCCGGTGACCATGCCGCTGTTCCTGTTCAACGACGACCCCGACATGCGCAAAGGTTTCGCCTGGTCCAGCGCCATGCTGGAGCGGGGCGTCTACATGCACCCGTGGCACAATATGTTTATGTGCGCGGCGATGACCGAGGCCGACATCGACCAGACCCTGAACGCCGCCGAGAGCGCCTTCAAACATCTGGCCGGCGTCGCGCCCAAACTCGAGCCGGTGCCGAAGCTGGCGGCCATGTTCGGCTAGTCAGCGCCCTTCAGCAGCTCAACCTGTTCGGGGTGGTCGACGGCCATCGCGCGGTTCCAGCCGACCACCCCACGCACCCTCATCAGCCGTCCGACCAGTCCCTGGACCGGCTCGCCCAGGGCCGCGAAATCGGGCAACGCCTTGTCGTCGACCAGGACCGCGAACCCGCGCTTGTCGTCGTCGAAATCCAGATAGACGCCCTGGCGAGTCGGCGTGACCGCGCGCACCGATCCCTCGACGATCTGAAAACCCTCCGCATCACGCGTCACCTCGGTCGGGAGCAGCACCCGGAAGACGCCCTGACCCCAAAGGCCAGCCTTGGCGATTCGGGCTCGCGCCTCATCGTCCAGCATCGGCTGGGCCATGCCGCGATTGTCGGCCCAGGTCCGGACTCTCGCCATGCCGTCGCGCAGCATCATGCCTTGAACCCAGGCGCGATCGTCGGCCAGACGCACCTGAGCGAGCGCCCGGCCCTGGCTGTCCCGCCGCAGGCCGCCGTAGAGCAGCTCGACCGTGCGCCCGTTGACGTGTTTGGCCAAGTCGGCCTGCGCCGCCGGACCGCCCGGCTCGTCGGGGAACGGGACCTCGACCCCCGCCAGTCGCACCACCAGCCCGTTGTCCAGCGTCACAACCTCGCCGGACTGGACGGCGACCACCTTGCCGCGCTCACCCAGCGACAACCGGTCAAGGGCCGCGCCGCCGTCGCTGCAGGCGGCCAAGGCAAGCAGGGCAGCTCCCGTGACGACCCAGATCAGACTCTTAAACTTGCGTTGCATCGCCCCCAGCGCCCCACGCCCATGGCCATGCCATGGCCCAAACCGTGGCGCGTCAAACGAGATTGCGCAACGCCCTTCGCAACCGGCGCCCAATTTCGCTACGACCGCCGGGCACGGGCCGATAGCGCATTGCGAGCGGTCGAGGATGGCGCCAGTGGGCGCTCTCACGCCCATCGCCGCAGGCGATGGCGAAGCCGCCCTTGAGCGGCGGATCACCGTCTGGCCCTTCCCTACACCGCTTGCGCAGAGTCAGGTCAGCCTGGGTTCGGCGTTGAAGGCCGCCAGGTCTTCCTCCAGCCCCTTGACCGACTGCGCGACCAACTCGCCACCCTTTTCCGGCGTCGCCAAGCCGGGGTCGGAGCCCATGCGGCCGTCGGGATGGCGGGCGCGGAAATCCAGCGCCTCGCGGATCGGGCCGGAGGAGGCGATCTGCGGCGCATAGTTGGCGGCTTTGATTGCGTCCGGATAGGCCCACTGGGTGATGGCGATCTCGGACGGGGTGGCGTGGTTGCCGTGACCGGACGGGAATTGGCTGTTGGCGAGGCCGGCGACCCCCGGCAGGTCCCACCAGTTCTTCAGCTTTAGCGCAAAGCCGGCCGGCCGCTTGGCGAAACTGGCCTCGGCGTAGATTTCCGAAAACGCCGCCTCGATGCTGGCGACATTGCCGCCGTGGCCATTGAGGAAAAATATCCGGTCGAAACCGTGTGGGGCCAGCGAATGGACCCAGTCGCCGATGGCGGCGATGAAGGTCGACGGCCGCAGCGAGATGGTGCCGCCAAAGCCCAAGTGGTGCTGGGCCATGCCGATGTTGAAGGTCGGCCCAACCAGAATGTCCTTGCCCTGTTTGTGCGCCTCATGGGCGATGATCTCCGGGCAGAGCCAGTCGGTCCCGAGCAGGCCGGTGGGGCCATGCTGCTCATTGGAGCCGATGGGGATGACGATGCTGCGGTTGGTTTTCAGCCGCTCTTCGATCTCAGCCCAGGTGGACAGGTGCAGCAGCATGAAGGTTTTCTCCAGAGGAGTGCGAAGGGAGCGTGGTGCGGCCCGCCAATCTCAGAGGGCGCATTTGTCGGCCGGGACATCGGGAACACGTTCCCATTGGTAGGCGTCGACAAGCTCGCCGCGCGGCAAATAGGTGATGGCGAAGGTCTTGCCATCTCGGCGGATTTGCAGCGTTTCCGTGGCTTTCTGGTCGAGTTGAAGCACGTCCTGGGGAACGGGTTTTACAATCTCATCGCCATTCCTCAGCCCCGCAGCCTCGGCGTTGGAACCTGGAACGAGATTGCGCACGATGCGGCGGGGTTCCGTCAGCACCTCCGGCGAAAAGCCAACGTCGTATCGCCGCAGTTGCCCAACGACCCGTCGATAGCAGGGGCCAAACGCATCTGAGTCTGGAACGATCAAAGCGCCGGCGGAAAAAGCGCGATACTCCTCGCGAGCTTGCGGCCCCAGCGCCTTGGTTACAACGTCAATCCAGGCCGCCTCGTCCATCGGCCGGCCGCTGCGGCGCCGTGCGAGCATTTCCATGAGCAGATCGTCCAAGCTGCGCTTTCCGCCGCTGGTGTCCCGCATCTCCTTGTCGACCTTGGCGAAGTACATCGGGGATCGGTAGTAGGCCAGGAGGCGTATGCGGGAGTCTTTCCAGAATCCTGCGGGGATGGCGGCATTGGGCGCGTTCCTGAAAATATCCGTGTAGTAAACGGCAGCCCCGCCATTGATTTCGTTCATGTATTCCAGATCGCTCATCTTGTGAAATCTCAACATGAGCCGCCAAGAATAAAAATTCGCCGTACCCTCTGCAAACCAAGAGTTCGCGAGATCACTGCCAGGGGGTCCGTCCAAGGTATGAACAAAACCGTGAACCATCTCATGGGCCAGGGCGAACCTGAAGTTTTCGGCCGTAACGTTTGCGCCGTAACTGCCAATAAACGCATTGCCGAGCTCAAACCCGCCGCCAGCGTTGACGAGGTTGTTGCGCAGGAACACTACGAAGAGATCTCGCGGGTCACCCTCAAAGAATTTGACATAGTTGGTGTAGAGATTGGCGGTCCAGACCATCAGCTCCTGGGCGTCGAATCCGGGCTTGCCCTCCCAAGCGGAATCAAACCCCGACCTCGCAGACGGGTTTGGATACAGACCAATCTCGCCCGCCATGAAGTAGACATGGGCCAGTTGATCGATTGTAATCTTGTCGCGCTGGATATCGCCTGGTCCGAAGCTCGAGAGCGAGGTCGCTCCCGACGGCATGCGGCTCAAGTCCCAATGCACGAAAACCCGGCCCGGAGCGGTGCTCTCAGGCAAGATGAGGAAGGTGCCGGCGAGGCCGCCAAATCCATCGTCGTCGGTACGGAGGTCCAGCGGCGGAGCGGCTCCCCGCGGCGGGAGCGCGTTGGTGATCGCGACGCGGTAATGCAGCGTCAGGTCGCCATGGGTCGCTCGCGTCGCCGTCCAATGACGATAGAAGGTATCGCCATGTTCGGGATCATCCGTGACGACCAACGGCAAGGGACCATCCAGGTCCTGGACGGCCAGATTCTGCAGCTCGTTGGCTTTAGTGACGGTGTTGGATAGGACCAAGGGCATGCTTAGCAACGGTGCGTGCGCACCGGTCGCCAGCCCGGAGGCGACAACCGTCACATCGATATAAGGCACGAGATGGCCAGCATCGCTCGGACCCGGCTGTAGGGTGATGGCGACGCTCGACGGGCTGAGCGGTGCATCCGGCGCGGCGATCGCTGGCGCGGCCAAGCCCAGACCAACCGCCGCGGCCAGCGCGACAGCCCGGATCACGGCGCCGTTCATCCATGGCCGTACCGGCTGCCGCCGACGATCCCGGAAATGAAATGAGGCCATTTTGTTGAACACTCCTGTGAGTCCTCGAAAAGGGATAAGTCCGCGTCTGGTGGCGATATCTTTGGCGGCGTCGCGCCTCACCCCAGCGAGGGCGCGCTGTCGTCGATTTGGAGCGCGCCAGCCAGAAAGGTGACGCAGGTCGACCGCAACACGACACCGTCGACGTCAAGTCTGGCCTGGAAGGCCCCGCCGCGCTCCGAGAGCTGAACCACGGACAGGTCCGATTTCGCCAGCCGTTGACCCCAGTAGGGGGTCAGGGTGCAAAGCGCCGAGCCGGTCGCCAGGTCCTCGTCCTCCCCAATCGGGAAGGATGGACAGAAGAAGCGAAAGACAGCGTCCTCGGATTGTCCCGGGGCGGTCGCAATCACCGCAGGGGCGTTGGCTTGCCGAAGCGCCTCAAAATCCGGATGCAGGGCTCTGATCTCGGCCGCGTCGCGATAAACCAAGACGGCGTCCCGAAACCCGAGCAGCTGCTGCTGCGGGCGGCCGCCCACCGCAGCCAGCCACCCAGGCGGTTCGGACACCGGTTCGGGGTCCCATCGCGGTATCGCCAGCGTGAGATCGTCTCCGATGAAGCCGACCTGATGGCGGCCCGACCGGCTCTCGAACGCCAGGCCCTGCTGCGGATCGCGCCCCGCCTTCAGAGCGTGCGCCGCGGCGAACGTCGCGTGGCCGCAGAAGGACATCACTTCGCTGCCCGTGCGCGTGAACCAGCGGATGGGCATGGGACCATCCTGCTGTTGCACAACGAAGGCGGTGACGGAGGGGCCAAAGTCGCCGGCGATCCTGGCCAGCACAGCGTCGTCCAGCCAAGCGTCCAAAATGCAGACGCCGGCCGGGTTGCCGCCATGAAGCTTTGACGTGAAAGCGTGGATCTGGAACGCCTCGGCGGATCCTCGGCCGCGCGTCCCCAGTGCATGATTGAGCTCGATCGATCCGGTCATCCGAGGCTCCTGGCCAGTGCGGGCGATGCGAGCGTCTCCGCGGACATCGTCTGCTTCAAGATGGTCTGGGCGACAGCCAGATCCGGCGTGGCGAAGCCAACGGATTTGAACACGGTGATCGCTCCGGGTTGACGCACGGCGCCCGCGCTCACCAACCGGGCGAGGTCTCCGCAGATCGCCTGCTGACCGATGGCCTTGCTCGCGAGAGGCTGTGTCAGATCGCCGGAGTCTGTCACGGCCGCGGCGTTGTCCACCCAGATCTGGCCTGCGCGCGACATGGTGACATCGTCGACCTCGCGCATGGTGGGTTTGAAGCTCCCCACCAAATCGAGATGGGTTCCTGGTCGAACCGCCTCCCCCGCGAAGAGCGGCGCCGTGGCGGAGGTGGCCGTCGATATCATGTCCGCCGCCGCGACGCTGGCTTCAAGGTCGCTGGACGCGGCGCAGGAAATCCCCCTCCCCGTCAGGTCCGCCACCAGGCGCTCCACCTGTTGCGCCTGGCGGCCGTAGATTTCGATGCTGGAGAAGGGCCACCAACTGGCATGGGCGAGCACCAACATCCGCGCGATGGGCCCCGTACCAATCACCAGCAGCCGCTTGGCGTCCTGCCGCAGCAATCGTTTTGCGGCGACGACCGACACTGCGGCGGTTCGGCGGGCGGTCAGTTCATGACCATCAATGAGCGCGACAATCCGGCCTGACCGCCCATCCATGAGGATGTAGTTGGCGCCATGAGACGCTTCCCCGAACTGCGGATTTTCCGGCCAGAAGGTCACGGTCTTCAGTCCGATAAACTCGGGCATCCGCCAGGCGGGCATGATGAGAAGGTTGCCGTCCCCGCCACGTTCGGCGTCATGGAGCGCCAACACCATACGACTGGGCGATTCATAGTCGCCGTCCAGAACCGCCGCCTCGATGGCGGAGACGAAGGCCGGCCAGGCGGCCACCGTCTCAATAATATCCTTGTTGATAATCAGCATGTTACTGGCTCTGGATAAACATAGGGGACCAAGTCAACTTAGGAGGACGCGGGTCAGGATGGGGGCGGCGATGACTGCTCGAACGCGCGGTACCAGGCCATGAGGGCGGCCGCCGACAGCAGAAACGCGACCGGGCCAAGCGCATAGCCGAGGCTGATGGCGACCTGGGTGTGATCTGCTGAAGGCTGGGCCGGCCCGACAAGGCCGAGATAGAAGCTCACGAGCGATGTCCCGAGCGCCATCCCGGTTTGAGCCGTAAAGGTCGAAACCCCGTAGATCGCGCCCTCTCGCCTCGCACCGCTTGATTTCTCGTCATAATCGACGGTGTCTGGCAAAAGTCCGCTCGGCAGGACGAAGACGCCGCCATTGATCGCGCCGAACAGGGCCATAAACGGAAAGACATCCCAGCGCGGTCCCAGCGGCAGAAGCAGGCTCAGGCAAAAGCAGGCGGCAAGACCGATCAGCGCCAGCGTGAACGCCGTGCTCTTTCCGATCCTGGCGCCCAGCCGCGCCCACAAGGCCGTGGTGATCACCGCGGCAAGAGAGCCGATCGGGTAAGTGATCCCCGTGACCGCGGCGTCAAAGTGGAGCGACCGCGTGACGAAATAGACGAAGAGCGCGCTATAAAAGGCGTCGGAAATCGCCACGAGGAAACTCGCGGAATTGAGCAACAGGAACGGCTTATTGCGGCGAATGGCGCGAAGCTGCTCGGCCACGCCTAAACGATTCAATTGCGGCCGGTTATTGGGCACATGACGCGTCGCAAAGACGCTTACGGCGCCGGAGAGCACGATGGCGGCGCCCACGAGCTCCCCCATCCAATGGTAGCCTTCGATTTTGCTGGGGGCGGCGCTGATCACCAGCGGCGAGGCCATCACCGTCAGCAGGACGGACAGTCGGGCGACAATTTCCTTATAACTTACAAGCTCGAGCCGTTCGTTCGATCGGCGCGTCATCTCGGCCGCCATGGCTGAATAGGGCACGTGGTAAAGGCTCAACCCGGTGTTCACGAGCATGGCGGTGACACCGAACCAGACGATCTTTTCGCCCAGCGCCATGCTCGGCGCTGGCCAGAACATCGCAACGAAGGCGCCGCCCCAGACCACGGCCCCCGCGAGCACGAACGGGCGGCGGCGCCCCCAGCGCGAGACGATCCTGTCCGAGACCGTTCCTATCAACGGGTCCAGGATGATATTCCACAACCTAGGCAGGAAGATCAGCAGACCAGCTGCATAGGCCGGGATGTGTTGGTATTCGACCAGGTAGAACAGGAAATAGATGCTGATCACCGCCATATGCGCGGCGATCGCAAATTCGCCCACCGCCCAGCCCATCTTGACGGCGCGCGAGAGCAGACCAGGGACGATGGGCGTCGGCGGCTCGACCGGCGAGCCCGGCGCCGCCAGATCCGGCAGATCACGGATTTGCGGCATCGTACGCCTCCAGTTTTATCGGCCGAACGGACCCGCTCATCCGCGCAACCGGTCCGTCGCCGCCGTGGCCCGACCGTGCGACAGGCGCTTGCCTACCACCCTTGCGCGAGGCGCTCTTATGATCATTATGCGCACGATGAGGCGGATTCGAAAATCGCCCGCGAGCATCAACCTGTTCGTGTGATATGGGCGGCTCTACCGCACATCTTTGGAGACTCGCCGGGCTAGCGGCCAAACCGGCTCGGGCGAGGGAATGACGCGGAGAAGCATGGATGGCGAGGTCTTTGAAGGAGGGTGAGCGGGCGCCGCGCAGCCTCTCGCGCGGCGCGCAGGAAGCAGGTGGGATCGCCGTCATCCTGAAAACGTTGCGTAAGCGCGCTCGGCTGACGCTGAAAGAACTGGCGGAGCGTTCGGGAATCTCCATGTCAACCGTTTCCAAGGTTGAAAACGGCCTGCTGTCCCCAGGGTACGAGACCTTGCAACGGCTGGCGGTCGGTCTTTCCGTCGACGTCGGCGACCTGTTCCGAGAACCCGTCGCCGAGGCGAGCACCGGTCGCCGAGGCGTCACGCTTCGCGGCCAGGGCGTAAAGATCAACACCCCGCGCTACACCTACGAAGCGTTGGCGTCCGACGTTTCGCGTAAACGTTTTCTGCCGTTGGTGGGGACCATACGCGCGCGAGACCTTACCGACGCCGATCCGTTGCCGACGCATGAGGGCGAGGAGCTCATCTATGTAATGTCCGGCGCAGTGCGTCTGCATAGCGAGCACTATGAACCCCTGGTCCTTGAGCCTGGTGACAGCGTTTATATTGACAGCCGCTCTGGGCATGCGCTCACATCGTGCGGCATCGGCGACGCGGTGATCCTGTGGATATGCTCCGATCAGAGCGCGGTCGACACGGCCGGCGGCCATACCGAACGCACCTGAACGGGCTCGCCGCGCCCACGAAGTCTCGGCGAGGCCTGGGCCCATCGAGGGGCTCTTCCCCCTCAACGGGCGCCGCGTGGCGTTCATCCAGCTGCTTCCGGCGACAGCATTGGCCGCCGCTAGAATTTGTCAGCGAGGGACACACCGACCGTCAAAGGCTGGATCAGCGTGACGGTATAGTTATCCAAACTCCGCCCCAGGGATAAAGGCGCGGCGGACGTCAGCCCGCGTGCGTTGCCGACATTCTTCGCAAACAGACTGGCCGAATATTTACCATTATTCACGCCGACTTGGAGATTGACGACGCTATAGGCGGGAAGGACCGGCCGCGCGATGGCCGAGGACGACTGGAAGTCGTAAATCCGCGAGCCTTGATAGCTGTAGTCGCCGGAGATCCTCCCCGTCCACCGGCTGCTGACGGGCCGTTCGTAGCTGGCCCCGACTTGGGCCGTATAACGGGGGGTATAGGGCAGGCGACTTCCAGCCGGGCCGTAGATCCCGCCCGGAGGCGCGGCCTCGGTCAGATGGGCGTCGGTCGTCGTGAAACTGGCCGAAGCAGTCAGCCCAGGAATCTGCTTTGGGCGGAATTCACCGGAGAGTTCGGCGCCTTGAGAGATCGCGGCCCCGGCATTGGTGATGAACAGATCGCTTAAGGCGTCTACACCCTCAAGCTGAATTCGATCCCAGGTGATGTAGAAGAGCGACGCTTCGACATACAGCTGATGATCCAGGAAATAGGACTTATCGCCAAGCTCATAGCTGATGAGACTGTCCGATTTAAACGCCTCCTGTTGTCCGTACAGCGTCCAGTTCGGGCCGCCGGGACGGTATCCGCTGGCGATCCGGCCATAGACCATCTGGTTCGGATCGAACTTGTATTCCGCCGTCAGGAGGAAGGTGACGTCGCTGTCATGCGAAGACCCGAACCCGGCCATCGGGGTGCTTAGCCCCGCCAGGACGCCATTGGTAAGCCCGTAGTCGTTTTGGCTATTGTAGGAATAGCGCACCCCGGCTTGCACGTCTAAGTTGGGCGTAAACTTGTAGGTCACGTCTCCATAACCGGCGATCTCATCGTAATTCGAGGAAATGTCGTCGGATAGGAGCAACGGAAGACCCTGAGTATACCCCCCGGTGGAGGGCGACATCGGATCAAAGCGTTCGTAGAATCGCGAATGTTCGTGCGTATAAAACACGCCGGCCAACCAACTCAGGGGGCCACCGGCGTCACTCTCAAGCCGAAATTCCTGGCTGAACTTCCCGGTGCTGAGGTCTTCCACCTCCCGCACACCGATATTTGGTGTCTGGAGAATGGATTCAAAAATCGAAGAGAAGTCATAACTAAGGTCGAGTTCTCCAGCATAGTTGTTGGAGGAATAGCTCGTCGACGACGTGGCGGTCGCCCACCCGAAATCGTGCTTGGCGGTGATGTTGTAGACCTCAACCGCCACCAGCGAGCCGTCGCTGTTGGGGACCCGGCTTTCTTGCAGGTCGCCATAGATCGGACGCTCGGCGACGAAATTGTAGTCTTCGCGATCAAGCCCGTCGTTCACCCGATAGAGCAGGTTGAGGCTCGCCTCAACAGAGGTGTCAGCCGTGGGCTTCCACAGCAGCGCCGCCCTGCCGCCGCTGACGTACGAGTTATTGGCGATCTTGTCGTCATCCGCAACGTTGTGAATGAAGCCCGGATCCTGCCTCGTCGATGCGCTGACCTGAAGCGCCAGCACATCTTGGACAATCGGCAGGTTGGCGGCGCCGCGCACCGCATAACCGGCGTCGCCGCCGTCCGTGTAAGATCCATCGACGCCAATGCGGCCTGAATATTTGTCCAGGTCCGGCTGCACCGTCACATATTTGAACAGACCGCCCATGCTGCCCGCGCCATAGAGCGTTCCCTGCGGCCCCTTCAGCACTTCAATCTGCTGCAGATCACTCGGGTCGATGTCGGGGACAAGCAGATTGGACTGACTGACCTGCGTGCTGCCCCCGACCGGGGTGTCATCGATATAGATGCCGACGGTGGGGGTGTCGCCCTGACTTGTGCCGATGCCCCGGATGATGAGCTTTTGGAAGCCATTCCCGGTATCGAGCAGGTTCAGCCCCGGAATGCTCCGATAATAGTCGTCCACGGACAGTTGGTTTTGCGCAACCAGCGTCCGGGCGTCTACGGCCGTGATCGCCGCAGGCACATCCTTCAGATGCTCGGTGCGCTTTTGGGCCGTCACGACGACTTCCCCAACTTCGCTGGATGTCGAGCCGCCTGAGTTGGCGGACGCCGCCGCGGGCGACAGCGCTTGTGCTGCGGCATAGCTGCTCGGCAAAAAGGAAGCCGCCGTCGCGAAAAGCAACAACTGAAGCGATCCTCTGGTCATTGTGGCAGTCCCCCTCTGTCGAGCCTATCGATGGTCACGACGCTCGTATTGAAATCGGCCCCGAAAAGCCCTGTCACCGAACTCTCACATAACTTTCTTATCGTCAAGTCTGACGGCTTACCCGAAATTCTTATGCCTAAAACATCGGCGCCCCGGGCTGCACCGGGTCACGGCCGCGTCGAAAGCGGCCCGCCCCCTGCCGCCCTCCAGCGCACCAGACCTCACGCAATAGCAAGACGTTATCTGCTTTATGGCAGGGACGCGCTCCGCTCTCACCTGGCAATGGCGAACCATTTGTATGATTAGGGGGCAATTGTCATGATCAGAAAACTCTGATAGGCGTGAATCTGGCCAAGGCGCTTGGCGTCTTGATCCGCGGGCGCGCCTGCGGAGCCAACACATTCAGATGACGGGCAGGAGTGGGGATGGTGGTCTTGGCGTTAGTCGCGCGCAGATGTCGGGCGTTCTGCCTCGCGGCGTTGGTCGCCGGGGGGCTCGGCGCAGCGCCGGGCGTCAGTTTCGCTGCAGAGTCAGCGGCGCCCTCGTCCACCGGCAAGGCCGCACAGCCGCTTGTCCGCCTGGTGGCGGGGAGCGAGGAAGTCGCGTCCGAAACGCGCCACACCCTGCGGATTGGAGGGCGGGGCCTCGACTATCGCGCCACGGCTGGAAACCTCGTGGTCCAGGACGCTCACGGCGCGCCGGCGCTGAGCCTGTTCTTCGTCGCCTATACGCTCGACGGCGCCCCGTTGGGCCAACGACCGATCATGTTCCTGTTCAATGGCGGACCGGGCTCGGCCTCTCTGTGGCTGCATCTGGGCTCCTTCGGCCCCGTTCGGGTCGCGCTGCCTGACCACGCGTTCGCGTCCCCCGCCGCGGTCACCTTGGGCCCGAACCCCGACACCTTGCTCCAGTCGACCGACCTCGTCTTCCTGGACGCCCCCGGATCAGGATTTTCCCGGGCGATCGGCAAAGCCAAACCCTCCGACTTCTACAGCGTCGATGCGGATGTGGACGCCTTCAGCAAAGCGATTCAGCGGTATCTGACCAAGTTCGGGCGCTGGGACAGCCCGAAATTCATCTACGGCGAAAGCTATGGCACCACGAGAGCCGCAGCCCTCACCTACCTCCTGGAACGTCGCGGCGTCACGGTGAGCGGAACGATCCTACAGTCCTCGGCCCTGTATATGGCGAGGATCGAAGACGGCTCTGACGCAGAATACATTTCCGCCCTGCCGACGATGGCGGCGGTCGCCTGGCATTATGATCGAATCCCTGGAGGCCGCCCGCCCAGCATGGAGGGCTTCGTCGACGATGCTCGGCGCTTCGCCGCAGGACCGCTAGCGGACGCGTTGGCGAAAGGCCAAACCATCGACGATACGGAACTTGCCGATGTCAGTCGCAAGATCGCGGGCTTCACGGGATTGCCGGCAGACTTTATTGAAGCCGCCAAGCTGCGCGTTACAACCGCCCAGTTCCAAACGGAGCTTCTACGGGACCGCGGCCTGTCCATCGGCGAACTTGACGGCCGATACACCACATTCGACGCGGACAAAAACGCTCAGGAGCCTGAGTTCGACCCCTCGTTGCGGGCGATCATGCCCGCGTACGTGAGTTCGTTCCACGCCTACCTGTCCTCACAACTCGGACTCACCTCGGACCTACCCTATAATGTCACCGCCGAGTGGGATGGCGACATGAACTGGAACTACAGTCATGTAACGCCGAGTGGACAAAGGCAGCTTTCGGTCAACACAGCTGACGATCTTGCCGCCGCGCTGAGAATTAATCCACATCTTAGCGTACTCTCGCTGAACGGATGGTTTGATCTTGATACGCCGTTGTTTGGAACAGAGCGCGACCTGTCACATATGATGTTGCCTGCGGAATTGCAGAAAAACATAACCCTCAAATACTACCCCGCCGGCCACATGCTCTACACCAGCACGCCCGCCTTACATGCTGTCCATAGCGATCTGGAACAGTTCATCGCCAAGGCTCTTGGCGAGTAGGGACATCAGCTTGTGAGGCTGGCGCGGCGGGATTGAAGACGCCCATGCGCTATCCGGTCCATCTCCGCAGCCACCGCACCAGGAAAGCGTCATGAGCCGAATATCCATCTTGGCCGCCGCCTTGGCCGGCTTCAGCCTTACATCCGTCGCGTCCGCCTCGCCGCGCGGCCTGCATCAATACCAGAGCCTGGCGCTGGCCGGCTCGGGGGAGCGTCTCGCCGCGGTGGAGTCTGTCGAGACGGCGGACGAGACGAACCTGCCCCACGGCCGCATCGTCGTGCGTGACGAAGGCGGTCGGGTGCTTAGCCGTGTCGATCCCTGTGTGGGCTGCCAATACGCCGGTTTGATCTTCTCTCCGAACGGTGACGCGCTCGCCTTTGTCGCCAGCAACCCCAAGACCGCCACGGCGGCGCTTGACGTCTGGCGAAACGGAACCCTTAAGACCGTCGCCGTCGTCCATGGCCTGGCCCAAACGCCCAGGTGGTCGCCAGGCGGCGATGTCATTGCCGTCCTCGTCACCCTGGGCGCGCACAAACAGCTCGGTCCCTCGCAGGCTGGAACACCGCTCACCGGCGAAATCGGAACGGTTCAAGACGAGCAGCGCATTGCAGTGGTCTCCGCTTCTGGAGGGTCGCTAAGACTCGTGTCACCCGCCGACACCTGGGTTTACGAGTACGATTGGACGCCGGACCGCCGCGGCTTCGTCGCCACGGTCGCCAAGGGAGACGGCGACGATAATTGGTGGGTCGCGAAACTGGCGGCTGTGGATCTCGCAAGCGGCTCCCTGCGGGTGATCGCCGCGCCGAGCTACCAAATGAACGCCCCTCATGTGTCCGCAGACGGGCGGACCGTGGCGCTCATCGGCGGATTGATGAGCGATTTCGGACAGGTGGGCGGAGATCTCTACACCGTGCCGATGTCGGGCGGGACGCCTTTGGATATCACCCCCGCGTTCAAGGGCAGCTTTTCCGGCCTCGCCTGGCGCGCCGGCGGCTTGATCGCCACCGCCCAACACGGCGCGGACACGCAAGTGGACGCGGTCGACCCCGTCACCGGGGCGGTGCGCACGCTGTTCAGCGGCGCACTGTCGATCACGGCTGGCGATGGCCGGGTCGCACTGAGCGATAACGGCCTTATCGGCGCCTGGGTGGGTCAGACCTTCGTCACGCCGCCGCAGGTCCAGATTGGGCCTTTCGACGCCATGCGCGCGGTGACCCACGACAACGACCGTCTTGAAGCAGCCTTTGAAGCCCAAAGCGTAACCTGGAGCAGCGACGGCTTTACCGTGCAGGGCTGGCTATTGGCTCCCCAGCACCCCGCGCCGCGCCGAACCTATCCCATGGTCACGGTCATTCACGGCGGCCCCAGCGCGGCGTCGGAGCCGGAATATCTGGCTTTCGGCCATATGCGCGATCTGATCGACCGTGGCTATTTCGTCTTCGAACCTAATCCTCGCGGCAGCTTTGGCCAGGGCGAGGCCTTCACCCGCGCCAACGTGCGGGATCTAGGCGGCGGGGACCTGCGCGATATTCTCGCCGGCGTGGACGCGGTCGAGAAGATCGCCCCTGTGGACGATCGGCGGCTGGGCGTTTTCGGCCACAGCTACGGCGGGTTCATGACCATGTGGGCGGTTACCCACACAGACCGATTCCACGCCGCTGTGGCTGGCGCGGGCCTGTCCAACTGGGTCAGCTATTACGGCGAGAACGGCATCGATAAGTGGATGATCCCCTTCTTCGGCGCGTCCGCCTACGATGACCCGGGCATCTACGACAAGCTATCGCCGATCCGCTATATCAAGAACGCCAAGACCCCGACCTTCATGTACGTCGGCGAGCGAGACGTGGAGTGCCCCGCCCCCCAGTCCATCGAGTTCTGGCATGGACTGCAAGCCATGGGCGCGCCGGTGTCCCTGGTGATTTATCCGGGCGAAGGTCATGGCATCCGTCAGCCCGCGCATAAGCATGACCTCGACCGCCGGCTGATCGGATGGTTCGACCAATACCTCGCGCCATCAACCGTTCAATCCGGTGCGCACGCGCGCCGCCCGGGCGCCACGGCGAATGGAACGGCGCATCAGGACATCGAGCTTGACCATGCCTCCTGAAGCAGTTCGCTCGATTGAACTTGCCGAAATCGAGGCGGCCAGAGTCCGCATTGCGCCGATGGTGATCCGCACCCCCCTGGTGCGTCTCGATCTCGAACCAGCCCTTCCCGACGTTCGGCTCAAGCTGGAAAATCTCCAACCCATCAACGCTTACAAGCTGCGCGGCGCGGCCAATGCGGTGGCGCGGCTTTCGGACGCCGAACGAAAACGCGGCGTGTGGACCATCAGCGCCGGGAATGCGGGACAGGGAGTCGCCTACGCGGCTCGCGCGGCGGGGATACCCTGCACTGTCGTGGCGTTCGACACGGCGCCCACCTCCAAGATCGCCCGCATGCGCGACCTTGGCGCCCGGCTGATCCTTGTCCCTTACGATGTCGCGTGGGCGGCGCTCGAAGCGCGGCGCCATCCGGACGCCGAGGGAACCTTTGTCCACCCCTTTGACGATCACGACTTCATCGTCGGCAACGCCACCATGGGTCTTGAGATCCTCGAAGACGCGCCGGACACGGCGGCGGTGATCCTGCCCGCGGGTGGAGGCGGCTTGATCGCCGGGGTTGGCGCCGCGATCAAGGCTCTGCGGCCCGACATCGCCGTCTGGAGTGCAGAGCCCGAAACGGCGGCGCCGGTCGCGCGCTCGTTCGCCCTCGGCTCGCCGCAAGGTTTCCCAGACTGGCAAGCGTCCTTCGTGGACGGCGCCGGCGGCAAGAGTGTCTTTCCGAGAATGTGGACGCGTCTGCGGCCCGTTGTGGACGGCAATATCGTCGTCACCCTCGATCAGACCCGGCAGGCCATGCGGCTGATGGCGGAAAAGGCCCGGGTCATCGCCGAGGGCGCGGGCGCCCTGGCGCTCGCCGCCGCGCTCACTGGCCAAGCCGGCCGGGGCCCGATCGTCGCGGTCGTGTCTGGCGGCAATATCGACCTCGAGACTTTCTGTGAAATCCTTCAGCGTGGCGAGGGCTAGGGTGCGGCTCATCGTTTTTGGGCGGAAAGACATTCGGCGGCTTGTCACTTTCGATCGCTGTATTCCGGCGATCCGTAAAGCGATGATCGATCTTTCAATGGGCCGCACGCGGCAAACCCTGCGGCAGATCGTGCCGATTGCGGATCGCGGACAATTTGGCGTGATGCAGGGAGCGTTGGCTCCGGGAGAGGCCTTTGGCGCCAAGGTGCTCAGCGTCTTTCCGCAAAACGTCGCCCGCGGCGGCCAGTCCCATCAAGGGCTCGTCATTGTGTTCGACCCTCACAGCGGCGCGCCGGCGGCGGTCGCGCATGCCGGTGAGCTCACCGCGATCCGCACCGCGGCCGCAAGCGCCGCCGCCACCGACGCCCTGGCGCCCACACAAGCCTGTCGGCTCGCCATCCTGGGGACCGGCGAGCAGGCCATGATGCACGCTCGGGCGATCGCGGAGATCCGGCCGTTAACGCAAATCCGGGTTTGGGGGCGCAATGCGGCTCGGACCCAGGGCGTCGCCGAAAAACTGCGGATGTGGATGACCTGCGCAGTGATCGCCGCGGCGACCGTCGGAGAGGCGGTCTATGACGCCGACATAATTTGCACGACCACCTCGGCTCCTGAGCCGATCCTGTTCGGTCGGCAAGTGCCGCAAGGGGCGCACCTCAATATCGTCGGCTCAAGCTACGCCGGCCCCGTCGAGATCGACAACGAGCTGGTTTGCCGCGCGCGCTTCTTCGCCGACCATCGGGAGTCCGTGATAAACCAGGGCGCCGAATTCCTGCGCGCCAAGGCTGCCGGGCTCATCGACGAGCATCACATCCTGGGCGAAATCGGCGAGGTCCTCGCCGGGACGACGCCGGGTCGTCTAACGGCGGAAGACATCACGCTTTACAAATCGCTCGGCAATATTGTTCAGGACCTCGCCTGCGCCGCGATCCTGACGGCGCTGGCGCACGACGCCCCCGATCTCCAGACGATCGAGCTTTGAAGCGAGATATCGCTCGGCGGCTTGAGCGTTTCGCCACCGAGCGGTCTTGCGCGGCGACCAGCCTCCCATGGCGCCGCGCGAGGGGTCGGCCGGGCGCGGCCTCCGCCCGGCCGACCTTATTCCGCCCCTGCGCGATGGCCTTCCGGGACGAGATCATCGAACTGGCCATGGTCCCGTGCACCTACGGGCTCGATGGCCAGGTCTATGCGGTCGGGGAGGCGTTCAGCAGCCGCGGGAGCCCTCACGGCCGATCCCGCCTGAGGTGATGGCTATCACCGCATCGACGACGGCTTTAGCGGGGATTTTCTCGACCTTGTCCTTCCCCAAGGCGGACGCTGACGACGCCAATGACGACCCAGCTAGACCGGAATGGCGGTGGTGTATTTCACTTGGCTGAGCGCGAAATGAGACGCGGACGCCGCGACATTAGGGTGATTGAGCAGCTGATGCATCAGGAAGCGCTGGTAGTCGGCGACTCCCTCGGCCACGATGCGCATCAGATAGTCCCATTCGCCCGACATGGAATAAACCTCCAGAATCTCAGGGCGCGCCTTTAGGAACGCTTCCAAGTCCGCGCGCTCAGTCTGGGCCTGCGACTTTACGCGGACATTAAGCATCACGCTGACGCCGCGCCCGACCTTGGTCGGATCGACGAGGCGAACCTGAGCGTCCAAAACGCCAGCCTGTTCTAGCGCCTTAATACGACGCCAACACGAAGCCGGCGATGCGCCGACCAATTCGGCCAAGGCTGCGTGACTGAGACTTGCGTCCTGCTGAAGCGCGCGAAGCAGCTTGCGATCGATGTCGTCTAGATGAGGCATTTCATTCAATGGAGGTCGAATTTCGGAACAACCACCCAGCAATAGGCGAAAAGGCGATTACTTTGAAAGGCTTTTTCGCTGCGATTGAATTAACCTCGTCATATGAGCATCCCGCATGTATTTGCCGCGCCGCCGCCCGGCGCGGCGGACGACTGGACCATCTCGCAGGATTGGCGAAGCTATACGCCGGCCGAGCATGCGCTGTGGGACACCCTCTTCGAACGCCAGGCGAAGATGCTCTCCGGGCGAGTCAGTCCCGCATTTCTTCAGGGCCTCGATGTCCTGCGCATGTCCAAACCGGGCATTCCCGACTTCGAAGAATTATCGGAACGCCTGCAGAAGCTGACGGGCTGGCGCGTGGTCGCGGTACCTGGTCTGGTGCCGGACGAGGACTTCTTCCGCCATCTGGCTAACCGCACCTTCATCGCGGGCCGCTTTATCCGCACCCCCGAGCAGATCGATTATATCCAGGAGCCGGATGTCTTCCACGACGTGTTCGGTCACGTTCCCCTGCTCGCTAATCCGGTCTTCGCCGACTACATGCAGGCCTATGGCGAGGGTGGGTTGCGCTCGCTCGGCATGGACGCCCTGCACCATCTGGCCCGCCTCTATTGGTATACGGTCGAGTTCGGCCTGATCCGCGAAGGCGGGGACATGCGGCTCTACGGCGCCGGGATCGTCTCGAGCTACGGCGAATCGACCTTCGCCCTGGACGATCCCTCGCCCAATCGCATCGGCCTGGATCTGAAGCGGACAATGAGCACCCGCTACCAGATCGACGACTACCAGCAGACCTATTTCGTCATCGACAGCTTCGAGGACCTGCTGCGCCAGACGCTCGAGACTGATTTCGCGCCGCTCTACAAAGAGCTGGAGGCCGTTCCGGATCTGGCTGCGGACGCGGTGCTGTCGCAGGACAGGGTCTATACCCTCGGCACCCAAGCCTATGCGGAGGCCAAGCGACCGGTGGTCGGATGAGCGCCATGGCTGATTTCCCCGGTCTTTTCGGCACCCTCAAGCCGCAAGCGCCCGACGCTCTGCTGTCCTTGATCGGCCTCTATCGCGCTGACCCTCGCCCCGACAAAATCGACCTCGGCGTCGGCGTTTACCGCGACCTCTACGGCGCGACGCCTGTCCTGCGGTCGGTCAAGGCGGCCGAGACGCGCCTGCTTGCCGACCAGTCCACCAAATCCTACCTCGGGCCGGAAGGCGATCTGGGCTTTCTCGAGCTTTTGAAGCCGATTGTCTTCGGCGGCGCGGATCAAGCCGGCATCTTTGCTGTCCAGACCCCCGGCGGCACGGGCGCCTTGCGGCTGGGCGCTGAATTGATCGCCGCTGCGCGTCCGGGCGCGCGAATGTTCATGGGGACGCCGACCTGGCCGAACCATCCGCAGATCTTTGACCTCACCGGTCTGGAGACGATCGCCTACCCCTATTTCGACAGCCGAGCCCAGGCCGTCCGGTTCGAAGCCATGATGGACACGCTAGCCGACGCCGACCTGGGCGACGCCCTTTTGCTGCAAGCTTGCTGCACCAACCCCTCCGGCGCGGATCTGTCCATGGACCAATGGCGCGCCGTCGCCGACCTGGTCGCCCATCGTGGTCTGACGCCTCTCATCGACCTGGCCTACCAGGGTCTGGGATCGGGCCTTGAGCAAGACGCCGCCGGCATGCGCCTGGTGCTCGAGGCCGCGCCCGACGCCCTCCTCGCCTATTCCTGCGATAAGAACTTCGGTCTTTATCGCGAACGCGTCGGCGCGCTTTTCGCCTTGTCGGACAATGCCCCGCGCCTGGCTTTGGCCGCCTCCAACATCAAGGCCTTGGCCAGGGCAAACTGGTCGATGCCGCCCGACCACGGCGCCGCGGTCGTACGCGTGATCCTGGAATCGTCCGACCTGACCGTGGACTGGAAGGCCGAACTGGAAGCCATGCGCCTTCGGATCGTCGACATTCGCCAGGCTTTGGCCGAGGCGGCGCCGTCACTGAAAGCTCTGCTGGGCCAGCACGGCCTGTTCGCTCAGCTGCCGCTTTCGCCCGCGCAGGTGTCGCGGATGCGCGAACGGCACGGCGTCTACATGGCCGGCTCCGGTCGCATCAATCTCGCGGGCCTGATTCCCGCGACAGTCCCCACATTCGCTCAGGCCTACTCGGCTTGTTTGCAGGAAGAATTCGCATGAGCCAGATGACCGCTGAAAACCCGCTGGGCCTGGACGGCTTCGAGTTCGCGGAGTTCACCAGCCCTGATCCCGAGGCCATGAAGGCCTTGGTCGAGCAACTGGGCTTTGTTCCCTACTCGGTACACCCCACCAAAAAGGTGGTTCGTTACAAACAGGGCCGGATCAACCTTTTGATTAATCAAGAGCCAAACGGGCAGGCTGACGAGTTTCGACAAAAGCATGGCCCCTCGGCCAACGGCATGGCTTTCCGGGTCGCCGACGCCGGGGCCGCGTACGGTCTGGCGCTCGAGCGCGGCGCCCGGTCCGCCAAGTCCAGCGGCAACGCCTTAGGGCCGGAAGCCTACGTGCTGGAGGGCATCGGTGGGTCCCTGCTCTATCTGGTCGATCGCTACGGGGACCGAGGCTCGATCTACGACAATTGGAAGCCCGTCGCAGGCGCTAAATATGCCGAGTTGGAGAACAGCGTTGGTTTGGACCTTCTGGACCATCTGACGCACAATGTCCGCCGTGGTGAAATGCGAACCTGGTCGAACTTTTACAGCAAGATCTTCGGCTTCGAGGAACAGAAGTATTTCGACATCAAGGGGCAGGCGACGGGCCTGTTCAGCCAAGCGATGATCGCGCCGGACAAGGCCATCCGCATCCCGCTGAACGAAAGCCAGGACGACAAGAGCCAGATCGAGGAGTTCCTGCGTCAGTACAACGGCGAAGGCATCCAGCACTTGGCGCTCACGACCGACGATATCTATGCAACAGTGGAGAAGCTGCGCGCGCGCGGCGTCAAACTGCAGGACACCATCGAGACCTATTACGAGCTGGTGGACAAGCGCGTTCCCGGCCACGGCGAGGATCTGGAGCGGCTGCGCAAGAACCGCATCCTGATTGACGGCGATATCGGTGAAGAAGGCTTGTTGCTGCAGATTTTCACCGAGAACCTGTTCGGTCCGATCTTCTTCGAGATCATTCAGCGCAAGGGCAACCAGGGTTTCGGGAACGGCAATTTCCAGGCCCTGTTCGAGAGCATCGAGTTGGACCAGATCCGTCGCGGCGTCATCACCGTCGACGCTTAAAGACGCGCCGATCCGCTTCTCACGTTCGGCCGCTGTCGACGGATCGAGCACGCCGTTAGGACCCATCCATGGACCTCGCCTACCAATCCGGCTTTGGCAACCACCACGCCACCGAGGCCGTAGCCGGCGCGTTGCCTGTCGGACAGAATTCACCCCAGCGAACGCCGTTCGGCCTCTACGCCGAACAGCTATCCGGCAGCGCCTTCACCGCCCCGCGTCACGACAACCGCCGCAGCTGGCTCTATCGCCTGCGGCCCAGCGCCAGCCACGCGCCCTTCACGCCGTACACAGGCGCACCGTTGTTGCGATCCGGTCCGTTCACGGAGGCGCCCGCCACGCCCAATCGGCTGCGCTGGGACCCCCTGCCCGCCGCGTCGACGCCCGTCGACTTTCTCGACGCCCTGACGACCTACGGCGGCGGCGGCGATCCGGCGATCCATGCCGGGATCGGCATCCATCTGTTCGCAGCCAATCGATCGATGGACGGCCAGGCCTTCTTCAACGCCGACGGCGAACTGCTGATCGTCCCGCAGGACGGCGCCTTACGTCTGCGCACCGAGTTAGGCGTGCTGATCGCCGGCCCCGGCGAGATCGCCGTCATTCCGCGCGGCGTGCGGTTCGCGGTCGATCTGATGGACAGCCAAGCGCGCGGCTATGTCTGCGAAAACTATGGGGCGCCGTTCCGCCTGCCCGAACTTGGCCCCATCGGCGCCAACGGCCTGGCCAATCCGCGCGACTTTCTCAGCCCCGTGGCCGCGTTCGAGGATGTCGAGCGGCCCACCCAGCTGGTTCAGAAGTTCCAGGGCCGGCTATGGGAGACCACCCTGGCCTGGTCGCCGCTGGATGTGGTGGCCTGGCATGGCAACCTCGCGCCGTACAAATACGATCTGGCGCGGTTCAACACGATCAATACGGTCAGCTTCGACCACCCCGATCCATCGATCTTCACGGTGCTGACATCGCCGAGCGAGATCGCCGGCACGGCCAATTGCGACTTCGTGATCTTCCCGCCGCGCTGGATGGTGGCCGAACACACCTTCCGGCCCCCGTGGTTCCATCGCAACGTCATGAGCGAGTTCATGGGTCTGGTCCGTGGCGTCTATGACGCCAAGGCCGGAGGGTTTGCGCCAGGCGGCGCTTCCCTGCACAACAGCATGAATGGCCACGGGCCGGATCGCGAAAGCTACGAGCAGGCGATCGCGTCCAACCTCGGACCCCGGAAGATCGAAAACACCCTGGCCTTCATGTTCGAAAGCCGCTGGGTCATCGCGCCGACCCGGTTCGCCGCCGAGACCCCGCTCGTTCAGCTCGACTACGACGCCTGCTGGGCAGACTTCAAGAAGGCGGGGGTTCCGCGGTGACGCCAGTAATCGACGAGACCCACGATCCCGCGCTGACCTCGTGGGTCCGCTCCGCGAACGGTCACCCCGATTTTCCGATTCAAAACCTGCCCCTCGGCGTGTTCAGTCCGCCCCACGGCGCGCCACGCGGCGGCGTCGCCATCGGCGACATGATCCTCGACCTGTCGCTGGCGGCCGCGTCGGGATTGCTCCGCGCGGCGCAGGAGGCCGCCGAGGCCGGCGCCGGTCCGACCCAGAACCCGCTGCTCGGTTTGCCCGCCAACCAGCGCCGCGCCTTGCGCCGCCAGCTCAGCGCATTGCTCGCCGCCAGTGCGCCCAATCAGGCTGAAGTGCGGTCGTGGCTGCATCTGGCGGCCGACTGCGCCCTGCACCTTCCGGCACAGATCGGCGACTACACCGATTTCTACGCAGGCATCCATCATGCCTTGAATGTCGGTCGCCAGTTTCGGCCGGATAACCCGCTCCTGCCCAACTACAAGCATGTGCCGATCGGCTACCACGGGCGCGCCTCGTCGGTTTGCGCCTCCGGCGCGCCGGTGCGCCGGCCCAACGGTCAGCGCTTGCCGCAAGGCGCTCAGACCCCCGTGTTCGGCCCCAGCCAGCGCCTGGACATCGAACTGGAGCTTGGGGTCTGGATCGGACCTGGCAATGATCTCGGCGAGCCGATCGCCATCGGCGAGGCCGAAGATCACATCGCAGGACTGTGTCTGCTGAACGATTGGTCCGCGCGCGATCTGCAGGCTTGGGAATACCAGCCGCTGGGTCCGTTTCTGGCCAAGAACTTCATGACCACGATCTCGCCCTGGATCGTCACCGCCGAAGCCTTGGCGCCGTTTCGCATCCCCCAGCCGGCGCGTCCCACGGACGATCCATCCCCGCTACCCTATCTCCTCAGCGCGGAAGACCCGTTGAGGGGCGCCTACGCCATTACCCTGGAGGTCGTGATCCAGACCCAGGCCATGCGCCAAGGCGACCTGGCGCCGCACCGCCTCGGCAGCGGTCCAGCCGCCAACCTCTATTGGACCTTGGCGCAGCTGGTGGCGCACCACACCAGCGGCGGCTGCAATCTCAATCCGGGAGATCTGTTGGGCACCGGCACCATTTCGACGCCCGACGACAGCGGCCTGGGCAGCCTGCTGGAGCTCACCCGCGGCGGCCAGCAACCCCTTCCGTTACCGGGCGGCGAGACCCGAACCTTCCTTCAGGACGGCGATCTGATCGGCCTGGCCGGCCACGCCGTGGCGGACGGCTATGTCAGCATAGGCTTTGGGCCCTGTGAAGGCGTCATCTTGCCCGCCGTCCAGCCATGAGCTTGATGCTGCACGGCTATTGGAGGTCGACGGCGTCCTATCGGGTCCGGATCGCCCTGAACCTCAAGGGAGTAGTCTATGAGCAGGCCGCACACGATCTGCGCACCGGCGCCCAGCGCGACCCAGCCTATCTATCGCTTGCACCCCAGGGCCTGGTTCCGGCTTTGGAGACCCCCGAAGGCCCATTGACGCAGAGTCTGGCGATCCTTGATTGGATCGAGGATCGCTGGCCAGAGCCGGCGTTGCTGCCCAAGGACGCCTATGATCGGGCCGTGGTGCGGGCGATGGCTGGCCTCATTGCGGCCGACATCCACCCCCTGAATAACTTGAGGGTCCTAAAGGTGTTGCGCGAGGCTTTCTCGGCCTCGGAGGACCAGGTGCAGAACTGGATCGCGCGATGGATCACGGACGGGTTCACAGCCCTTGAGGCCATGATCCGCCAGCATGGCGGCGCCTTCGCCTTTGGCGACCGCGTGAGCCTGGCCGATTGCCTACTGGTCCCGCAGCTCTATTCCGCCGAACGCTTTAGCGTCGATCTGGCGCCGTTTGTCCATGTTCGTCGCGTCGCGGCTGCGGCGCTGGCTCTGGCCCCGGTCGCGGCCGCCCATCCTTCGCAGCAGCCGGACGCGGATGCGCCATGAGCACGCCGGCGCCTCGCCTGACGGCGACGCCAGCGGGCGTGCGCCTCGGGGCCTTGGATCTGATCGCTGACCGTAAGGCGCGCAATTTCGTGTTGCAGATCGGCGAGCGCCGTTTTCACGGGTTCGTCGTTCGGTCGGGCGCAATGGTGCGCGGCTACGTCGATCGGTGCCCGCACGCCGGCCTGCCGCTCGCCCAGAAGCTCGACGACTATATGACCGCGGACGGCGCCCATATTGCCTGCAGCTGGCACGGCGCGCTGTTCGAATCCGACAAAGGTCTCTGCGTCGGGGGTCCGTGCCCCGGCGCGCGCTTGACGCCCTGGCCGGTTGAAGTCCGTGACGGAATGATTTTCACCTGCATGGAGCCCGCGCGATGAGCAAAGTCATCATCACGAGCGGCCAGGGCGTGCTCGGCATGACCGCCTGCCGCGAAACCGGCCGCGGCGGCCAAGACAACATGCTCCGCAGCACCCTCGATCAGAAAGAAATATGGCGTCCCCGGCGTGACTCGAACACGCGACCCCAGGTTTCATCCCACTTCGACTTTCGCCGCCGCCTCTCGGCGTTCGTGGTCTGGACTATCCCTTCACCATGGACCGGAGCGAACCCCGGCATTTAGGCGCCGCCCGTCTAGTCTCTACACCTTCCCGTCTCCGGGCTTGGCTCGGGATTGGCATGGCGCGAGCGCCGAAGCTTTCCCCGACTTTGAGCGGATTCACTGGGGCGTTTCCGATCCCAGTGCCCAATTGGCTAGGAAACCTGTGCTCTATCCGGCTGAGCTACGGAGACCTACTCCCTCCTTAGCCCAACCTGCCAACAGGTTCTAGGCTGGAGACGCTCTCAACAGTCCGTCGATCGATCCACCCCTTCACCATGCCGTCGCTGCGACGATTTCCATGGCCGGCGCGAGAGCTCAGTCAGCTTGCTGGATGATACGACGCATCCGCTCGCGGAGGATCGGGCACGGTCCTCAAGCCGTTCATTTAGCCATGACAGCCACTGGGCCTTCCGGCATCCGAACTATCGAACGGCCAGCCCCTCGCTTGCGACCTAGTTGCGACCTGAGCCGGTCGTCAGGCGCGCTCGAGCAGGGCCACGGTGCCCTGACCGCCATCGGCGCAGACCGAGACGATCGCGCGGGCGCCGACCGGCAGGCTCGAGAGCTCCTTTGTGGCTTGGCTGAGAATCCGCGCGCCGGTCGCGGCGAACGGATGTCCGATCGCCAGGGTGCCGCCGTGC